>OGCI01000180.1_pt1 | contig 81176 bp, 79 predicted proteins | sample 1570021 | NCBI WGS metagenome assembly OGCI01 (sample SAMN06264664, study PRJEB24512) | hot springs metagenome | isolation source: Hot spring water | place: South Africa: Tshipise | collected 2015-06-21
TCAGTGACGGATACAGCTTCTCGTTCCGCTCAATGAAACTCTCTGCCAACTGTTTGCCCTGTTTGTAGCTCGATGCATCCCTTATCTCGACAATCTCAGCCTTCACCTCAGGCCATAGGCGGCACCTTCTGTGATAGATTCGTCATCCGGTGCACCCAGCAGCGAAGACGCAGTGACTTGGGAAACACTGCCGCTACCGCTTTGATCATCCCAGGGTCGCAGTATATCATCATGGCCATCTCAAATATCCTCATGGATTCACCTGCAATTCTTTGATTAAACCTACAACTCCTGGTGCGCTAATCTTGATCTCCATGGGTGCTCCCCCTTTTGATATCTGTTATTCGGCATAACAGACTATTCTAGAAGAGGTGCGCCCTTATTTTTACCCCCTTCTCTAATTCACACAGTCAAGTTTACACTGTTTCCGTTTCAGCCCGTCTCTGCCAAATCGCTCGTGTCATTCGCGATCTTGCCCGCGACGGAATTCAGGGTGCATCGGGTGACGATCTCTCAGACGCATTCTTTCGTGCAGCGCCACTCCGATGTCTTTTCATCGCAGAATATCTTGTAGTGCCGGCCGTTGTGCGTTTTGACGATGAAAAATCGTTTGCGCGTCTTATCGATGTAATTCTCCTCGATCCACCTGTCGAGAATTTCGACAATGGTGAGCGATTCTCCCTCGAAGAGAAACGACCGCGGGCGTTCGTTTGCTCGACTCCCGGAATACTCCAGCACTGTGATGGGCAGGTACGTCACGATACCGCACTCACGAGTCGGTGACGTGGACGAATAGAACGCTTCATCCTGGAGATCGGCCCCGGATTGGTGGCGGCTGCGGGCGACCACTCTTCAGCCGGAAAGCTTTTTCCTAAATTTATCTTCGGTTACCTCCTCTTGGACTCGATGTGCTTCACTATCGCCTTCAGGAGGGAGGCACTATGGCCTAGCTGCCTGTACGCTTCCTCCTTCGTCATGTCCCTTTTTTCCGCTCTCAGCGTGTGGCCTAGTCTGCGGGATATGTTGGCAATCCGCGCGATTTCTCTCGCGAGATCTTCTTCGAAGGCGGATTCCCGGAGAACGATCGGGTACATCTGCTGGGTAATCTTCGCAGTATTTCCGAGTACTTCGTTCTCGACGACGCCATCGTTGGAGTGATGGCGGAGCAAATTGAATAAGTCGTTCGGGTGGTTGTGCAGGGGTTGGGACAGGTCACCGACATAGTGGGTGCAGAAAGCGAGGTGGTAGTCCGCGTATTTACCCATTTCCAGGGTCTTGCGGTATTCCCGCAGGGAGGCGATGATCGCACCGTACAGGTGCCCATCGGTGTCGGCAGGATCATCGTACCGAGCGATCTGCGCCATAACGAACTCGGGCGTCACCTCTCCTCCTTTCGGATTGTTTGAGTAGTGGTTGTTCTTTTCGATTCGGTCGGCCTTGATTTTGGCCATGTCCGCGCCGACTGCATTGTACCACTTTTTGTATCCCGCGGCCTTCGCTATGGCGAGATGTGTCTCATCGTGCCAGGGATAGGCGGTGCCGACGGACAGTACCGAGAGAAAGAGCGAGAGAATGCTTGCGGGAAGCAGACCGTTCTTTGGGATGCACATACGTGTTTCCTCCTCGGTGAGGCTTTGCCTAAGGATACCGCACAATTATAATGCGGTGGACGTCCTCCGGTTCCGGGTCTTCGGCTTCGGGCGTCTCTCTGTTCCGCCACGTCCATATTTTTTTACCAATGATTGGCATTTAAAACAACCCACCCGCCGATAATTTCATCGGGGCGTAACATTCTCTTCATACTCCCGTAATGAACCTCTGCTTTACTATCACTATGATCACATCGAATCAAGGAATCGAACGGAGCGGTGGGTTAACGTACACCGTTCTTTATCACGAAAAGGGGTACATCCGCCTCAGTGTTCCGTCTCTGAAAAACCTCTCCTGGTTCTATCTTTTCCTGAATTTCAGGAAAGCCCTTCCGTTCTCGCTCTCCCCCGCCATCAAGGATTTCCAAGTCAATCCTTTAAAAGGGGATATCGTGATCGTCTACGAGCCGGATAGGATCGATATCCTCGATTATATTCGTCAAATAACACTCGATCCGAAAGTGAAGAAGCTGATCAGGGGAGAAGCGACGTGAAATGTCCGCATCTCAACAAGTGGATTCTGCATAGCTGTCGTGCGACGGAGAACGTCTACTTCCCCAGTGCTTTCCAGATCGAAGAGTACTGCAAACGGAAAAGCCATCGCAAATGCCCGTTTTTTGCGGCCCATACCTCGCTCAATGAGTTCGACAAGGCAATCCAGCTCTCGCCGACCGCGAATTTAACTTCTCTGTAATATTCCTGTAACAAAAGACGCCTATGATGATGACATGCCCGTTCGTCGCAACGATCGACTGACTCACTTTTGGGGAAGCGTGCGAGCGGGGGAAAACGCGCTGCGACAAGGGGGTGAGACATGGGATAGCCTTGTAACACAAATTTAACGGAATTGTAACATTCCTGTAACCATGGCTCTGTATCTTTAGGTATCACGTAGAAGGAGGAAACGTATGAAGAAAGTGTTTGCCTTATTGTGTTCGCTGATTTTTGTCTTTTCCGTCGCAGGCCTTTCCTATGGGGAGGACCTGAGAATCGACGGCTCGACAACGGTCCTTCCGATCGCTCAGAAAGCCGCGGAAGTGTTCATGAAAAAGTATCCTGATATAAAGGTATTTGTTTCGGGGAGCGGCTCCGGTACAGGGATCAAGGCTCTCATCGACGGAACGACGCACATCGCGACCAGTTCACGGGAAGCGAAAGAAAAGGAGGTCGTGGCCGGTAAGGAGAAGGGTGTTACGTTGACGGGTCACAAGATCGCTTTCGACGGCATCGTGCCGATCGTCCACCCTTCCATGAAGATCAGCGATCTCACGACGCAGCAATTGCGGGATATTTATAACGGCAAGATCACGAGTTGGAAGGAACTCGGCGGCCCGGACAGACCCATTTCGGTCGTCTCCCGCGATACCAGTTCCGGCACCTACGAGGTATGGGAAGAGAAGATTCTGAAAGGCGACAAAGTGAGGGCCGACGCTCTCCTCGTCGCGTCGAACGGGCAGGCAGTGCAGACTGTTGCCAAAAATAAATTTGCTATCGGCTACATTGGCGTCGGGTATATCGATAAGTCGGTGAAAGTGCTTTCAGTCGACGGCAAAAAAGCGACTGATGCTTCAATTCGCGATGGCTCGTGGCCGGTCGCGCGTCCTCTCTATATGTACACCAACAGGACGCCCACGGGCGTGATAGCGAAGTTCATCGATTTCATGCTCTCGAAAGAAGGACAAAAGATCGTCAACGAGGTAAAATACGTCAGTATCCACTAATCGGACGAAAGGCGGGTATTCGCGTGATCGAAGGGTTCGGATCTCGATTCAGGCGTGGGTGAACCCCTGCCGCGTGATTACCCGCGACCTGCCTCTTTATTAATCGGAAACAAGTTGGTTCATTCAAGAGAACGGGGGATCGGGCTGCGTTGAGATGGCAGACGAAAGAGAAGGCTGTCGAGAGGATTGTGAGCGCGGTGGGCTTGTTCTCCGTCATCGTCCTTCTCCTGATCGGCTTCTTCCTTTTCAAGGAAGCCTTTTTCATTTTTTATAAAATCGGCGTCATGAAGGTTCTCTTCGGAATGGCATGGTATCCGACGTACGAACCCCCCGAATTCGGGATGTTCCCGCTGATCATGGGAACCGTTGCGGTCACCATTCTTACGTCGCTCTTAGCTATCCCGCTCGGCATCGCCACTGCGGTCTATATTGCGGAGGTCGCCCATCACCGGGTGAAAGAAATTCTGAAGCCGGTGATCGAGATGCTCGCGAGTTTCCCCTCGGTTGTCCTCGGTTTTTTTGGCATGGTCGTGGTCGCGCCGATTCTCTCGAACTGGCTTTCCCCGATTCTCTCGGAGCACATCCCTGAACTTTTACGAAGCACCGGCATCCCTTTGCTCTCCACAACCGTGGCAGATTTCTTCTACGACAAACTCTTCATCGCCTCCGGCCTGAACATCTCGACAGCGGCGCTCATGCTGACGGCGCGGGCGATCCCCGTCATTTCGAGCATAGCGGAAGACGCGCTCACCGCTGTTCCCCGGACGTACAGGGAGGCATCGTATTCTCTCGGGGCGGGCAAATGGGATACGATCTGGCGGGTCGTCATCCCTTCGTCCGTTTCCGGGCTGAGCGTCGCGGTCATTCTCGGGATCGGTACGATCGTCGGGGAGACGATGATCGTCCTGATGGTCGCTGGGGGCGCCGCTGTCATTCCGTACTGGATCTTTGACGCCGCACGTCCGATGCCCGCTGCGATCGCCGCGGAAATGGCGGAAGCACCATTTCGGAGCCTCCATTACCATGCTCTCTTCGGCATTGGAGCGATCCTGTTCCTTATCACGTTCGGCCTCAGCCTCCTCTCCGACTTTATCTCGAAAAAATACCGTTCGGTAAGGATCGGAGAGAAAATATGACGGAGACCTTTCGAGATGCGCGGGCACCGATCGACGCATTGAGGAAGAGGGGGCGCAACCTGACGGAGTCATTCTTCCTGTCCCTCATCCGGCTCCTCGGTTCGGTCGGCGCGCTCATTCTCTTCGCTATTCTCTTTTTCGTTGCCTACAACGGCATCCACATATTGAGCTGGGAGTTCATCACTCAGCCGCCTCTCGACGCGATGACGAAGGGAGGGATTTTCCCTGTCATCGTCGGGACGGTTCTCCTGACGATGCTCTGCATGATTGTCGTCATGCCGATCGGCGTGACGACCGCAATTTTCCTCTCCGAATATGCGAAACCGGGGTTGCTCCTGAAGATTGTCATGATGTCGATCTATACGCTCGCCGGTGTCCCTTCCGTCGTGTTCGGCCTGTTCGGTCTCGCTGTCTTCGTCGTTACCCTCAATTTCGGGATGAGCCTTCTCGCAGGCTCTCTCACGCTCGCGATAATGGTTCTGCCGTACATTATCTCGACGTCCGAGGAGGCCCTGAAGGCGGTGCCGTACAGTTTCAAGGAAGCCTCGCTCGCGTGCGGAGCGACAAAGTGGCAGACGATCAGGAAGGTGATCTTGCCGACGGCGCTCCCCGGTATTCTCACCGGCGCTATTCTCGGAACGGCGAAGGTTTCCGGGGAAACGGCTCCGATCATGTTCACTGCCGCAGCGTTCTTCACGACTGGTCTCCCGAGATCGGTCTTCGAGCCCGTCATGGCACTTCCCTACCATATTTACGTCCTCGCGACCGCCGGCACGCACATCGAAGAAACGAGGCCTATCCAGTACGGAACGGCCCTCACGCTCATCGTGCTCGTTCTCGGCATGAATCTGCTCGGTATCATTCTGCGATCCCGCCAACGAAAGAAGAGGGCATGGTAGCGGGGAAAAACATATTCGAGCTGAAGGACTTCAGTTTCTACTACGGAGATTTCCTGGCGGTGAAATCGGTCAATCTCGGGATCGAAGCCCGTAAGATTACCGCCATCATCGGTCCGTCCGGATGCGGCAAGTCGACCCTCCTGCGCTCCTTGAATCGGATGAACGATCTCATTCTCACGTCGAGGGTCGAAGGAGAGGTCCTTTTCCACGGAGTCGATATCTACCGGAAAGATACCGACGTGATTGAATTGCGAAAGAGGGTTGGCATGGTGTTCCAGAAACCGAATCCTTTCCCCAGTTCCGTCTACGAAAACGTCTGCTACGGTCCGAGGATCCGCGGAATCAAAAAGAAGAGTCAACTCGACGAGATCGTCGAAAACGCCTTGGTACGGGCCGATCTCTGGAAAGAAGTGAAGGACAAGCTCCACGAGTCTGGCATGAGTCTTTCCGGGGGGCAAATGCAGCGGCTCTGCATAGCCCGTTCTCTCGCGCAGGAACCGGAGGTGCTTCTGTTCGACGAACCGACATCGGCTCTGGACCCCATCTCGACGGCGAATATCGAGAACCTCCTCCAGGAACTGCGAAAAACGATCACTATCGTCATCGTGACCCACAATATGCAGCAGGCGGCACGGATATCCGACTATACCGCGTTCATGTATCTCGGGGAACTCATCGAATTCGGGGAGACGGATACGATCTTCGTAAATCCGTATAATAAGCTGACGGAAGAATACATCACAGGGAGATTCGGCTAATGGGAATATTTGACGACGAACTCAGGGCGTTACGCGAAACGGTGCTAAAGCTCGGCGGCATGGTCGAGAACGCGATACACGACTCCGTGAAAGCGCTCGTGGAACGGGATAGCGACCTCGCGCGGGAAGTCATTAAGCGCGACCATCTCATCAATGCGCTCGACGTCAAGATCGACGAGGAGTGTGTCCGTCTGATTGCACTCAGGCAGCCGATGGCGCGGGACCTGCGGCTGATCACGACCGCGATGAAAATCACGACGGATCTCGAACGAATGGGCGACCTCGCGGGCAACATCGCGGAGCGGGCGATCGAGCTCAACGCGGAGCCCCAACTGAAGCCTTTCAAGAATATCCCTATGATGGCCGAGATCACAAAACAGATGGTGCGGGACGCTCTCGACGCGTTCGTCACCGGCTGTTCGCGCCTCCCGTATGAAGTGATCAAGAGGGATGACGAAGTGGACGCGTTGACCGTGAGAAACTTCGAGGAACTCCTCGGACTCATGATCCAGGATCCGAAGATCATTCCCTTAGCGGTGAAGAGGACCTACATTGCGAAGTATCTCGAACGGATTGCCGATCATGCCACCAACATCGCCGAGATGATTATTTACATGTGTAAAGGCAAGATGATCCGCCATACGGAAATATCCGACGATGCGTGAAACGTCCGCGGCCCTGCGCCCGCTTTTGTCACCGCCCTTCTCGTCGCCTTCGGATCTGAGAGCGGAGCGACGATCGAGCGCGACCAATCGCCACTGTCGCGCGCCTGAATGTCTTATCGGTAAAATTCGGCCATCTTGAGCGAGACATCGAGGAGATTCGCCCTCCTCTGCCTGATGGCGTCTCGCGGACTTGCGAGGGGGGTGTAGTCGCTTTTCCGCCGTACCTCGAGGGACTGTAGTTTGTACATTTCGGTAGAAAAAATCGTGACGTATTCGTCGTCAATGAGCGCGGCGGTATCCCAATTGGCCGATGTGATATAGGCGCGTTTTCCGCTGCGGAGAAGGGATTGGCCCTGCGAATAGTCTTCCGGGGGGGAAACGCATCCCAGTGATTCCATGAGCGTCGGAACGAGATCCGCGTGACCGGTCAGTCGCTCGACCACGGAGTGCCCGGCTCCGGGATAGTGAAGGACAAAAACGGTTCTCGTCTGATAGTCGTTAAACGCGGATGTGTGGCCGAAGTAGCCGTTTTCGAAGAATTCCTCTCCATGGTCGCCCGTGATCACGACCACCGTGTCGTCGAGGAGGGAAGTCTTTCTCAGGGTTTCGATGATCCGGCCGATGAGGTGGTCGTTGTAGTAAACTGCATTCTTATAGCGGTTTCTCAGGATGTGGATCTTGTCCTTTCCGATATCCTTGAAATAGTTTATTTCTCCTTCGCCCGCCGGCCGGAACTTCTCGAATTCCGGAGGATATGAATACGGTTGATGCGAGGCATCGTAGAATACGAAGGCGAAGAACGGTTTCTTCCTCGCCTCGCGCGACGCATACTGGATGAATTTTTCCGTTATGATTTTGTCTCTCTCGGTGGCTGTCGCATCTCCGAAGGCGTCCTCTATGCACTCCGGTATTCTGAGGAAGGCCGTTCTTCTGAATTCGGGAAACGTGAGCCGGGTGCTCGAGAGGACTTTGCACTCGTAGCCTTTTTCGATGAGGGAGTCGATGAGCACAGGCGACACCCCCTTGGCGAGAAAATTGTGCCAGTAGGTTCCGTTTATCCCGTAGAGCAGGGAGAAGACGCCGAACCGTGTTCCGTTCCCGCCGCTGTAGTGATTCGTGAAGACGATACTTTCCCTGCTGAATTCCCATACGTTCGGCATCGTCTCTTTGTTCAGCATGTCGAAACGGAGGCCGTCGACGATGATGAGAAGGATATTCGGGCTCCGAGCCGCCGAGGGATCGAAGAGGATGGCGTTCTTCGGATACCGCACCGTCGCCCGGGACGCGGAAACCGCGACCGTGTCATCGCGATCGATGCGCACGTTGAAGACTTTCGAGACGAACCTCTTCACGGTGATGGGCTGGTAGAGGGGAAACAGTCTCGCGTTTTGGGTGATTGCCGTATTATTGACGATATCGCCGTAGGCAAAAATGGCTTTCTCGGTCCCGACAAGGAACAGACCGGCCCAGAACAATAGTTTCCCCATACTCGCGAGCGAGGGTTTCTTCCCCGCGGCATTTGCCGCGGGATTCATGAGAGAGCGATGGATAACTATTTCGGCAAAGAGAATACCCGCGATAATCAGGAGGAGGACGCCGATCGTTCGTTTCCCGATGGTGATCGAGTCACTTGCTCCTTCGGTCGTCAGCACGTTCAGGACGAGAGGATTGATGTGGTAGCGGAAAAGAGCATAGATTTTCGTGTCGGCGATCAAGACGAGCTGGAGGATCGAAAAGGCGGAAATCATAGCCGCCAAAGCGAGCTTCTCGTGCAGGAAAAAAAAGAAGCAGTACGCGACGAGCCCCACGACGAGATTGAGCAAGAAGTAGTGTCCGGCGAAGGCGACGAGGCTGAACAAAGAATGCACGAACCGCTGATCTCCGAGGAAATCCAGGAGGGGATAAGATATGATCATCGAAAGAAATGCGTTGAGACAGACAACGGGGATGAATGTGCCGAAGAAGATGCGCGAGGACAGGTATTTTTTTACGTTACGGAGTCCCATGAGATGCTGCAAGAACCTAGTGATGCGTTATCATACCATAACGATTGAGGATCGGGGAGCACGGGGATCAGCGTGACGCGCATTGACGCGAAGACTGAAGCCATTTCTCGAAACCATACGTATCGAGCAGAGGAACCCCGATATGCCTGAATACCCCATAAACACCTTCGATCGACAGGATCATTTCATGGCAACCTCCTTTTGATGGCGGGCGTTCGAGACTTCATCGGTAACGTTACGGGAAGTTATAGTGTTTCCGAACAGGTTTCTTGATGTCCCACACGCAGGACAATCCTTTTGGAAACGTCACGAAGTCCCCTGTGCCGAAGCGGACTTTCTTACCATCTTGCGTCTCGACGACGACCTCTCCCTCGAGAATGTAGCATTCCTCAGTCATATCGTAGTGCCAATCGAATCGGGAAACCCCCTTTTCCCAAATTCCCCAAGTCTTTACATTGCGCTCCTCAAGGTACTCCGGTGTCGGTTTTTCAACTTTAATTTCCATGATCACCTCCTATGGCATCCTCCACGGCATTCCGTGCCTTTATCTCTCGTATTGCAAAGGTGTTTTTGGGCCTCCGTCGGCGAGGTAGCGAAAGAGGCACATCCCCCGCATCCTCACAGCGACGTCTCTTCTGCCAGCAATCTCTCCTTCAACATCGTATATCGTTGCTGGGTCTTGTCGTTGCTGACGGCTATCGCAATGGCCCGCTTCGTTCCGACCAGAATGACCAGTTTTTTCCCTCTCGTAATTGCGGTATAGAGAAGATTGCGCTGGAGGAGCATGAAGTGCTGGGTGTGGATCGGCATCACCACGACCGGATATTCGCTCCCCTGCGATTTGTGCACCGTTATCGCGTACGCGATGACCAACTCGTCCAACTCCTGAAAATCGTACGGAACCATCCTGCCGTCATAGTCAACGACAACCTCCTGCTCTTCCCTATCGATGACCGCGATCTTTCCGATGTCGCCGTTGAAGACCTCTTTCTCGTAATTGTTCCTGATCTGCATGACTTTGTCGCCGCGTTTGAAGATCCTGCCGCGGCGCACGAACTCCCCGGTCTCAGGATTCAAATGTCGCTGAAGGGCATCGTTCAAACGTACCGCACCGATCACCCCCCGATGCATCGGGGTCATCACCTGGATATCCTCGAGGGGATCGAAACCGAACTTCGCAGGTATTTTATCGCGGCAGAGTTCGATGACCTTTTCGAAGATTTTATCCGGATCCTCCGCGGGGAAGAAATAGAAATCCTGACTATCCCGATACTCCTGTGTCATGATCGGCATCTCGCCCGCATTGATCCGGTGAGCGTTCACCACGATGAGGCTCTCCCTCGCTTGGCGGAAGATCTCCGTCAGGCGCACGAGGGGAATGACCCCGGAATCGATCACATCCCGCAATACGTTTCCCGGGCCGACCGAGGGCAACTGGTCCACGTCACCGACAAAGATCACCGATGTGCCGTCCCGCACGGCACTGAGGAAGTGGCTCATGAGCGTCATATCGACCATGGATGCCTCGTCGATGATGATGAGGTCCGTCTCGAGCGGGTTATCCGCGTTCCGTTTGAACGTCCCGTCCTTCGGACTGAATTCGAGCAAACGGTGGATGGTCTTTGCCTCGTGACCGGTCGCTTCCGTCATGCGCTTCGCGGCTCTCCCGGTCGGCGCGGCGAGGAGAACGCGTCTTCCCCCCTTCTCATAAATTCTGATAATCGCGTGTATGACTGTCGTCTTGCCGGTGCCTGGTCCCCCCGTAATCACCAGCAGGTTTTTGTCGAGCGCTTCCTTGACAGCCTCTCGTTGTCGGTCGGCAAGCTGTATCTCCAGCGTTCGTTGCGCCCAGTGGAGGACGTCTTCGGGGCCAGCACAAATCTTTTTTTTGGGAGATCGGAGGAGTTTTTGTATTCTGCGCGCTATGGTCACTTCGCTCACGTAGAGATGCGTCAGATAGACCAGTCTTTGCGACGCCCCGGAGAATTCGTTCCCCGAGGATTCGATCGTGATATTCTTTCCGGATGCGAGCTTCGCGAGCGCCGTCTCCACCAGGTGCCGGTCGATGCCGAGAAACGACGCGCTCTCGCTCACTAAACGCTCGTAGGGGTAGCAGACGTGGCCCTCTTCCGACAACTGCCGAAGCACGTAAAGGATTCCCGCTTCCGCTCGCAAAGGGGACTCCTTCGGGATGTTCATTTTTTCGGCGATGCGATCCGCCGTGAGAAAGCCGATGCCGACAATATCCGTCGCAAGCCTGTAGGGCTCTTCGCGAAGGATTCTGATCGAGTCCCTGCCGTATTGCCTGAATACTCGCACTCCGTGCGCGGCGGACACGCCGTGTTCGTGAAGAAAAAGCATGAGTTCCCGTGTCTCCTTCTGTTCGGACCAGGCGGTGCGTATCATATCCAGTCTCTTTTCGCCGATTCCCTCGACCTCGCGGAGTTTCTCTACATTCGTCTCGATGATGGTGAGTGTTTCGAGGCCGAAGGCGGAGACGAGTCTTTTCGCCATGACGGGACCAATGCCTTTGATGAGTCCCGAGCCAAGGTACTGCTCGATGCCCCTGGCCGTGCTTGGGATCGTGGGTTTATACGATGTGACGAGGAACTGCTCTCCGAATTTCGGATGTCGCTGCCATTGCCCTTCGAGCCTCAGCACGTCTCCGGGATTGACCGAATGGAGGTGTCCCACGACGGTGATCTGTTCATGACGCCCGCCGACCAGCGCCTTCGCGACGGTATAACCGTTCTCCGCGTTATGGTAAGTAATCTTCTCGATTTGCGCATCGATTTCGGCCAAGAGGGGGGACGCCATCATCGAACCTTTCGTCGACTGCATGTTCCCACTAACCCATAGAACAAGGTATGGGTGCGGTTTCGGATTCCCTGTTCGATCACCGGATGCCCGGTACCGATGCGACGGAACCCTCGCGAGGCACGATATAGACAGGGGTCTCGGAGGATTTCCTCCGCGGCTGATGCGCGCTTCCCGAGCCTCTTCCGCGAACTGCCCGAGGCGAAGGCGACGTCCGCACTTTTCGGGTTGCGTCGAAACGGTACGAATAATCGGGGTCAACGGGTGGTTGGTCGATTATCTTGAGGTGAATGTCGCTTATACACGTCATCGAGAATGTTCCTCGCGCCTCTTTCGAGAATTTCATCCGCGAGCGCGATACCGAGCGATTCCGCTTCTTCCGGTTCGCCATGTCTCGCACCCCTGATGATTTCTTTACCGCTTAGGTTCCCGACGAGACCTTGCAGAATAATTCTGCCGCCGCGCAGGTGTGCATGGGCTGCAATCGGCACCTGGCATCCGCCCTCGAGTCTCCTGAGGAAGGCCCTTTCCGCCTGCACGCACACAGACGTCTCACCGTGGTTGAGAGCGGCAATGACATCGTGAATGCGTGCGTCGTTCACCCTGCACTCGATGCCGATCGCACCCTGGCCGATTGCGGGGAGGCAAACATCCGGCGGTAGAACCTCCGTTATTCTCTCTTCGAGACCGAGCCGCTTCATCCCCGCAGCGGCGACGATGATCGCATCGAACTGATCCTCATCCAGTTTTCGGAGCCTCGTGTCGAGATTGCCTCGAAGCTGCGCGATCCTCAGGTCCGGCCTGAGGTTGAGCAGTTGGCACGAACGTCGGAGACTGCTCGTCCCGATACGGGCACCCGGGGGAAGGGAGAAGAGGAGCGATGCAGGTGGCGTCGCCGTTTCGATGTCCGGTCGCGGACCTTTCCTGACGGGGTCATTGCTTTTGGTGGCCAGCTTTCGATTCATTATCAAGGCATCCCGCGGATCTTCGCGTTCGCAGATGACGGCCAGATGAAGACCCTCCGGGAATTCCGTCGGGACGTCTTTCATGCTGTGGACGGCGATATCCGCCTCGCCCCTCAGGAGTGCTTCTTCGATTTCCTTGACGAAGAGTCCTTTCCCGCCCACCTGGGCGAGAGGAACGTCGAGAATCTTGTCCCCTGTCGTCTTTATCTTGAGGATATCGATCGTGAGACGGGGAGCGTACGTCATGAGCTGTGCCTTCACAAATTCGGCCTGCCAGAGGGCGAGCTTGCTCCCCCGGGTCCCGATCGTGAGCCGGTTATTCTTCATCTCTCTCCCCGTCGATCCCGTAGAGCCGGCGTATCGCAGCCACGAGCTGTTCCTTGTTCTCCGTATCCCCTTTGAGCGCTGCCGTCGGAGGATGAATCAATTTGTTCGTGATTGCCGTCGCCATGTACTCGATTGCCTCCCTTTCTTTCGGTCCGAGGTCCTGGAGCTTGCCGAAGAGCTTTTCGAGTTCCTCCCGCTTGATCTCGTCGGCTCTTTCCCTCAGCGCGATGATCGTCGGGACCGAATCGAGGGATGCCAACCAGCGGAGGAACGTCTCCACCTCCTCGTCGATGATCCTCTCCGCTTTCTCCGCCTCTTTGCGCCGCTCGAACATATTCGCATCGACGACCTCCTGGAGGTCATCGACGTTATAGAGGTAGACGTTGTCGAGATCGTTGATCGCCGGATCGATATTCCGCGGCACGGAAATGTCGATGATGAAGACCTGCCGGTGTTTTCGTTCCCGCATGACCTTCTGCATCTGCGCCTTCGTGAGGATGTAGTGTGGCGCGCCGGTCGAACAGATGATGATATCAGTCCTCACCAGTTCGTTGATGAATTCGTCGAATTTCACCGGCCGGCCGTTGAATTCCCGGGCGAGGTCGCACGCCCGTTCATAGGTCCTGTTCGAGACGAGAACATCCTTCACGCCGTTGGTGATGAGGTGCTTCGCGGCCAGCTCCGCCATTTCGCCCGCGCCCAGCAGCATGAAGACGCGCTTCGACAAATCGGTGAAAATTTTCTTTGCGAGTTCGACGGCAGCGAAACTGACGGAAACCGCGTTCTCGGCGATCTTCGTCTCCGTTCTCACCCTCTTAGCGACGGAGATGGCTTTCTTTAAGAGTTTGTTAAGGAGAACCCCGGTCGTCTTCTTCGAAAGGGCGACTTCGAAGGCGTCCTTCAACTGTCCGAGAATCTGCGGTTCGCCGACGACCATAGAGTCGAGGCTCGCGGCGACTCTGAAGATGTGCCGTATTGCGTCGACGTCGTCGTACACGTAGAGCGAACGATCGAGGGCCGCCCTGTCGATCTGGTGGAAAGCCGCGAGGAACGATTTGATGGATTCAGCGGCTTTCCCCGCATCCTGGCTATGGGCGTAGAGTTCGACCCGGTTGCACGTGGAGATAATCATGGCCTCTTCGATCCCCGGGAGTTCTCTGAGACGGAGGAGGCCTTCTTCCAGTTTCCCGCCATGAAACGCGAGTCTCTCCCGGACCTCGACATCGGCGATCCTGTGGTTCAGTCCTATGACGAGAATCTTCATAGAAAGACGTGGAGGCCTTTCTTCAGAAGTTTTACCCCGAAAAAGGCTATGAGAATTGTGACAAAGCCGATCATCGAGAGCACGGCGGCCCGTCTCCCTCTCCACCCCGCGACGAGGCGGGCGTGGAGGATGATCGCGTAGATGAACCAGGTGATGAGCGACCAGGTTTCGCGCGGGTCCCAGTTCCAGTAGCTCCCCCATGCGGTTTCGGCCCAGAGGGCGCCCGTTATGATCGCGATCGTGAGGAGAGGGAACCCGATCGTGATCAGGCGATAGTTTATTTCGTCGAGGGTCTGGAGGCTCGGCAATCTCCCGAAGAGGCTGCCGAGGTGCTTCTTCTTGACGTATCGTTCCTGGACGAGGTACATGAGACCGATCCCGAACGCGAGAGCGAATGCCGCATTGCCGAGGAAGGCGAAGACGGTGTGCACGCCGAGCCAGTTGCTCTGGAGGATCGGGCTTATCAGCTTGATTTCACGGGAAAGCATGGAGGAAGAGAGCATCAGGAGGAATACGATCGGCATGATGAAGGAGGCGAGGAGGCTGACTTTGTAACGGTACTGGAGGACGAAAAAAATGAGGACGATGCACCAGGCGAAGAAAGACGTCGCCTCGTGAGGGTTGGTGATTGGGAGGTGCCCGGCCGTCGAATATCGGTGCACGATGCTCACCGTATGGAGAGCGAAGCCTACGATCGTGGAGAGGAAAGCGATTCGCGAAGTCGTTTTCGACTCTTTGAAAAGTTCCGTGAGGCCGATGAGCGCAGCGGCAAAGTAGAAGGTGAGCGCAAGTTCGAAGAGGATGATCCCCATCAGAAGCAACCGAGCTCGCAGTTCGTGATCTTGATCTGGAGCTCGTCGGCGGCTTTGCCGACTTCACGATAGGGGACGGATAGGTCCTGCGCTATTTTCCTCGCGGTCGCGCAGGGGAGTCTCCCGTCTTTCGCCTTTTTCTCGATTTCTTTCTTGATCTCTTCCTTCATGGCAAGGGGAGAGAGGTCGGTACGGTTCGCTCCTTCTCGTCCCCGCGGCACGTGATCTGCCGTGTCCCTCGCGCACCCGCGGAACATTGTATTAATTGAAATATTACCTCATGGGACTTCGAAAACTCAATTGAGCGTCTGCCCGTTGGGCGAGCTTCTGGCAAGGATTCGATTCCCAAATTACCCGATTTTCTTCATGCGCGCCCGGATAGACGCGCGGAGCACCTCGACGGTCGGCACCTTCGTGAGCCTCCCGGACTCATCCATGAACATCCTTCAATACAGTCCGACGGCTTTCTGAGGCTGCACTTCTTCGTCGTCGATAAAGACCGACGGCGACCCCGTCACTCCGAGCGTAGCGGCCTCCGCATCGTCGATCCGGAAGAAGTTCACGTCCGCTTCAACCTGTTCGATCCTGAGCACGCGCGCGATGTTTTCGCGCAGTTCGTCTTCCGCGCCGCACGTTCGAGACAGGTAACAGTTGATTTTCATCAATCCATGGCATCCTGATGGTGAGGATTATTATAAAATAAAATACGAACGGGTGGCCACGTTTACGATGGCAGGGCACCGGCGATAGGACGTTTGATTTCAAAAAACTCGTCGTCTTCATCGGGATTGTCAGCAGTGAAACCCGCAGCACTTTTGGTGTTATAGAAGGTACATCTCGGCTATCATAACCCGCAATTTGTCGTCATGAATGCCATAGAAACACTAGGCGATCGTACCCTGTACTACGTCAATCAGATCGGGAGAATGGGGATATTCCTCGCTCTCGTGTGCGTCAGTGTCGTGAAACCGCCGTACTACAAGATTTCCTACGTGACGAGGCAGATCTACCTCATCGGCGCTCTCTCAATTTTCGTGATCGCGTTTACCGGGGTTTTCACGGGAATGGTCCTTGGTCTTCAGGGCTATACGACGCTCCGCAAGTTCGGTTCCGAAGGCTTCCTCGGATCGGCGGTCGCGCTGAGCCTGATCCGTGAACTGGGACCGGTGCTGACCGCACTCATGGTGACGGGCAGGGCCGGTTCCGCTATCTGTGCCGAGATCGGGATCATGAGGAACTCCGAACAGATCGACGCCCTCGAATGCATGGCCATCGATCCCCACAAGTACATCATGGCGCCCAGATACATAGCGGCAATCGTTTCGATGCCGCTGCTCACGGCGGTGTTCGACGTTGTCGGTATCTTCGGCGGATACCTCATCGGCGTCGTTCTCCTCGGTGCGAACGAGGGAGCATACTTCCAGAGCATGTACCAAAACGTCGAGTATGCGGATATTTCGATGGGATTCATCAAGTCCCTCTGCTTTGGACTTCTCGTCGTCTGGATCTGCACCGCGAAAGGCTATTTCGTGCACCTCGAGAGAAAGGGGGGATTCGGAGCGGAAGGGGTGAGCAGGGCGACGACGAACGCGGTCGTTCTCGCTTCGGTCGCCGTCCTCGTCTTCGATTACATCCTCACATCGCTTCTTCTTTGATGACGATGGATCCCCTCATCCAGCTCATCGACGTTCGGAAGCGGTTCGGCACCCAGGAAGTGCTCAAAGGCGTTAATCTCGCCATATATGCGGGCAAGACGACCGTCATTGTCGGCGAAAGCGGCAAAGGGAAGAGTCTCATCCTGAAACACATTCTCGGACTCGTCAGACCGGACGGGGGCACGGTGCTCGTCTTCGGGAAAGATATCAATGCTATTGGAAGGAAGGAGTTGAAAGAAATCCGGTCCTACTTCGGAGTCCTCTTCCAGAATGCGGCTCTCTTCGACTCGATGAACGTGTTCGACAACGTCGCCCTGCCCTTGCGGGAGCGGACCAAAAGATCGGAGGCGGACATTAAAAAAATCGTGGGCGAGACGCTGGCGCTGATGGATATGACCGATAGTGATGAGAAGTATCCGGCGCAGCTGAGCGGCGGGATGAGAAAAAGGGTTGGTCTTGCGCGGGCGCTCGTGCTCAACCCGAAGGTCGTCTTTTTCGACGAACCGACCACGGGACTCGATGTGGCGAAGAGTAACGAAATATATCGCGTCTTCTACAGGACGCAGGCCAAGCTTGGGTACACTGCCGTCATCGTCAGTCACGACGTGCCGAAAATATTCAAGCTTGCCGATTACGTGGCGCTGCTCCATGACGGCGTTGTTCAGGACTGTTTGACGCCGGAAGACTTTCAGACGTCGACAAACGATATCATCAGGGATTTCGTCGAAAAAACGATGGGTCATATCTACGACAGTGAACAAATGGAGGCTACCCCATGAATCGATTGAGCATCGAAACCGCAGTCGGTCTCTTTCTTATCTTCGGCTTGGCTTGTCTGGCATACCTTGCCGTAAAACTCGGAGATGTCCACCTTTTCGGATCGGACCGGTACGTTGTCAAAGCACGCTTCGCGAACGTCTCCGGCCTCAAAGAAGGATCGAGTGTCGAAATCGCCGGGGTTTCTGTCGGCAAGGTGTCCCGCATTTCGCTCGACAACTATCAGGCGTTCGTCGAGCTCCTCATCGACCGCGGGATAAAGATTCAGGAGGATGCGATAGCGAGCATCAGGACGCAGGGCATTATCGGAGACAAGTACATCAAGATCTCGCCGGGGGGTGCGGAAGAGTACATTCCGCCGAATGGCGTGCTGTCCGAAACGGAATCGGCCGTCGATATCGAAGAACTGATCAGCAAATATATCTTCGAGCAGAAAGCAGAGAGGTAAGGGGGCCATGACGGATAGCGCGACGCGGGAACACCTGTGCGCATTCAAAGGAGAGACCTCCTTTTCTTTCCTGAGCGAAGAAGACTTCGCGAAGATCGCCTGTTATTTCGAGACCGCGACGTTCCCGGCTCGAACGGTCATTTTCAGAGAGGGGGACCCCGCCGAATTCGTCGGGTTCGTCCTCTCCGGGAGGCTCGAGGTGAAGAAGCAGACGGAATTCAAGGGGAATCAACTGATTATCGCGATTCTCACGAGAGGGGCCGTCGTGGGAGAGCTGTCGCTGTTCGACGGGCATACGCGTTCGGCGACCGTCGAGACCGTCGAAGATAGCGTTCTCCTCGTCCTTCGGAAGGATGCATGCGAAGCCCTGCTGAGGGATCAACCGGCGATAGGGATCAAGTTGCTGAAAGGATTCATCCGCACGCTTGCCGTCCGACTTCGTAAAGCGACCGAGAGGCTCACCGCGGTCTTTTGAACCGAGCGGGAGAAGTTATTCGCTGACCTTCTTCTTCCGGAACTGGAGGTACGCGTCGCGAATTGCTAAATAGGGATCGACGGCCGATTTTTTGAGGTCTTCGTAGTCGCCGATCCGAAGAGACGTCTCGTTCACCCGCTCGTAGAGAGTGACGCCAACCGACGTTCCCGCCGGATCGATATAGTTGACGGGGCTCAGGAGACGATCGCCGATCCTTCCGACCGTATCGCGGAGAGACGATGGGCCGAGGAAAGGCCAGACGAGATAGATCCCGTGTCCGACCCCGTACCGCCCGAGTGCCTGCCCGATATCTTCATCCTTTCGCGCGATGCCGAGATCCGCTTTCGCCGCGTCTGTAAGGCCGCACACGCCGGCGGTCGAATTGTAGAGGAAGCGGAAGAGTTCGTTCCCCGCGTCTTTGATTTTCAATTGGAGGAGGCTGCTCGCCAGACGAATCGGCATCGCGAGATTATCGAAGAAGTGACGGACCGAGAGCCTGACGTCCTCCGGGAAAACAGCAGCGTATCCCTGTGACACCGGTTTCAAAAGCCAAAAGTAGAATTTGTCATTAACGTGATACATCGCTTTATTCCACGGGTAGAAGGGATCGACGATCCGGAGGGGTTCTTCATCCTCCTCGTCGAAGGACTCCCCATGCTCGCTTTCCCCGGGCTGGCCCCTTCCCGGATCACGCGTCGGCGCTCTGTCAATGTCGGTTCTCGCTTCGTCCTGTTGTTCGGCGAAGAGTTCTCCCTCGCGCGGACCGGTATCGGCGGAGGCCTCTATGGAACCGAGGAGGAGGAACGTCGCGATGAAGAGCAATGCCGGCAAAATTCGCATCGCTTTACGATGTGCTTGATCTTTTCCGGAGGGATTCGAGAAAACCGACCGGCGAGTCGTTTGCGAGCATACGGGAAAACTGAGTCCGGTAATTACCCACGAGGCTTACCCCCTCGATCACGACGTCGTAAACCTTCCAGTCTCCTGCTTTCTGAATGAGACGGTAAGAGATCGGGATATCAGCTTTCTTCGTGACGACGGTGGTCTGTACTTCGACAGTCTTTTCCGTCAACGGATTTTCCCGATGATAGAGAATCTTCTCGTCCGTGTAGGACATGATCTTGTCGATGTACGCTCCCTCGAGAATGGACTTGTACAGTTCGACGAATTCGAGTTGTTGCTCGGGCATAAATTTATTCCAGTGCGGGCCTAATGTCCTCCTCGACAGTTCGAGGTAATCGAACATCTTCTCCGAAACGGCACGAATCCGCTCTCTCTTCGACATTTCCCCCGCCGGCCCTTTGAGGGATGGATCGCGAAGCAGGTCGAGGACCTGCCCGACGCGTCCCTTCACCGTTTCGAGAGCTGAAGAGGCAGCTCCCACATATGCGGCCTCTAGCAGCAGGATGACGATGAGGAGAGCATGGATCGAATGTCGTCTCATGTCCACACCACTTTTCTCAATGGCTTCTCGGCGCTGCCTTCTCGCGTCTCTTGACGAGGCCGGACAAACACCGGGGGAGGTCACCGAGATTGTCTCTCCCGAGGAGTATGGCGCGCCGGGGAACGCCCGGGGGTTTTTCCGTGTCAAAAATGACGACGTCGGCCGAGCGTAGTATTCTCTGCGCGCTCTCCTTCGCACTTTTCCCGGAACCGCACACGAAAATGACGATATCGGGCCGTGCCGTCTCGACGGCGCTATTACCCTCGATCACGATACCCTCGAGATGCGAGAGCATGGAAATCGCCATCGGCATGAGTTCGTTCAGCTCCGAAAACGGCGACTTCACCCAGAGTACCTTGCCGGCGCCCGCCTCGAGGAGTTTTCTCGTATCTTTGCCCTCCTCGGCAATGACCCGTTCATCGTCGACGATCGAAGCATAGAAATCTGTTTTTGTGTACTTTATCGCTCCCCATCCGCGGAACGTCCTGAGAACGAGGGTCGCAACCTGTGTCTTCCCGGCACCGCTGTGACTGCCTCCGATGCCGATGATCACCGGTCTCATCTCATGCGATACCGCTCCCGACGACTTCGGCCGCCTCCGTCTTTTCGGTTTCCCTGAAGCCGCACTCTTTCTTGTGGCAGAACACAATCGTCTCTCCCCTCTTGTTCTGCTTCTCGAGGAGGAAAGCGGCTCCGCATCGCGGGCAGTTCCTCGCGACCGGCTTGTACCACGTCGCGAATGTGCACCGAGGGTAGTTAACGCAGCTCCAGAACTGTTTTCCTTTCCTCGAGCGCTTTTCGACAAGGTCACCGCCATCTTTCGGACAGGGGATACCCGTCGGGATCGGCTTCGTATTTTTGCACTCCGGGTATCGGGCGCAGGCCAGGAATTTTCCAAACCGCCCCGATTTGATCACCATGGGCGCTCCGCACTGGTCGCACCGTTGCTCCGCCTGCTGATGATCCGGAGTCGCGCCCTGACCGGTTCCATCCTCTCCATCCCTCGGGAGCGGTCTCGTATTCTTGCAGTCGGGGAATCCCGTGCACGCCATGAATCTGCCATGTCTTCCCCATCGGTTCACCATGGGGAGACCGCATTTCTCGCAGACCACATCCGTCGGGATATCCTGCGGCTTCACTTTGCCGACCGTCGTCATGGCTTTCGTGAGGTCGCGCTGAAATGGCTTGTAGAAATGCTCGATGACGCGCTCCCACTTCATTTTTCCGTCTTCGATCTGATCGAGTTCATCTTCCATTTTCGCGGTGAACCGCACGTCGATGAGCTCCTTGAATCGTTCGACGAGGTAATCGTTGACGACCATGCCGAGTTCGGTCGGATGGAACCGCCCCTCCCGCTTCTGCACGTATTTTCGTTCCTGGATCGTCGAAAGGATCGTGGCGTATGTGCTCGGGCGCCCAATTCCCTTCTCCTCGAGGGCCTTCACGAGCGTCGCTTCGGTGTAACGCGGCGGGGGTTGGGTAAAGTGCTGCTTAGGCATCACAGTGAGCAGCTTCAGAGGCTCTCCTTCCCGCAGTGCGGGGAGGAGACCCCCGTTTTCCTCTTCCCCCTCGTCTCTGCCTTCCGTATAGAGGGCCATAAAACCGTCGAATCGGATGACGGTCCCCGTTGCCCGGAATTCATATCCGCTGGGTCTCAGGGTATCGCGCGTTCTTTCGGCGGTGTCCCATTTCCCCTGCGATGAAGCGCCGATGATGAACGTCGTCTGCTCGAGCTGTGCCGGCGACATCTGGCTCGAAAGGAACCGGTTCCATATGAGCGTATAGAGGGCGTACTGCTCTTTCGAGAGGAACCGTTTGACCATCTCCGGATTCTTGTCCCTGTAGGTCGGCCTGATTGCCTCGTGGGCTTCCTGTGCGGACGCTTTGCTCTTGTAGACCGGCGGCTTCTCCGGCACGTAGTCTTTGCCGAACGTGGCCCCAATGAGTGCGCGGGCCCATGCCTGCGCCTCCGCAGCCACCCGGTGCGAATCCGTTCTCATGTAGGTGATCAGGCCCACCGAGCCCTCGTCCCCGAGCTCGACGCCTTCGTAGAGCTGCTGTGCCACCTGCATCGTCTTCTTCGCGGTGAATTTCAGTTTTCTGGCCGCTTCCTGCTGGAGGGTGCTCGTGATGAACGGCGGAGACGGCATTCTTTTCCGCGTCTTCCGTTCGATCGACCTCAGCATGAACTCGCAGTTTTTTAAGTCTTCCGCGATGTTTTGTGCGGCCGTCTCGTTGGGTATCAGGAACCTCTGGTCTTGAGGTGGAGTGACACCGTCTATCTTCGAAAGGCGCGCCCAGAAAGGGGGCGCCTCCGAACCCTCGAACTCTGCGTTTATGCTCCAGTATTCTTCCTGACGAAAGGCCTCGATTTCGCGCTCCCGGTCGACGATCAGGCGGACGGTCACGGATTGCACCCTCCCCGCGCTCAATCCCCTGTGCACTTTCCGCCAGAGGAGCGGGCTGAGATTGTACCCAACCAGACGGTCGAGGATCCTCCTCGCCTGCTGCGCCTCTACCTTCCGCAGGTCTATTTTCTGCGGAATGCGAATCGCTTCACGCACCGCCTTCTCGGTGATCTCGTTGAACACGATCCGGAAAATCTTCTCGTTCGGGACGGGAGACCTCTTCTCAACTATTTCGGTCGCGATGTGCCACGCAATCGCCTCGCCCTCCCTGTCCGGGTCCGGTGCGAGGAAGACCGTTTCCGCATCGCGGGCAGCTTTCTTCAATTCTTTGATCACTTTTTCTTTTCCCGGGATGATTACGTACTGCGGCGCAAAATGGTTGTCCACGTCGACGCCGAGCTCCTTTTCGGGCAGATCTTTGATATGACCGACGGAGGCTTTTACCGTGTAGTCTTTCCCGAGTATCTTGTGGATCGTCTTCGCCTTTGCGGGCGACTCCACTATGACGAGAGCGCTCATGCCAGATAGAACCTCTTTCCTGAAATTTGTTTTACTGCGCCTTTCATCTCGAGACCGAGCAGAACGCTGAGGACCTTTGACGGAGGCAATCCGCTTTCTCTCGAGATATCATCGATCTGTTTCGGCTCGCCGGAGAGGAGACGGCAGAGATTCTCCTCTTCTTCCGTGACGTCCCGCTCGGTCCTGCCGGTCAGTCTGAGAAAACCTTTCAGCACAGGCGCCAGCTCTTCAATAATATCATGGGCGTGCCGAACGAGTGTTGCCCCCTTGCGAATGAGATCGTGCGGTCCGGCGGAGTGCATGGAATGCACAGCCCCGGGGATCGCGAACACTTCTCTCCCCTGCTCCGTCGCGTAGCGGGCGGTGATGAGGGCGCCGCTCTCCGGTGTCGCTTCGACGACGAGTACGCCGAGCGAGAGTCCGCTGATCAGCCTGTTCCGTCGCGGGAAGTGTTCTTTATCCGGAGGAGTCCCGGGGGGGAATTCGCTGATAACGCATCCCGAGCCGACGATTTTCTCCATTAACCCTTTGTTTTCCGGGGGATACGGGACGTCGATGCCCGAGCCAAGCACTGCAAGCGTTCTCCCTCCCGCCCGGAGGGCGTTCTGGTGAGCTATCGAATCGATGCCTCGCGCCATGCCGCTCACGATGGAGAGCCCAATGGAGGCGAGGTCGTCGGCAACGCGAGCCGCTGTCGACGCACCGTAGTGAGTCGGTCGCCGTGACCCCACGACCGCCACGGCGCACTGATCCTGCGGTGCGAAATGCCCCCGCTGGTAGATAACGACAGGGGCATCCCCGACCTCCCTGAGCATCGGTGGGTAAGAAGGGCTGTCGAACGGGATTGCCGTGATCCCTTTCTGCTCGACGCGGCGTGCGAGAGTGTCGACTTCTTTCCATGCGGAAAATTGCCGGATCTTTTCCGCCCGCAGGCGACCTATGTTCTCGATGTCGAGCAGTTCATCGGGGGTCGCGTCGAAAATCTTCTCCGGCCCGCCGAATGCAGAGAGCAATTTCTTCACGCTCACCGGTCCGATATCGGGCAGCATCGACAAGGCAATCCAGTATCTGATATCCGTCATTCTGTTCTCTCTGACGCGGCGGCGGCTATCGTCGGAGTGTAACGTCCTGAGAAGCTCCTAATTTGAGACGGAGTGCGTTTATATTGATGAAACCGGCTGCATCCTTTTGATCGAAGACCGTTTCCTTTTCGAAGGTCGCCAGATCCGCACTATAGAGGGAATGCGGCGATTTCCTGCCGACGACGATGTGACTCCCCTTATAGAGCTTGAGCCTTACCGTCCCTGTCACGCTTTTCTGCGTCTCGTCGATGAAGTGCTGGAGAGCCCTTCGTTCCGGTGAAAACCAATAGCCATAGTAGACGAGTTCCGCGTAGCGCGTCACGAGGGAGTCTTTCAAATGCATCACTTCCCGGTCAAGGACGATCGATTCGAGAGCCCTGTGGGCCGTGTGCAAAAGGGTTCCGCCGGGCGTTTCGTACACGCCGCGCGACTTGATCCCGACGTAACGATTTTCGACGACATCGACTCTCCCGATTCCGTTCCTCCCCGCGATACCGTTGAGGGCTTCGAGGAGGCGGGCGGGAGACATTCGCCGATTATCGATCGCCACGGGATTCCCTTTTTCATAGGAGATCGATACATAGGTCGGCTTGTCCGGAGCCTTCTCCGGCGGAACGGTCAACGTGTACATATCCGAAGGCGGCTCCTGCCATGGATCCTCGAGAATCCCGCCCTCGTAACTTATGTGGAAGAGATTCCGATCGATACTGTACGGTTTCTCTTTCGTCGCCGTCACCGGTATGCCGTGCTTTCTCGCGTACCGGATCAATGACTGCCTCGAATCGAAGGGCCATTCCCTCCACGGTGCTATCACGCTGATATCCGGTTTGAGGGCGAAGTACGTGAGTTCGAACCGCACCTGGTCGTTCCCCTTCCCGGTCGCGCCGTGTGCGACGAACTGGGCGTTTTCGCCGACCGCGATCTCGATTTGTCTCTTCGCGATGAGGGGACGCGCGATCGAGGTCCCGAGCAGGTACGAGCCTTCATAGACCGCGTTCGCCCGGAGCATCGGAAAGACGTACTCTCTTACGAACTCCTCGCGGACATCCTCGATATACACTTTCGAGGCGCCGGTCCTGGTCGCCTTTTCCCTGAGTGCAGCGAGGTCCTCGCCCTGTCCGAGATCGGCACAGAAAGCGATAATCCGCGCCTTGTACCTGTTCTTTAGCCAGTGGATGGCGACGGACGTATCGAGTCCTCCGGAGTACGCGAGCACGATTTTTTTCGTCATTGGTAACCTCTGTTTCAAACGTTCATCCCACGAGAGACGGGATTCCATAGTCGACGAATACTAACGGTAGCACAAACAATAAAAAAAGTAAAACCGCGACGGCCGTACTCTGCCGGCACCGTACGCACAACCATGTGGCCTTCTGGGTCCTCGAGTCCTTTTCCCTCGGGCCCGCGGATACTGCCATCCTCATTTCTTGAGCCAGTGGATGATCTTGGAAACGATCGAATAGAGGGGGCGGTTTTCTGCGTGTTCGATCGATCCCGTTCCGACTTGGACATGTTTCTCGATGGATTCCGCTCCGTCTCGCGGCTGGAGGAACTGGATGGCATTGCCTGCTGGCGGAGCACCGCTGCCCAACCGGATGCTTTTATGAACGACCACCTCGCCGCTTGTTCCGCTCGTCATCGCCGGGGATCGGATCGCCAGTCGAGCAGGAGCGACCCCTGTCACGGCGTTCACGGAGTAGAGGAAGGAATCTCCGCCGTAACTGCACGGATCCTCACTCGGCCTATAGGTGAGAAAATCGACGAGACCGCCGATCGCCGCGGGGCGCGAGATAACCCGTTCACCGTGCGACAGGGAGATCTTCCATCCGTTGACAGCACTCACGTACGTTTCGGACACCGGCTTCACGGAGGTCACGGCGTTCTGAAGGCCGAAGCGATCCGTCTCCGGATCATAGAGGCAGAGTTTCTCCGTCTCTGTGACAACTCCGCGCATCGGGACATTCGTCGCGTCGAAGAGTGCGCCCTCGCCGATCTTTGTGCCGTGATCCCGAAGGCCGACGACGATCTGCCTCGAGGAATCCGTTTCATCGACGTCGCTATAGTATTTGCCCGATCCGGCATACACCCAGATGCTCCCATAGGGGAGGAGAGCCGCATCCGGCGACGCGGTGAACGGGTACGGACCGGAAAACAGCGTGATCCCCAGGGAACCATTCCATGATACTTCTACGTCCGAATGCGCGAGAGCCGACAGCACGTCGAGACGCAGGATTTTCCCCATCCACGCTGCTCCGCTCTTGTGCGCGGTTCCGAAGTAAATTCTCTCCGTTTCATAGTTCCCGTCCGCATCTGCAGCAAGCACGTCGCCGACGATCCCGTGGTGATCTAGGGCGATTTTTTTGACGAGGTCGCCCGTGCCGAGATCGAGGATGTAGATGTAGCCCGTATCGTCTCGTCCGATATCGGTTCCGGCACCGGGCAGGATTTTCGATCCGGATCCGAAGGCCGCATACCACTTGCCGTTTTGCGTTCTGTCGCCGACCCTGACCACGGCCGGGAGCGATGTGGCGAGACCCATGTTATCGTCGGAGAATTCCCACAGGGGGACGGGTTTCTCGGGTATGGTGACGTCGATGGCGAAGAATGAAGAATACCCAACGTTCTCCGGCGTTCCGCGGGGAGGCGCGGGGGGATCGCCTCCGGGACCGCAAGCGCCGCCGAGGCGCATGCCGCCGAGCAGGATCGTCCTCCAGCTCTTGAGGTTCCTCGCCGCACCGGCTTCTCCGCCGAGGCTGACATCGACCACTTTCACGGCGAGGTCGCTGTAGTTGATATGGCAATAGTCGGGTGCGGCGAGGTATTTGAGGTACGGGAAGGCGTTGAACGGGATGAATGCCCATATCTCATCGCCGAGGCGATCGGCTGGCCCATCGATGCCAAAAGCGGTTTTAAGGATGGCTTTTATTCTGCCCGTGAGACCTCGCTCCTGCAGATAGCCGCCTCGGAAAGCGTGCAGCATGCCGTCGTTCGCACCGACGAAGACGATCGAAGATCGGCTCCGATAGCGGTCGGTTGCGATGTAGTCGTAATAGCTGCGGTCCGCGTATGCGAGATGGTAGGCGTTGAGCGGCGAACCGTTCAATGTCGTCGGCGAAGAATTCATAATGTCGCCGAGCTTCCATACTCGGAGGGTTCCGTTAATGGGGATCCGTCGATCCCTGAACGCAGGATTGCGGTCGTTGCCGCATTCCGTATCGCCGCTCACGCCTGTTTCCAGACATTCTCCCCGAACGTAGCGAACGATAACGTCCGCTGTCAGAAAAGAATCGGGGTTCAGTGCTCGTGCTATCACCGGATTCATGCCTGTTTGGAACGTTGGATAAGGGCTCTCCGGGTGCGCGTGCACGACCCTGTCGCCCCTCAGAATTCTTTTCGACGTGAAGATGATCCTCTGGGAAGGAGCCATCATGGCCAGGGTTTCGCCCGCGTCCCAGAGCGGCACGATCTCCGACGGATCCTTGATGTGCGGATTGGAGCACGTGGAGAAGGTTCCCCCTGTTCCGTCGGAAAGCGTGGAAAAGAGCGCAACCTTAGGCGGACTGCCGTCGCCCGGCGAGAAGGTCATCATGATTCGATCCTGGTCGAGAGTTAGGTTCAAGTCATGGATGGAATCCTCTCTGAGATGTGCACTCTGATCAACCCAGACATTCCGCAGATGCCCTGTCCAGGTGACTTCGCTCAGGTTGGGGGATTGGCGGGGCACGAAAAAGGCGTGCACATTTCCGTGCACGCCGCCTGCATCGCTCGGGAGGAACGAGGGCGCGGTCCCCGAGGCGGACTGGACGGTGTGTTCGACGAACGTGCGCTCGAGAACCGGTCGAATCGCCGAGGGTTCGCTTGCAGAGAAATAGGTGTCCGGTACCCCGTCGCTATTTCTGTCCCACTCGGCGGCGAGGTCCGGAATTCCGTTCCCGTTCATGTCGCGGAACCCGCCATATCTCGAGATGTCCATCATGATATGCGTGCCGATGGAGCTCCCGAACATGTTGACAGCGAAATAGCTGATCGTCTGCGATCCGACCCGGTCAGAGCGGATATCCCGGGTATGCGATTTTCCGATTTCCGCTGTGAGATATGTCATCGTATACGGGTGTGGGATGTCGGTGGCCTCGCCGCTCCCGATCACCAGAATGATATTCTTCCGGCAAGGGATCGAATCTATTGGGTCCTCGCAGGTCGTGCGCTGCGGGCAGCTCTGCGCATAAAACGCTATTGCCTGCTCGATTGCCTCGCCGAGTCGGTTCTCTGTATACGTTTCATCCGCCGCGATGTCCGCGATCGCCCGAAAGAGCGCGCGAGGGGGATTGGCCTCGCTCATGCACGGACCGACGGAGACGTCTCCGTGCGACGGCAGAAACCTCACGAGGGAGATGCGCGGCGCGGATTTATCCCACACGCCATCACTGTTTTTGTCCACGAGCAGGGGAATCAAGCCTTTTTCCTTCCGACCACCGCGAATGACGATTTTGGTGCCCGGGTTCTCGAGAGCGCATCCTTCGCCTGTAATGAATAAAGACTGATCGGCGACGGTAAAGTCGCAGAGTGGATGATGCGGCGTTGTTTTCGTCCAGCCGCTATGTGGACTTCTGCCGATAAGGTCCGATGACAGGGGGTCCGGCGTGCCGACTCCACCTATGAGGAGATGCATCATGAGGTCGTACCGGCTCATCGTCGCCCAATTCAAGAGCGAGCCAGGGTATGGCCCTCTTTCTCCGGCTCTGCATCTGCCATGCGTCTCGTAGAATGCATCCGTCCGGGCACAGTAGGAGCCGAGAGGATCGAAATACCCGAGATAGGAAGTTTGCCGGGAATTTTCGTAGCGATCGCCAGGCGGATACGCTGGCAGGAGCATCGCGGCCGAATTATCGATGATGACCGTGAGATTGGCGGGTACGGTTCTCGTCGCGAAAGGGGAAACGCTGCAGTAGTCGAACATCGTCTGTGTGGAGAGGTAAGCAGGGAACGCGATCATCAGTGCACTGAGAATGAGAAGCAAAGTGATCTTTTTTGTCATCTGTGACCCTCCTCTATCCTGAGACAAGTTCTCTCGATGAAGAGTGCATACGATGCTCCCATGTTTTTTGGGAGAGCGAACGGCGCGGCTCTTTGACGCCGGTTGCGTCCAAACGGGTAGACGGAGGCTACCCGATACGGCCGAGCGACGACGCGACAGATGCGTGAACGTCTTTAAAAAACATGTCTATAGAGCGCCGATGTTTCCGCCTTTGCGTTGCCCTCCCCGGTGACAACCGCATTGATCCGATAGTAGATTGCGGTGGTCGCCGGCCCGCCGTATGCCTTCGGAAATTCGATGCGGCTCCCGGTGAGCGGTGAGGCGTAGAGCCGCGTGACGGTGACCGATGCCGAATACCGTGAAAACAGATCGGAAGAAGGCAATGTAAGCGTCGCGGAGCAGGGCGTATTGTCGCTGAACAAAATAGCGTCCGCGAGGCATGGCGGTGTGGAGTCTGCGATCGGGAGCGAAGCGATATCTTCTCCGCGTGCAATCGATTGGATGGCGGTTTTCATGATTTCTATCGAGCCATCGGCCGCCTCGGACGCGGTGGTATAGCGCTTCCCCGCGCCGGACATCACCGTTGATTGGGTCACGACGTAGAGGACTCCCGATATGAGAACGATGACGGCAAGCGTTATGACCAGGGCAGTGACCAGAGCGATGCCTCTCTCATCGAACGGTGCCGGAGAGCAAAACCCTCTACGGAATGGGGGGCCGGCGGCCGGCGGTGGCTGTGGTCTATTCGACCTTTTTCCGGTTGAAGTTGTGTGGTCCGCATGGATCATTCGTTTTTCTGTGCCCGCCATTTCTCTTTTCCCATCTGCTCAGTTCATCGAATGTTTCTCGGCGTCACGGTCAGGACGACGAGCCGCCAGCGATACCGTCGTTGTTCCGATGTGAGAGAGACATCTCGCCCGATGCCGAGCTTCGCGTCGCCGACCCTCACTCTTTGAGGTTGTGCCGGGTTGTCCGGATTCGCGTAGAGATAATTGGTATCCCTGTTGCCGTTCTGCACGAGGATGTAGAGTCTCACGTGCTTCAGGCGGCGCCTCAGCGTCGGGTTATCGTAAGCGGATGCGATTTGGCCGCCGTTGTCCCACACATCGATCGTCCCGTCGCCCGGAGAACCAGTGTCGAGGCCGAAAGCGACCTGGATGTCCCTGACGCACGCAAGGAGCGGTTCGATCGATTCACCGTGACTTATTTCGACCCGCTGGAGACTCCGCGTCCCCGGAGCGCACACTTTTGGCATGTCCGCCGATGCCCCGCCTAATCGGTACTGAACCAGGTAATAGGGCCTCGGGATTTCTGATCCGCTTCCCTGTGGCGGTCGCGTCAGTCCGTAGAGGAGCATCCCTTTTTGCGCGTTCCCGGGACCTGACGGATAAACGAACCGCCACGTCGCGCCGTCGGCAATGAGGGAGTTCGTCATCGGTTCGATGTAGATGACCCTGTCGTCCGTCTGAATGTTTTCTCCTGCATCCTCCCACATATGAGCTTCGTTCGGTGCGACTCTCTTGAGGTAGCTCCATTTCTGGGAAGCCCTCGAATAGATGCCGAGCGCGGTCCCCATCATGAACAGGGCGTCGGCGCCGGCGAGCCCCGTGGAGGGATATTTCCCGCCCAGCGGATTGGCTGTGCTGCCCGGGGAAATATTATCTGTCGCTCCGAGGGAGACGGCCGGAGGGGTAAACGTGAGGCCGCCGTAGTCATCCGCCAGTCCGTAACCTGCCATCATGATATCCCGCTCGATGACGTTCCTCGCGATCACGATCTCGATTTCGGATTGCGCAAGCCGGAATTCTCTCGAAGCGTGATTCGCATACGCCGTGTATAACGCGTAGACGCCCGTCATGATAAAGAGAAAGATTGCGAGCGAGACGAGGAGTTCCGTCAGCGTTGTACCTCGTTCATTGCCTATGAACACCTTATAGGTATCCTTCACCCTCGAATCCGTAACCCCTGTCTTTCAGGGTTTTCGATGCCTGTAAAGAACCGCACTGTGTACGTGACTCTCGTTGCTTTCTCTGTAGGCAACATTGATGATGACCTGCCTGAGGTTCTCGCCGAGAGATGACACTTCCCACGTTATGTTGAATCTCTGCCGGAACCCCTTGATAGTTTGGACGGGATTCGGATATTTTAGGTAATCATCGGGCGTGACGGTGAGACACGCGTTGCCGTTGTCGTAACGATACGTGTCCGAGAAGTGTTCCAGATCGGGGTCGGCAGTTACGCCGCATGTGCGAATAGCCTCGAACGGAACGGCGAGGAGGACTTCCGCCGTGTGATTTGTCAGCCGGACTGCGGTATCCCTGAGATCGTTCTGCACGTTCACTTTGATCGCGTGGATGAGAGTGGCGGAGAGAACGAGGAGAGAGAGCGCGATCACCGCGAGCGCCGTCATCATTTCGATGAGAGAGAACCCGCTATTGCTCCCGACACTCATTTTCATGCCAGATGCCCTCCCGAACTCGGTTGAAGCTCACGCTGACGCATTTTTTCTGGAGATCCCGCTGATCGGAATGGTGAAACACGATGCTCATCTGCTGGAACCCGAAGTTCTTTTGCCGCGGTATCCCCGAATGGTCGAAGAGGAGGACGGCATTGTCGGGGTCGACGAGTGTCCCACCTTTTTTGATCTTCATTTCGACAGACGGTGCGAGATCACGAAACCCGGTTTTTCGATTTCCGATGGTGAGCGGTCGTTCTTCACCTATGCCATCGTACGCAAAATTGCGGTTTGCGTCGTTGAACCGGAAAAGATGGTACCGTCTTTTTGATTCGAATCGGATGCCCGCTCCCCGCAAGACGGCGCATGCGGGATCCGGCCCCTGTGTCATCGCGGAGAATCTGATCGACTGGAGGTCCGCGAGAAGCTCCCGGGCAGAGCTGCGCAGCCGTTCCGTACCGGTAAAACCCGGGCCGATGGCCACGAGAGCGGCGAGAATACTCATGATCGCGAGTACGATAATCAGTTCTATGAAAGTAAGCCCTTCAACATGACGTGCGTGGAATAAGGAGCTTGTCTTCATCGTCGTATGCCCTAATGACCTATTCTTGGGGAACCGCAGTTGGTGTATATTAGCATATGCTAACAGACAATGCAAGATATTTTTTGTCCAACGATTTGGCCCGCAGTGTATCGCGAGGACGAAGAATCCAGTATAAATATATAATATAAAAAAGCAACTTTCTTTTACGAACGAGGAGGGTATTGCTTACGTAAGGGTGGTAGGCAATGCTGCAATCAAAGGGGGGAAGAGTATTTAGCTAATGAATAAATCAGTCTCCGCTTCGTAAACCGGCAGGCAAAGAGTGATTACTCTTTTTGCTCTTGTTTTATTTCGAGGGTAAAGAGCTGGGTTGCCTCTCCGCCGTGCCCATCATTGACCACGATTGTGAACGATGCCTTACCGATAAATTCATTCGGCACGTCCCACGTAATGTCTCCCGACGAAGGGTCGATCTTCATACCCGCTGGAGCGTTCCTCAGCGAAAAAGCGAGGTCATCGCCATCGGGGTCCGTGGCGTGGACCTGCTGAGAATATCGTTTCCCGTCAAAAAGGTATTTCCTGTCATCCGATATGGTCGGTGGCATGTTCACGATCTCCCTCTTGATGGTTCCCGCTCGCCCATAGTCCGTACCGTCGAATGGGGTTATCGTCACCGAGATCTTGTCGCCTCTCTTGAGGTGCGTGCGCAGTTGCCAGCCCTCTCCCGCTGATTCTCCATTTTTCGTCCACTGATACGACAACGTGACGTCGTCGCCATCGATATCCGTGCCGGCGGCATCAACGCCCAGGAAGTCGCCTGGTTTTAAAACCTCCGGAACAATCTTCACCCTGCTGATCTCCGGTGGAGAGTTCCGTATCTGCACGACATTCGAGACGAGTTCCTTCCCGTCTATGACCGCTCTGGCCTGGACGCTATCGCCTTTTTTTGCCGTGGAGGCATCGAATTCGGAGGATCTCGGGTTCGGCGCCGGCATGCCATTCACGAGCCATTCGATCTTCGCGCCGGAGAGATCGAATCCATGCGGCACCACGTATAACCGCGACGCCTTGGTGGCGTTGAGCGGCGCTATTTCCAGTGAATGAGAAGCGCTCGTCACCGAACTATCAGCCTGGGGTGTCCCGGTTCCGATATCCGTCCCCACGGTTTGCAGTTTACCGACATCGGTTTTATCAGACGAGCAGGAGAGGAGAAAAAGGAGTACGATAGTCGATATCACCTTATTCATATGAAAATGGGTCATCTGTCACTGTCCTAAAAATGATTAGTGAAAGTAACCCGCCGACACCATCTCAAACCACGAGGGGCAGAGCTTCTCATAGACACATTCGTGGTCGATACCTTTTTGCCCTTAACCGGCTCGAGCGGATGCGGGTTAGCAATTTCTCTTTTCATCAGTACTGATACAGTACGGAAAGCTTCGCCCTTTCGCTCGGGTTGTCGGCGTTTTCGGCCTCGACCTCAATGGTATACAGGTAGGGTACGCTTACGACTGTGATGTCGCCGGAACCGGAGCTGACCACTCCATGCTTGAGCAAACCTTCCTCGCCGCCGGAGTTGCCCAACACGGTATCTACCACTTTCGCATATACGCTGTACGTCGGGGTCGTGAATGAACCGGGGAGCTGCAGGCTCACGTCGTAGGAGAACGGGTTGTTTGTCGGATCGATTGTCAATGACGAATCGCAGTTTGACCAACAACGCGTGGGCAGATTGAGTTTCGCCGCCAAACCGGTGTAATTCCCGATCGCGGTGCAGTCTGGTATTGCCTGCTGCGTCACGCACGTACTCGGCGTCACGACCTCCAGGTCAAGCGATGATAAACTCTCTTTCAGGGAGTCAAGCGACTGCACGTCCCCCCTGAGGGAAATGACTTGATACATCACATCGTTGCCACCAAGGCCGGCTTCCAAGGCGGTCTTGTACCTTTTCTGCATGCCGGTTATCTGCGTCCCCGACGTGATTATATATATGAGTCCGGCAATGACGGCAAGGATGATTGCCGAGAGGATCAGAACCATCGCAAGCGCCACGCCTCTCTCGTTTTGCACTGCTGCTCTATGAGTTGGGACGCTCCACATATGATCAATCGGTCTTTGAATAGTTGTTTGACATCTCTTCGCTTTTAACGAGTAGTTCATAAAGTTACCTCAGATTCAACGGCCTGACGGCCACTGTGGAGAGCTTCCACCTGTAACGTTTATAATCGGAGTCTCCAACGAGCTCCTTGAGGTCAGCGAACTCGAGAGATCTCGAGGTGCTGCCAAGGATTTCCGTGGCGGATAAAAAGGTTCGCGTATCGTTCATGGAGAAATCATAGGTCTCATCTCGCTGACCTTCGTGAGCGACGACGTATATCCTGACTTCTCTGAGGCGTTCTCTTATCTCCTGGGCGGTCAATCCCGATATATCGTCCAGCGGAGGCCAATCGATGGCGTTGTCATTGTTCGTATCGAGCCAGAAGGTCACCTGGAAATCCGCGACGCAGTCGAGCAGCGGGAGGCTGGTGAAGCTTCCCACGTTGTCGTGGTTCAGTATTGCCTTCACGAGGACACCCGTGTTGGGAGCACATCTGCTCGGTACGTTCGCGGTCGATATGAAGTAGTCGCTTCTGTTGAACGGGCTCACGAGATCACTCGCGGAGTCGACCCCGTAGACGATCCGGATATCGGACGCCGTCGACGGAGCCCAGGATGCTAAATTGCTGTATGTATCCCAAAAAGCGCCGTCACGTACAACCAACATTCTTTGATTTGTCGATCCCCCCATTGCCATGACAATGACCCTATCGTCATTCGCCAGATTATCGCCCGATGGTGACCATTGGCGTGGGTTATACGTCTCGATAAACGGCTCGGGCGTCGAAAGTAAGGCGGTCCACTTGCCTGCCGTCTCGCTCCCCACGACGTTGACGGCCTTCAAGACAAGATAATCCGAACCACGTACGACACCGTCACCGCTTACGATCCCCCGCGGCGGATCGGCGGGTGCGTCGTTGTAGCTGCTGGCAGGCGTCTCTGTCGCTTCGCTGTAGTTGATCGGATTCTGGAAGGACCACGGCAATCCGTACCCCGCGTGCTCGATATCGCGCCTCAGGATGTCGAGGCCGACCATCCCCTCTATGTTTGTCTCCGCAATTTTGCTCTGCTGTTTGAATTGAGTCAACAGACCGGAAAATATCTGAGAGGCGGCGGCCATGACGAAGACGAAGACAACCATGGTGATCAGGAGTTCCACCATGGTAAATCCTCTTTGGCTTTCTAACGCGTTGGAGGAAAACTGAATAAGCCTCTTCTTCACACCAACGTCTTCCCGTTCGGTACCCTCTCCGCTGTCATTCGATAGCCGGATGAACATCATTGTTTCCTCACGATTGTCGAGATGCTGTGGATATAATCGTTTCCCCTCCACTTCCAGCCGACCGTGATAGAGACTCGTTTATTGTCATTATCCAGTTGCACGACATCTCTGTTCGTGCAATAGTCAAGGGTGGATATATTCTTGAAAGTCCTTTGTACATGCTCGCCGTTCGTTCCGAACTGCTCGATGAAGGCCCCGGGACAGATCGCCTCATTGAGATTCTCGTCGGATTCGTCGTTTATCAGGAGGTCCACGTAGTCGTTGAACGGCAAGTTTCGTGCTTCGGACATGCGCTCATCCGCGATACTGACGGCTTCGGACCTGAGGATATTGACCATGTTCGAGTCGATTCCGACGAGAGCGGTCTGCATCATGGCGAGGGATACGAGGAGGAACACCACCATGGCGATCAGCACTTCGACCAGAGTGAGCCCTTTGTTATTTTTCAACACACGACGCTCCATCTTCATTCCACTTCCCCATGTTTATCCGTGTTCGGGAGATTGTCAGGCAATCGTAGTCGGCGTCGTTCGTGGTCGTCAGGCGCATGCTGCCTTCGGGAGTCATCATGCCGCGTCTGTCCAAACTCACATGGGTGCCGGATCCTTTCCAGTCGATGGCATATTCGACGGTCTTCGGGTATGTCGGCAGGGGTACGTCAGAGTCCTGCTCGAGCGTACCGTTGCCATCCGGCGCGGGATTCGTATCCTCATAGATCGTGTATGACCCTGTGGTCCATGCAAGGAAGTGGGTCCTGTTCATCGTCATCGCCCGTGCCCGTGCGTTCATCAGGTCGGCATGCATCTGTTTGGCCTGATTCTCGACCCGATAGCGCCCCATCCAATTCCGGTATTCGAAGCCCAGTGTAACGACGAGGATCGCAATGACCGAAACCACGATAATGAGTTCGATCAACGTTATGCCGTCCTGTTTATTGATCAAATGCCCTGCATTGTGCATCGCATATCCCTGCTTTGTTGCCTTATCGTTCTTTTATGTGGACGACCCGCTTCACAGGCGGTGGCGTCGTCATCAACGACAAACCCTGCTGAACAGGTGGAACGCCTTCCAGTGCCGACGTTTTTCGCCCGCCGGCCTCACCGCCGGCCTCGGGAGTAAAAGCACTCGCGAGATTGATCTGCTCGATAGCCCCTGTCGATACCTGCAAGAGCGCAACTCCTTTCAAGAGGTCGCCGGGAGCGCCGCCCGTGTTATACCTCAATGCCCAGATGAAACTTTTGCCGCCGTATGCACAGATGTCGTTATACGGTTTGTACGTCGTGAAAAAAACGATGCCGGTCGTTGCAGACTGCGGGTCGGTAATGACCCGTTCCGCTCTGTATGAACGGGTATAGGTTTCACCGCCCTCTTTGTATTGATAGTTTCCCGGTTGGTCGAGGTTGATGTACCACCCGGTAAAGCTCGGGGAGGCGGTCGCGTCTTCCGAAGGCACACTGTTGATATCGGTTACGTTGCAAACAGACCCGGAGACCGGGCAGTTCGACGCGCTGATACCGAGCGCTGAAGGACATGGCGTTGCAAAACCGGATGAAGAGAAACACGTATCTTTCACGCCGAACAGTCGTCTCTGGGATGTCGCGTCGTCCGTTGCGCTCCCCATTTCGAAGTAGTATCTTCCCGTGCCGAAATAGAGCCATAAAATTCCTTTGTGTTTGTTCAGCAATTTCGCGACAGAGGACGTAACAGGACCGATATCCTCGACGACATGGCTCCAGACCCAGTTGGCTGGTGATGGATCTCCTTTGGTGAGAAGCCGAAGCACGCCACCCTGATTCCATGTGCCATCCCCGCGCTTCACATACGGGACATAGACGACGTCGTCCTGGTAATCCAGATCGTAATCCAAATTCGTGTTGAGCATCGAGCCTGCAAAGGCATTTTCTATCCCCGTGTCGATGACCGTTATAGTAGGCAGCCCGGGAGTGGCCCGCAACGGAATGATGAAAAGCCTTAACGGCTGATCTGATCTGCCCAGGAATTGATACTCCGGCACCCGTGTCGTCGGTCCGGTCGGGCCGGAACCAATGACCGCAAACCAGTGACCATTCTTCTCCTTGTCCGGATGACCTTCGCTGTCTCTTGCGCTAATTCTCACTATGGTCGGCCCCGTCGTTGCATAGCCGAGTAGAGAGTCCCCGTTCGAATCGGTTGGCGAAAACTCCCACAGAAGTTGGGGATTGTTTTCGTCGGTGATATCGAGGGCGAAGTAGGAAGAATAACCATTACCGTTAACCGGCGTCCTTACGCAGTCACTGTTATTGACCGTGCCGTCGCCATTGAGGTCGATCGTATTCGAGCTCGAGCACGTCGTTGACCTGTTCTTGCATGCTCCGCCGTATCTCATTCCTCCAATGAGAATCGTCCGCCAGCTATTCTGTGTTTTTGTATCGCTGGGTTCTCCGTTAATGCTCGCGTCGAAAATGTATGGCGTGAGATCGACCGAATAGACATGGCAGTACTCTATCTCCGTGAGGTATTTCAGGTACGGGAGCGCATTTTTCGGAATGAACGCCCACACTTCTTTCCCGAGATTGTTTCCCGACACCCTTGCGTGCTGATTCGAGCCTTGTCCGTCCCATTTTAACTCTAATGTGCCGAGCTTGAAGGCGTGGAGCATGCCGTCATTGCCGCCGGCGTAGACCATGCCCCTGTTCTTGTACGTATTGGATCCCACGAAGGCCTTGTACGTCGTGTCTCCGTAGATTTCATCGTACGTATTCAATTTCATCCAGGAGGCGATTCTCGGCGTCGAATTGAGTATATCTCCAAGTTTCCAGACCTTTGCGCTCTCCCCCTCGTCAGTCGCGTCTCCGTCTCCGTTAAGGTCGACCGCCGCGGTCCTTGGTCTTAAACTGTATTTCAAAGGATCGAGATGAAAATCTTCGCCGTGGACGTATCTGATGAGGATACGCGCATCGTCGACCCCGACGGTGCCGTTGCTGTTGAGGTCATCCGCGGGAGCTGTCGTCAGATTCAGATACGGCAACAAAGTGGCCGCGTTGTCGGTGTCTCCGTTATTGCTATCCTGGGAAAAATTCCCGGGAAGAAAGCTCGTGCCGTTGATCGTCGTGTAAATCTTTCTTTTATCCGAAGCGATATTCCGTTTCCAGAGTTCCACGCCCGCGTCCCACAGGTTCACGGTCCTCTCGAAGGGGATCGTTTCGATGAGCGATGTGCTCCCATAAGCATAGCGGTCCGCGACCGTCATATCATCCTCATGGGAAAACCGCAGCGTCACTTTTTTGTCATTCGAAAGATCGAGAACTTTAGAAGATCCGGCGCCGCTGTCATCGAGAATGGTGCTCCCTTTGAAGAGAGGATCCACGAAGTACCAGTAGTTCACGAGTCTCCCGATCCAGCTTAGTCGTGTGTCGAATATTCCGATAGGACTTCTTGGCGTTTCCGGATAAAACACAACCTGTACGAGGTTCGCACCGCTGCCTTCGCCGGAAGCGAGCACCGAGGCCGCGGTCCCCGAAGATGCGCGCCTCAGCATTTCGAGGATGGCTCGTTCGAGCGTCGCGAGTAATTCTTCGGGTTTATCGACTTCGTAATAGAGGCCGTCGCTTATGTATGCGGCATACTGGAGTTTCGCTTTGGTAACCGCCGAGGTCCCGCTGCCGTAAAACGTCGTGTGCGCGACGAACGTGGATATGTTCTGTCTCGGCCTAGGACCGTCAGCGGGATAGTGGTCCTTGTTGTAGGCCGCGCAGGTATTTCTCGGGAAGACATCCGTAACAGATGCCCCAGCGATCCCCGCGCCCTCGTAGGGCGCTCCGCTCGGATACTTCAGGTTCGCGCACGCGGATGGGAGCGTCGACAAGGCTCCAGTCAAATCGGTGCCGGTTGTCATGTAGAGGGCGAACGTTTTCCTGCACGCTTTCAGGGGATCCGTGGCCCAACTATAGGGGGATTGCGTCGTCGCGTTATCCTTGTCCTCGTACGTGGACGATAGGCCTCTGAAGTACTTCGATATGTCTTCCATCATCGTCCCGAGAGGGATGGCTCCATCGACACCGGGTTCCCTGGATATGGCATTCAGGAGCTCGGGGACAAGCGGTGCTTTGCTCGTCGACGTGCAATTGCCTCCCCTGCTGTCGCAGAGGATATCCCTCTGCCTGTCGACCGATGCGGTACTCGCCTGCCATCTCTTGATGCCAAATCGTGGCGCGTCTTCGTCATAGAGCAGGTCTCTGTTTTTATCGGCGATCTTCTGGATCAGACCGATTCTCAGGCTTATGTTGGCGTCGTCAGTCAGGCTCGAAGGGTTCGGGTGTTTCACGCTGATGTTGGCGCCTTTATTGGTTGCCATTATCAGTGTCCCTCCACTACAGTTGGAGGTGCCCGTCCTGATTTCTACCTGTGAGGGCGAGGCTGACCCTTTCGTAAGACTAAATGAGTACAGGATGCCGCCATGTGTCCCGGATACGCATGAATCCGACGAATCATCCCACTGCCCGTAACTCACCAGGTCGCCTAAATATGTGAATACTACGCCCGCATCCGGCTGCCCGCCCAATTTCGGCCAGCCGAAGCCTATCAACGCCTTCCTCGAAAGGTCGAGCGCGCTCATCGTCGCCCAGTTCAGGATGTTCCCGGGGATACAGTTGGCGCCTGCTGCCGGGGTACACGTCGTCGATTTTTCAAAATATCCTTTGACCCCGAAAAGAGTGCTCGTTGCATTATAGGCGTAATTCGCGTTCGACTCGAAAAAACCGAAATATGGGTGGCTGGAATCATAGACCAGGCCCTTATAGGCTCTTTGTTGTATGGCGTTCCCTTTTTCGTACCCGATCATGATGTTCGGCGGAACGCCGCCCCGCATCACATAGGGCGGGATCAGGCAATAATCTTGCATTTGAGTGGCGTGCGAAGGATAGGGCACTGCGAAAAAAAGAACCACTGCCAAGAGTGTCACATATGTCGTCGCCTTTCCACGCATTGTCATCATTAGTCGACACCTCTCTTATCTCTCGAACTGTCATGATGGTATTAGCAAGTGTAGTGCCAGTACTGAATACCGCTTAACATGTGCTTTTTTAAATAAGGATGGGTAAAAAAGGTATGTAAAGTATGGCGTGAATTTCACAGTTCATCGGTCAGGCTGGTCCGATAGTGAAGATTCTGTGGCACCACAATTGCCTAATTCCTGCCTCTGCCGCTGTGAACCGGTCTGCGATAGTTTATAATGAAGTCACGCTTTCATTACAGCATCGGTTTGGAGGAACCATGCATATTGGCATTATTGGGACCGGTTACGTTGGCTTAGTCACGGGTGCTTGCTTTGCCGAGTTCGGGTTGTTCGTGACGTGCGTCGACAGAGACGAACGAAAAATACGGATGCTCAAGAAGGGAGAGGTCCCATTCTACGAGCCGGGCATTACGGAGCTGGTGAAACGGAACCTCGCACAGGGCAGGCTCCACTTCACTACAAAGATAGAGAAGGCGGTCGCGTCATCGCTCGTGATTTTTATCGCGGTAGGGACTCCACGCAGAGGGGATGGCTCCGCGGACCTGAAATACGTCGAAGAAGTCGCGGAGGAAATCGCGCGGGCGATGGACGGCTATAAGGTCATCGTGACGAAGAGCACGGTGCCGGTGGGTACGGGCCAGAAGATTCGTGATATTATCTCGCGGCACTTAAAAGCAAAGACCAATTTCGATATCGTTTCGAACCCTGAATTTCTGCGCGAGGGGTCGGCGATCGAAGATTTCATGCGGCCGAACAGGGTTGTGATCGGCGCGGGCAGCGACCAGGCGATCGCCATCATGAAAGATCTCTACAAGCCTCTCTATTTGATCGAGACGCCGTTCGTGATTACCAATGTCGAGACCGCAGAAATGATCAAATACGCCTCGAACTCTTTTCTCGCGACAAAGATCTCGTTCATCAACGAGATGGCGAACCTCTGCGAGAAAGTGGGCGCGGATGTCCATACGGTCGCGAAAGGGATGGGGCTCGATCAGCGGATCGGGCCAAAATTTCTCCATCCCGGACCGGGGTATGGAGGATCGTGCCTCCCCAAAGACACCCATGCCCTGCTGAGGATCGCCGAGCAGCACGGCGTGAAACTGCGTGTCGTCGATGCGGCGGTACAGGCGAACGAGTACCAGAGGCAACGGATGATCGAAAAGATAAAAGGTGCCGTCGGGTCGCTGAAAGGGAAGACGCTCGCATTGCTCGGCTTGTCGTACAAGCCGAATACCGATGACATCCGTGATGCGCCTTCACTTTCCATCATTCGGTCGCTCGCGGACGAGGGGGCGACCATCAGGGCGTACGATCCCGTCTCGATGAAGGAAGTGGCGAAGACGTTCCCCGGGGTGAAGTGCTGCAGCGACGCGTACGACGCAGCGAAAGGTGCCGACGCGCTCGTCATCGTGACGGAATGGAACATGTTCAGAAATCTCGAACTCGATCGCGTCAAGAAACTCATGAAAGGTCACTACTTCTTCGATTTAAGGAATGTCTACGACCCTCAGAAAGTCAAGGGGAAAGGGTTCCACTACGTCGGTGTGGGAAGAGGATAAAACGATAGCCGAATAACTGGCAGGCTGCCGAGGAAGTTCTTTCTGTTCGATTCACCCTGAGCATAGCAAAAGAGCCTCGAGAGCCCGAAAGGACATGATACTGAGCCAGAGATCGTGATCGCTCGGTTGTTTGAGGAGACCTCAAATGACAAGGATGACGGGTCGGAGGGATGATTATCGCTATGCTTGGATCTTTTCTACAGCCTGCGAATGAACAATAGTCGGCGGCGAATTGTAATTCTGCCATGAAGGTTGTCTCGCAAAATAGAAAAGCGTACCACGACTACCACATCGAAGATACCCTCGAGGCGGGAATCGCCCTCCTCGGCACGGAGGTGAAATCTTTACGCGAAGGCAGGGCGAATCTGAGAGACAGTTATGTCGCAGTCAAGGGGGGCGAAGCGTATCTCATGAACTGCCATATCAGCCCGTACAGCCACGGGAATATCATGAATCACGAACCCCTGAGGACGAGGAAGCTCCTGCTCCACCGCAAAGAAATAGACTGGCTTCGCGGCAAGATTGAAGCGAAGGGGTATACTCTGGTGCCGCTGAAGCTCTACTTCAAGGATTCGTATGCGAAAGTCGAGATCGGGCTCGCGCGCGGCAAGAAGAGTTTCGAGAAGAGAGAGACGATAAAAGCGAGGGACGCGAAGAGAGAAATAGAAAAGGCCTTAAAAAAACGGTAGGGCTCCATCGGGTAGAGTCACACCTGTGCGGTATCGAGCACTCATCGATATCGTGGCATCCGCCCCTTGAAACGCGTTTTCGGCTAAAATAATAATATAATAGGTAATGGAGAAAGGGGGCGAAAGGGCTCGACGGGGGTTACGAGGATCAGGATGCATGTCGTGGCTCCGTCACCACGGAAAAAGACGGAAACACATACAAACGCCAACAACGAACTGGCACTCGCCGCTTAATTAACTGAGCGGCACGCTCCCCTGAGGTTGCCTGTGCTTCAGGGATCGGCGTCGGTCAGCAGGCTGGCTTCGGGACGTTCTCCCGATCCCGGAGCGAGACGCAGGGAGATAGGATGCCGGGACGCCCGCCTGGCGGCAGCCCGGTGTTCGAATGCAGTAGCCGGGATACACATGTAGAGTCCTGAGAGTAGTGCTTTCGGACGCGGGTTCAATTCCCGCCGCCTCCACCATTACATTGCGTTCCGCGCCTGGCGGATTCTCCTCCCGTATTTGTCGGCAAACGCTGAATGCCTCCTCTTTTCTGCTATCATATCGGGAGAATTATCAATGAAATGGTAACGGGTCGGAGCGTGTTTCTATTCTTTCACGGTATCATTGCCATGTGCATAGCGATATCCCTCTCGCTCGCGCAAGCTTCGCACGCTGTGGAGAAAAAGAGAACGGTTTTGCTCAAATTCAATCAAGAAAACGGCCTCCTTCGGGTCGTGTTCGAGGGGGAAGAGGCGTTCATCAGCAAGATTAAGGTGACGACCTCGTCTTCCCAGATCAAGATGGAATTTCCCGGACCTATCGACCTGCGATCCCAAAAGGATCTTCCGTTTGAAATCGTGCCATCCGAAAAATCGGTCGTTATCACTCCGCGGGGGCAATTCGACCTCAAGTTCTTTCGGCTCCCCGATCCGCCGCGTTTTGTGCTCGATATCCAGACAAAGGAACGCGAGTCCGCAAAGCAAGAAGGGGTGACCCCCGAAAAACAGACGGATAAACCGGGCGAGCAGCAAACGCCCGCCGGAAAGTCCGGCAGGATCGTCATCGACGCGGGGCACGGAGGTTTCGAGTTCGGTGTCACATCGGGGAGCCTTCGCGAAAAAGACCTCAATCTTTCGCTCGCTCGGGACGTGGGCGCGGCACTGGCGAAAAAAGGGAAAAAGGTATTTTTCGTCAGGAAGGATGATCAGTATGTGCCCATGAGCGATCGAATTCGGCTCGTGAACCAGGTCGCCCCTGATGTCTTTATCAGTATTCACGCTACTCAGTCGCCCTTTTTCGTACTCTATGAGACACTGCTGGAGGAGCGGGGCTTCGATGACTATCGGGTTGACGCGAATCAAAGGCGATACGCGGCGAAAAGCAAGGCATTATCGGACAACCTCGAACGTGCGATCGAGGATGGCTTGAAGGAGGACGTTATCCGTCGGAGCTTGCCGCTGCCGCTCGTGCAGTCCGCGGGGGCTCCCGCGGTTTTTCTCGAATATCCCTTCTCCGAGGTTGCGGCCTATGATCAGCAGAAGAAAACCCGATTGGTCCAAGCCATCGTCTCGGGACTTCTCGCGCACGGTCTTTAAATTGATTCTGCAGGGATGGCAAGAGGATCTTTGATGAACAGAAAGCGAGCGTTCGGCGTTCTCGCGTTTGGTTTCTTGTTTGTCGGTGGCATCATCGCCGGATACCTTTATTTTGCGAAGATCGTCTGGCGCGAAGAGAGTCCTTCCGTGGTCGCACCCCTGGCGAGCACGCCCGAAGAGTTGTACTCTCTGAGGATTTACTATCCGGTAGGGGACCAGCTCCAGATGGAAGAGAGGCGGCCGCCCCGGCGGAAAGGTTCGACGGCGGTGGCCGAAGCTATCGTGGAGGAATATCTGAGGGGATCGGCGGTGGCGACGGTTTCCTTTTTCCCCCGCGGCGCGAGGCTCCTCGGTGTCTACAGAGGGACGGATGGAGTACTCTACGTCGATCTTTCGGATGAATTCCGGAGGAATTTTCAGGGCGATGCACTCGCGGAGTTTCTCCTGCTGAAGGGCATCTATGAAAGTCTCATCGCGAACATTCAGGACGTGCAAGACGTCAAGCTCCTCATCGAGGGGAAAGAGCTGGAGTCGCTCGGTGGCCATCTCTCGCTCTCCCAGCCGCTGAAGGATCTGGTGTCGCGTGCAGAGTGACCACAAGAACAGGCCGATCGGCATCTTCGATTCCGGCATCGGCGGGCTGACCGTTCTGAAAGAGATTGCGCGCATCCTGCCGGACGAAAATACGATCTATCTCGGGGATACGGCCCGGGTCCCTTACGGTATCCGTTCCCCCGAGACGGTGATCCGCTACTCGTTCGAAAATACCAAATTCCTCTCGCAGAAAGACATCAAGATACTGGTGATTGCCTGTAACACAGCATCTTCCGTGAGCCTTAACGCGATACGGAGCAGGATTTCTATCCCGGTCGTCGGGGTGATCGAACCCGGAGCAAAGGCGGCGGCATTGGCGACGCGCACGAAAAAGGTCGGGGTTATCGGGACCGAGGCGACGATCAAAAGCAGCGCGTATGCGAAAGCGATTAAAGCGCTCGACGGTGGCATCGACGTTTACGGGGTCGCCTGCCCTCTCTTTGTTCCTCTGGTTGAAGAGGGATGGACGGAGGGACGGATTGCCCAGCTGGTCGCGGAAGAGTATCTCGCGGGACTCAAGAATCGAGATATCGATACCGTTGTCCTTGGGTGTACCCACTATCCCCTTCTCAAAAAGGTGATCGGGGATGTCATGGGAGCTCGCGTGCAGCTCATCGATTCGGCGATCGAAATTTCGATCGAAATCAAGGGCATTCTGGAGAAACTCGGCATGAAGCGCGATGCGGGGGATACGACGTTCAGGGAATTTTACGTGACCGATTCTCCCGAGCGATTCCTGAAAGTGGGGGAACGGTTCCTCGGTCACCCGATAGAACACATCGAGAAAATCATCGTTGGAACATAGAGTGGAGGATACACGGTATGAGACCTGATGGCCGGAAGGCAATCGAGATGCGACGTGTCGTCATTCAGCGCAATTTTATCGAGAATGCGGAGGGATCTGTTCTGATTTCCATCGGGAACACGCGGGTTGTGTGTACCGCGACGATCGAGGAGAAGGTCCCCCCGTTTTTGAAGGATCAGAAAAGAGGGTGGATTACGGCGGAATATGCCATGCTTCCGAGGGCTACCCAGACGCGGACGATCAGGGAATCGACGGTCGGCAGGATCAGCGGCCGAACGCATGAAATACAAAGGCTGATCGGAAGGGCGCTTCGGTCCGTCGTCGATCTATCCTGTATCGGCGAGCGGACGATCTGGATCGACTGTGACGTCCTCCAGGCGGACGGTGGCACGAGGACAGCTTCCATTACCGGTGCGTTCATCTGCCTCTCGGATGCGGTTCGCTTCGGCCTGAGGAACGGCATTTTTGAAAAATCGCCGCTGAGAGATTACCTCGCGGCGGTGAGCGTGGGCGTCGTCGGGGGCGTCCCGATGATTGACTTGTCCTATGCCGAGGACTCCCAGGCCGAGGTGGACATGAATGTCGTCATGACAGGTGGCGGGAACTTTGTCGAAATTCAGGGAACAGCGGAGGGAGCCCCTTTCTCGCGGGAGACGCTCGACGTGCTGATCCAACTTGCCAGGGAAGGAGTTGACGCGCTCATCGCCCTCCAGAAGCAGCACGTGGATGAGAGTCTCGTCGGTTTCAGCAAATCGCTTTCGATGTGATAAAATAGTAGCAGTCGAGCGCTGTCTCCGCCCCGCTCAAAGGGTGGGAGGGAGTATTGTATCCTGAATTGTTTCCGTGCCGGCGCTGATGAGAGGAGAATATCGTCTATGAACAAATTTAACGCATACAGAGGTCTCTTTGTGTGGCTCATGATCGGCGTCATGATGATCCTCCTCTTCAATGTGCTGAACGTGCCGAAGAAGACCGATCAGGAGATAATCTTTTCCGATTTCATGGCGAAGCTCGACGCCGGGGAGATCGAAGAGGTCCTCATCAAGGGCAACGTGATCACCGGGCAGCTCAAGGACGGCAAGAAGTTCAGAACGTACGCCGCGGAGTATCCGGAGTTGGTGCAAACGCTCCGCGAGCAGAAAGTGAAGATTACCGTCAAGCCGGAGGAACAGAATCCGTGGTACTGGAACTTCTTCTTCTCGTGGGGTCCTATCATCTTTCTCGTCGTTATATGGATATTTTTTATGCGGCAGATGCAGACGGGCGGCAATAAGGCGCTCTCCTTCGGAAAGGCGAAGGCGAAGATGATTTCGGAGAAGTCGGTCAAGGTTACGTTCGCCGATGTCGCGGGGATCGAAGAGGCAAAGGGCGAAGTCCAGGAAATCATCGACTTTCTCAAGGATCCCCAGAAGTTTCAGAAGCTCGGCGGGAAAATACCGAAGGGCGTCCTGCTGGTCGGCGCTCCCGGCACCGGCAAGACGCTCCTCGCGCGGGCGATCGCAGGGGAGGCAGGAGTCCCCTTCTTTTCGATTTCCGGCTCCGATTTCGTGGAGATGTTCGTCGGTGTCGGCGCTTCGCGCGTGAGGGATCTCTTCGACCAGGCGAAAAAGAACGCCCCGTGCATCATCTTCATCGATGAAATCGACGCCGTGGGGCGCCATCGGGGCGCCGGGCTCGGCGGCGGGCATGACGAGCGGGAACAGACGCTCAATCAGCTCCTCGTCGAGATGGATGGATTCGAATCGAACCAGGGCGTCATCATAATCGCTGCGACGAACAGGCCGGACGTTCTCGATCCCGCCCTTTTGAGGCCGGGGAGATTCGACCGTCAGGTTGTCGTGCCGCAGCCCGATGTCAAGGGGAGGCTCGAAATTCTGAAGGTCCATACGAGGAATATCCCGATCGACGAGGGGGTTAACCTCGAGGAGATCGCTCGCGGCACCCCCGGCTTTTCGGGCGCGGATCTCGAAAACCTCGTCAACGAGGCTGCGTTACTTGCAGCCCGTAAAGCGAAGTCGAAGGTCGAGAAGTCCGATTTCGAGGCGGCTAAAGACAAGGTGCTCATGGGCGTCGAGAGGAAGAGCATGATTATCAGCGATGAGGAGAAGAGGAATACGGCATACCACGAGGCGGGCCATGCGCTCGTCGCCAAGCTTACGCCGGGGACCGATCCGCTCCATAAGGTGAGCATCATCCCTCGCGGAAGGGCGCTTGGTGTGACTCAGCAACTCCCGATAGACGACAAATATACCTATTCGAAGGATTATCTCCAGAAGGCCCTGTCCGTCTTGCTCGGTGGACGGGCTGCGGAGGAGATTGCGCTAAACCACATGACGACAGGTGCAGGGAATGACCTCGAGCGGGCGACGGAACTCGCGCGCAAAATGGTGACGGAATGGGGCATGTCCGAAAAGTTGGGCCCCCTGACATTCGGCAAGAAGGACGAGCAGATTTTCCTCGGGAGGGAGATCGCGCGCCATAAGGATTACAGCGAGAAGACGGCGGTAGAGATCGACGAGGAGGTCAAACGCATCGTACTCGAGGCGTACACGATGGCGAAGAAACTCCTCACCGCCAATAAGGATCTGCTCGACATGTTCGCTCAATCCCTCCTCGAGAAGGAAACGATGGACGGCGAGGAGATCGATGCCCTCATCCGGCAAGCGATGTCAGCGAGAGCTGTGCCGGCGTAGCAGGGGAAGTTCCGCCGTTCATACCACTCTTTCCTCCGAACACTCTTTTCGTAAAGTATTTCGCCGTTTGGTCCCGACTGACCCGAAACGTGAAGGCATTGTCCGAAAAAAGACGTTGAGCGATGATACCAGCGCGGGATGTCCCAGCGGCATGGAGATGGACGTGGTCGCGATGCTGCCAGATCTGGCGTACGGCGAGGTATCGAAAGAGAAACTCTTTGGACAGCCTGCCCTTTTACGGTGCATTTTCCGGGACGCGCGATGAAACTGAGTTGGAAAAAGTATTCCTTTGATGTGTCCGAGAGGACCTACGTTATGGGGATTCTCAACGTGACGCCGGATTCTTTCTCGGATGGGGGCCTCTATCTCGATCGTTCCGCTGCCGTGGAACGGGCTCTCCGCATGGTGGAGGACGGTGCGGATATGATCGATGTCGGCGGCGAGTCGACGCGTCCGGGTTCGGACCCCGTCCCTTTATCCGAAGAACTGAAGCGGACGATCCCTGTCATTGAGGCACTCGCAAAAAAAGTGACTATCCCCATATCGATCGATACGTACAAGGCTGAGGTCGCACGGCGGGCACTCGAAGCCGGGGCGTCGATCGTCAATGATATCAGCGGGCTCAGGTTCGACTCCGAGATGGCCCGCGTCGTGGCCCGACACGACGTTCCGGTCGTCGTCATGCACATGAAAGGCACGCCGAAAGATATGCAGGCGGATCCCCGCTACGAAGCGCTCATTCCGGAGATCCTCGATTCCCTGAGGGGGAGCATAGAGATCGCCCGTCATTCGGGGATCAGGGAGGACAGGATCATCATCGACCCCGGAATCGGTTTCGGGAAAACGTACGGTCACAATGTGAGCATCATCCGTCACCTGCGTGAATTCACGCTCCTCGAGAAGCCGGTTCTGGTGGGCGTGTCAAGGAAAGCGTTCATCGGACACATCCTGGGAGGGGCGCCGCCACATGAGCGTCTCGAGGGTACCGCAGCAGCGGTCGCTCTTTCGATACTCAACGGCGCGAATATCATCCGTGTCCACGACGTAAAGGAGATGGTAAAGGTTGCAAAGGCTGCGGACGCCATCAGGAAGGGGACGGTGCCGTGAAGCTCCTCCTCTTCTACGCGCACACGTGGTGGTACAAGACCGCTTCGAAGAGCTTGCCCTCCGTGGCTGATTGCGAGCGCGAGGAATCTATCGAAAACACGGTCGTCGTTTTTTTTCACGCCGAGAAGGACGACGAGGAGAAGGGGAAGCCCCTCCTCGATAAAATCGTGAAGAACATCAAATGGATCGCCGGCAAGTTCAGCACAAAGAACGTCGTCATCCACTCGTTCAATCACCTGTCTGCCAGCAAGGCATCGCCGGAGTTTTCGCAACAGCTCATCGAATCGACCGCGGCCCGGCTTCGCGAGGGAGGATATACGGTTTTGTGCACGCCGTTCGGATACTTCAACGAATTCAGGATCCACGTCGGCGGTGAGAGTCTCGCGAAGGTCTTCAAAGAGCTGTAAAAATGGGGCGTATGCACGTCTGGAGGCGGCGAGCGGATTTGAACCGCTGCATAAAGGTTTTGCAGACCTCTCCCTTAGCCACTTGGGTACGCCGCCATTACTGCAGTGAGAAGTCAAAAGCTGAACGTGAAGAGTCGAAAAGACAGCCGGAAACTTTTACCTCTGCACTGTTCACTCCTCACCGGTAGTCAGATGGAGCGGGAAACGGGGCTCGAACCCGCGACCCCAACCTTGGCAAGGTTGTGCTCTACCAGCTGAGCTATTCCCGCACATGAGCTTGTCGCGACGCGGTCTTTCGTCCGAAGATGATGCGTCGCCCCTTAACTTATCGGCAAATGATAGGCTATAATGTTCGTTATTATTGAAAATACTACTAAGGAAGATCACATTTTGTCAATATGCTCTATCCCGATTTAGAAAGCTTTAAGAACCTTTCGAGCCAGGGCAATCTTATCCCCGTGTACCGCGATGTTCTCGCCGATATCGATACGCCCGTGTCGGCGGCGATGAAACTCGGGGGTTCTCCTTCTTTTCTGCTCGAGAGCGTTATCGGCGGAGAAAAGTGGGCGCGGTATTCCTTCCTCGGGTCGCGTCCTTCGCGCATCATCAAGGCGAAGGGCTCGCTCGTCGAGATCCGGGACGCCAAAGCCGGCGTGCAGAAGTCGGAGGTCGACAATCCTCTGGAGACGGTGGCGAGGGAAATCGCCTCGTATCGGCCGGTCCAGGTGCCGGGGTTGCCGAGGTTCTACGGAGGCCTCGTCGGATACATCGGGTACGATATGGTCAGATTTTTCGAGCACATGCCTATGGCGAGAAAACCCGGCCTCCGCATGCCGGACCTCTTTCTCATGCATACGGATACCGTGTTGATCTTCGATAACCTGAAGGGAATCATGAAGGTCGTGTCCAACGCGTTTCTTCGGGACACGGCGCCCGAAGATGCGTACAGGGAAGCCGAGGAGAAGATCGAAACGATCATCGAGACGCTGCAGAAATCGAGCGTGAAGAGGAGGAAATCCACCTCGTCTCCCCCGTCTTTCCAGAGGACGGAGGGTGGGGGCGCCAAAGGGGCTCCGCGCATCCTGATGGGAGGGGGAACGGTTTCCGGTTTCGCGTCCTCGTTCAACCGAAAAGATGAATTCGAACGGGCGGTTTCGCGTTGCAAAGACTACATCGTTGCAGGAGATATCATCCAGGCCGTCCTCTCGCAGAGGTTCGAGAGGGAGACGCATGTCGAGCCGTTCAATATTTACCGGGCGCTGCGCGTTATCAATCCGTCCCCGTACATGTACTACCTCGATATGGGGAATGCCCAGCTCGTCGGTTCCTCGCCGGAAATTTTGGTGCGGCTCGAAGGCGGGAAAATTCTCCTGAGGCCGATCGCGGGGACGAGACGGAGGGGCGAGACCGAAGATGAAGACCGTACACTCGAAGAGGAACTGAAGAACGATCCGAAAGAGATCGCTGAACACATCATGCTCGTTGATCTGGGGAGGAACGACGTCGGGAGGGTTGCGGAAACCGGTTCTGTCAAAGTCACCGAGCTGATGGCGGTGGAGCGCTATAGCCACGTCATGCACCTCGTGTCCAATGTCGAGGGAATGCTCAGGAAAGGGCTGAATGCGTTCGACGTCCTCGGCGCGTGTTTCCCCGCGGGCACGGTGACCGGCGCGCCGAAAATCCGCGCGATGGAGATCATCGAAGAGCTCGAGCCGATTCGGAGAGGCCCCTATGCGGGCGCGGTCGGGTACTTCAGCTATTCCGGTAATATGGATACCTGCATCACGATCAGGACGTTGATCGTAAAGGGCAGGAAAGTGTACGTTCAGGCAGGAGCCGGCATCGTCGCGGATTCCGTTCCCGAGAAGGAATACATGGAAACCGTGAACAAGGCCATGGGGATGATGAAAGCGGTCGATATGGCGGAGGAAGAGTTACGTTAGAATGGCCAATGATCAAATTACAATCGCTAAAATAGAATGAAAGGAAAACGGAAGTTCCAAACAGTTTTAGAATTTTTGGTATGTGCATTTCTTTAGAATCTAGATTTGAGAATGTGGAATGTTACTCGTTGGTGATTTTATGTTACTGATGATAGACAATTACGATTCCTTCACGTACAACCTCGTTCAGTACTTTGGGGAACTCGGAGAGGAAATCAGGGTTTTCAGGAACGATAAAATTACGGTGCGAGAGATCGAACGGCTGAACCCGGAGCGAATCGTCATATCGCCGGGACCGTGTACGCCGAAAGAAGCGGGGGTTTCTGTGGACGTCATCAGATATTTTACCGGGAAGATCCCGCTCCTCGGCGTCTGCCTCGGGCATCAGGCGATCGGTGCCGCGTTCGGCGGGGACATCATCAGGGCGCCGAGGCTTATGCATGGGAAGACATCGCTGATCTTTCACGACGGAAAGACGATCTTCACCGGTCTTCCGAATCCCTTTGAGGCGACCCGGTATCATTCGCTCGTGATCAAGAGGGAAACCCTTCCGGCGTGTCTCGAGATCACGGCGTGGACGGATGCCGGCGAGATCATGGGGGTCAGGCACAGGGACTACGCGGTGGAAGGCGTTCAATTCCATCCCGAATCCATTCTCACCGTCGCGGGGAAAGACCTCTTGAGGAACTTTTTACGCATTACGACGCAGGGTGCACGATAAGAAACCATGGACAGGGCGGCCGTTGCGTTTGCCGCATCGTGCCCTGCGCGTCGCGTATCGGACACCCCGGGCATAGATGATCAAAGAAGCGATACATATTCTCGTTAACAACATCGGTCTCACCGAGTCGGAAACTGCCGAGTGCATGCGGGAGATCATGGAGGGCAGGGCGACGGACGCGCAGATCGGCGCATTCCTCACAGCGCTCAGGATGAAAGGGGAGACGGTAGAGGAAATTACGGGAGCGGCGAGGATCATGCGTCAGAAGGCGACCACCATACGGGCTCCGGAGGGCGTGCTGGATACGTGCGGCACGGGCGGGGACATGGCGGGCACGTTCAACATCTCGACGACGACGGCGTTCGTTGTCGCGGCGGCGGGTGTCCCGGTCGCAAAACACGGGAACCGCTCGGTCTCGAGCCGATCGGGAAGCGCGGATGTCCTGGAAGCCCTCGGGGTGAAAATAGACCTCCCACCCGAAAAAGTGGAGCACTGTCTCTTCGAAACAGGGTTCGGGTTCCTTTTCGCGCCGCTCTTCCACCCCGCAATGAAGTTCGCTGTCCGGCCGCGCCGGGAATTGGGCGTGAGAACCATCTTCAATATTCTCGGTCCCTTGACGAACCCGGCTGGTGCGAGGAGGCAGGTCCTCGGCGTCTTCGCCGAGAAGCTGACCAATACCCTGGCGCGCGTTCTCGGGAATCTCGGTGCCGTTCATGCCATGGTCGTGCACGGCAACGACGGACTCGACGAAGTGAGCATTTCGGATGCGACGAAGGTATCGCAGTTGAAAGACGGAGACGTCGTAAATTTCTCTATCGCACCGGAGGATTTCGGGTTCTGGAGGAGCTCGGTCGATGAGATACGCGGGGGGAGCAGCGAAGAAAACGCAGCGATCACGAGGGCCATTCTCGACGGGGAGAAAGGCCCGAAGCGGGATATTACACTGATGAATGCGGCGCTCGCCTTTGTCGTAGCGGGGAAGACGGACGATATCCGCACGGCGGCGGATATGGCCGCTGACGCAATCGATTCGGGTAGGGCCGCGAGGAAACTCGATGAGGTCAGGAAGGTGAGCAATGCGCTCTGATGGGGCCATGGAGATAGTGCAGGGGAGTCTCGATGTCAATTAAGGTCGGAGTCATCGGGGTTGGATACCTGGGGCAGCACCACGCGAGGATCTACGCGGAGATAGAAGGCGTGCACCTCGTCGGTGTCGCGGATGTCCGGAAAGAGAGGGCGGAATCGATCGCCAGGCAGTACCGCTGCGAGGCAGTGTCGGACTATCGGGAGATCCTCGATGCGGTCGATGCACTGAGCATAGTCACGCCGACGACGACCCACTATCCGATCGCCCTCGACTGCCTGAAAGCCGGGAAGGACATCCTCGTCGAGAAGCCGATCACGGTTACCGTCGAGGAGGCCGACCATCTCATCCGCGAAGCTGGACGGGCGGGGTGCATCATTCAGGTCGGGCACCTCGAGCGGTACAACCCCGCCGTCCTCGCCGCGTCCGATTTTATCAAAGAGCCGATCTTCATCGAATCGGAACGGCTTTCACCGTTTCTTGGGAGAGGAACGGATGTGGATGTTACGCTCGATTTGATGATCCACGACATCGACATCATTCTGAGCTTGGTCGGCAGGTCGGTCACGGATATACGGGCAGTCGGAGCGAGCGTCTTGAGCGATAAGCTCGATGTCGCGAAGGCATGGCTCGAGTTCGAAAATGGGTGCACGGCTCTCGCCACGGTGAGCCGGCTTTCGCCCGAGAAGCAGAGGAAACTGAAGGTATCGCAGCGAGACGCGTACATCGTCATCGACTACCAGGCTTCGGAGATCAAACGGTACCGCAAGAGCGCGGAAGGGATGAGCATGGATGTCGTGAAGCCCGAGAGGAAGGAATCTCTCAAAGAAGAATTGAGAGACTTCGTCCATTGCGTGATGGAGCGGAAGAGACCGATGGTCTCGGGTGTCGAAGGGCGGAACGCGCTCAGAGTCGTCATGGAAATTACGGAGAAAATAAAACTGTAGGGGATCGTACATGGTTCCGATGGTCGATTTGAAGAGACAGTTTCAGGATATCAGGAACGAGGTGATTTCGCTCCTGGCCGACATCCTGGAGAGCGGGCAGTACATACTCGGCGCGAAAGTGGCGGAGTTCGAGCGGGCCGTTGCCGCGTTCCACGGGGTGGCGGATGCGATCGGCGTGGCCTCGGGGACGGACGCGCTCCACCTCGCGCTCGACGCGCTCGGTATCGGCGAGGGCGACGAGGTCATTACGACGCCATTCACTTTCTTCGCCACGGCGGAGGCGATCCTCTATAGGGGTGCAACGCCGGTTTTTGCCGATATCGATCCGGAGACGATGAATATCGATCCGTCGCAGATAGAGGCGCACATTACCTCTCGCACGAAGGCGATCGTGCCGGTGCACCTGTTCGGCTACCCCTGCGATATGCCGCGCATTATGCGCATAGCGAAAAAACACGGATTGAAAGTGGTCGAGGATTGCGCGCAGGCTTTCGGCGCCCGCATCGGAGGTGAACTCGTCGGCAGCATCGGGGACGCCGGCTGCTTCAGTTTTTATCCGAGCAAAAACCTTGGAGGCTTCGGGGACGGCGGTTTGGTAACGGTCAGAAGCGGACGAACCGCCGCGTTGATCCGCCAGTTGAGGAATCACGGCTCGATCGGTGCCTATCGGCACAGGAGAGTCGGATACAACAGCCGGCTGGACGAAGTGCAGGCGGGGATACTTCTCGTCAAGTTCGCGAGGATCGAAGGGTACAACGCGCGAAGGAGGGAAAATGCCCGCCTCTACACCGATCTGCTGAAGACAGCGGTCCGCTGTCCCGTCGAGAAAGACGGCGCTCGCCACGTGTACCACCAGTACACGATCAGAAGTCCGCTGCGGGACAGGCTACAGCAGGGATTGAAGGAGAGAGGGATCTCATCGGTCGTGTACTATCCTGTTCCGCTCCATCTGCAGGCGGCTCTGCGCTTCCTGGGATACAAGAAAGGCGACTTCCCCGTCGCGGAAAGGACGGCGCGCCATGTGCTCTCGCTTCCCATGTATCCGGAACTTGATAATGAGACGATCGAGAAAATATGCGGGGCGGTCAAGAGCATCATCCGATCGGGCGATTGAGAGATCGCCGCTCGATACCCGTGTGCAGGGAGTTCGAAGCGGGGTGTGCGTCTTGTCCGGGCGTCGCTGAGAGGGCGTGAACGTCGCGGCACTCTCTTTTCGTCATCGGGAGCTTCAATGCCTCGTTACCGGGGACTGCTCATAATGCCCGATGTTATGCGATGAAGGGCTATCATCGCCATCGTCGAAACGTGCAGACATTCCTCTGAAAATTGCCTGAGCCGATGATTTCTGTCATGATTTTGGCCGGTGAAAGCTCCGGAGAACTGTACGGGTCTCTCCTAGCGCGGGCGTTGCGGCGGAGACTCCCCGATGTCCGCCTCGTCGGCATCGGAGGAAAGAGGATGGACGAAGCGGGAGTGGAACTCCTCGCACACGTCTCTGACGCGTTCGGCCTCGTCGAGGCCGTTTCTGCCCTCCCGAGGATCAAGACGGCATTCCGCAGGGCGAAGGACGCCCTTTCCGCCGCGAGACCGGACGTGCTCGTGCTGATCGATTACCCTGATTTCAATCTGAAAATCGCCTCTTTCGCGAAGCGTCTCGGCGTGCGCATTCTCTACTATGTGAGTCCGCAGGTGTGGGCATGGCGGCACGGCCGGATAACAAAAATCGCCAGCCTGGTCGATCGAATGGCGGTCATCCTTCCCTTCGAAGAGCGGCTCTACAGGGAGGCCGGTGTCCCGTGTGAGTTCGTCGGCCATCCGGTTCTCGAGGAGATCGAGACACTATTGGGAACGGATGCCGGATTCGGAACGCGAGAAATCTGGTGCGAAGAGCCAAACGTCGCACGCGGAGGAGCGGGCGATGGTTCGCTTTGTGCGTCTCTCTCCGAACGCCGGCGACGGTATAGGTCTTTACTGGGCTTCGACGCGGAAAGGCCGCTCCTGGCGATTCTTCCCGGGAGCAGGCCGAGCGAGCTGAAGAGGCATCTCCCTCTCGTCGGAGAGATCGTTCGGCATTTTAAACGCGACCCGGAGATCCCGGCGGCGTACGAGTACCAGTTCTGCGTCCCGCTCGCTCCGAACACGGACGAGGAGCCGTACCGCACGCGCCTGGATCGTCTTCGGGCGGAGGGTGTGGTGATCATGCGAGGGGAATCGGTGCGCGTGCTTGCCGCGGCGGAGAGTGCGGTCGTTGCCTCCGGAACAGCGACCCTGCAGGCGGCATTCCTCCGCGTGCCCATGGTGGTCATCTACAAGCTCGCTCCGCTCACGTACGCGCTCGGGAAGAGGATCGTGAAGGTGGAGCACATATCGCTCGTGAATATTCTTTCGGGCAGGGAGGTTGTCCGGGAACTCCTCCAGCAAAACGCGAATCCCTCGGCAACCCTCGGGGAGCTGAAGAAGATTCTGCTCGACGGAGCGTTCAGGCAAACCATGGTCGATGCATTCGATGACCTTATCAAGCAGTTTGCCGGCAGGAGAGCGTCGAAACGTGTCGCGGAGATCGTGATGGAGATGGCAGAGGGGAAAGAGCGCGCCGAAGCCTCTTCGTGACGTTCCTCCATAGTCCATACGCTCCGTGGACGGCGATGTGGATCTGCCGCGAGGAACGAATCGTCAGGATCAAGTATGGGAGGGAATCGCGGTCGGGCTCTCACGTGAAGAGAGGCAAAGCAGGAGGAGATTATAACCGGAAAGAGAATCATGCACGCTCTTTATAGTCTTCTCTACGCGATAGCGCTCATTTTCATCCTGCCTTTTGAGTATTTCAAGAGGCCTCGCGATGTCCGGAAGAGGTGGTTGAAAGAGAAATGTGGACGCTATCCCGCGACCATCCCGCGTTCCCAGACCGTCATCTGGGTTCACGCCGTGTCGGTCGGCGAGGTGATGGCCGCCCTTCCACTTCTGAGGAAGATGAAGGAGGCCTATCCGTCGAAAAGGATCGTCTTCTCGACGATCACCGATACGGGGCAAAAGGTCGCGCGGGACAACGTACCGGAAGGGATCCATGTCGTCTACCTGCCGTTCGACGTCCCCTTTATATTGGCATCGGTCGCAAGAAAGATGAAACCGGAGCTGCTCGTCATCATCGAGACGGAGCTGTGGCCGAACCTGATCAGGGTTTTCAGGGACAACGGTGTGCCGGTTGTGCTCCTGAACGGGAGGATTTCTGAACAGTCGATGCGGGGGTACCGGCGTGTCTCGTTTTTCATGAAGAGCGTTCTCGAGGCGATCGACGTCTTCGGGATGCAGTCGGAGGAGTACGCGGAACGGCTGAAATACATCGGGGCGGACGTGAGGAAGATCGAGGTAACGGGCAGCTTCAAATTCGATGCCGAGCCGGCTCACACATCTCTCCCGTGGCTTCGATCGGTCGCCGGGCCGGTCGTCGTCGCAGGCAGTACGCACGAAGGCGAAGAGGAGCTCATGGTTTCGGCGTATCGCGATCTCCTGCGGGAGTTCCCCGAACTGAATCTCGTTATCGCTCCGCGACACCCGGATCGTTGCGGCCGTGTCCAAGAGATGCTCAGGGATCGCGGGATGCGTTACGTGAAACGCTCGGCCCTGACGGAAGGACAAAAAACGGAATGCATACGTGGTACAATTATCCTGCTCGATACGGTTGGCGAACTCCCGTCTGTCTACGAAAGCGCGTCCGTTGCCATTATCGGCAAAAGCTTCAGGGGATACGGCGGACAGAATCCCCTCGAGCCAGCCTACTGGGGGATCCCGGTCATCTGCGGTCCTCACATGGAGAATTTTCCGGTGATCGAGGATTTCTATCGCGCTGGTGGCGCGATTCGCATAAATGAAGAAGGGATCGCCAAAGCGGTGAGGGAATTGCTCCGTTCGCCGGAGAGGGCGAAAGAAATCGGAGCGAACGCCCGGAACGTCTATCGGCAGCACAGGGGAGCGGTGACGCGGGCGATGCGCATCGTCGAAAGATACGTCGGGGCGGGATCATGAAGTATTTTGTGAGACTCAAAGACTATATTTTCAGATTAAGCAGGAAAGGGTTGACTCCGCAGGAGATCTCTCTCGGCGTCGCGGTCGGTATCTTCGTTGCCTTCATCCCCCTCATCGGTTCGCACACGATTACCGCGATTGCGCTCGCGTCGCTCTTGAGGGTGAATACGCTGATCGTTCTCCTGAGCACGCAGGTGTCGAACCCTCTCACGTTCCCGTTGCAGTTGTTTCTGAGCGCGGAAGTCGGCAGTCTTATCCTCAACGGTTCGTTTCTTGAGATCAGAATGACGGGCGATATCGACTACGTGAGCCACTATATCGTGCCGATCGTGATCGGAGGGCTGGTGCTCGGCACCTGTTTGGCCGGGCTCTCGTACGTCCTCGTGAAAATGGCATTGAAAAAACGTTTGAGAGGAGTGGCGACTGGTGGATGACCGGAGAAAAGTATGGCGAGGGCTTCCGCTTGGGCGGAGCGGACGAGACCGACGCATCACATCCCGTTTCCAAATGCCCTTTTCCTGTTAACGGACTCTGCGCATGAACGTTCTTCCCCCTCTCATGGACTTTTCTTGAAGATGTCCGGGCTTTTCTGACACCTGGCATGACGCTTCCAGAGTATTTGTACTATCTCGGCTATACCGTAAAAAAACATTTCGCACTCCGCAACCGGAAAAGGCTCCCGTGCCCCGTCGTGAGTATCGGGAATGTGACGCTCGGGGGCACGGGCAAGACGCCGGCGGCGATGGCAGTGGCCCGGGAGGCATTGGCGAGAGAGTTCTATCCATGCATTCTGTCGAGGGGGTATAAGGGCGCGGCGAAGGGACCTTGTTTCGTCACGCGAGGGGAAGGACCGCTGATAGATCCCCATCAGGCAGGTGACGAAACGTTCCTCATGGCGCAAACCTTGCGCGGTGTCCCCATCGTGAAGGGGGCGGACAGGTACGAAGCGGGCTTGTTCGCTTTGGAACATCTCCCGAACGTGGACGGGAGACTCCGATCGCGGCTTCTCTTCATCCTCGACGATGGGTTCCAGCACTGGAAGCTGCATCGGGATATCGACGTCGTGCTCGTCCGCGGCCGGCAGCCCTTCGGCAACGGGAAACTCTTCCCTGCCGGTCCCCTCAGGGAACCGCTCTCGGCGATGGAGAGAGCCGATATTGTTGTCCTCACGAACGCATCCGATGCAGCGACTTCCGCGGAGGGATTGCCGAGCGACGTCGTCGGTGAACTCGCGCGGTACGCGCCCTCTGCGCGATTCTATCGCGCGCGGCATCGACCGCTTTCGTTCGTCACATCGGCGGGTGAAACGGTTCCACTTTCCGAGGTGCAGGGGAGACGCGTCCTCGCGTTCTGCGGCATCGCCAACCCGGCCTCCTTTCGGGAGACCCTGAAATCGCTCGCGATCGAGTGCGCGGAGTTCATCGTCTTCCGTGACCACCACTGGTATCGACGGGCCGACGTGGCGCGGATTCTGAAGAGGAGTCGGGAGACGGGAACGAGCTGGATTGTGACGACCGAAAAGGATATAATGAGACTCGAAGGCTTCGGGCTGCCCGACATCGTCGCCCTGCGCATCGTCTTCGATACCGATAGAGCGTTCTACAATGACGTCTTCGGGCGGTTACAGAAACGAGAAGTTCCGTTCGTCATGGAGAGGGCATGAGGTGCGATCGTTGAGCATCCAATCCCGGCACGGTGACCGTTTGCCGGAGATTCTTTCTCGGGGGACGGGAACATGATCAAGTACATCAATGTCAAGAGCAAGACGAGGAACGAGTTCATCGACATCACCGACATGGTTCAGGACGTCGTGAAAGAGTCGGGCATCGTCAAAGGGGTGTGTTGCCTGTTCGTGCCTCATACGACCGCGGGGATCACGATCAATGAAGGGGCTGACCCGAGCGTGCAACGAGACATCGTTCAGGCGCTGAGCCGGCTTGTCCCTCATGACGCGAATTATTTCCACAGAGAAGGCAACGCCGACGCGCATATCAAGTCCACTCTCGTCGGCACGTCGGTTCAGGTGATCGTCGAAGACGGCAAACTGGTCCTCGGCACGTGGCAGGCGATATTCTTCTGCGAGTTCGACGGACCTCGGCACAGGAGAGTGGCGGTTACGTTTCTCCGATGAACTCGGATTCGCTTTCCGAGGACGTCCTCTCCCTCCACAGAGAAATACGGCGTCTCAGGAAATCGCTTTCCGAACTTACCCCTCCCCTTTTCGTGCTCCTCAAGCGGAGGGGCTTCAGGATTTACAAACGGGAACCGGCCGACGATCTCCTCTTGCCGGAAAAACGCTTCCTCGACGATTACTACGAGACGCTCAAGAAATACTCCTTCCGGTTGTTCCTCCGGGACGTCATCAAGCACCAAGCCTTTTTCACGCCTGCGCTCGTGACCCGGTACGCCACGGCTGCCGTTACCGAGGAGTATATCGCGTACCTGAGGAAAGTCGGGCTTGTCGTTCCGCTCGGGGACGGATTTCAGTTAGTGCCGGGACCGATCAAGAGCTTCGGGGAGACCCTCGAATGGTTTGTCGCGGAGATCTTCAGGAGAGAATTCGCGACCGAAGCGATGTGGGGCGTCCGCTTCAAGCGGCCGAAGGTCGGAGGGGATTACGATCTCATCGCGAAGGTGGACGGCTCCATTTTGTACATGGAGATCAAATCGTCGCCGCCGAAGCAGATCTACCAGAACGAAATAGCCGCTTTTTTCGACAGAGTCGGCGACCTCGCGCCGGAGATCAGCATTTTTTTCGTGGATACCGAACTCAGGATGAAGGACAAGATCGTGCCGATGTTCGAAGAGGAATGGAGAGGCAGAAAAAGAGAATCGCCCGAAATCGTGAGGATGGAAAAGGAGCTGTTCCAGATTCAGGACAGACTATTCATCGTCAACGCGAAGGACAGTATCGCCGCGAACATCGAAAAAGTGCTCATCTGGTATTTCAGGAAGGCCGGTGCGTCGTGAGCGTTACAAGGCACGCATCGTGAACCGTCGAAATGCGCGGCGCTTCAGCGACGGCGGGCGGTGCCCGGACCCCTCTCACTCCGTCGGCGGAGATTCGGCTCCCTCGAGCATTTTGATGTGCGGGATCGATGCGCCGGCGATCCCTTTGAGGGAACCGTAAAAATTGACTGCATTCGTCAGAATCTTCTCGAGCTGCTTCTCCCGCTCTTTCCAGATTTTCTGCATCTTGAGTTTTTCGTCCTGATACGAGTCCTGCAAACTCTTGAACCCCTCGATGATCGCCTCGAACTGGCCTTTGAATTCGGGGCTCGTGAGGTAGTTGAAGAGCAGTTCCATCTTTGTTCCCTTGTCCTGGTGGGTGAGGAGCACATGGTGGACCTGGATCAGTCCGTGCCGGAGGACCATCGAGAGGCCTTTCAAGTCCGGGAACGAGCAGACCCACACGCCGTCGATGTTCCCGAATGTATCGATATGTTCGGGCAAGGCCTCCGTCACGAGGACGAGGATATCGGCCTTTACGGCGAGGTTGTCATCCTTGAGTTTTTTCAGCCAGGCCCCGTGAAACTCTTTCGTCCGCTTGCTCTCGTAGTAAATCTTCCCGCATTGTATCCCGTGCGCGGTGCGCACCGTCTGGAGGACGTCGGCGCCGCGCTGCCCCTTTTTGATCTCCTCGATCTCGTCAAAAGGGTATAACTCGCGGAGCAGATGCTCGATCTCGAGCTCCATCACCTCGCCCCGCAGTTGGACAGAGCCCTGTTCTGTCTTTCTCTTCGCCTCCTCGAGCTGCTCCCGCAGGTCGTTGATGATTTTTTCCTTCTCCCGGATGGTGAGGAGGTGTTCCTCCTCCACCTGCTTTTTCACCTTCGACTTCTGTTCGGCGAGTTTCTCCGTGAGCTCCTTCTCTTTCTCGAGCGTTATCTGGTCCCTCAGCTCCTCTTTTTCGCGCGTCAATCGAAGGATCTCCGCCTTCGCCTTGTTCAGCTCTTTGATTTGACTCGATTTGATTTCGAGTTCTTTCTGCAGCTCCTCGATTTGCGATAGCTTTTCGGTCTCGATCCGCTGCCTCAGTTTCGTCTCGATCGCCTTCCTTTCGGTCTTCAGTTGCTCTTGCACCGCTGCGGCAATCTGCTCCTGCAGGTTCTCCCTGGCGGTCTCGAGCGCTCGTTCTTTCTCGCCGATCTCTTTGAACTTTGCCTCCATCTCGCGCTCTCTCTTCGCGAGTTTCGCTTCGAATTCCTTCTTTAATTCCTCGTGCAACTGGTGATAAAGGATTTCGTTCACGTTGATCTGCGCCCCGCACTTAGGACAGGTGATCGTGCTCTCTTTCTTCATCCGGCTTCCTCCTTACTCGACCGCAAACGCGAACAATGGACCCGCTCACCCATTTTAGCATTCCACGCCGCGCATTGAAAGATGGACATCCGCGGTCGAAGCAGGCTAAAATGAGACCGCACTTGACCTTTCTTTTTTTTCGTGAGGAGGATATGCCGAGTTCTGCGGGTGCGCATGCTATGACGATCCGACAACAGACGGAGGAGATCGAGAGAAACGTTCTTCACCCGAAAGCGTGCCTGAGTTCCCGGAGCAGGGGCAGGGTCAAGCCCGAGGAAGAGGGAGAGATCAGGACGTGTTTTCAACGCGACCGGGACAGGATCATCCATTCGAAAGCGTTCAGACGGCTCAAGCACAAAACGCAGGTGTTTCTTGCCCCGAAGGGCGATCACTATCGGACGCGTCTCACGCACGTGCTCGAGGTCGCGCAGATCGCGCGGACGATCGCGAAGGCGTTGCGGCTGAACGAGGATCTCACGGAGGCGATCGCGCTCGGGCACGACCTGGGTCACACGCCGTTCGGCCACGCGGGAGAAGACATCCTGCGGGAGATACACCCGGGAGGGTTCGACCACTATAAGCAGAGCCTTCGGGTCGTGGATTTTCTCGAGAAAGGCGGGAAGGGATTGAACCTCACCTACGAGGTGAGGAACGGCATCCTCAAACATTCGAAGGGCAAAGGGTTGATCATACCGGAAAAGAAGTCCGATCGGGCGGCGACCCTCGAAGGACAGGTCGTGCGCGTCTCGGACATCATCGCCTACGTCAATCACGATCTCGATGACGCCATGAGGGCGGGTGTCATCAAGCACGGCGATATCCCCGGCATGGTAGTGCGGACGCTCGGCGATTCCCATGCCTTGCGGATCGATACGATGGTGAAAGACGTCGTCTATCAATCCCTGCGGGTGAAACTCGAAGCAATCCTGATGAGCGAAAAGATCCTGGCAGCGACGGTGCGTCTCAGGGATTTTCTCTACGAGAGGGTCTACGAGAGCGAACGTATCAAGGGGGAATTTCGCAAAGCCAGAAAGATTCTCCGCGATTTGTACGCATACTACCTCGAACACATGGAAGAGGTGTTCGTCGACATCCCCCGAGAAGAAAAATTGAACGAGCATCGGATGGTCTGCGACTTTATCGCCGGGATGACGGACAGATTCGCTTTGATGACGTACGAGCGGCTCTTCCTCCCGCAGCAGTGGATGGTGCTGTAAACGGGAACAGAGTGGTCATTGCTCGCGCCATGGCGGGTCTGGCCGATTTCCACGGCGTCCGCACGGCGAGCGTTTGTAGAGAAAGCAGCATCTTAACTTTTTTTCAGCTCTTATCATATGCTTAAGACTTTTTGAGAAATGTAGTATAATAGAGCCGTATGTCATTCGGAGAAGAACTGCGAAATATCATGAAGGCCGAGGGAGTGAAGGCGGTCACGCTTGCACGCCGAATGGGCGTGAGCTGCGCCTATATCAGTCAGTTGCTCACGGGCATCAGAAAGCCCGGCAGGGAAACGCTCCTGAAACTTTCGAAAGCGCTCGAGGTTCCTCCGGAGCGTCTCCTCATGATCGAGTCCGACATCTCGTTGACGACAAAAATACCGAGGAAAGTCCCGGTGCTCCATGAGGCACAGCTGCGTGAGTGGTCGGCCGAAGCGGACACGACGGTGCCTTCCGTGACCTCGCACATATTCGAGTATGCGGCGACCGACGATCCGAACGCCTTTTACATAACCCGGAAGGGACTGCTCTCCTGCTGCGGACTCGACATGTGCGATCTCTTTCTGGTCGAACCGACAAAGAGCGTCGAGAATGGAAACACGGTCCTCGTGCGAACGCCGCGCGGTTTTTCGATCAGGAAATTTATCGTGAGGGATGCCCTGACCGTTCTCGTGAGCGATGTCGAAGAGCCCATCGTAAGCGCTGGCCCGCCCGGTGAAGACGTGAAATACTACCGGGTCAGCCAGTGCATTAAGAAGTTATAATTTACCGTCATTCCCCCAAGATGAGAGAACCGATCTGCCTAGATGCCCCGTAAACACCATGATTCGACGAGTCGATTGCATGACACGCCTCGTTTCGATGACGGGCGGATTCCCGTGGCGCTCATACGCCTCATCGTAAAAGCAGGCGCTGATTATTTTACACGGTACCGCCGTAGTGTTTCTCCGGCATCCGCATGCGCGTGTTGAAGAATAGTGGGCGGCACGGAATCATTTTATTTCCCGGACCTTGACTTTATAATTAGCGTCTGCTAATATACTATCATCTTTTTATTGTAGCTCCCCCCACTGATGGTGGCAGGGGCGTGTGCATCCTGCCACCATCTTTTTCCCCCTTACGATCTTTTTCTTCCGGAATGCATTGGATATAATGGAGTCATGCCGGCCAATCTTCCGCCCGAATACTTCGAGGCAGAAAAGAGATACAAACAGGCGGCAACTCTCCAAGAAAGAATTGCCGCGCTCGAAAATCTTCTCGCGACGATTCCAAAGCACAAAGGGACCGACAAGCTGCGGGCCGATTTCCGCAGGCGGCTTTCCCAGCTCAGGAAAGATGCCGTCAGCCGAAGAAAGAGCGGGCGGAGCGATCTCTACGTCGTCCAGAGAGAGGGAGCAGCACAGATCGCGTTCGTCGGGTTTCCGAATTCCGGGAAATCATCTCTCCTTGCTTGCCTGACGAATGCCAATCCTGTGATCGCGGACTACCCGATTTCGACGGTGACGCCGCTGCCGGGCATGATGCCGTTCGAGGATATCCAATTGCAGCTCGTCGACCTCCCGCCGATCGGGAATGAATCGACCGACGGCTGGGTTTCCGGCATCCTGCGGTATGCCAATGCCCTTCTCCTCGTGGTCGATCTCACGGAAGACCCCGATATCCAAGTGGAACTCCTCATAGACCAGCTCAGGAGCTGGAATATTCATCTCGTGCCGAAAACCGACTCCGGCGGTCCCGTGCGGAGCGGTCCGGCCGGAGTGTCGAAAAAGGCTCTGATCGCCGCGAACAAGAGAGACCTCGATCCTAATGATCGATCATTCTCTGCGCTGGAAAACCGATACGGACAGGAATATCCCTGCATCGGTGTGTCGGCGAAGAAGAAGGAACATCTCGAAGAACTGAAGAGAGCCCTCTTTGACATTTCCGGCGTGATACGGGTCTATGCGAAGCCCCCTGGGAAAGACCCGGATCTTTCAATGCCTTTTACCATTCCGACGGGTTCCACCATTCTCGATCTCGCGAGCTTTATCCACAAGGATTTCATGTTTCATCTCAAGTATGCCCGCGTGTGGGGTTCGGCGAAATTCGACGGCCAGCGGGTGGAAAAGAGCTACGTCTTAAAAGACAGAGATATCGTCGAGCTGAACGCCTGAAGGGACGGTTTGCCTCTGCCTCTGCATCCGTTCGCGGACCGCTTATTCCCGCTCGGCCACTTTGCCGATACTGACGACTTTATCGTCGCCTTCAACGTCCATGAGCTTCACGCCTTGCGTGTTCCGTCCGTGAAGGGATATATTGCCAGCGACGGTTCTGATAAGCTTCCCCGCACCGGTGATCATTACGACCTCGTCCTCGTCCCGAACTTGCATGAGGCCGACGGCGTTGCCGCCTCTTTCGGTGATCTTGATCGAGATAACGCCTTTTCCGCCGCGACTCTGGACGGGATACTCCTCGATCTTTGACCGCTTCCCGAGCCCTTTTTCCGTTACCGTCAGGATCGCCGTCTTCTCCGCTGCAACCTCGGCCGAGACGACCTCATCGCCCTTCGTGAGACGGATCCCTTTGACTCCCTTCGCGGCGCGGCCCATATCGCGAACGTCTTCCTCGTTGAAACGGATGGAGAGGCCTTTTTTTGTGCCGATGATGAGATCACTCTTGCCGTCAGTTTTCCTCACTGCGATCAGTTCATCGCCCTCCTCGAGGGTGATCGCAATGATTCCTTTCCCACGCGGGTTGCTGTACCGCTCGAGGGCCGTCTTCTTGACTAACCCCTTCTTTGTAAAGAGAACGAGATATCCTTCCTTGAACGAGCGTACGGGAAGCGCAGTCGTGATGCGTTCTCCTTCAAACAGCGCAAGCAGGTTGACGAGCGCCTTCCCCTTCGCCGCGCGACCTGCCTCCGGAATCTGGTACACTTTCAGCCAGTAGAGTCTGCCGAGGTTCGAGAAGAAGAGCATATAGTCGTGGGTGGCACCGATGAAGAGCTCGCTCACGTAATCTTCCTCTTTCGTCTCCATGCCGATGAGTCCCTTCCCGCCTCTCCGCTGACTCCGGTACGCGCTCAAAGGATTTCTCTTGATGTATCCCTGGTGGGAGAGGGTGATGACCATCTCTTCGTCGGTGATCAGGTCTTCCATCGTGATCTCTTTCGTCTCCGCAGTGATTTCGGTCTTCCTCTCGTCCGCGTAGCGGGCCCGTATGTCGAGGAGTTCCTCCTTGATGATCTGCCAGACGAGGGCTTCGCTTTCGAGTATCACCTTCAATCGCGCGATCTCCTTGAGCGTGTCGGTATAGTCCCTGACGATTTTTTCTCTCTCGAGCCCCGTCAGTCTCTGGAGCTTCATATCGAGAATGGCGTGCGCCTGTATCTCCGACAGGGGGTACTCCGACATCAACCCCTTCTTCGCTTCCTCCGGGGTCTTCGAATTCCGGATGAGCGCGATGATCGCATCGAGGTGATCGATGGCAATTTTTAATCCTTCGAGAATATGGGCTTTTTCCTCGGCTTTTTTCAGTTCGAAGCGCGTTCTCCTCAAGACGACATCGCGCCTGTGCTGGAGGAAGTGGTTGAGCAGCCGCTTGAGGGTGAGGATCCGCGGCTGACCGTTCACGAGGGCGAGGAGGATGATGCCGAAGGTCGACTCCATCTGTGTATGCTTGTAGAGGTTGTTGAGAATCACCTGCGCCATCTCACCCCTCTTCAGCTCGAGGACGATCCGTATCCCGTCGCGGTCCGACTCGTCCCTCAATTCCGATATCCCCTCGATCACTTTGTCGCGGATCAGTTCCGCGATCTTCTCGATCAGGCGGGCTTTATTCACCTGGTACGGGAGTTCCGTGACGATAATGTTTTCGCCGCCGCGGTGCTCGCGTTCGATCCTCGCCTTCGCCCTGACCTTAATGAGGCCTTTTCCCTCGTTGTACGCCTGCATAATCCCGTCAACGCCGTGGATGATGCCGCCGGTCGGAAAGTCCGGACCCTTGATCGATTGCATGAGGTCCTTCAGGGTCGCGTCGGGATTGTCGATCAGCCCGACGAGGCCGTCGATGATCTCGCCGAGATTGTGCGGCGGAATATTCGTCGCCATGCCGACGGCGATACCCGAGGAACCGTTGATGAGAAGGTTCGGAATGCGCGACGGGAGGACGAGCGGTTCCTCTGTCGTCTCGTCGAAATTCGGTATGAAGTCGACCGTATTCTTGTCAATGTCGGCGAGCAGCTCCTCTGCGATGGGCGCAAGCCGAGCCTCCGTGTACCGATACGCGGCGGCCGGGTCGCCATCCACCGAGCCGAAGTTCCCCTGGCCGTCCACGAGCGGATAGCGCATGTTGAAATCTTGCGCGAGTCTCACGAGCGCGTCGTAGACGGCGGTGTCTCCGTGGGGGTGGTATTTCTTCAGGACTTCGCCGACGACGCCCGCCGATTTCGAGTATTTTCTGCCCGGCAGGAGCCCTTCCCGGAACATCGCGTAGAGGATTCTCCGCTGCACCGGTTTCAGGCCGTCCCTCACTTCGGGGAGCGCCCGGCCAATGATGACGCTCATCGCGTAATCGAGATAGGACCCCTTCATTTCTTCTTCGATGCTGATCGGTATCTTTGCCATGAAATCTCCTCGTTAGGGTAAAAACAATCGTTATTTTACCATATTGCTTTTTCGACACACAGGAAATATAATTAAGCGTATGCTATCGAGAACGCTCAGCGCGAGCATCATCGGCATCGATGCGCACATCGTCGACGTGGAGGTGGACATCGCATCACGAGGATTGCCCTACTTTTCCATGGTCGGGCTCCCGGATACGGCGGTGAAGGAATCAAAGGATCGGGTGCGGGCTGCCCTCAAGAATACGGGCTTTTATTTTCCGCTTAAACAAATTACGGTAAACCTCGCGCCCGCGGACCTGAAGAAGGAAGGTTCCGCGTTCGATCTGCCGATCGCCATCGGGATTCTCATCGCGGAGGGAGTCCTCGAAGCGTCGTCCGTCGATGGATACCTCTTTACGGGGGAACTCTCGCTGAACGGCGCCATTAAGCCGGTGCGCGGCGCCCTCTCCATGGCGGTTAGAGCGCGCGAACTCGGCTTTAAAGGAGTGATCCTCCCGAAAGAGAACGCGCCCGAGGCGGCGGTGGTCAGGAATGTCGCGGTCTTCGGCATGGAGAGTCTCCCCGATGTCATCGAATTCCTGCGGGACGGGAACATGCGAAATCCTTACGAAGTGGATGTAAATGCGGCGATGCGCGAAAGTTCCGTCTACGAAGACGATTTCATGGACGTCCGTGGGCAGGAGCACGCGAAGCGGGCCTTTGAAGTCGCGGCCGCCGGAGGCCACAATATTCTCATGATCGGGCCGCCGGGGTCCGGCAAGACGATGCTCGCGCGGAGGCTGCCCACGATTTTACCGGGCATGACGTTCGGCGAAGCGCTCGAGACGACGAAGATACACAGTGTCGCCGGACTGCTCGCCGACGGGCAGTCGCTCCTCGCGATCCGCCCGTTTCGCTGCCCTCACCACACGATATCGGACGTCGCCTTGATCGGCGGCGGCCAGACGCCGAAACCCGGGGAAGTCAGTCTCGCGCACAACGGCGTCCTTTTCCTCGACGAGCTTCCCGAATTCAAGAGGAATGTCCTCGAAGTCCTCCGTCAGCCGCTCGAAAACGGCGAGGTGACCGTATCGAGGGCGGTGGCGTCGATCACGTATCCGTCATCGTTCATGCTCGTGAGTGCGATGAACCCCTGCCCCTGCGGGTATTTCGGCGACACGCGCCACCAGTGCACGTGCACGCCGGGACAGGTGCACCGTTACCGGCATAAAGTCTCGGGCCCCCTCATGGACCGGATCGACATCCACATCGAAGTGCCCGCCGTGCCGTATAAGGAGCTGTCGAGTCAGTATTCGGGAGAGCCCTCGGAAAGGATCAGGCAGCGGGTGGTTGCCGCGCGGGAGAGACAGCTCGAACGCTACAGAAGCGAGAAGAAGATCTATGCCAACGGACAGATGAAGATGCGGCACCTCAAGAAATTTTGCACCCTGAACCTCGAAGCGCAGACGCTGCTCGATACCGCGATGCAGAAACTGGGTCTTTCAGCGCGGGCATATACGAGAATCCTAAAGGTGTCCCGGACGATCGCGGACCTCGACAGAGCCGAGGATATCCATGCGCACCACGTTGCGGAGGCGATTCAGTACCGGACGCTCGACAGAGGGGTGTTGTGAAGACCGCACATCGATCGTCTCGTTCAAGTTCTGCGGAACTTCAGTGGGCTTAACTCACCGGCACGAAACAACCGGTATTCGTTCGTGCCTTTATGGAGGCAAAATCGTTAGACGTTAAAAGTTCCGGTTATTGTTGCAGTCGATCATGAATATGTCACCCGCGACCCGGGTGCCTGTGTTGCCGAATGCTGACGCCCTGAAACAGGGAGTTTGAGCATTACCATCAAGATTGATATTTTGCTCCACACAGTAACTGTAGCTCGTGTCATTGCCCGGCTTGAAGCCCCTGAGTGCATTATTTGGATCACCATTGCCAGTCTGTATGGCGTCTATATTATCTGGATTATCTGCGGCACAGGTTCCTAAATCAATAGTATATACGCCATTATCAGCAAAAAACTGTTCTTCAAGCAATCTGAGATTCTGAAGGTTGCTAAGTGCTTCGGCTCTGGCTGCCCTTTTCTGTTGTCCGAGATAGGTAGGCACCGCGATTGCCAATAGGGTTGCGAGAATAGAAACGACGATAAGAAGTTCCACCAGGGTAAAGCCTTTGTTTGATATAATAGAAATGTTATTTTTCACGTTATTATAACCACCAAGGTATGATTGATTAAACTGCTAAAAAAGGAAGAGGGGGGACCCCCTCTTCCTTTTTTCAAATTTACTCGATACTTACGGTCTTACTTGCAACAACACCATCATCTTCCTTGTTGCTGAATCCCTGAATAAGAAGTGTGCTTGCATCAGCTAGCGTTATGATTATCTGGCCCGACCCAGCAGCAGCAGCGGCATCAAAAAGGCATAAGTCTCCACCCCAGGGTGACCTGGTATCATAACCCGGAGAAGTTGTGTCACCCTTGCCGCCGGGAGTGCACATCAAGGCCATATAAGCTGCAGGAATAGCTTCGATGGTTTCCGGTCTTGCTTCATCATCAGCAGCAGTCAAAATTCCGTTTCCATCGAAGTCAGTCGTCATAGACTCCTGTTTCAGTACGGTTTCCATCCAGCTGCGAAGATCTTTTGACGACTGATCAACAGAAGTTTGAATGGACCTAATTTTAGCTCTTTGCTGCTGGCCGAGATATGCCGGCACAGCGATGGCTGCGAGGATACCGATAATCGCTACGACGATCAGGAGTTCAATGAGGGTGAACCCTCTTTCGTCCCTTTTCTTCATCTGTGCAACTGTCTTGAACATTGTGTCTTCCTCCTTTTGATTGTCTCGCTCTTCCGAGCGGCTACAGTGTTTTCCCTGTTTACTGCCTACCGTGTACCGTCAACTGCTTCTTCAACCGTGCATCACCTCCTTCTCGTAATTTCTTCAGTTGCAGAATGAAGAAGCAAGGGCTGTGCCAATCCTTGAAAATATGTGTGGCTTTGCAAAAGACACGGAAACATAAGGAGGAATCTGATGGTGGAGGGGAAAGATGGATGGATGACCCGCATCCGCACCATGACGTCGCCTTGCAACTAAGGCCCTCTGGTGAGGTTTCGCTGACGGAAAATGTCAGAGGGGAGAACGCAGGGATAGCGCGTAAAGTCAACGACGAGGTTGCCGCGTCCCGCTTCGCGGGACTCGCAATGACATTCTTTCAAAATTAGCTCAGCGATGGTCACTTCCCCGTGCTGTCATCGCGAGCGACCGACGGGAGCGTGGCGATCTCTCATACTGGAGTCATCTGAGGCGGGTTACTCAATAACCTTTTCAAATGCATCAATGATGCTGTCAATACTCTGAAGCATCTTTTCGAGATTCCTGTAAACCTCTTCATCGGAAATCTGCAGATATGCATGGGCAAGAATATTCCTGAAACCACCGAGCCCCCGCAGTTGTGAATACAGCACGTCATCGATCACATCTTTCTTTTTAGCATTCTCGATGATGTCTTCGTAACTATCGCTTACGATCTCGAACCGGGAGGATAAGATATGATCGAGGAAGTCCAGGATGTTTTCTGAAATCAAAAAGAGCAGCCTCTCCGTAGAATATTTCACGTTTTTCTCTTTTACGTACTGCTCGAAGGGAATTCCGGACAATTGCTGAAGGTCGTGCCGGTACTCCCTCAATTTTTCTATTCTCTTTAAGAGGCTTTCCCTTCTATAAACCAATTTCCCTGTTTCTCCTGTGCTTCTTTAAATACAGAACATGATCGTAATATTTTTTCTTGTTCTTCAATTCAAAATCGTTCAGTAGCTCGGCATCTTTGTAGAACAAAACCTTCCCGTATTTAATTGCCTCAAAACTGAGGATAGGGTCTGCCTCATTGAGCCAGACAAGATCGATCCTGTCTGAGCGGATGGCTTGTGAAATCTTTCCATAGAGTCGGTAATAATCCTCCCACGTAAAATCTTTGGACGTGTAAAATGCGATGTCTACGTCGGATGATGTCTCCCCCTCGTGCGCTCGGGAACCGAAAAGATACGCGCCAAGAACGTGCGGATGGCTTTCTAAAACAGGGAGAATTAGGGAGATCGCTCTATCGGTAGTAAAAGGTATCGGCTTTGATTTTCCCCAGCGTTCCTTGACAGCCATGACTGTCTATTCCCAGCTGTTGATGTCTTTCGCCTCGCCGTCACCGCCGGGGGAACCGTCCGCGCCGTAAGAGATGAGATCGTAATCCCCGTGCGTTCCGGGAGATTCATAGTGGTAGGGGCGTCCCCACGGGTCATTGGGCGCTGCCTTCTTCAGGTAGGGACCGTCCCAGCCGGGCACGCCGGGATCAGTCAGGAGAGCGTTTAGACCTTCCGAAGTGGTCGGATATCTCCCCGTGTCGAGACGAAACTGATCGAGCGCTTGGCCGAGAAGCTCTATTTGAGTCTTTGCCGCCGACTGTTTCCCTTTCCCCACTTTGGGGATGAGTTTCGGGAAGACGAGGGCGGCGAGCATGCCGAGAATCACCATGACGACGATTAATTCGACAAGGGTAAATCCCCGGTTGTTCCTGATAGAGGTTTTCATTCCTTCATTGCTCATTCGATATCCTCCTCATGAAGATGCACGACGCATGATGTACGACATATGATCCCTGATGATCTTCTGCGACACATAAACCAAATAAAGCATCACGCTGTTCGATGGCCTTTCAAAACAGATTCACTCAAATTATATAACTTTGCTTCCAAATTTCATAGCCGTTACCCAAATCCAGCGGTATCATTGATTGCGTATTCCCGTATTGTCATGGCGAGCCCTTCGGCCAACTCGGGGCAGACCGTGCAGAATCATGCATGGATCATTGCACGTTATGTAACGAACATCGCGTATCCTGAATCACGCATATTCCATCCCGCCGGCATCATTCCTTTACTAACAATTCATGCAAGTGCTAAAATGTTCCACGCTATGCCAAAACCGAGTATTAAGACGTGGCCCGAAGGGGAACGGCCGCGCGAAAGACTCTTGTGGTTCGGCGCCGATCGCCTTTCGGATGCGCAGCTCCTCGCGATTATCCTCCGCACGGGCGGTGGCGGCAGGAGCGCCCTCGATCTTGCCATGGAGCTATTGAACGGTTTTGAGAGCCTGAGGGGAATCGAAAGTGCCTCCCAGACCGAATTCACGAGGTTCAAGGGAATGGGTTCCGCGAAGGTCGCCCAACTGAAGGCCGCGTTCGAACTTGGCCGAAGGCTCCTCGGGGAGCCTGCAAGACGTGGACCCGCGTTTGCGTCGAGCGCGGACGTGTATGCATACTATCATCCGCGCCTGAGAGAGATGAAAAAGGAAGTCTTCTACTGCGCCATGCTGGATGCGAAAAACAGGATAAGGAAGGATTGCCTCGTTTCCGAGGGAACCCTGACGAATTCACTCATCCATCCGCGCGAGGCGTTCAAGGACGCCATAAGAGAGTCGGCGGCGGCGGTCATCTTCGTCCACAACCATCCGAGCGGCGACCCACGCCCGAGCCGCGAGGACATCGTCGCTACGGAGCGGCTCGTCCATGCGGGAGAAATCGTCGGGATACGGGTTCTCGATCATGTCATCATAGGCGACAATGCGTATACGAGCATGGCGGAGGAAGGGTATATCAAGAGGTAGCTGCGCGATAAAAGGTGCATGATCTACACGTTCGAGCAGGTTGTATTACTATCGTCGAATCCAACGATACGCTTCAATGTACCGATACCATGTCGCGCTGGGCTTGTCGAAGGATGATACAATTATCATGTTCCGTCATGGTCTGCCCTGACGTTGCCGAAGGGCTCATCATGACAATCACGACATTTCAATTTCAGGTTATCGATGGATTAGGGTCTCTGCTATTTTCGAACGTGTATGGTGCATCATGTATCGTGCACCCTCATGTCGTCACCGCCCGACTTGATCGGGCAATCGGGAGAAAAGAACCGGATCCGACGGTCCCCTTCGAAAGGACCGGCGGGTGGGCAAGCCGGAGGATGAACGTAGGGTGTTTGATTGTTACTCCCTCCGCTCCTGGTGCAGGGTTCTTATAGAGAGAAAGGAGGAAGTATGGCAAGAATGAAGCGGGCGATCATAAGCGTCTCGAACAAAAAAGGTATCGTAGAGTTCGCAAAAGAACTCGAGAGCATGGGGATCGAGATTCTCTCGACGGGGGGTACGGCAAAGACACTGCGAGATGCGGGCATACGCGTAAAGGACGTGTCGGAACATACGGGATCACCCGAGATGCTGGACGGCAGGGTCAAGACCCTCCATCCGAGGGTTCACGGGGGTCTCCTTTCGAGGAGAAATAACCCGAAAGACATGGAGGAGATAAGGAAGTACGATATCGAAATGATCGACATGGTCGTCGTCAATCTCTACCCTTTTGAAGAGACGATCTCGAAGCCCGGTGTCACGTTCGAAGAGGCGATCGAAAATATCGACATCGGCGGTCCCGCCATGCTCCGCTCGGCGTCCAAAAACTTTCGGGATGTCGCCGTGGTTGTCGATCCCTCCGATTACGGGCGTATCCTCGAGGAAATGAGAGAACGCGGCGGGAACCTTTCGTATGAGACGAGGTTGAAGCTCGCGCAAAAGGTTTTTCGGCGTACCTCTCGATACGACGGTGCGATCGCGGACTATCTCGCGCGCGTCATCGGGGACGAGAATTTGTGAAAGTCCTCGTCGTTGGCGGGGGCGGGAGCGAACACGCGCTCGTCTGGAAGCTCTCGCGGAGCAGACACGTATCGAACATCTACTGCTCACCGGGCAATGCCGGCATTTCCGAATTGGCGGAGTGCATCGATGTCAGCCCGGATAACGTCGGTGCGCTCGTCGATTTCGTGAAGTACGAATGGATAGATGTGACCGTTCTATGCGCGCCGACGGTCTTCGCGAGACACGTTGTCGCCGCTCTCGAGCGCGAGGGCCGCAAAGTGTTCGGGATCTGCGAATCTGCCTTTCCTTTAGCGCTGAGCAGGGAGGCCGCAAAAAATTTCATAAAGCGCCACCGGATACCCTCGGTGGAGTACCGAGTGTTCTCTTCGTACCTCCTCGCGCAGGACTATGTCCAGCTCAAAGGACTTCCCCTTGTGATAGAGTCGGATCGACGGTCGGGCGACAGAGGCGTTTTTTTCGCGACGACATTCGAGGAGGCGAGGGACGTCCTGAAATACATCGTCGAAGAATCACCGCGCGGGGGAAGCGGAGACCGGATCATCGTCGGGGAACATGTGGATGGACAGAGGATGTCGCTGGCGATGGTCGTCGATGAGAAGTTCGTCTTCCCACTGGCAAGCGTATACAAATGGCGAGCGGTAACGGGTCCTCGAGTGCTGCGGGAAGTGACCGTCACGGGGGCGTGCTCGCCGGTGCCGTTCATCGGTAAGGCGGAGACGGATGCGCTCCTCGAAAACGTCGCATACCCCATTCTCCGGGGATTGGCGGCCGAAGGGATTACGTTCAGAGGCTTGCTTTCGGCCGATCTCGTTTTCCGGGGCGGAGATATTCGCCTTTTGGACGTCCATCTCGGATGTGCTCCTCTGGAAGCGCAAACGATTATGCCGGGTCTGCCGGGAGACATCGGCGACATAATCCTTGCGTCCTTGGAAGGAAAGCTTTCGCATCTGAAGATGCGCGAGGATGGAAGGTCAGTGGTCTGCGTCGCGCTTTTTTCAAAAGACAGCGGACCTCGCGCGGAGGGTGGACTCCACATCGAGGGGCTCGACGCCATCAGAGCGACCGAGAACGTCTTCGTATTCCACCACAATACGGTTTTCGAAGATCGCCGTGTCATGACACGCGGCGGTGACGTTCTATCGGTCGCGGCGATCGGCTCGGATCCGCTGCAGGCGGCGAAGAAGGCGTATCAGGCAATCGGGAACATTCATTTTGACGGGATTTACTACAGCAACGACGTTGGGTACAATATCCCGCAGGAAAGGAGGCCTGTATGACACCGAGGGTGTTTATCATTTTGGGGAGCGAATCGGATCTCCCGGTCATGGAAAAAGCGGTCGACGTGCTCGAGGAATTGGACATTCCATGCACGATGACGGTCGCGTCGGCGCACAGATCTCCGGCGCGCGCCGTAAAGCTCGCCACGAATGCGGAAAAGGAAGGGGTGGATGTGATCATAGCGGGAGCCGGCATGGCGGCTCACCTCGCGGGCGTTCTCGCAGCCCACACGGTGCTCCCAGTTATCGGCGTGCCTATCAACTCGTCCCCTCTCAACGGGCTGGACTCTCTACTCTCGACGGTACAAATGCCCCCCGGAGTGCCCGTCGGGACGATGGCGATCGGCACCGCGGGGGCGAGGAATGCCGCATTCTTCGCGGCTCAGATCATAGGCCGGAAAGATCCGAAAGTCGCGGAGAGGCTGAAGGCGCACAAGAAAAAGATGGCGGAAGACATCGAAAAGAAGGCGCGATCCCTGGAGAAAGGGAAGTCCTCGCCGAAGACGTGAAAGAGCGCGTACCCGCGTCGCGTATCAGCTTTACGGTGCACACGCGCGCGCGTGCTCCCGAGTTCCGTGATTAGCGCTGAGGAGTGGTTACCCTGAAGAGTCCTTCTCTCTTGGCTGGACGGGATTGCGGCGGATAGATTACCTTCTCCCCCCCCGGGTTCCGTAACCGCCTTTCTCCCGAAACTGGCTTCTTTCCCTGCGCTCCTGTTGAGGTTTTGCCTCGTTAACGACGAGGTTCCTCTCCATGAACGTATTGCCATTCAACTGAGTCACCGCTTTCTCGGCTCCTTCATCCGTGGCCATCTCCACAAAGCCGAACCCTCTCGCTCTGCCGGTCGAAGCATCTTTAATGAGTCTCACCGAAACAACTTCACCTGCCTGGGAAAACAGGTTTTTCACATCCTCCTCGGTTGCTTTAAAGGAGATGTTGCCTACATAAAGCCTCTTACTCATCCTTCCTCCTTCGGTTATTGTCGCGCCGGGTGTCTTTCATCCCCGAAGCCGCGCACGGTGCAGACTAACTATGTAGGATGAAACCGCTGTTTGTCAAGTAAGCGAAACGTCACTTTGATGAGGGTACGAGGGGAGCGGCCCGCACGCGTGATCATCCGTCCGTCAGTGTCGGGAGCGGATATCCTGAATCGCTTCTTCCGCGATCATACGGACGTCCGAATTTTCGGAGGATAGCAACTCTTCGAGGTAGGGAATCGTCTCGGCGTTTCCTATCAGGCCGAGAACGTACGCCGCATCACCCTGCACGAGCGGGCTGCTCTCCCCGAGGAGGGGGAGCAGGACCCTGATCGCCTCGCGTGTGTTGCCGCCATCCTCGACCGCGAGGGCTTCGAGGAGCGCGATCGTTCCGATACGGACGCGAATGCGTTCATCCGTCAGAAGAGCGGGGATGTAGTCATAGAGACCTTTGTCGTGTTTGAACATATCGACGATATTGTCGAGCATGCCGTTTTCCATATAATCGGCGATCATCTTCTGCATGTCGAACGTATCCGGTTCTCTGTGCTCCATCCTGCTTGGTATCATAGCACAAAGATTTTCGAAAACGTGGCCGCTGAGCTTTGTTGTATAATTCCGGAGTGATTCTCGCGGGCGGTCATGCCGGCGGAAACGCGCCACTCCCGAGAGAATGCTCTCGGCGGCGGCGTGCGCAGCGTTCGGAACGACGGTCACAGCAAATCTTTTTTGCCGGTCACCGGAGTCTATGAAGATCTACAATACGCTTTCCGGACAGAAGGAAGAATTCGTCCCTCTTTCTCCGAACGAGGTGAAGATCTATGCCTGCGGGGTCACCGTCTATGACTATTGCCACATCGGCCACGCGCGGAATGCGATCGTCTTCGATGTCATCAGGCGCTACCTTCAGTACAAGGGTTTCCGCGTCACGTACGTACGAAACTTCACGGACATTGACGACAAGATTATTCAGAGGGCGAAGCAGGAGGGACTGCCCTGGAATGTCGTCGCGCAGAAGTATACAGACGAATACTATAACGACATGGACCGACTCGGGGTGGGGAGAGCCGACATCGAGCCGAAGGCGACCGACCACATTCCTGACATCATCGCGATCGTCAAAAATCTCGTCGATCGCGGTTTTGCGTACGAAGCAGACGGGAGCGTCTATTTTTCGGTCGATGCCTTCCCGGATTATGGGAAGCTCTCGAAAAGGGATAAGGAGGAAATGATCGCGGGGGCGCGCGTCGAAGTCGATGAGCGCAAGCGGAATCCTCTCGATTTCGCCCTCTGGAAGAAGTCCAAAGAGGGAGAGCCTTTCTGGGAAAGTCCCTGGGGCAGGGGAAGACCGGGCTGGCACATCGAGTGCACGGCGATGTCAATCAAGCACCTCGGGGAGAGCTTCGACATCCACGGAGGAGGCGCGGACCTCCTCTTCCCGCACCATGAGAACGAGATCGCCCAGTCCGAAGCGGCGACAGGCAAACCGTTCGTACGGTACTGGGTCCACAACGGGTTCATCACGATCGATAAGGAGAAGATGTCGAAGTCGCTCGGCAATTTCTTCACCATACGGGAGATTCTCGATCGGTTCGATCCGGAAGTGGTGCGGCTCTTTCTGCTGTCGACGCATTATCGGAGCCCCATCGAGTTTTCGGACGCTGTGCTCAGAGAGGCCGAGGTCTCGCTGGACAAGTATTATTCGACGGTCTTGAGGATTCGTGAGTTTGAAGAGCAGAGTGAAGGGGGAGAATCTCTCCGGAAGGCTGGAGAACTCTTTTCCCGGCACCTTGCCGATTTCCCGAGGAAATTCGAAGAAGCGATGGACGACGACTTCAATACCGCCCTCGCGATCGGGTACATTTATGAGTTGATCAGGGAGCTCAACAGGTTTCTCGATGCGAGGCCGTGGGGAAGTCGGGCCCGGGAGCTGGTCGCGGCGGCGGAACGATCGCTCGCGCAAGTCGGGGGTGTCCTCCATCTCTTCCAGCGGAGCCCCTCGGAGTGGTACGCTTCCCTGATGAAGGTGAAGCGCCTCGGACTCGCGGAGGCGGAAATACGGCGCCGGATCGAGGAGCGTCAGGAAGCGCGGCTCAAGAAAGACTGGCGGCGGGCGGATGAAATACGTCATGAACTCGAGGAGAGAGGAATCATCCTTGAAGATAAAAAGGGGAGAACGGACTGGAAGGTCAGGGTCGGATGAAGACTGGATTTACGGCGTAAATCCTCTCCTCGAGGCACTCATGTCGGGGAGGGCCATCGCGAGGATCTACCTTTCGTCCGGCAGACGCGACAAAATTTCCGATATCGCGAGGGAAGCCCTCGCCCGCCACGTGCCGTTTACGTTCGTTGATGCTTCATTCTTTGACAAGAGATTCCCGAAGGGGCACCAGGGTGTGGCAGCGCGCGTTCTGCCCAAACAGACGTGGTCGCTCGAGGAGGTTCTCACGATTCCCTCGAAGAAGGAGGAGGTTCCTTTCTTCCTCGTTTTGGATTGCATAGAAGACCCGAGGAATCTGGGCGCGATTGTGCGCGTCGCCGAAGCGGCAGGAGTTCACGGTGTCATACTCCAAAGCCGCCGCTCCGCATTGCCTGGTGCCGAGGCGGCGAAGACCTCCGCGGGGGCCCTGGAATATGTCCCTATCGCGGTGGTCCCCAACGTGAAGCACGCTCTGTACGCGTTGCGCGAGGAGGCGGTTACGATCGTTGGGACCGATGCGAATGCGCCGGGGCTGCTCTGGGAGACTGATCTCACGCACCCTTTAGCTCTCGTCGTCGGTTCCGAGGGCGAAGGGCTTCGGAAGACCGTTCGGGATCTCTGCGACGTCGTACTAAGGATACCCATGATTGGTCGCGTAAACTCCCTCAACGTCTCTGCGGCAACATCGATTTTTGCATTCGAGGTTTTGAGACAAAGAATGATTAAGAAGGAGCAATTTGAAGAAAAGTAGGAATATTTGAACCTGTATGGCTTTTTTCTCTAATTGACGTTTACGTAGAAAAAATTGTTAAATTTTAATTCTGATGCAAAGGGATTAGTGTTGTCTTTTTCGGCCCTAAAAGTGCCCAGAGGAAGGAACGAGGCCACCGTAGCTCAGCAGGCAGAGCAGCTGATTTGTAATCAGCGGGTCGGGGGTTCGATTCCCTTCGGTGGCTCCAGGTCTATGAAAGATACGGGAGAGGTTCCCGAGCGGCCAAAGGGAGCAGACTGTAAATCTGCCGGCGCAGCCTTCGGAGGTTCGAATCCTCCCCTCTCCACCAGACGAATTTTGCGTGGCAAAATTCCGAGTGATTAGTTTTTTAGTGGATGGTGAAGAGAAGGTGAAAAGAGAAGGATACACATTGCCATGGTTTTAAGATGCCGCACGCCATCCACTAATCACTTTTCACTACTCACTGTCGTTGAGTGCGGGAGTAGCTCAGTGGTAGAGCGTCAGCCTTCCAAGCTGAGGGTCGCGGGTTCGAATCCCGTTTCCCGCTCCATATGCCCATGTAGCTCAGTCGGCAGAGCACATCCTTGGTAAGGATGAGGTCACCGGTTCAATCCCGGTCATGGGCTCTGAAAAAGCGAAGAGCATGCGCAGCCGAGTCGGTCGTCTTCCGGAAGAGACGATGAGCGGGTTGCCTCGAGAAAAAAAGCAACGTAAGGAGGAGGAAGAATGGCGAAGGCGAAATTTGAGAGGGTAAAGCCTCATGCGAACATAGGGACGATCGGGCATGTA
>OGCI01000182.1_pt1 | contig 80945 bp, 51 predicted proteins | sample 1570021 | NCBI WGS metagenome assembly OGCI01 (sample SAMN06264664, study PRJEB24512) | hot springs metagenome | isolation source: Hot spring water | place: South Africa: Tshipise | collected 2015-06-21
CGGTCACCGCTGCCCCGGCCCCCGCGCCGGTCGCCGCTGCCCCGGCCCCCGCGCCGGTCGCTCCGGCCCCCGCGCCGGTCGCCGCCGCGCCTGTGGCAGTCGCTCCGGCCCCCGCGTCCGTGGCAGTGGCTCCGGCTGCGCCACCCAGGACGGTTGACCCGGTGGCCGAGAAGGTGCTGGCCCTGGTCGCCGAGAAGACTGGCTACCCGCCGGAAATGCTCGACCTCGACCTCGACCTTGAGGCCGACCTGGGCGTGGATACCGTCAAGCAGGCCGAGACCTTCGCCGCCGTGCGCGAGGCTTTCGACATCCCGCGTATCGAGAACCTCAAACTGCGCGATTACCCCACGATGCGCCACGTGATCGGCTTCGTGCGCGAGCACCGGCCCGACCTGGCTGCCGCGCCGGTGGCCACCGCCCCTGCCCCCACACCCGTTGCCGCGCCCGTTGCCCCTGCGGCCGCACCCGCGGCCCCGGCCGCCGACCCCATCGCCGAGAAGGTGCTGGCCATTGTCGCCGAGAAGACCGGCTACCCGACCGAGATGCTCGACCTCGACCTCGACCTCGAGGCCGACCTGGGCGTGGACACCGTCAAGCAGGCCGAGACCTTCGCCGCCGTGCGTGAGGCCTTCGACATCCCGCGCATCGAGAACCTCAAACTGCGCGACTACCCCACGATGCGCCACGTGATCGGCTTCGTGCGCGAGCACCGGCCTGACCTGGCCGCCGCGCCGGTGGCCGTCGCGCCCGCCCCCACACCCGTTGCCGCGTCCGCCCCGGCGGCTGCCCCGGCCGCTACGCCGGTCGCCGACCCGGTGGCCGCGCAGGTACTGGCCATCGTCGCCGATAAGACCGGCTACCCGCCGGAAATGCTTGACCTCGACCTCGACCTTGAGGCCGACCTGGGCGTGGATACCGTCAAGCAGGCCGAGACCTTCGCCGCCGTGCGTGAGGCCTTCGGCATCCCGCGCATCGAAGACCTCAAGCTGCGCGACTACCCCACCCTGCGCCACGTGATCGGCTTCGTGCGCGAGCACCGGCCCGACCTGGCCGCGCCCGAGACCCCAGACGAGCCACCGCCGAGCGGCGGGGGTGGTGTGCCGCCCGTCGGCGCGCCGCCAGTAGCCGTTGCGGTCGCCCCCGCCACCGTGGCGACCGGCGCCGCAGCGCCCGCCGCTGCTCCGGCTGCGGTCAGCGACCCGGTGGCCGAGAAAGTGCTGGCCATTGTCGCCGACAAGACCGGCTACCCGACCGAGATGCTCGACCTCGACCTCGACCTCGAGGCCGACCTGGGCGTGGATACCGTCAAGCAGGCCGAGACCTTCGCCGCCGTGCGTGAAGCCTTTGGCATCCCGCGCATCGAAGACCTCAAGCTGCGCGACTACCCCACCCTGCGCCACGTGATCGGCTTCGTGCGCGAGCACCGGCCCGACCTGGCCGCGCCCGCGCCCGCGGCCCCCGCGCCCGCGGCCCCGGAGGCCCCGGCGGCTCCGGCAGCCGACCCCATCGCCGAGAAGGTGCTGGCCATCGTCGCCGACAAGACCGGCTACCCGACCGAGATGCTCGACCTCGACCTCGACCTCGAGGCCGACCTGGGCGTGGACACCGTCAAGCAGGCCGAGACCTTCGCCGCCGTGCGCGAGGCCTTTGGCATCCCGCGCATCGAAGACCTCAAGCTGCGTGACTACCCCACCCTGCGCCACGTGATCGGCTTCGTGCGCGAGCACCGGCCCGACCTGGCCGCAGGTGGCGGAGCGGGCGCCGCGCCGGTGGCCGAGGCCCCCGCAGCCGCCCCTGGCGCCGCAGCGGTCGCCAGCGACCAGCCGGTGATCTACGACGTCAGCGAGGCCGACCGCGCGCCGCGCCGCGTGCCGACACCGGTGCTGCGGCCCCCGCTGGACCTCTGCAAGGCCACCGGGGTGAGCCTCGAGGGCAGCCGGGTGGTGGTGATGTTCGACCGTGGCGGTGTCGGGCGCTCGCTGGTCTCGCGCCTGGAGAAGCGCGGCGCGCAGGTGCTCGGAATCGAGACCCCGCCCGCCGACGAGGAGATCGACGGCCTCATCCAGGGCTTCCTGGCCGAGGGACCGGTCGCCGGCGTGTACTGGCTGACCGCCCTCGACGTTGAGCCTGACCTGGAGGAGCTTGACCTGGAGCAGTGGCGCGAGCTGAACCGCGTCCGGGTGAAGAACCTCTACCGCGCGGTGCGCGCGCTGATCACCGCGCAGCCCGACGCTAACCCCTTCCTGGTGGTTGCCACGCGGATGGGCGGCCTGCACGGCTACGACGAGCATGGCGCAACCGCGCCCCTCGGCGGCGCCGTCACCGGCTTCGCCAAAGCCTACAAGCGTGAGCGCCCGGCTGCGGTGGTCAAGGCGGTTGACTTCGAGGCCAGCCGCAAGAGCGCCGAGCCGGCCGAGGCCTTGATCGCCGAGACCCTCTTCGACCCCGGCGTTGTCGAAGTGGGGTACCACGATAGCCTGCGCTTCAGCATCGGTTTTGAGGAGCGCCCCGCCGCCGATGGGCAACCGGGGATGCACCTCGGCCCCGAAACGGTCTACCTGGTCACCGGCGCGGCCGGTGGCATCACCAGCGCGATTGTGGCCGACCTGGCCCGCGCCGGCGGTGGCGGCCAGTTCTTCCTGCTCGACCTGACCCCGACGCCCGACCCCGCCGATGAGCGGATCGCCCTCTTCCGCCAGGGCCGCGATGCGCTCAAGGCCGCGCTGATCGCCGAAGCTCAGGCGAAGGGCGAGAAGGTCACCCCGGTGCAGATTGACCGGACGATCATGGGCGTCGAGCGCTCCGAAGCCGCCCTGCGCGCCATTGAGACGGTGCAGGCCGCCGGTGGTGAGGCGTACTACCGCAGCCTGGACCTGCGCGATGGCCCCGCCGTCAGCGCCGTGGTCGAGGAGATCCGCGAGCGCTTCGGACGGATCGACGTGCTGCTCCACGCTGGCGGCATCGAGATCAGTCGCGGCCTGGCCGATAAGCAGCCCGATGAGTTCTACCGCGTCTTCGACATCAAGGCTGATGGCTTCTTCAGTCTGCTCCGGGCAGCGAAGGGCATGCCGATCGGCGCCACGGTCGCCTTCAGCTCGGTGGCCGGGCGCTTCGGCAACAGCGGCCAGACCGACTACAGCGCCGCCAACGACCTGCTCTGCAAGATCACCAGCAGCCTGCGTCACACCCGTCCGGAGACCCGCGGTATCGCGATTGACTGGACGGCCTGGGGCGGCATCGGGATGGCTACCCGCGGCTCCATCCCCAGAATCATGGAGATGGCGGGGATCGATATGCTCCCGCCGGAGGTGGGCATCCCCACCATTCGTCGCGAACTGACTGCCGGCGGCACCCGCGGCGAGATCGTCGTCGGGATGCGCCTGGGCATCCTCACCGAGGAGTTCGACGAGCACGGCGGTATCGACCCCGAGAAGGTGGCGGCGGTGCTCGCCGCGCGCGAGCGGCCCTTCTTGATGGTCGGCACGGTGCGCAAGGCGGGTCTCTACAGCGGCATCGTCGCCGAGACGGCGCTGGACCCGTCGGTGCAGCCGTTCCTCTACGACCACAAGATTGACGGCACCCCGGTGCTGCCCGGCGTGATGGGCACTGAGGGCTTCGCCGAACTGGCCAGCCTGCTCGTCCCCGGCTACCGCGTGGCCCGCATCGAGCACGAGCGGCTCGACAGCCCGGTGAAGTTCCACCGTAGCCAGCCGCGCACCCTGGTGCTCAAAGCCACGGTGCATCCGACTGGCGAGGGTGAGCTGCTGGCGCATACCGAACTGCGCTCGGTCTTCCAGCCGGCAGTGGCGCCGGGGCATACCCCGCCCCCGCCGCAGGAGACGGTCCACTTCCGGGCCGTGGTGCGTCTGACCAGCGCCCCCGCCGCGGAGGCTCACGCCGAGCGACCGCATCTGGCCGAAGACGCGCGGGTCGTGGAGCGCGCAGACATCTACCAGGTCTACTTCCACGGCCCGGCCTACCAGGTGCTGGAGAAAGTGCTGATCGCCGGTAACATGGCCTTCGGTATGCTCGCCAGCGACCTGCCGCCCGACAGCGCTCCCGCTGAGGCCGAGCACCTGGTGGATCCGCGTCTGCTCGAACTCTGCTTCCAGACCGCCGGGGTCTGGGAGATCGCCAACACCGAGGCGATGGCCCTGCCCTCCTCGCTGGAGACCCTCGAGGTCTACAGCCACCCCGAACTGGGCAACGGCAAGGGGATCTACGCCATCGTCACGGCTCACGACGAAGGGGCCAGCTTCGACGCCCGGGTCATTGACGACGAGGGCAATGTCTACCTCGACCTGACGGGCTATCGCACCTCGAAGCTCCCCGGTGTGGCGAAGTTCTAAGCGCCACCACGAACTTCGTTCGTGACGGGAAAGGCCCGCGGGGAGGGCTTTGCCCTCCCCGCGCCCCGCCCCTGGAACCACCTGTTGGGCCGTAGCAGCGGTACAGCCAATGCTACGGCTCAAACACCAGAGCATGATCACCTGGCTCACGCAGACCGAACGTGATCTTCCAGCCCTGGCTCCGGCGGCATGGTTAAGCCCGCCGGAGCAGGAGCGTCTGGCCGCCCTGCGGGTGGAGAAGCGCCGCCGCGAGTGGCTGCTTGGCCGCTGGACCGCCCGGCGCCTCATCCAGAGTCACCTGGCTGAAGCGGGCCTTGCCTGCGACCTGCGCGACCTGCAGATCCTGGCCGCGCCCAGCGGCGCGCCAACCATCAGCGCCCGCCGGTCGGAGTTGCAGGCGGCCCTGGACGGCTGGCACCTGACCATCAGCCATAGCCGGGGCCGCGCTCTCTGCGCGCTGGCGCGCACACCGGCCATTGGCGCGGATATTGAGCAGGTGGCGCCGCGCCACCCCGCCTTCGCCGGTGACTACTTCACCCCTGCCGAGCGCGCGGCGGTGGCGGCCACGCCGCCCGAACAACGCGAGATGCTGATTACGGCAATCTGGAGCGCCAAGGAGGCCGCGCTCAAGGCCCTGCGCCTGGGCCTGAGCGTTGATACCCGCCGTGTTGAGTGCCGGATGGCGCCCCCCGGCGGGGGCGCATGGGCCACGGTTACACTGTCCTGTGATCCGATCCTGGAGGCCCCGCCGCTCCGCGGCTGGTGGCGCGTGTCTGAAGGCTATGTGCTCACGCTGGCCGTGGGAGCGGCGTAGCGCATTGCGAAGGGGAAAAGCCCGATGGAGATGGAAGACTACGTACGGAAACTCCGCGAACGGAAGGCCATCGCTGCTGGGACGCCGAAGGATGCCGAAGCGCAACACCAGAAGGGTCGGCTCACCGCTCGCGAGCGCATCGCCCTTCTCTTTGACCCCGATAGCTTCAACGAAATTGACACGCTGGTGATGCCGCGCTACGAGCACTATATGGGCGGCAAAGGCTCACGCTATGGCGATGGCGTCGTCACCGGCTTTGGATTGATCAATGGCCGGCAGGTCTTCGTTGCGGCTCAGGACGCGAGTGTGATGGGCGGCTCGCTCGGCGAGATGCACGCTAACAAGATCGTCAAGGCTATGCGGATGGCCCTGGCCTACGGCTGCCCCTTCGTCGCCCTCAACGACTCGGGTGGCGCCCGTATTCAGGAAGGGGTGGATAGCCTGGCCGGCTACGCGCGGATCTTCGATACCAACTGCGAAGCCTCCGGCGTGATTCCGCAGATCTCGGTCATTCTCGGCCCCTGCGCCGGGGGCGCGGTCTACTCGCCCGGCCTCACCGATTTCATTTTCATGACCGAGAACAGCTATATGTTCATCACCGGCCCGGAGGTGGTGAAGTCGGTGATGCAGGAGAACGTCAGCCAGGAGGAGCTTGGCGGCGGACGCGTGCACGCGACCGAGAGCGGCGTGGCTCACTTCCTGGCCACCGACGACCGCGAGTGCCTGCAAAAGGTGCGCGACCTGTTGAGCTACCTGCCCTCCAACAATGTCAATGACCCGCCCTACGTCCCTCCACGCGATGACCCGGACCGCCGCTGCCCCGAGCTGGAGCATATTGTTCCGGTGGACCCGCAGAAGCCCTACGATGTGCGTCAGGTGATTGCCAGTATCGTGGACGACGGGCGCTTCCTCGAGGTCCACGAACTCTGGGCGCAGAACATGGTCGTGGGCTTCGCGCGCCTCGACGGCTACGTGGTGGGCATTGTGGCCAATCAGCCCCAGGTGCTCGCCGGCACGATTGATATCAAGGCCAGCATCAAGGCGGCGCACTTTATCCGCATCTGTGATACCTACAATGTGCCGATCATCACCCTGCAAGACGTGCCGGGCTTTCTGCCGGGCACCAGCCAGGAGTACGGCGGGATCATTCGCAACGGCGCGCGGCTGATCTACGCCTACTCCGAGGCGACTGTGCCCAAGCTCATGATCATCCTGCGGAAGAGCTACGGCGGGGCCTACTGCGTGATGAGCAGCAAGGGCCTGCGCGGCGATCTGCTTTACGCCTGGCCGAATGCCGAACTGGCAGTGATGGGCGCGGCCGGCGCCGTCAACATCCTCTTCCGCAACGAGGTCAAGGCGGCTGCCGATCCCGAGGCGCGACGCAAGGAGTTGATCGATGAGTATCAGGAAAAGTTCAACAACCCCTACGTTGCCGCTGCGCGGGGCCTGATTGACGATGTGATCGAGCCGCGCGACAGTCGCCGCGTGCTTATCCGCGCCCTCCACGTAACGCTCTCCAAGCGCGAGCGGCACGTGCCGAAGAAACACGGGATCTCGCCAATGTGAGGCGCGACAGCCGACGCTCCGGGCCAGTCGCCCGGCGTCAGAGAAGGTGAACCCATGTTCAAAAAAGTGCTTATCGCCAACCGTGGCGAGCCTGCTGTTCGCGTCGTGCGCGCCTGCCGCGACCTGGGGATCCCCGCGGTGGCGCTCTACGAGCCGGAAGACCGCGGCGCGCTCTATGTGCACCTGGCCGACGAGGCCTACCTGGTCGAACCGCCGGCCAGTTACCGCGACCCGGACCTGGTGATCGCCCTGGCCCGGCAGTCTGGCGCCGATGCCGTCCATCCGGGCTACGGCTACCTCGCCGAGCATCTTGAGTTTACGCGCACCTGCGAGGGCGAGGGGATCGTGGTCATCGGGCCAGGCAGCGCGTGCCTCGAACTGACCACCAATAAGATCGCCGCGCTCGAGCGTGTGCGCCAGGCCGGCTTCTCCACCGTCACCACCTCGAGCCGCGCCTTCACGCCCGACGAGGCCGATGCGCTCCACGCCGAGGCCGAGCGCCTGGGCTACCCGGTGATCGTCAAGCCCTGGTCGGGAGGCCGGGGACGCGGCACCCAGCTCGTGCGAGAGCCGGCGCGGCTGCTCGAGGTGGTACGTGAGGCCGCCGCCGCCGCCCAGGCCGTCTTTGGCAATCCGCGGGTCTACCTCGAAGTCGCGGTGCTTCCCTCGCGCTACATCGAGGTGCCGCTCCTGGCCGACAACTACGGCGCCCTGGTCCATATGGGCGAGCGCGATAGCACCATCCAGCGCAACAAGCGCAAGGTGATCGCCGAGGCTCCCGCGCCGGGTCTCACTCCGGCTCAACGCGCAACCGTGCGCGGCGCGGCGGTGGAGATCGCGCGCCTCTTCGGTTGCCGCGGGGCCTGTACGGTTGAGTTCGTCGTCGACGCCGATGGCCAGTACTACTTCACCGAAGTGAAGCCGCGCCTCCAGGTCGAACATCCCGCTACCGAGATGGTCACCCGCATTGATGCGGTGCGCGAGCAGATCCGCCTGGCCGCCGGGCAGCCCCTGGGCTTCAGCCAGGACGACGTGCGCATCGCCGGCGCCGCCTTCCTCTGCCGCATCAATGCCGAGGACCCCTGGCGCGATTACCTGCCCAGTCCCGGGCGCATCGGCATGTTGCGCGTGCCCGGCGGCCCCAATGTGCGGGTGGATACCTACGCCTTCAGCGGGGCCGAAGTCTCGGTGCGCTACGAGTCGCTCTTCGCCAAGCTCGCCGTCTGGGGGGCCAACCGCGAAGAGGCTCTGCACCGCCTGCGTCGCGCCCTCGCCGAGTTCGCCGTTACGGGGATCAACACCAATATCAGTATGCTGCGGCAAATGGTGAGTGACCCCGATTTCATCGCGGGCGCCTACGATTCCAGCTTCAGCCACCGGCGCCTGGAACCCGCGGCACGCCCCGATAGCGAAAGCCTGCGCGACCTGGCCGCCGTCGCCGCGCTGGCCTTCCTGGCCCGCGTCCAGGCTGCCCGCCCGATCACGCCGCCCGATTTCACCACCGGCTGGCACCGCGATAGCAGGAGGCTCCCGCAATGAGCAAGCTGCACGTAACTGTCGAGGGCCACGAATTCGTGGTCGAAGTGGGCGTCCTGCCCAGACACGATGAGCCAGTCACCATCACCATCGACGGCGCGCCGCTGACCATCAGCGTCTCGTCGCTGGCCGGGCCAGAGGCCATCGAGTGGGCAGTGGTTGGCGTCCACCCCTATGAACTCAGTGTTGATCCAGACCTGCGCTGGATTGATACCCCCCAGGGGCGCTACCAGATCCAGGTGCGCGACCTTGAAGCCACGGTGGCCCGCCCCCGCAGCGGCGATGGGCGCGTCAAGGCGCCTATTCCCGGACGCATTGTTCGCGTTCTGGTGGAACCCGGCCAACCTGTCCAGGTTGGTCAGCCGGTGGTGGTGCTGGAAGCGATGAAGATGGAGAATGAGATTCAGGCCCCGCGTGCCGGCACCGTCAGCGATCTGCACGTCAGCGCGGGGCAGGTGGTCAAGCTTCACGAGTTGCTGCTGGAAATCAGTTGAAGGGTGCGCGAGACAACCGCGCGGCTGCGCCGCACTCTGTCAGCTTGAAGATGGAGGGTTTGGGAGGACTTCGCCCTCCCACCCTCCGGGGAGGAGGGTGGGGAAACCGGGTTTCCCCACCCTCCAACCGCTTCCGGGGTCGCTTGCCACTTCCACCGGTAGGGGCGCAGGGAAACCCGGTTTCCCCTTTGCCTCATCCCTCCGCCAGGCACCGATCCAGCACCAGCCGGAAGATATCCGTCTCGGTGATGATCCCCACCAGCCGGTCATTCTCCACCACCGGCAACCCGCTGAGATGATGCTGGAGCATCAGCGCTACCGCGTCGCGCACCGGCGTCGTCACGGTCACCGCAATCGGATCGCGCGTCATCACTTCCTCCACCACCGTGCCGGCCAGGGCAAACCGCGCCTCGTGCCAGCCCGCCTCGGTGCGCTGGAACGAACCCGTGCCCTCAATATCGCTGCGTGTCACGATTCCCACCAGCCGCCCGCCCGCAACCACGGGCAGACGGTGGATCTTACGCTGACGCATCCGCTCATACGCCTCGACTGCAGAGGTGTCCGGCCCCACCGTCAGAGGATCTCTGGTCATCCAGTCCTGCACTAGGAGTTGCTGGCGGTCCATCATCATCTCCTCATCTTCGACACAGCTTTCGGAGCAGGCGAAGGGATTGCCACAAGCCCGCACGCCACCACTGGAGCTTCGTAACGATCACGCGGGGTATCATGGGCATTATAGGGCTTCTTGCCGCTTCGTGCACGAGCAGGGTGCAAAAATTCACCCCGAGGGCGCGAAGATCACAACGATGGAGGGACAGGGGGCTTGCTCATCGAATATCATCACCGCGGCTACGCCTCCTCCGTGGCATTGTCGCCGGCCAGACGCACTGCGTTCACCGAGGCGTCAACCAGCACCTCGCCGAGGCCCGCGAAGCGCACCCGCAGGATTTCGCGCCCGTCTTCGACCCGGCTGGATACAACTGTGCCACGACCGTGGGGCACACAGACGATGCTGTCGCCGGGGCGGAAGCGCGGCTCGCCGCCGGTTGCCGGCTTCGGCGCCGGGGTTGCGGCTCCTCGCTGGCGCTGCATGCGCTGCGCGCGCAGGCGCGCCGCCAGTTCCACGGGGTCAGCCGGTCCCGACGGGGGCGCGGTCTGGTCGGGGGCGCTCTCCGGCGGAGCAGGCTTGCCCGGTTCTTCGGGCGCAGCCGGTGGGGATGGCGAGGCGAACGCCTCCCGCTGCGCCGGACGCTCCTCGCGTTTCGGGGCAGGCGGCTCCGGGCGCTGGCGCGCGGAAGGCTGCCGATCCAGTCCCTCGGGCGCCGACCCACGCGGTGCAGTGCCGCGGGCCGCCTTGCGCCGGGGTGGAGCCTTCTCCGGCGGCGGGGCTGGCGGCTCGCGCCAGGTTGCCGGCGCATCCACTGGCGGCTGCGCGGCGCGAGGCCCTTCCTGCCGGGGCGCTTCGCGCCGCAGAGGCGCCAGCTCGGGCATCACCAGTTCCCGGTTCCGGTCAACCGGCGCTGCTGCCACCCCGCCGAGCAGCGCAAGCATCCAGTCCATATCATCGCGGGCCAGCGGCTTCAGCAAGGGATCAGCGCGCCCATCGAGCGCCACAGCGTAGGCTATCGGCAGCACGCTTTCGAGGGCCTCGAAGAGCCATACGGCAAGACCATTGCCTCCCGGTTGGGCATCCACGAAGTAGATCCGCTGCGCTTCGGCGTCGTAGGCCGGCACCAGATCAGTCGTGCCGGCCAGAGTCAGCAGGGGAAGCGCGGCCACCAGTGACCAGCCTACCAGTTGCCCTTCGGCATTCAGCGTCATCGGCAGATCGATCCACAGCGCTGGCGCGCTCCAGCGCGCCGCCAGGGGTTGAGCAAAGCGTTGCTCCTCCATCGCGGCGCCCGGGCTAACCTGCCGAAAGCCATACACCTCCTCATCCACCACCACCCGCCCCCAGGCCACGCTCTGCCCCCGAACCAGCCGCTGATCGAGACGGTCGCGCACCTGCACGGCGCAACGGCGCAGCGGGAGCGTGCGCCGCGCCTCGGGCAGGCTGTGCAGGGTGAGGGTCAGGCGATTGTCATCCCGCTCGCGCACGCGGTAGCCGCCGCGCAGAGGCGGCAGGGCCGCGCCGGGAAAGCCCCAGCGGTCAAAGACATCCAGGCTCAAGGTCCCCAGGACGGCGCCCCGCTCGTCACAGAGGCTGACCGGTGTGGTCGCTGCCGCCCGCAGATCACAGTCGGCATAAGGCTCTCGGGCAGCCGGGCCGGGCTGCCAGAGTGGCTCGGCGTCGGGGAGCTGCACCAGCATTGCGTTGCGTTCCAGGCGCTCGACGAGCGACTCCACACCCCAGGCGGCCACCTCCGCCGCGCGCACCGGGAGTTCCGAGGCCGCGCAGACCAGGTGCTGCGCCTCGACGTAGACGTTGATCGGGGCGGCAACCCAGTGGGGCAGCGTTTCGATGAGCGGAACAGGTTTTGCCTCATCTCCGGCGGCGAGGTATTCGTCGGGCGCGGAGAGGCGGGCCATGGTCCGCTCGGCCGGCTCATCGCCGAGGAGCAGGACCGTCAGGGCGGCGCTTTCCAGGCACAGCCGCAGACTGGCAGCGGCGCAGTCAATCCCGCAGATGATCTGCACCTCGGCCGCCTGCGGCGCAACCCCCACCCCGACCTCAGGCAGGTCCGGGCCGATCAGCGCGCGCACCAGCGGAACCTCAAACGGCGCAGTGATCAGATGCACGCGCGTCTGCGCCTGCGCCAGCCCCAGGGCCAGCGTCGCCGCCTCGCGCATCCGCTCGGCCGGGGCGCGCCAGAGGGCCAGGGCAGACGCAGGTCGGGGCCCGTCATCAGTGGCAATGACCCGCCAGGGATCGCCACTGATCGCCGCCAGGGCCTCGGCGGCCCCCAGCACCGGCGCGACCGTGGTCACCAGGCGCGGCTGCGGCTCGCCCGCCAGCCGCCGCGCGCGATTGAGCAACCCGGCCAGATGCGCGGCGGCAACCCCGGCGTAACGCTGGGCATCGGCGAGAGCGATCAGGCTCAGGCGGGACCAGAAAGGAGCCCAGGCTCGCCCGTGGAAGCGCAGCAGGCGCTCGTGCAACGTTGCGGGCGTGGCAATGACCACCTGAGCGTTCGCAGGCGCGCGCGCCAGCGCCCCCCAGGCGACTCCAACCCGCAGCGCGGCGTTCACCTCGCGCAGCAGCATCGCCAGGACGGCCCGCTGCTCCTCGCCAGCGGCCTCATCAGGCACGAGCACCAGCGCCGTGCCCGGCGCCGCCTCGTGCAGCGACTCGGCCACCAGGAGCGGCAGCGTGCGCCGGGCCGGCGGGCCGCCGAGCAACGCCACCGGCTCGCCACGACGCAACGCCGACAGCGCCAGGGCCTGGTGTGGACGAAACGGCTCACCGGTGGCCGCCACCCAGGCCTGCGCCAGCCGCTGGTCAACCGGCAGATGGCTCACCCGCGCGCCCTCGCGGGCAGGAAACCGGCGCACGGCGATCAGCGGGCCAGCCTCACGGCCCCGCTGCCGGGCAAGCGTGTGGAGAACATCGATCAGGCCGTCCATACCATGGCGCTCACAACCCTGCGCGTGTTATGACAACCATTGTAGCACAGGGGATTCTGAGGTGAACATAGCCTGCGCACGGGAGGGTTTGGGCGTAGAGGCGCGGCGGCGCCGCGCGCCCCTGCCCTCTCCCAGGAAACAACCCGCCCGCAGGAGGGTTTGGGAGGGCTGCGCCCTCCCAAGAACAATACTATGTTCATTCCGGCGTTGTGCGCCATGCGAATGGGCGTCTAACGTGAACATAGCCCGCCCGCAGGAGGGTTTGGGCGTAGGGGCGCGGCGGCGCCGCGCCCCTACGCCCTCCAGGAAAAAACCGGTAGCGCGACAACGTCCTGGCAGCAGGGACCTGCGCCATCGGACGCCTGCGCGGGCGAGCCCCCCTCGCCCCCCGGTCGCCCCGGGCCTTCCGCGCCCTATCCATTCGTTTATTCGTTTCCCATTCGTTGGCGCATTTCCCCCCCTCGCATCCCGCTGCACGCCGCAGGAAATCGCCACCTCGACCCATGCGCTGGCGAATCTGCCGGTAGCGCGACAACGTCCTGGCAGCAGGGACCTGCGCCATCGGACGCCTGCGCGGGCGAGCCCCCCTCGCCCCCCGGTCACCCCGGGCTTTTTCGCGCTAACATCTCTTTCCATTCCGGCGCTGTGCGGCGCGGCCGCGTGGACCTCTGGTACAATGATCGAAGAAAGCCATGAATTCCAGCCCCGCAGCCAGGAACACGGGGCAACCCGGTTGCCCCTTCCCCCAACCGCGGTTGGCGACGTCGGGCGCCCCGGCAGGCGGGCGCGCGGGGCAACCCGGTTGCCCCCTATGCTCACATCAGAGACCTGACCCTCCCTGGAAGGGCAACCCCCTCGACCATGCACAGCCACTCTATCGCGATTGACGGCTACCGCCTGCACCTGCTCGAAACCGGCCACGGCCCTGCCGTGCTGCTGCTCCACGGCTTTGCCGGCTCAGCCGAGGATTGGCGACCGACGGGCAAGCTGCTGGCGCGCGCGGGGTACCGCGCCATTGCCGTTGATGGGCTGGGCTTCGGGCGCTCCGACAAACCCGCCGACGCACCCTACTCGCTGGAGTTCTCGGCCCACCTCTACGCCCGGCTGATCGAGCGCCTTGACGCGGGCGCGGCGCACCTGGTGGCCCACTCGATGGGCGGCAAGTACGCCATTGCCACGGCCCTGTTGCACCCCTCCGCCGTGCGCAGCCTCACCCTGGTGGGCAGCGACGGCTTCAGCGAACCTTCGCCGCTGACGCGGCTCGGCGGCTGGCCGCTGGTCGGCCCGGGCCTGCTGTGGCTCTCGGCCCGCCCCTGGATGGTCCGGGCCTTCCTCAGCGCGGCCTTCTACGCCCCCGAGCGCCATATCACCGCCGAGATCCTCGAGCGGGGCCGGGCCGCCCTCATCGGCGCCGACAACCGCCGCGCCCTGACCGCCCTCAGTCGCCGCTACGATGCCACCGACCTGGGGCGTACCGGCCTCCGCGACCGCCTCGGCGAACTGCGCGTCCCTACCCTGCTGGTCTGGGGCGAAGCCGACCAGGTTTTTCCTCTGGAGACCGGCCAGCGGGCGCTGGCCATCCCCGGCGCGCGTCTGGTGGTATTTCCGCGCTGCGGCCACTTCCCGCAGATCGAGGCGGCGCGCGCCTTCCACGGCCTGCTGCTTGGCTTCCTCGCCGGCGTCGAAAGCGCTACCCGCGCCCGAGGCGGGCAATGAGCTTGCGCCCCTCCACCAGCCAGAGCACGCTGCTGGCAACCACCAGGCACACCAGCCAGTCGCTCAGGCTCAGCGGCACGGTGCTGAACGCGCGCTGCAACCCGGGCAGGTAGACCACCAGCGCCTGGAGCGCGAATGACAGCGCCAGCGCCCCCCACAACCACGGGTTGCTGAACAAACGGTAAAAGGCGCTCCGCTCCTCCGAGCGTGCATTCAGCACATTGAACAACTGGAACAACACCAGGGTGGTGAAGGCCATCGTCTGGGCGTAGGCCAGATCCCCTGCGCCCACGAGCAGCCCGCCGGGCAAGGCCAGGTCCATCACCCCCAGGGTGCCGACGGCCATGATCAGCCCGACGAAGAAGATATTGAACCACATCTGGCGACTGATCACCGGGGCGCGCGGATCGCGCGGCGGTCGCTCCATCACCCGCGGGTCGGCCGGCTCGAGCCCCAGGGCCAGGGCCGGCGCGGCGTCGGTCAGCAGGTTGATCCACAGGATCTGCGTGGCCAGCAAGGGCGTCACCAGCAGGGTTCCCTCGCCGGGTGTCAACCCGATCAGCGCCGCCAGGGTCACACCGCCGAACATCGTCAGCACCTCGCCGATGTTGGAGGAAAGCAGGTAGCGCAGGAACTTCTGGATGTTGGCGAAGATCGAGCGGCCCTCTTCCACCGCAGCGACGATCGAGGCAAAGTTGTCGTCGGTGAGGATCATATCTGCGGCGCCCTTGCTCACATCGGTGCCGGTGATGCCCATCGCCACGCCGATATCCGCCGCCTTGAGCGCCGGGGCATCGTTGACCCCGTCGCCGGTCATGGCCACGATCGCCCCATCGTCCTTCAACGCCCGCACCAGGCGCAACTTGTGTTCCGGAGCCACCCGCGCAAAGACCGAACACTCGCTCAACACGCGCCGTAGCTCGGCGTCGTCCATCTGTTGCAGGGCACTGCCCGTCACCGCCGATTGGCCGGGCGCGCCGATACCCGCCTCGGCGGCGATCGCTGCGGCAGTGCGCGGATGATCGCCGGTGATCATAATCGGGCGGACACCCGCCCGCTTCGCCCGGGCCACAGCCCCCCGCGCCTCGGGACGCAGCGGGTCAATCAGGCCCATGACCCCCAGGAAGACCATTGACTGCTCGATCTCCTCGCTCCACTGACCGCTGGCCGCATCGCGGGCCAGGGTGCGGTAGGCCACCCCGAGGGTCCGGAGGGCCTGGTCGGCCAGTTCCTCGACGCAGGCCAGGATCTCGCGCCGCCGCTCGGCGGTCAGTGGGCGCACCTTGCCCTCCAGACCGACACGCTCATAGTCGCAGCGGGCCAGCAGAATATCCGGCGCGCCTTTGGTGAAGACGATCAGCCGTTCCTTCTCCTGGTCAACGTGGGCGGTGCTCATCAGCTTGCGCTCCGACGTGAACGGCACCTCGCCCACCCGCGGAAAACGCTCGTCCAGCTCTGCGTCGGTCAGGCCCGCCCGGCGCGCCGCCACCAGCAGGGCGCCCTCGGTCGGATCGCCCCGAATGGCGTACCGCCCATTCTCATGAACCAGACGCGCGTTGTTGGCCATATGCGCCGCGCGCAGCGCCTTCCGCACCTCCTCGCGCAACACCGGATCGGTGACGGGCCGGCCGTCCATTTCCAGCGTTCCCTCTGGCCGGTACCCATCCCCGGAGAGATCCACCCGGCCGCTGGGAGTCACGACTGTGCGCACGATCATCTCGTTGCGCGTCAGCGTGCCGGTCTTGTCCGAGCAGATCACCGTGGTCGAGCCGAGCGTTTCGACCGACGAAAGCGTGCGGACGATCGCGTTGCGCCGGGCCATACGCTGCATGCCGAGGGAAAGCACGATGGTGGTGATCGCGGTCAAGCCCTCGGGCACGGCTGCGACTGCCAGGCTGACCCCCAGGATCAGCACATCCACCAGGTCGCTCAAGCTCCGGACGCCGCTCACCAGGATCAGGGTCACGCTCATCACCACGGCAATGGCAACCACCACACTGCCGAGGAGCCGCCCTACCCGCGCCAGTTCTTTCTGGAGCGGCGTCGGCTCACTCTCAGTTTGCTGTAGCGTCCCGGCGATCTTGCCGATCTCGGTCCGCGGCCCGGTGGCGGTTACCACGGCGCGACCGCGACCGGCGACCACCGCGGTGCCGCTGAAGAGCATATTGTGGCGATCAGGAATGGTCACCTCGGCGGCGATGGGGGCGCTGTCCTTGCTGACGCTCGTGCTCTCGCCGGTCAGCACCGCCTCGGCGACCCGCAGGGCGATCGACTCGATGAGCCGCGCATCGGCGGGCATAGTATCGCCTTCTTCGATCAGCAGAATATCGCCCGGCGCCACCTCCGCGGCGGCAACCGAACGCGGGGCGCCATCACGCAGTACCCGGGCCTGGGGCGCGGCCAGGGCGCGCAGGGCCGCTACGGCCTGTTCGGCGCGGCTCTCCTGCACAAAACCAAGCACACCGTTCAGGAGCACGATGGCCAGGATGGTCAGGGACTCGAACGGGAGCGGATCGGCTCGCTCGATCAGCCACACCACGAAGGAGATCACGGTGGCCGCCAGCAGCAATCCGGTCAGCGGATCGCGAAACTGGTCCAGAAAGCGCACCCAGAGGGGTGGCGGCGGCGTCGCAGGCAACTCATTGCGCCCGTAGCGCTCGAGACGCGCCCGGGCCTCGGCCGAGTCCAACCCGCGGGCCGGATCAGCCTCCAGCGCCGCGAGCACCTCGGCCACCGGGCGCTGATAGGCCCGCCCCAGATCATCGGGAATGATCATTGATGATCCACTCGACATATCCACCAAAACCAACGGCTTTCCCTGCCACCCCTCCGCGGAAGGCCCGAACGGGCCACCCCCTCCCCCACCCACCACCGTTTAAGGGCGGACAGAACATCCGGGCCAACATGGCTTGTACCGCATTGGAACGCCCCCGCGCACGGCGCTGGTCTCCCCGCTTCGACAGGCTCAGCGCAGGCTCTCCAGCGAAGCTGGAGAGATACCAGGGGCCGGGGGTGAGGACCAACCGGCGCATCCCCACGCCATACCGCCCGTCGGCGTCCATAGGTTCTGTTCACCCTTAAACCCACCCGCCGCCGGGAGGAGCGTGCGGAAGCCCGCGTTCTCCGCCATCGAATGCCGGGGTCGCCTGGCGCCCCTCAGGGAGGGGCATGGGGAAACCCGGTTTCCCCTCCGTTCACCTCAGCCGTCCATGCGGCTGCGCCGCACAACACCGGAATGAACATGTTTGTTCCTGGGAGGGCTGCGCCCTCCCAAACCCTCCCCTCAAGGAGGGGGTTGGGGAAACCCGGTTTCCCCATTTCCCAACCGCTGGTGGGAGCGGCTGGCGCCCCCACAGGCAGGGCTATGGGGAAACCTGGTTTCCCCTATTTTCACCTCAGCCATCCATGCGGCTGCGCCGCACAACGCCAGAATGAAAATATTTGTTCCTGGGAGGGCTTCGCCCTCCCAAATCCTCCCCGCTGGCGGATTGTTTCCTGGGAGGGCGTAGAGGCGCGGCGGCGCCGCGCCTCTACGCCAAACCCTCCCGCGGGCGGGCTATTTTCACCTCAGAATGCCTACGCCACGCCCTGGCCGTGTACCCGTCGCACCGTAACGCGCACCGAGGCGCGCGGGGCGTCAGGGCGCCGGGCGAGCCACTCCTCGACCCGCTCCGGGCCGAGGTAGCGCAGCGCCAGGCGCCGGCGCAACTCGGGGTCCGCCGGCTCAACCGTGGCAACTCCACTCAGCGAGAGGTAGCGCACACCATCCTCGATCGTCACGGCGATGATCGGATTACGGCGCAGGTTCCGCGCCTTGACGCTTTCAGCGCCGATGCTGAAGCGGATCTGCTCCCCCTCCAGCAGATACCAGACGACCGTCTGGTGAATGCTGCCATCGGCGTTGAGCGTGCCGATGACCGCATAGTGCCGCCCCTCCAGAAACTCGCGTTGCCGCTTGGTCAGAAGCATCACCGCCACCTCCACCCGCTCTTCAGCATTTGGACGCGCTTATTGTACTCCGAAACGGTGACGCAGCGTGGAGAACACGGAGTTCGCTTCGGCTCTCAGGGGTAGGGTTTTTGGGAGCTGCGCCCCAGGACCCCGCATACCCCATCCCCCTACCCCCCTCCCCTGGCAGGTGGGAGAGCCAGAATCTAGCGTTGCGGTACGTCAAATGTTGCGGAACGCGTCCCAATGCGGTAACCAGCCCTGGCCCTCGGCAAGCCCCTCACCTTGGGGGCAACACAGCGTCTGCGTTGTACCGCATGAGGAAGCCATAGGCAACGTTGTGGGCAATGCATAAGCTGGACGGAGAGGGAAAGGACCTCCCTCCCTGCCCCCGCTCTGGCCGAGCTGGAGCAGGGGGATCAGGCTGCTCCCGCCCCCCTCTCCACCTACGGTGGAGAGGGGGGATGGGGGGGTGAGGACCTGCCCACCCCCGACCGCCAGCAAGCCTACGGACCCATGGAGCGGTTGAGGGCAACTCAGGCGGCGTTGTCCTCGAGCGCGCGGCCCGAATTGTGAACAAAAGTACTACCGCGCCACAGTGCGGAAGTTCAGACTTTCTTCACCCAGAAGGGGTTGACTTTAACCGTTGCATAATGCTATAGTAACAGCGGCAAAGTGAATGGGGTGCCATGTTCGCGTCCCTCCAGGGTGTGAAGGGAATTGGGGTTTGAGTTCTCAGGCTCGGCCCCTTCTTCTTGCCAGCAATGCCACACCGGGTCGGCGCGAAGGGCCTGAGCGGACCAGATACCCGCTCCGGCCCTATTACGTTCCCGTGATTCGCTACGCAGGGAGGCCGTACCCCTGAGGACAGAGTAGCGAGTTTTCGAAACAGCAGGCCATTGTATTCAATGGAAAAGGCAGGAAACGCTTGACAGTGGGTGTATTATGTTAATTGCACCGGGGCGCGGCGCAGGGCCGTCAGGCGTGCCTGAGGACGAGGATGGTACCGCAGATTTATGCATCCACACAGGAGTCGGGGCCGATGAGTGAGCAGTTGCTTGAGCTAGCGCGGCAGCGTGGCTTTGTGACCTACGGCGATATCCTGGAGTTCTATCCGCAACCGGAACTCCACGTCGCTGAGGTCGATCAACTCTATGCCCGTCTGCAGGCAGAGGGTATTAAGGTGGTTGAGACGGCCGCCGATTTTGAGCAGAACGCTGGCCAGGGCGAAGAGGAAGCGCTGAGCGAATTGCCTGATCTCGCCGAGATCGCCTTCGACGACCCGGTGCGGATGTACCTCCAGGAGATCGGCCAGGTGCCCCTGCTGACCGCGGAGCAGGAGGTCGAACTGGCCCAGGCGATGGAGGCGGGCGATCTGGCCCGCCAGCGCCTTGAACGCGAAGAGTACGAGCACGGTCACGAGAAGGCCATGCTCGAACGGGCATTTGCCAAGGGCCAGGAGGCGCGCCAGCATCTGATCCAGGCCAATCTGCGCCTGGTGGTGTCAATCGCCAAAAAGTATACCTCCTATGGCCTTACGATGATGGATCTGGTCCAGGAGGGGAACATTGGTCTGATGCGCGCCGTTGAGAAGTTCGATTACAAGAAGGGCCATAAGTTCAGCACCTACGCTACCTGGTGGATCCGCCAGGCCATTACCCGCGCCATCGCCGACCAGAGCCGCACCATCCGCCTCCCCGTGCATATGGGCGAGGCGATCAGTCAGGTGAAGCGCACCAGCCACAAGCTCCAGCAGTCTATGCAGCGCGAGCCGACGCCCGAAGAGATCGCCGAGGCTATGGGTATCAGCGCCGGGAAGGTGCGACGGACCCTCGAGGCCAGTATGCATCCCCTCTCGCTCGAGATGCCGGTGGGCCAGGAGGGCGAGGGCCGCATGGGCGATTTTATCGAGGACGAGCGGATCTCGACCCCTGCCGAGGCCGCCGCTGCCGCGATGCTCCGCGAGCAGATCGAAGAAGTGCTGCAAAAGCTCCCCGAACGCGAGCGCAAGATTATTCAGTTGCGCTATGGCCTCAAAGATGGGCGCTACCGCACCCTCGAAGAGGTGGGCGTCGAGTTTGGCATTACCCGCGAGCGCATCCGCCAGATCGAGGCCGTCGCTCTCCGCAAGCTGCGCCATCCCCACCTGGGCAAGAAGTTGCGCGGCTATCTCGATTGAGTCCTCGCAGATGCTTCCTGGGAGGGCGTAGCCCTCCCAGCCCCTTCTATACTCCGAGCCAACCTGCCCGAGCGCATCCCGCCCTCCCTGCGCCTTGCCCAACGGCGCCTCAGAGGATCCTACCAACTTCTGCTTGATGGCATTGCCTGAGCTAGCTCCACACCTCCACAAACAGGCCTGTGTGGCGCTGGAGCGCTGTGGAGATGCGCCGGACAATGCGGTGTCGCCAGTTCCATTTGGTATAATGGCCCGGCTATGCCAACCACCGACCCTGGACCACGTGTGAGGTTGCCCGCCCTGGGGCGGGCTGCGCTGCGCCCTGCCGCTGCGGATCGCCCGCGCCCGGGGTCGCTCGCTGCGCCGGCGCTGCTCCTCCTGCTGACACTGGGCCTGCTTGTGGCGGGGGCGCTGATTGGCAGCCCTGGTGTTGACCTGGTTGCCGATGATCCGGCGGCGAGCCGGGTGCTCACCCGCTTTCACGGCCCTGAGCGCAACCCTACTGATGTCTACCGCTGGAGCGAACCGCTCGCCGCGGTGGTGCTCTCTGGCTTCGATGGGCGCCCGGCCATCCTGAGCCTGCGCCTCGCAGCGCCCCGCCCCCCCGGAAACGCCCCGGTTGAGGTGCACCTGCGGCGCGATGGCCAGCCATTCGGCGCCTTCGTAGCCAGCGGCGACTGGCGGCGGTATCACCTCCTCACCCCGACCAATCCGGTCGGCGAGAGCGCCCTGGTGCTCCAAACCGCTCCCTTCACTCCCCCTGGCGACCCGCGCGAGCTTGGCCTGGCCCTGAGCAGGGTGCGCGCCACGCCGACGACCAGCGGGCCGTTGCTGCCGCCAGCGCGGACGCTGTACCTCCTGGCCCTGCCGCTGATCGGCTGGTTGCTGCTCACACGCCTGAAGGCGCCAGCGGCGCTGGCGCCGTGCTGCGGCGTGCTGCTGGCCCTCGCAGGCGGCTGGGCCATGGCTTTCCCCACTGCGGCGGGCTACTGGCTGCCGACCCTCGGCTGGCCCTGGTGGCCTGCGCTACCGCTGGGCCTCCTGGCGGCCTGGCCCTGGCTCGGAGCCGGCCTCGCTGCTACCCGTGCCCGGCTGGCGCAACACCCCGCCATCGCCTGGGCCGGCCTGGCCGCGGCCCTGGTGGCCCTCGGCTCGCTGCGCCTCGGCCTGCCGCCGCTCCTGGGGATGGCCCTGCTGGTCAGTGGAACCTGGATGGCCCTCGCGCCGCTGGCCGGACGCGCCGGGACACTCGTTGAGGAGCGGCTCACGGCCCGCTGGCCGCTGGCCGTGGCGCTCATTGTGCTGGCCCTCGGCTTGCGCTTTGTGAACCTCGACGGGCAACCCGCGGGCCTGTGGCGCGATGAGTCGCGCCACGGCCTACAGGCGCTGCGTATCTGGAACGATCCGGGCTATCGCCCGGTCTACGTGGTCGTTGGCGCCGACCTGCCGGCGCTGCTCTTCTACCTGATGGCGCCCGTGGTGGGCCTCTTCGGCCCGCATGCCTGGAGCGCGCGCCTGGTGAGCGCCCTGGCCGGCGCCCTCACTCCGCTGGCGCTCTTCTGGGCCGCCAGCCCGCTCATTGGCCGGCGCGCGGCGCTCTTCGCCGCGGCGCTGGTCGCCTGGGCCTCCTGGAGCCTGAGTATGAGCCGCTGGGCCTTCCCCGCCACCCTCGATCATCTGCTAGTCCTGGCGGCGGTGGGATTCCTCTGGCGCGGCCTCGCGCCCCCGCAGGAGCGCGCTGGCGCCGCGCGCAAGGTGGCGTTCCTGGCGCTGGCAGGCGTGCTCGGTGGCCTGGCAGTCTACACCTACCACACCGGGCGCGTCGCGCCCCTGGCCCTGGCAGTCGTGGCGGCGATCCGCCTGGGGCCGACAACGACGGCGTGGCGGCGGGCGCTGCCCGGCCTGGCCGTCGCCGCCCTCGCCGGCGCATTGACCGTCGCGCCGCTGGCGCTCTATATTCTGAATGACCAGGAAGGCTACAACCGGCGCGTGGGCCGGGTCTCGGTTCTTGATAGCGGCAATCTGACCACGCGCACTCCCGCCGGGCTGATCCTGGGCAATCTGGGGCGCTACCTGCTGATGTTCCACGTGCGCGGCGATTTCAACGGGCGCCACCATATGCCCGACGCGCCGATGCTCGATCCGGTGGCAGGTGTGCTGCTGGCCCTGGGTGTCGGTCTGGCCCTGCCACTGGCGCGGCAACACGCAGGTGTAGCCGCGGTGCTGGCCCTGGGAGCGATCTACCTGATCCCCGGCGTGTTCAGTGGCAACGCACCCCACGCGATGCGCTCCCTGGGCACGCTGGCCCCCGCCGCTATGCTGGCCGGCCTGGGGCTTGCGGCTCTGGCCCCGCCGGGACGCGCCGCCGTCTGGGCCGTGGCCCTGCTGGCCAGTCTGAGTTTCAATGCCTGGCTGTACTTCGGCGTCATGCGGCTGGAGCCGCGGGTCTACAACGAGTTTGATATGGTCGAGACGGCGATGGGACGCATCGCGGCAGCCCCCGCCGCGAGTAGCGACGTTGAGCTGCGGGCCGTGCGCGTCTGGCTTCCCGAGACGCTGCTAAGCGCCGATACGGTGCGCTTCCTGACCTGGGGCGCGCCACCAGAGGCGTACACCGGCGCGCCCATCCCCGGCGACGCGCCCGCCCTGGTGCTGCTGCCAGGCGATGCCAGCCCCGCTATGCAGTCCGCCGCCCTGGCCGCCCTCGGCCCCGACGCCACACCCCTTGGCCCGCTCGCCACCTACCCCGACGGGGTACGGCCTCTGGTCCTGGCCTTCGCCCGCGGCGAGGCCGCAGCCAGACTGGCGCGAGCCGGGCCATGACAGGCTATACCAGTTCTGCTCGATGGCGTCGCAGTCGATCAGCTCCACACCTCCACACCTCTACAGCTCCACAAATCCCTCTGTGGAACGGTGGAGATGAACCAGACAATGCGGTGGCGGTGGGGAAACCGGGTTTCCCCACCCCCCGCCCTGCGGGGAGGAGCCCGGTTCCCTCCCCCAGCGGGGGAGGGCCAGGGAGGGGGCGGCCCTCCCAAGAACAAATATGTTCATTCCGGCGTTGTGCGGCGCAGCCGCATAGATGACTGGTATGACCTTGCACAGATGAATCGCCTCCTGAGACTCACAGGAACCGACCAATGATCCGCTCGCCTCCGAGTCGCTGGCGTCTGCTGCCCTACAGCGCGCACCCGCCGGAGGCCGAACTGGCTGCCGCCGAGGCGCTGCTGGCCGGTCTCGCCCATACGCCGCGCCCGGCGCTGCGCTGGTATGGCGCGCGCCGCCCGGCTCTGGTGATCGGCTCAGGCCAGCGCCTCACCGATGTGGATACAGCGGCGCTCGCCACAGCAGGCATCACCCTGCACAAGCGGGCCTCCGGCGGCGCGGCGGTGCTGTTTGTGCCGGGCTTCCTGATGCAGGACATTGCCCTGCCCGCCGGTCACCCTCTGCACCAGCCAGATGTCAGCGAGTCCTACCGCTGGCTCGGCAAGGTGTGGGCCGCCGCCCTGGGCGAGCTTGGCATTGCCGCGCGGCTGGTGAGCATCCCCGAGGCCCGCGCCGATGCGCAGGCCCTCGATCCCCTGGCGCGCCTGGCCTGCTTCGGCGGACGATCGCCCTACGAGGTGCTGGTCAACGAGCGCAAACTGGTGGGCTTTTCGCAGATCCGTCGCCGCCCCGGCGCTCTGCTGCAGGTGGGTCTCTACACCCACTGGCCGGGCCACGCGCTGGCCGCCCTGCTGCGCCTGCCCCCCGCCGGGCGCGAAAGCCTGGCGGCGCTCCTGGACAGGCGCGTCGCGGGCCTGGCCGATCTGCTGCCCGAGCCACCCCCACCCGAGCGGATCATCGCCGCCTTCGCCCATGCGCTGGCCGACCGGCACGGCGTGATCCTCACCCCTGAGGACTGGCGCGAGGACGAACTGGCGGCGGCGGCGGCCGCCCGGGCGCGCTACGCGCCCATCAGGCCCCCCGAAGAGGGATGAACGCGCCGCAACCTTCCCGCCTCCCCGGTCGTCATAGCAGGCGAAGTGGCAGACGGGGCCAGGCGGAATGCGAGGGAGGGCGCCCCCCCGGCGCACCTTACGCCCCTGTCGCAGGGTATGGTCTGGAAGGAACGTGGCGGGAGGGGCGTGGGAGGGCGAAACCCTCCCCGCAAAAAACTTCACAACGCAGGTTGATAAGCCAGCAGGTGCGAGAGAGAATAGGAAGACAAATGACAACCATCGTTCGTCAGGAGCGCGGGGTGAACCTGATCCTCCGCGCGGTTTATTTTCTGGTCTTCGGGTTGTGGTTCAGCGCGATCTGGGCCGCAGTGGCCTGGGTGCTCTGCATTACGATCATCGGGTTGCCGCTCGGGCTGTGGATGCTCAACCGTCTGCCGCAGGTCACCACGTTGCGCCCGCAGCGGGGCGATCTGCTGGTGAGCGCCACGGGCGAGATCTACCGCAAGAACATTCCTCAGCGACCGTTCCTGATCCGGGCGCTGTGGTTCCTGCTGGTGGGGTGGTGGCTCAGCGCCGTATGGCTCTCGATCGCCTGGGCGCTCTCGGCAGTGATTATCGGGTTGCCGATTAGCTTCTGGATGTTCGACCAGGTGCCGGCGATTATCACCCTGGCACGGACATAACCCCCCGCAACGCTTTAGGGGCGGACAGAACATCCGGGCTAACGTGGCTTATACCGCATTGGAACGCCCCCGCGCATGGCTCTGGTCTCCTCGCTTCGACAGGCTCAGCGCAGGCGCTCCAGCTTCGCTGGAGAGGGGGAGGGGGCGGGAGCCAAGCAGCGCATCCCAACGCCATAACGCCCGTCTGCGCTCATACGTTCTGTCCGCGCCTGAACCCGCAACGCCGGGGGTTCCGGGGAGGCCACACCCTCCCGGAACCCCCTTCCGTCCACATCCGCCCCTTGCAATGTATGACTTTACATTCCCCGTAGAGTCATGGCTCCCCCGTCGTGCAACGTTCGATAATAGTGTATAATCCTAACAGCCGTCCATGCGGCTGCGCCGCATAACCCGGAATGAACATATGTGTTTTTGGGAGGGCTGCGCCCTCCCAGGCCCTCCCGGTGGGGAGGGCCTGCCGCCCCCACGGGCAGGGGGATGGGGAAACCTGGTTTCCCCATATGTTCACATCAGTCATTCCATGCGGCTGCGCCGCATAACCCGGAATGAACATATGTGTTTTTGGGAGGACTACGCCCTCCCAGGCCCTCCCGGTGGGGAGGGCCTGCCGCCCCCACGGGCAGGGGGATGGGGAAACCTGGTTTCCCCGTATGTTCACATCAGACCTTCGCGGCCCTGTTCGCCTCGGGAGGAGCCATGCGTCACCGCCCCCGCCTGATCGGGCTTGCCGCCTGTCTGCTGGTGTTGCTCGCCACGTGTAGTCTTCCATTTACCAGCAGACACCCGTTGCGTGTGGCCGCCTTTATCGCTGCGCCAACCACCATTCTCGGCCCCACGGTTCTGCCCACTGTTACCCCCGTGGCAGCACCGGCTGCGACCCCGGCCCTCGAGCCGCCTGCCGCGCCGCCCCTGGCAGCCGTACTGGCCCCGGCCCGCACCGGCGATGGCGCGCCCCTGGCGCCCGAGCTGCTCGCCCGCGCCGCGCAGATGGACACCTACCTGACTGCGCTGGCCCGGCAGGGCGCCTTCAGCGGCTCGGTGCTGGTAGCGGCCCGGGGTCGCGTCCTGCTGAGTCGAGGCTACGGTATGGCCAATCGCGAAGAGGGCATCACCGCCACAGCAACTACACGCTACCGCCTGGCCTCGGTCACCAAGCCGCTGACCGCCCTGGGCGTGCTGCGTCTGGCGGCGGCGGGAAAGCTGGACCTCGATGCGTCGGTCTGCGCGTACTTCGATAACTGCCCGCCGGCCTGGGCGCCGATTACGCTGGCGCATCTCCTCAGCCACTCCTCGGGCCTGGCAAACTACACCGATTTTGCCGAATTTGCCACTGTGGAGCTATCCCCCTCCACGCCCGATCAAACCATCGCCCGCTTCCGTAACCTGCCGCTTGGCTTCGTTCCCGGCACTATGTACCACTACACCAACTCGAACTACGTGGTCCTGGGCCGGCTGATCGAACGGGTTGCAGGGACGAGCTACGAAGAGTTTCTGCGTCGCGAGTTGTTTCAGCCGCTGGGCATGCAGGATACCGGCCTGGACCCTGGCGACTTCGGCCCGCTCAACGGCACCCGCGGCTACGCCGGGGGGCAACTCGATATTCCCCTCGATGTGAGCAACCTCTTTGCCGCCGGCGATCTCTACTCCAGCGTCGAAGATCTCTACAAACTGGCTCAGGCCCTCGACGCTGGCAGGGTGCTGCCGCCCGAGCTGGTGGCGCGTATGACCACCCCCGGGCATGGCAGCTACGGCCTGGGGTGGAAGATCGAGCAGCGCGGGGCGCATCGCCTGATCTACCACCCCGGCTCCATGAGCGGCGCCGCCACATGGTTCGGGCGCTACCCCGACCAGGGCGTGACGATCATCGTGCTCAGCAATGACTATTACGCCAATGTCTACGCCATCGCCGATTATCTGGCAGGGCAGGTGTTGGGATCGTGAGCGGTTGCCTGCCACCCCGGCAGACGGGGGGCTTGGGAAACCCGGGTTCCCCGTATGTTCACGTCAGAGCTTCTCGGCAATCGCCTTCGGCTGCGTAAAGAGATGCAGGTAATCCGGCCCGCCGGCCTTGCTGTCAGTGCCCGACATGTTGAAACCGCCGAAGGGATGGACACCCACCAGCGCGCCGGTGCATTTGCGGTTGAGGTAGAGATTGCCCACATGGAACTCCTCGCGGGCGCGCTCCAGGCGTTCGAGCGAGCGCGAGTAGAGTGAGCCGGTCAGGCCGTACTCGGTGCCATTGGCAAAGGCCAGAGCCTCATCGAAATCGCGCGCGCGGGTAACGGCCAGCACCGGGCCGAAGATCTCCTCCTGGCTGATGCGCGCCTCGTGGGGCACGTCGGCAAACACCGTGGGGTTGATGAAATACCCCCCGTCCTTGAGCAGGTCGTGGTCCACCACCTCGCCACCTGCTACCAGCCGACCTTCCTCCTGACCAATGGCGATGTATTCGCTGATCGTATGAAAGGCCCGCTGGTCAATCACCGCACCCACGTCCGTTTCGGGCTGCGCCGGGTTGCCCAGCCGCAGGGCGCGAGTACGCTCGACCACGCGCTGCAACACCTGGTCGTACACCTCCTCGACGACAATTGCCCGCGAGCAGGCGCTGCACTTCTGGCCCTGAAAACCAAAGGCCCCGGCGACGATCCCGGCAGCGGCGGCGTCCAGATCTGCGGTTTCGTCCACCACCGTGGCATCCTTGCCGCCCATCTCGAGAATGGTGCGCTTGAGCCAGTTCTGGCCCGGCTGGCGTACCGCCGCCCGACCCAGGATCCGCAAGCCTACCTGCTTCGAGCCGGTAAAGCCAATGAAGCGCACCTTTGGATGATCCACCAGGTAATCACCCAGCACGGCGTCATCACCGGGCACGTAGTTGACCACCCCCGGCGGCAGGCCCGCGGCCTCCAGCACCTCCACCAGCTTCGCTGCCATCACCGGGGCGCGCGGTGAGGGCTTGAGCACGACGGTGTTGCCGGTGACAATCGGCGCGACGACCAGGGTCGTGACAATCGCCAGTGGAAAGTTCCACGGCGGGATGGCCAGTCCCGGCCCCAGGGGAAGATAGCGCAGCTCGTTGTACTCGCCGGGGTAGGGAGTGAGTGACTGCCGTTCGCCCTGGAGGCGCAGCGCCTGGCGCGCGTAGTACTCGCAAAAGTCAATCGCCTCGGCCACGTCGGCGTCGGCCTCGACCCAGGTCTTGCTGACTTCATAGACGATCCAGGCGGCCAGGTCCTCTTTGTTGCGGCGCATTATCGCTGCGGCGCGCAGCAGCACCTGCGCGCGCGCCTCCACTGGAACGCGGCGCCAGGAGTGGAACGCGGCCTCGGCTGCCTCCAGCGCCTGGTTGGCCAGGGCCTGATCGGCCTTCGCCACATAGCCAACCACTTTCTTCGGCTCGGCGGGGTTGATCGAGGCCAGCTTCTCCTCGCGGAGGATGCGCTCACCGTGGATCACCACCGGGTACGTAGCGCCGAACTGGCCGGCCACGTGGCGCAGGGCGCGCTGCATCGCCGCGCGCCGCTCCGAGGAGGAAAAATCGCCGAACGGTTCGTTGCGAAACTCTGGCAGCATGTTCGCGCTCCTTCGCATAGCATCCTTCACACCTGGTATCTTGCAAGCAACCCGCCCGCGGGAGGGTTTGGGAGGGCTTCGCCCTCCCAGGAAATACCCCGCCAGCGGGGAGGGTTTGGGAGGGCTTCGCCCTCCCAGGAAATACCCCGCCCGCGGGAGGGTTTGGGAGGGCTTCGCCCTCCCAAGAACAATAATATTTTCATTCTGGCGTTGTGCGGCGCAGCCGCATGGATGACTGAGGTGAACATACGGGGAAACCGGGTTTCCCCACCTGCGGTGAGCCTGTCGAACCGCACCCCTGCCTGTAGGGGGGCGCCAGCCGCTCCCACCCGCGGTTGGGAAATGGGGAAACCGGGTTTCCCCATCCCCCTCCCTGATGTGCGGCGCAGCCACGTGGGCGGCTGATACGGCCAGGGGAAACCAGGTTTCCCACCCCTGACGGCTGGGCCTACGCAGAAGCCTGCCACAGCGCCATGCCGAGCCACGAGTGATAGGCCCGTCGCTGCGCATCGTCTGGCGCCTCGACCGGGGCAATGACCGCGCGGTCGGGCGGCGCCTCGGCCAGCGTCACCGTCGCCTCGATCAGCGCATCGCCCCGGAACAGCGTCAGACGCACCGTATCGCCAGGCTGCCGCTCCTCCAGCCGCTCGTTGAGCCGTTCGTCGTTCACGCGCCACCCGTCAAGCGCCAGCAACTCGTCGCCCGCATAGACGCCCGTTGCCCAGGCCGGACTGTCGGAGCGCACGCTCTCGATGATCGTTCGCTCACCCTGTCGTTTGAGAGCACACCCCAGCCACGCCCGCGGCCCCTTCCGCTCCCAGCGCAGCTCCAGACCTGCCACTGCCAGGGCGCGGGCATAATCCAGCTCCGCGACACCAGACACGTAACGCGCAAAGAACTCGCTGAACACGCCCTGCCGGTCACCCGTCAGTTCTTCCACCGCTGCCAGCAGGGCCCCCTCCTCGGGGATTCCCGGTCTGCTCAACGGGTAGGCAGCGTAGAGCTGCCGCAGCAGATCGTCGAGCGAACACCTGCCACCGGTAAACGCGCGGATCTCCATATCCAGCAGGAAGCAGACCAGACCGCCCTTCAGGTAGTATGAAACGCTGGAATTGGCGCTGTTCTCATCGGGGCGATAAAACTTGATCCAGGCATCGAAGCTACTCTGCTCCAGGCTCTGGAGCAGACGCCCCGGCTGACTCTGAAGGTGCGCGATCGCCTCAGCCAGCCGCTCCAGAAACCGCTCAGGCGTCATCAGGCCCGCCCGAACCAGCAACAGGTTGTCGTAGTAACTGGTGGCACCCTCCACCAGCCAGAGCAGCCGGGTGTAGTTCTCGCGGCGATAGTCGAAGGGGCCGAGAGGCGCCGGGCGCAGGCGTTTGGCGTTCCAGACGTGGAACAGCTCGTGCGAGGTGAGCGACAGATACCGCTCGTAATTCCGCTCCGGACGGAACGTCCAGCGATCAACCTGGTTGGTCACACTGTTGCGGTGCTCCAACCCGCCGCCGCGGCCATCGAGCAAGTGCAGAATGAAGGTGTAGTGACGGTAGGGCAGACCGCCAAAAAAGTCCCGCTGCACCTCGACAATCCGACGCGTATCGCGGATCAGGCGCGCCTCGTCCTCATTGCCGCGCCCCCAGATCGCGATGCGATGGGGAATACCGTCCACCTCAAAGGTAAGCAGACGGTGAGTGCCGCACTCAACGGGACAATCTACCAGTTCATCATAATCGGCGGCGAGGAACTCGTTGGGCCGATCCGCCGGTTCAAGACCGGTCGTCACCTGCCAGGCGGGCGGCGCGTCGACCCGCAGGCGCAACGGCTCGGCCTCACGGCCAGACACAGCCATGAACACACAGGCGCCGTTGAAATAGCCGTGCGTGCCGTCCAGGTGGCTGGTTCGCACCGTCAGGTCATTGGCATAGACCTGGTAGCGCACCTGGATCCGTTCTGCCCCTCCAGTTTCGACGCGCCAGGCATCCTTGGCGATTTTGCGCCAGGGCAAGGCGGTACCCGCGGCAGCCGCCCACGCGCCAAACCCCTGGACGTGCCGGGCGTACTCGCGGATCATGTACGACCCGGGCGTCCACGATGGTAAAATCAGATCGACAAACGCCCCTGCTAGCCCGTCCACCTCGATCGTGACGTGAAAGAGGTGAGTATGCGGTTGGGGCATGGCGATGGTATAGGTGATCATTGTTCAGACGAGAGGAGATTCGCGACTGGCGAGGGAGCGACCTTCGCACACGCTCTCCGCGAGCAGGGGCGTGGAGAAGCGCAGGTTCCCCGTGGTCATTGTCAGAGATTCTCCGGGGAGAGCTGCCTCCTCCCCGGCCCTCCCCTGCTGGGGCGGGAACCGGTCTCCTCCTCCCGACGGGGGAGGCTGGAAGAGGGGCAGAACGCTGCAAACTCCCCCCGTGGGCAGGGGCCTGGGGAAACCCGGTTTCCCCAACCCTCCCCTCAGGAAGGGGCATGGGGAAACCCGGTTTCCCCAGCTATCAGTCCGTATACGGTCGGAACAGACGCTCGAAGAGCAGATCGAAATTCGGCGACTCAGAAGAAATACGCTCATAGATCTCCACCACGCGGGCGGCCTGGTCGCGGCGGCGCCACACCGCCTCGGCGAAGCGGCCGTCATTGACCACGCCGCGCTGCTGGAGAAAGGCGTAGAACTGCTTGATCGCCGTGCAGATCTCACGCACCTGGCGTGCCGACGTGTTCCCCACCCGGTGCGGATAGTAGTAGAACAGGCACTCATCGAGGGTGGCGTAGTCGCCCTCGGCGAGGTTTCGCCCGTAGTACGACTCGAGAAAATCGGCGTAGATCGAGAGGGCGCGCACCCGGGCGCGGGCCGTTGCGGCGCTCTTCCCCATTTCCAGCAGATAATCCTGGAACTGCCCGAGCAAATCATCATTGGCGCCGCAGACATCGTCCGGTTCTGCTACATCGAGATCATCATCGAAGTCGTCATCGAAACCTTCGTCGAGATCATCGAGTTCAGCCTCTTCCCAGGCCTCCTGCCAATCGCCAGCGCTCAGCACATCGAACACCAGGTCATCATCGGCCTGCTCTTCGGGGGCAACCAGCTCGAGACGGGGAAACAGATCCGGGGCGCGCGCCAGCAGGTCGTTCAGATGGGAGGCGATGATCAGCTCAACCTCCTCGGGGCGCGCCGACTGTAGCCGCTCAACCGTTTCCGGCGGCAGGAGGGAGAACATCCGATCGCGCGCAGCGAGGATGACCATCGGATCGTCCGGGTCAATCGCATCATCATCGCCGGGGACGTCCGTATCCCAGAACTCATCATTCGACCAGTCATCATCATCGTGGTTCAGGCGACTGAAGAACGGCTGGCGGCCAGGGTCGGCATGAGCCGCGCCAAAGGCCGAGGCCCGCTGCACCTGACCGCTCCAGAGGCCGGCCTCGGCATCGCGCTGCCGGGCCTGGCGCAAATCGCGCTGCAAGGCGTCAATCTCGGCCAGCAGGGCATCATCGCTGGCCTGGCGACTGTGCCCCTCGGCCGGCGGTTCAAACACCTCGTCGGCGCCAAAGATATGCAGCGCGCCGATGCGCTGGGTGGTGAGAAACGTGTCGTCCACCAGATGCACGCGGCCATCGCGGAGCACGAGGTGCTGCCAGGGACTACCGGGGTAATCGGCGCGCCAGGGAGCGGCAGCAAAAATCGGCAACACCACCTCGCTGCACGGCACCAGGGCCGCCTGCGCGCGACGCACCCGCTCGACAATCGCCTCGAGCAGTTCCGCGTCCTGCGCGGCGACAGCGGCGGCACGGAAGGCTTCGCGGGCCTCGCGCTCGATCTCCAGCACCAGCGGCTCGGCGCACACCACCCGCATCACGATGCTATCGCCGGCAACGAACCCGCTCTGCGCGTACCAGGCCCGCAAATTGAACGCCGGGAGCGTGGCGAGGTCCGCCTCGACCCCGGCAGGGAGCGCGGCCAGGAGCGCGCCGTTGGGGCTTTGCAAAGCGCAGGTTCCGGGGCGCTGGTTCACAAACGGTTGCAGATGGGCCAGGGGCAGCAGACCGGCTTCGATGTCCTGCGGGCGTGGCAGGCAACGAAAGCGTAGACCCTCAAGCGCCACACGCAGCGGCACCAGGTGTGTGCGACTCAACCGCAGCCACCCCAGCTTCAAGCCATCCCAGCGCAGGCGCTCACGGATAGTTGCGTAGGGGTTCTTGGCGCTGCTTGGACGCCGTTCAAGCACCCGGTCGAGGATGCGACGCTCCTCCACCGGGCCATCATATTCGTGGGCCAGGTGCCGTAAAATGCTGGCGATTGTGGGCTCGTGCTGTGTCATGGCCCCCTGCTCCATCAGATACGAATGCTACCGCCCCGGGGCGTGTCTCGCGGGCTAGAGCACTGACTGGAATAATCGACTAAGGCCAGTACTTTTCAAATAAGCCAACCGTCCCCTCCCCAGTCATAAGGGCGGACAGGACATCCGAGCCAACGTGGCTTATACCGCATTGGAACGCCCCCGCGCATGGCTCTGGTCTCCCCGCTTCGACAGGCTCAGCGCAGGCTCTCCAGCGAAGCTGGAGCGGGGCCGGGGGTGAGCACCAACCAGCGCATCCCAACCCCATAACGCCTGTCGGCGCTCATACGTTCTGTCCGCCCCTGAACTAGCGGGGGGGAGGCTGGGAGGAAGGCGAAACGCCCCACACCCTCCCGCGCGGGCCAGGCTCGCCTCAATGCAGAGGCCGCGCCGCCCCGAGCGGCCCCCAGCCAGCAAACAGATCGGGATGCACCAGACGCGCCAGCAATTCCAGACTATCAACAACCCGGGGACCAGGGCGGCTGAAGTAGCTGTTGGCATCAACGGCAAAGACTCGCCCGCTACGCACGGCGGGGAGCGTCTCCCAGCCGGGGCGTTGCGGTAGCACTGCCAGCGCCTCACTAACTGTTCGCTCGAGATCAAAACCGCACGGGGCCAGTACCATCACTTCGGAGGCAAAGGCAACCACCTCACTCCACGCCACCCGCCGGGAGGGCTCACCCGGCGCACCGAAACCCGTCGAGCCGCCAGCCAGTTCAATCAATTCAGGGAGCCAGTGGCCAGGACCAAAGGGTGGATCGAGCCACTCCAGGTATGCCACGCGAGGCCGGGAAGTTACACGGGCCGCTCGTTCACGAACCCGCTCGACACGGGCGCGCAACTGAGCGACCAGTTCCGCAGCGCGCGCGCGCCGTCCAGTGGCGTGGCCCACGGCGAGGATGCTACCGAAGACACCCTCCAGGTCCGTCGGCTCGAGCGAGAGGATGCGCGGCGCAGCGCTCACCTCGGCCACGGCGCGCTCCACGACACCGAACGACACCGCGCAGACATCACAGAGAGCCTGCGTAAGCACAAGATCGGGTTGCAGCTCTTCAAGCAGCGCCGTGTTCAGATCATAGATCGAGATACCATCGCGAAGTTGGCCACGCACCGCGGCGTCAATCTCCGCAGAGGTCGCATTGTGGTGATCGAGCGCGCTGGAGGTAATGACGGGACGCTGACGCGCCTCGGGCGGATAATCACATTCGTGCGTTACCGCAACGACGTGATCGCCCAACCCCAGGGCGAAAGCTATTTCCGTAGTGCTCGGCAGGAGCGAGACAATGCGCATGCCACCCCCCATCCCGGTTGTCTATGGCTTACAGGGTAGCATCCGCGCGATGGTGTGTCAAGGCGAGTGATGGCGGTACAACGTAGGGGCAACCGCGCAAGCCCGGGAGCAAGGACGTCCCGCCCTCGTCAGCGTGCGAGGGCAGGCTGCCTTCGCTCCCGGGGGAGTGCGACGTAATGTGTTGCAGCCACCGGCCGGTTGGCGGAGCGCAGCGCAACCCGATTCCCCCGCTCGCGCTACTCCACGACGATCAGCTTCAAAAAGTTGGTCGGCCCGTAGCGATAGACCGGATGGCCGCCGGTGAGCACAATCGTATCCCCGCGCTGCACGATGCCCTGTTCGCGGAGCATCCTCTGGATCTGCTGCTCAAGGTCGTCGAGGCGCTCGGCTTCACTCACCACGAGCGGCGTGACGCCCCAGTACAGAGCCGCGCGGCGGGCTGTCTCAGCGCTCGGGCTAAAGGCCAGAACCGGCACCCGTGGCCGGTAGTGGGAGATCAGCCGCGCGCTCGCGCCGCTGCGGGTCAGGGTGGCAATGACCCGCACCGGTACCATCGTGGCGATGGAAGCCGCCGCCGCCGCAATCGCCCGCGGGTTGCTCTGCACTTCGGGAATGGCCCAGCGCGGCACAGCAATGTCGTTCCCGTGGTACGTCTCGGCGCCTTCGATGGCATCGGCGATCATTGCCATCATCTGGACCGCTTCAGTCGGGTAGGCGCCAATGGCCGTTTCGCCGCTGAGCATCACCGCGTCGGAGCCGTCGAGGATGGCGTTGGCGACATCGCTCGATTCGGCCCGCGTGGGCCGGGGGTTCTGGATCATCGATTCGAGCATCTGTGTGGCGGTGATCACCGGGATCAGGGCGCGGTTGGCGGCATCAATGATCTGTTTCTGGATCAGTGGCACGCGCTCCGGCGGCATCTCCACCCCCAGATCGCCGCGGGCAACCATGATGCCGTCGGCAACGGCCAGGATCTCGGGCAACACCTCCAGGGCCTCGGGGCGTTCGATCTTGGCGATCACCGGCGTGGTCTGGCCCGCCTGGCCGATCAACGCTTTCACCTGGGTAATGTCGCTGGCCTTGCGCACAAACGAGAGCGCAACGTAATCTACGCCCTGCGCCAGGCCGAAGTGCAAGTCTTCGATGTCCTTGGACGTGACCGCCGGGGCGCTCACCCGCACGCCGGGCAGGTTGATGCCCTGGTTGGGCTTGAGGCGCCCGCCATGGAGCACCTGCGTCTCCACCTCGGTGTCGGTGGAGGACAACACCTGTAGCTCGATCAGGCCGTCCGAGACCAGAATGCGGTCACGCGGGCGCACGTCCCGGGGTAACTCGGCGTAGGTGGTGCTCACCCGTTCGGCGGTGCCGGTGATCGGCTCGGTGGTGATGGTGAAGCGCTGACCTGCCACCAGTTCCACGGGCCGGCCATCCACCAGCGGGCCGGTGCGGATCTTGGGACCCTGGAGATCTTGTAGAACGGCGACGTGCCGGCCAAGCGCAGCCGCGGCGCTGCGTACCAGAGCAATGTTGGCGGCGTGATCGGCGTGGGTGCCGTGAGAGAAGTTCAGCCGCGCAACGTTCATCCCCGCCCTGATCAGATCGGTGATCCGTTCGAGAGTGCTGGTGGCAGGCCCGAGGGTCGCCACAATCTTAGTCCGGCGCATTGGTTCTCCTGCTCCCCTTCCTGCCCCCGCTCCGTGCCAGACTCATGGACCGACCGTGACCAGGGGCGCAATCTGCGCGAAGAGTTTCTCGCCAATCCCCGTCACTTCGCGCAGCTCCTCAACTGCGCGAAATGGCCCCTGTTCTGTGCGCCGCGCTACGATGCGTTCGGCCAGGGTTGGACCGATTCCAGGCAGTTCCTCCAACTCCGCCGCGCTGGCGCGGTTCAAATCGAGCAGCCCGCCAGCGCCGGTTGTCGGCGCGCCGGCTGCTGCGGGCGCCTCGACAGCGGCTTCGGTGACAGTCATGATATGCACGTGTTGAGCATCGCGGAGCGGCTCGGCCAGATTCACCCGTTCGCGCGCAGCGTCAGGACGCAGCCCGCCCGCCGCTTCGACCGCGTCGTTGACACGCGCTCCGGCGGGCAGCCGGTAGACATCAGGGTACCAGACCGCCCCGCTGATGTAAACCACCAGATCGGCAGGTGGCTCATGTGCGGTATCGAGCGGCGCCGGAATGTCAAGAGGCTCCAGTCCCTCCAATGGATCGGCGCCTGTGGTCGCGGGAGTAGCCTGGGGGAGCAGCCGGGGCGCGAAGCCGGCCACCAGGATGACCGCTCCCAGGACGAAACACAGCGTTGCTGCCAGCAGTCGCGGCGAACGCCAGAGCGTTGCAAGGTCCATCATCGCCTCCTCGCCTGCGGTAACCAGAGAGTTCGTTGTATGTACCGCTGCGGAAGGCCAGAGGTTCCCACCCCCGGTGCACAGCCCTTCCCGGGACGCTCAGCTCTCAGGGAGAGAGTTTTTTTTCAGAGCGCGTCAGGATGCCATCCTCCAGAAACTCTCCACCCAAAAGCAACGGAGGAAGGCCAGGGAGAGGGCAGCCCTCCCCCCCTTTCATGCCGGCGTTGTGCGGCGCAGCCGCATGGACGACTGAGGTGAAAATATGGGGAAACCGGGTTTCCCCATCCCCCTGCCTGTGGGGGCGGCAAGCCCTCCCCACCGGGAGGGTTTGGGAGGGCTGCGCCCTCCCAAGAAAAACCCATGGTCATCTCGTCGTTGTGCGGCGCAGCCGCAAGGAGGACTGACCGGTCAACACCCGCTTCCCGCAGGGTCGCGTACAATACCGCCACGCATCGGAGAACTGCATATGAGGAAAGCATGCGCATCTGTGAAGATCAGCGAAACGGCGAAGGCTGCGGCGCGATCAACCCTAACAACGCAACCGTCTGCGCCCGCTGCGGACGCTCGCTGCAATTCGCCGTGCAACTGCGCGACCCGGGTGACCGGATCGGCGCTTATGAAGTTGTGCGCGACCTGGGCCACGGCAGTTTCGGGGCCGTGTACGAGGCAGTGGATACCCGCAACCCGGAACGCCGGGTCGCCATCAAGGAAACATTCGAGGCGCCATCGGTGCGCGGTTTCCAGCGCGAGTTCGAGGCCCTCGCCAACCTGCGCCATCCCAACCTGCCCCGCTACTTCGAGATGTTTGAGGCTGATGGCTGCGGGTACCTGGTGATGGAGTTCGTGCCCGGCCAGAGCCTCGATGAGATCCTCGCCCGCCAGAAGGGTCCCCTCTCTGAACAACTGGTGGTGGCCTATGCAGAACAGCTCTGCGACTTGCTCAGCTACCTGCACAGCCAGCATCCGCCGATCATCCATCGCGACATCAAGCCCCACAATGTCCGCGTGACGCCCGAGGGCCAGGTGAAACTGGTAGACTTCGGGCTGTTCAAACAGGGCGTGCAACGCACCCGCAAAACGCTCCACGGCCTGGGCACACTGGAGTATATGCCACTGGAGCAGTTCGACTGGTCCGGCGGAACTGACCAGCGTAGCGACATCTACAGCCTGGGCGCGACACTGTACCATCTGCTGACCAACCGCTACCCCCTCAGCGCCCCGCGGCGCATGAGCAGTGTGCGCGACCCGCTGAAGCCGCCCCATAAGCTGAACCGCCGCGTCTCGCCGCAGGTCTCACAGGCAATTATGCGGGCCATGGCGCGCTTCCCCCAGGAGCGGTACCCGAGCGCCGAGGCGTTTTGCCGCGATCTGCAGGGCCGGGCGCAGCGTTACATCAGTGGCGCGCGCATTGGCCGCGCGCTGCGCGGGCATGGCAGTTTCGTCCACGGGGTCGCCTGGAGCCCCGATGGACGCACCGTGGTGAGTTGCAGCGCCGACCGCACCGTGCGCGTCTGGCGAGTGGCCGATGGGGCGCCACTCGCCTGCCTGGAGGGCCATGCCGACCGGGTGTTGAGCGTGGCCTGGAGTCCCGACGGTGAACTGATCGCCAGCGCCAGCGCCGACCGCACCGTGCGCCTGTGGCGCGTCCGCGAGTGGCAGGTCCTGCGTATCCTCGATGCCCACGCCGAGGCCGTCCACGGGGTGGCCTGGAGCCCCGACGGCGACCTGATCGCCAGCGCCAGCGCCGACGGCGCGCTCCGCCTCTGGCAAACCAGCGACGATGGGCCAGCGAACGAACTGCGCCCTGAGGCGCATGCCCGGCTCTACAGCGTTGGCTGGCGCCCCGATGGGCAGAGCCTGGCCGCGGGCTATGGCGATGGGGTTGTGCGCCTCTGGCACCTCGGCGAACCGCCGACCCTCGACAACCTTCCCGGGCACACTGGCTACATCTACGCGGTGGCCTGGAGCCCCGACGGGCAGATCCTGGCCAGCGCCAGCGCCGACAATACGGTGCGCCTCTGGCGCCTGGCCAAGGGTCGCCTGGTCAACGAACTCCGCAAGCATCGCAACTGGGCCGCCGACCTGGCCTGGAGCCCGATCGGCAAGGTGGCCGGCTTCGGCGAGGCCACTCGCCGCGAGCCGCTCTGGCTCTGGCGCGTGAGTGACGGTAGCCTCTGCACCACGCTCACCGGTCACCAGAATTATGTCTACACAGTGGCCTGGAGCCCCGATGGGCAGGCCCTGGCCAGCGCTGGCGCCGACTCGACCATCCGCCTATGGCGCCACGACGGAATGCCCATCACGACCCTCACCGGCCACAGCGACTGGGTGCAGTGCGTGGCCTGGAGCCCCGATGGCCAGAACCTGGCCAGCGCCAGTCTCGATGGCACGGTGCTGCTCTGGAACCTGGAGTGATCGCATTCGCGGTCCCACCGTGAAGCCAGTTTAAGGGCGGACAGAACATTCGAGCCGAGGTGAAAATAGCCCGCCCGCGGGAGGGTTTGGGAGGGCTGCGCCCTCCCAAGAACAATAATATTTTCATTCTGGCGTTGTGCGCCCCGCGCATGGGGCCTAACGTGGCTTGTACCGCATTGGAACGCCCCCGCGCACGGCTCTGGTCTCCCGCTTCGACAGGCTCAGCGCAGGCTCTCCAGCTTCGCTGGAGAGGGGGAGGGGGTGAGGACCAACCAGCGCATCCCAACGCCATAACGCCCGTCGGCGCCCATACGTTCTGTCCGCCCCTCCCTTCGCGGGGCTGGAGGGAAAGCCGGTTTCTCCACCGACTCCCACCTCCGCTCTCCCCACTTCTGCGCCTCTCCTCTCCCCACGCGCGCGACCTGACGTAACCGCATGCCCTGCATTCTCCGGGTTTTTGCCAGCAAATTGCCAGAAAGAAATCTTGCAAGTATTTACTTCCATACTTAGCATGGTATCCAACCACCCCGTATGATGCTTCATCAGAGTCGTTCAATCACTTGTCTGCATCAGTGGAAGCACCCCAGGATACGGGTCATGCTTCGCTGTAGCAATGATCATGGCAATCTTTATAGTTTTCTGATCAATTATTCTTGTCCTGAACTTTCGTCCAGCGGCTGAAGTGAACATCGGGGAAGCCGGGTTTCCCCACCTGTGGTGAGCTTGTCGAACCGCACCCCTGCCTGCTGGAGCGCCAGCCGCTCCCAACGGCGGTTGGGAAATGGGGAAACCGGGTTTCCCCAACCCCCTCCCTGGTGGGAGGGTTGGGGCAAACCCATGGTCATCATGTCGTTGTGCAGCGCAGCCGCATGGACGGCTGAAGTGAACATCGGGGAAACCGGGTTTCCCCACCTGTGGTGAGCTTGTCGAACCGCACCCCTGCCCGGGGGAAGGCTCCGGGGCGTTCTGCCCCCTCCCGGCCCCCCCGCCGGGGGAAGCGCCCGGTTCCCTTCCCCAGCAGGGGAAGGCCAGGCGGAGTGTAACAATCGTGACGATGGATCAATGAGAAGGGTTTGTGCGCCCACTGTGCCCCTGGCAATGGTCGTGACCCTGGTGGGCGGCGCCTCCCTTCCCAGAACGGCAAGAAGGGGTCGTGGATGACTGACTCAGACCAGATGAGCCAAGCCTTCCCATCGGAATCCGAGGACGACCCGCTCCCCTCCCCCGAGACGAGCACGCCTGACGCCGACCAGAGGAGCCAGGCCATTCCACCGGTGTCCGACGACGACCCGCGCGTGCAGCGGCTGCTGGCAGCCTATGCCCCGGGGCTGATCGAGCACCTGCGGGCGCATCTTGATGATCTCTGGTCAGGCGACCTGGCTGTACAGGTGGCTCCGGCGATCCGCGCTGAAGCAGACGCCAATCGTTCCCTCGATGTCGTTACCCCCGAGCCGCCTCTGGCGCTCCGCCGATCCGTCTCCGAGCGAGCGACGATCTTCTGCTTGCAGACTGGCCTGACGCGCCCCGCGCTGGTGCTGCTGCTCGAGTATGCGCCGCGTATCAAGTCGGCGCTCAAACGGAGCAAGTATGGGCCCTACCTGAGCGCGGAAGACCTGGAGGATCTGGCCCAGGATACCATCGTGCGCGCGGTGGAACGCGGCGCGCAGTACCGCCCCGAACTCAGCGGTCTCGGTAGCTGGCTCAATATGCTGGCCGGTTTCGCTATGCTCGACCTGATCCGTGAGCGCAGTGCCTTGAGCCAGGCCGGGCGCGAGCGGCTCGCCGCAGAACAGTTGCGGGAACTCGGCGAGGGCACGCCGGAGTTCGATGAGCAGATGCGCGCGCGCCTCCAGCAGGCTGTGCGTGCGTTGTCCCCCGGTCTGGCATTGTACATCCAGCGCCACTTTTTCGAGGGTTGGAGCGACGCCGAGATTCAGCACAGGATGAACGTCAAGGCTGGAACTCTGCGGGTCTGGAAAAAGCGCGCCCTGGATAAGCTGCGGGCTATTCTTGACAGTTCACTGGGGCTTGTGCTGGTGCTACTGATCGCTACAGTCGGGCCGGTAGTCGCACACCCGTCGTTCGAGGCGCCGGGTGTTGGTGCCGTTGCACAGGCTCCCGGTCTCACCCCCAGCACAACACCCGCGCCAGTGCTTGCGGAAGCACCCCCGCCACCGATCGCTACGGCTACGGCTGCACCGCTTCCGGCCACTCCCACGCCTCCCCCGCTCGCAGCGGAGCCAGACAGTCCGACCTCCAGCCCTGTACCCACAGAGGCCCTGGCTACGCCGTCCGCAACGGCAACGCCTGCCGCGAGTCTGACTCCGCTGGCAACCGCGACGCTGCCAACACTCCCCTCACCGACGATAGCGCCGCCACGCAGCGAACGTCCTCTGCCACCTACTGCAACGGCTCGTCCGGAGTTACAACTGTCAATCACCCCGATCCGCGCGCCCGCGCCGGTGCTGGAAGAAATCCCGGCTGCGCCGACAGCAGCGGCCGAGCCGACGGCTGCGCCCGAACCCGAAATGACCGCCACGGCCAGCGCCACCCCCTCCCCTACCGCCACCGCCACGGCCAGCGCCACGCCCCTCCCCACCGCCACCGCCACGGCCAGCGTCACGCCGACACCGGAGGTGTGCCAGGAGGAAGCGGCGGCGATCAGCGGCGCCGAGATGGGCTATCGCGCCGAGCAGACCATCGTCATTCCCGAGTCGCGCTGGTCAACGGTGCAGGTCGTGGGGCGCTTCGCCGACAGGGCGTGCACAGTGCCGGAACTGGTCCGTTTCCGCTTTGCCGATGGGACGGAGGTAGTGCGACACACACCGGCCCGGGTGAACGACTCTGGCTATGTCTTTGAGGCGCCGGGTCGTCCGGGCCTGGTCAGCGTTTATGTGCGCGAGGCGCGGGGCGCCGCTACCGCGCGCGCCATCGTGATCACTACGGGCAGCGTGGCGAATGAAGGAGTTTGTGGCGTTCTCAGCACCCCCCTCGCGGAGGTGTATAATGGAGCAGTGGCAATAGATGTACCCCTGCCCACCGCACTGGCACAACCCGGCGCCCTGCGGGTGCGCGGCGCCTTCTTTGCCACCACGCAGGACAGGCCGGCGCTCATCTTTGGCGCTGAGGCAGGCGGCGTGGTGATCCATACACAAACGGGGCCAGACGCCGGCCCGACCCTGTTCATTGAGGAGGTGACGCTCGCCAATGTGCCGGCCGGCACGGATCGCGTTCGGATCTGGTTCGCGTCGCCGCATTCCGACAACAACACCGGCATCTTCGTGAGCGCATCCGTAGCCTACCCCTGTCCACCGGCCAGTCCGCTCGCTCCTGCCTCCCCCACCGGGGCGGAGGGCGCGACCCTGGCCGGACCGATACGTTTGTTCTACGTCATGCGGAGGAGGAGGGCCAGCCACAACACCTGTATGCGCTGCCCACGCCCAGTCGCCAGTGAAGCCGGGAACTCCCCCTTCCCACCCGGCCAGGCGCATTCTATGCCGCGGGGAGCATAGGGATCGGCGGCAGCCGTTTCCGACACCCGCCCGGCATACGAGGACCATGACCTATGGAGCAGACTTCCTGGGAGCGAAGCGCAGAAGCGCTCTTGCTTCTGTACTTCACCAGAGAGGAGATCGAACGCTGCACCCCCAACGAGCGCCGGCTGCTTGCTGTGATGCAGTTCATCGATCTCCCCGATGACGAGACTCCGGACGACCCTGAGCTTGAGCGGCGGCGGCGGCGGCTGGTTGCACGGCTTGCCGCGCTGCCGCCAGCCCATTGGTCCGACACCCCGGACGAGGCTTCATCCCTTTAACCCCCCCGCCCCGGCATCTCGTCAGTCACCTCCTGGTCCTCGCACCTCCTACCCCCGGTCGTTTACCCCTCAGGGCCACCGCATGGTCACGCTGCTCATATTGACCATGGGGAAACCGGGTTTCCCCGTGCCTCTCCCTGTTTAAGGGCGGACAGAACATCCGGGCTAACGTGGCGTATACCGCATTGGAACGCCCCCGCGCATGGCTCTGATCTCCCCGCTTCGACAGGCTCAGCGCAGGCGCTCCAGCGAAGCTGGAGCGGGGGAGGGGGCGGGAGCCAACCAGCGCATCCCAACGCCATACCGCCCGTCGGCGCTCATACGTTCTGTCCGCTCTTAAACCTCTCCCTGAGGGGAGGACGGAGCCTTCCCTGGAACAAGTATGTTCGTTCTGGAGTTGTGCGGGGCAGCCGCAAAGGTGACTGTCGGGCAAAGCAGAGTCGCCGTTCCCCGGGTCAGTCTCCATACGAGTGGGGAAAGGCCTCTTCAACGTAGATAATCTTGCTTCCCTGAGGTTCAAAGAGGATCGGCACCTGCCGGAGGCCCGGCAATGCAGCGCGAATGGCTGCGTGGCGCTCCTCCGGAGCGTAGAGCAGCAGAAAGCCGCCGCCGCCGGCCCCGAGGATCTTGCCGCCGATCGCCCCCGCCTCGCGCGCCCGCTCGTACCAGACGTCGATCTGCTGGTTGCTGATCGCGGAGGCCAGAGTGCGCTTGCGCATCCAGCCCTCGTGCAAAATCTCGCCGAATGCCGTGAGATCATCCGCCACCAGGGCGGCGCGCAGATCGTGGGCCAGGGCCACCATCTCGCGCAGGGCCAGACGTCGTGAATGATCACGCTCGGTGTTGGCGCGCTGCTCGTGGAGCACCCCCGCAGTCTTCCGCGTTACCCCGGTGTACATCATCATCAAACGCGCCTCGAGTTGCCGCCTGGTTTCGGGCTTGCAGATCACCGGATCGACAAACACACTCTCGTCGGGGTTAAACTGAATGAACTGCAAACCGCCGTAGGCGGCGATGTACTGGTCCTGTTTGCCAATTGGTTCGCCACAACGCTCGATCTCGATCCAGCAGGCCTCGCGAGCCAAACGCTCAGCCCCGGCGTGCCGTCCGTAGTACGCGTGCAGCGCGTTGAGCAAACCAACCGTGTAGGTGCTGGAGGAACCCAGTCCGGTGCCCTGCGAGGGGATATCGGAGATCGAGGTGATCTCGATGCCGCGCTTGCAACCGACCAGTTTGAGCGACTCACGGATGAGCTGGTGTTTCAGCTCGTCTACATGATCAACAATCTCCGTGACCGAATAGCTCGCGCGGATCTGATGATCGAACTTGGCATTCACCGTGATATAAATGTATTTATTGATCGCCACGCTCACCACGGCCCCCGGTTCGTGCCGATAGAACGCGGCAAGATCACTTCCGCCCCCGACAAAACTGATCCGCAATGGGGTACGAGAAATAATCATTGTCTTTCCTTTTCCTCCACGGTCCGATATGATTCCTTGATGGTTCGATGTGGCGCCACGGACCGATTCGCGTCCAACCGGTAGACTCCCGGCGTTCGCATTATAATCCTTCCTGGCGCAATTGGAAGCCCCGAAATGACATTGTAAGAATACTGTCAACCACGTGCATTCCGAGGTTACAACTGGTTTAAGTACCTCCTGGCCGCCTCTCTACACGCATACGACATCGTAACAGATGCGTTCGCGCCGCATAACGCTAGACTCCCATGCGGCTGCGCCGCACAACACCGGAATGAAAAGAGATTCTCCCGGGCGCGCGCCGCCCTCCTGGACCCTCTCCGCCAGCGGGGAGGGCTTGCCGCCCCCACAGGCAGGGGGGTTAAGGGCGGACAGAACATCCGGGCTAACGTGGCGTATACCGCATTGGAACGCCCCCGCGCATGGCTCTGGTCTCCCCGCTTCGACAGGCTCAGCGCAGGCTCTCCAGCTTCGCTGGAGAGGGGGAGGGGGTGAGGACCACCCAGCGCATCCCAACGCCATACCGCCCGTCGGCGCTCATACGTTCTGTCCGCCCCTGAAAGGCAGGGGGATGGGGAAACCAGGTTTCCCCATTTACAATCGCTGTGTCGGCAGCGCTTGACCCTCCATCGGCAGGGGATGGGGAAATCGGGGTTTCTCTGATTTCACCTCTTTGCTGCATGCGGTGAAGCTCCAGGGGGTTCTGAGGTATAATCTGCGTAGGGTAACTCTCTTCAGGCGGGCTAGAGAGCAATGCGGATTCACATCTCCTGGAAAGCGTTGCTGGCCGTCGTCATCTTTTTGACGGCTGTGGCGTTGCTGCTCCGCTCCGCCTCACGGCTCTGGACATCGGAGGCGCAGACTGGCGTGACTATCAGCCCGGCCCCTACGCAGAGCACGGCTCTCACTCCTGTTGCTGCCACCCTGGCGCCGACGAACTGGCCCACTGTGGCGGCCCCGGCTACACCGTCCTCTTCCAATACACTGACCCCGGCCTTCAGTATTACCGACACGCCCGTTCCTTCTCCACAGCCAACCCTGCGGCTGCCTACTCCTACGCCCCTTCAACCGCCTACCCGCGAACCGACACCGGCGCCCAATCCGCTGATGATCGTTGCCCAGGGGTTCGGGCAGCGCGCTGGTACCGCCAGTTACGCCTTCGTGGTCAGCAATCCCAATCCTAAGCTTCTTGCCCAGAACGTGCGCTACCAGGTCGCCGCCTACAACGCCGAGGGCATCGTGCTGCTGACGGACACTGATACGATCCCTCAGATTGGCCCGGGACAGCGTATGGGCGCGGCCAAACAGGTAACTCTACCATCGAGTCTTACCATTACGCGCATTGAGGTCCTGATCCGGCCCGGTCAGTTTGTGCAGGCGCCACCGCTCCAGGAACTGCCTGTATCCAACGCCGCTTTTATTCAGGGCGATCCGCCGAATATCACTGCCATTCTCTCCAATCCGTTGAACCGTGATCTCGCCAACCTGAAAGTGGTCGGGATTGCCTACGATGATGTCGGGATCATCGGCGGCGGGACAGTTGATCTGCCCTTCGCGCCGGCCAGGGGCCAGGCGCCGATCAGCATTCCCGTAAGCACCAGCCAGGTGGCTACCCGGGTCGAGTTTTTCGCCCAGGTGAGCACGTCGCCCTAACCAGGCCGACTTCTACGACGACAGGCTGTAACATTTCTGTAAAATCTGTACAGGTCATGTTTAGACAATATTTAGGAACTCCCGCTACCCTGGATTATGCGCGCTACGGTAGCACGGTCTATTCGCATCGAGAGCATCCGCAGCCCATGTAGCCAGGTCGGGTGCCTGCGGCTGCGCCCGCGCCTGAATGATCGATACGACATGAATCACCAATCCTCGACGCGATGGCGGAACGTGTTTCTGGATCGAGACGGTGTCATCAATGAGAATCGCGTTGACCACGTCAAGACGTGGGCAGAGTTCCACTGGTTGCCAGGAGCGCTGGAAGGGCTGCGCTTGCTGACCGAGCACGGCTTTCGTATCTTTATTGTCACCAATCAGGCTGCTGTTAATCGCGGCCTGATCACACGTTCTGATCTGACGGAGATCCATCGGCGTATGATCACCGTTGCCGCAGCTCATGGCGCCACGATCGCCGGGTTACGCTTCTGCCCGCACCGCCCAGACGAAGCGTGCGGCTGCCGAAAGCCTCAGCCCGGTATGTTGTTGGACCTGGCCAGGGAGCACCAGGTGGATCTTGCTGCGGCGTACATGATCGGCGATGCGCCATCCGACATCGCAGCCGGTCAGGCTGCAGGCTGCCGGACAATCCTCGTGCTGAGTGGGCGCACGCCACTCGACCATCCCGGCGTTCAGGAACACCCGCCGACGCACATTGCTGCGAACTTGCTCGATGCGGCGCGCTGGTTATGCGCCCGAGCGGCATGTGTCCCCTTCCCGGCTGAGCAACAGAAACGCGATTCGTACACGCTGGATCATCCAGCACCTGTATATAGCAAATAACCTGACAGGAGCTGGCCCATGCTTACCTGGCAAGATGTTTTAACATATGTGCGAATCTTTTTGCGCTGGTGGTTTGTGCTCGCCCTGGCAGTGGCACTTGCTGTCGGCACGGCCTGGTACATGTTGCGCCAGCAACCGGATGTCTACTTTTCGCAGGCCACGCTGATGGTGGGCAATAATTTCGAGGTCTCCGCGCCCAGCCAGGCACAGGTCGCTCTGAGTAATGTGCTGGCCGATTACTACGCTGCCCTGGCCAAGCGCGAGGTTATTCTCGCTCCTGTGGTTGAGCGCCTGCAACTCACCTTTCCATGGCAGATCATTCGCGACCGCATGCTGGCTACCCGCGTCGATCGGGGCGCCAATCTGCTTGAAATCAAGATCACCGACACCAATTCGGAGCGCGCCGCTGCCATTGCTAACGCTATCGCCGAGGAGTTGATTGCCTACACTCCCAATGCTCCCGAGAAGATTGCGGCCCAGCAGGCCGAGATCAGTCGCCGACTGGAGGAAGCCCAGGCCGGTATGCAGGCGGTGGATGCAAAGATCGCCGAGCTTGAAGAACGTCTCAAGAACCTCACCTCGGCCATCGATATCTCGGACGTTCAACAGCAACTCCAGGCGCTCCAGATGACCCGCCAGCGCTACCTCGATGAGTACACAAACCTGATCAACCTCAGTAACCAGACTTCGGCCAACAGCCTCGCCCTCTTCGAGGCCGCTCGCCCCGCCCTGGGGCCGCTGCCCCAGAAGCGCCTTCAGACCCTGGCGACCGCCGGGATCGGCGGGTTGCTGATGGCAATTGTGGCTGCTCTGGTCCTCGATCGGCTCGATGAACGCTGGCGCACCAGCAGCGAACTGCAGAGTCGCACTGGCATTAGAAGTCTCGGCGAACTTTCGGAACTCCCACCGCACGCGACCGAGAACTGGCAGGCCGAGAGCAAACGCCACGAGTCCGTGAACAAACTCTACTCGAACATAGTTCACGCGGCGCGCAGCAAACTGCCGCGAACACTCCTGGTCAGTAGTCCTCAGGCCAATACGGCGCGCAGCTCGGTCGCCATCGATATCGCCAGAATGTACGTCCGCACAGGTCATCGCGTCTTGCTGGTCGACACTGAGGGTGATACGACCCATATACCGCGGCTATTTGATCAGCGCGCCAACCGACGCAACGCCAACGATGCCAACGGCAGACCGGTTGACGTGCCTGGTAGCCTGTGGGCCTATGTTCATCGAACCCGTACGCCCAACCTGCTGGTGCTCTCAGGCCGTGAAGCCGGCTATTCGCGCTTCTCCGAACTGGTTCCGCTGGTCTTCTGGCCAGAAATGCTCAACCACTTGCGCCAGGCAACCGATGTGGTGATCTTCGACGGTCCGGCAGCACTTGCAGGGCCCGAGGCAGGGTTGCTCGCTCCCCTGGTGGACGGGGTTTTGCTCGTGCTCAACGGCCGTTCCGATAGCCGCTCGGTAGTGATTGACGCCCGCAAACAGTTGACCAGTGAGCCCGATACGCGCTTTCTCGGCGCCGTGGTCGCCACGCCAGCACCTCGTGCCCTTCAGAGTCCCTCCGCCGCCAGCACGAAGAGTGGCGGCTTCCGGATCTCTGTTACCCGTAACGGTATTACGATTTTGCTCGGCGATCAGGAAACCACACCGGCTTCGCCCTACGACCAGACGCACCTCTCAACCCCAAGGCTGCTGACTACAACTGAAACACCGGCGAGCGTCAGCCAGGCCCACGGCAATGCGGCCGCTTCAACCAACCCTGCGTCGGAAAGCATTACCCTGGAGGACCTGCTCGAATGTGAGCGCGGCGCCGCGGACGTGCCGCCAGATTTCTCGAGCGCCTGGGAACCGAGACCACAGGTCATCATTACCCCACCGCCTGATGAGACGCCCCCGGAGCAGATCGTCGATAATGGCAGCTATCGCAGCACCACGCCACCCTCTCGCCAGCGCCGCGTGCGGATTGCTAGCAGTCGCTACGCGGCCCGTCAGGACGAGCGCACGTATCGGACCACCAGTACCGATGGGAACCAGGGTCTTTCAACCGACGTATGAGCACTCTGCCGCACCTGGCGCCCGATGGCCAGCCAACAGCTCACTCAGCGCCCCGAAAACCCTGCGTAGCGCGCCACAGCCTCCAGGCGACGTGGGAGCGAAAAGGTTCCGTGCTCGGACATCTCCGAGCACGGGATGTCTCGCCCGCCGGGCTGCGTCACGCCACCAGACCCTTGCGCTTGTTACCGCCACTCCTGCCGATGCTGCTGATTGGCATCCTTCTGCTTGGAATACACGGGACGGAACGGCCCGCCCTCGCGTCCGGGGGCTGGAGCGCGCCATTCGACATCTCCGATGACCAGTTCGGCTGGTTTCCCGATGTCGCCGCTGATGTGCAGGGCGCGGTCCACGTCATCTGGGGCAGCGGCATGCTCAGCGCCAATCCAGACCCGAACGATCCCAACCTTTCCTCGCGCGACCTGCTACGCTACCGCGTGCTGCGCGAAGGTCGCTGGTCGCCGATGAACGATATCGCCTTCACCTGTGTGGGTGGCTTTACAGTGCGAAACAGCATCACGGCTGTCCCTGACGGTCATCTACATGTGCTTTTCCGTAGCTGCACCGACGTAAGCGCGGTCCGTGCTCGGGCACAAGAGGCCTGGTCGGCCGGAGCATGGACCGAGCCGCGGCGCCTGGGCGGTAGTTATTACAATGCTATCGCTGCTGACAGTAAGGGCGTTCTCCACGCTTTTTACAACGAAGGGCTCTTCGGCACCGAAGAAGGCAATCGGCTGCTTAGCGAGATCTTTTACCGCCGCTCAACCGATGGCGGCCAGACCTGGACGGTGCGGGCCAATCTCGCCCAGTTGCCCGACGGCGATGAGCGCATGCAGGTAAAAGTGGATGGACGCGACCGGGTGCATCTGGTCTGGGATAATGGGAGTGACTGGTATCTGGGTACGGGTCAGCCCGGGTATGGCGTCTACCGACGCTCCGATGATGGCGGCGAAACGTGGCGCGAGCCGGTGTTCTTCAGAACTGCTGATGGCCCGGTCGCGCAGACCACCCTGGGACTGATCGGCGATAATCCTATTGTGGTCTATCGCAGCGGTTTTGGCACCGACATTTACTATCAGGTTTCACGTGACGGCGGGGATACCTGGAGCGAACCCCGGCGGATTTCCGGAATACGTACCCGTGATGGCGGCAGAAGTACCAGTCTCGACACTTACGCGATGGCAACTGACAGCGCTGGCCGCGTTCACCTGCTGGTCTCCGGTTTTCTCGAAGACAGCATCGCGGCGATTCCGATGCTGCTCCATCTCACCTGGAACGGCGAAACCTGGTCGGCGCCAGAGGTTGTGGCAGCAACGATGAATTGGCCTATGTGGCCACGTCTGGCTGTCGCCGGGGGAAACCAGCTCCACGCCGTCTGGTTCAGTTACACAGACGCGAGCGGTTGGGGGGAACGCCGAGTCTGGCACAGCAGCAAGACCGTTGATGCGCCCCCCATAGCACCGTTGCCATTCAACGAGTTCCCCTCGACATCCGAGGTAGCCAGCGCATCCCCTCCGGTTACGCCGGCAGGCCAATCGACCCTGCCCACGGGCCAGATGCCCACGACTCCACCTGCGCTGCCCGATGAGATTCGCGCGACGCCACCACCCGACGTTATGGCGAGCGCCAATTCGCTGCTCATTCACGGACTCGCCCTTGCGCCAGTCGTTGGTCTGATCATCGTGGTTCTTGCACTCACGCTGTCGCGCCGTAACCATAACCGCTAACGTGAACAGATGGGGAAACCGGGTTTCCCCATGCCCCTGCCCATGGGGTGGAAAGCCCTCCCCACCGGGAGGGATTGGGAGGGCTTCGCCCTCCCAAGAACAATATGGCTCACCTCCGCATCCAACTGTTCTGCTGCTTGCTCGGCCTCGTGGCCCTCGTTCCGCTCTCAGCAGCCCGGGCGCGTCCATTGTTTACCTGGGAGCCTCCGTTACGTCTTTCTGACCCGGCTACAAGCACCATAGCCTTCGCCCCTGACCTTACCGTGGATGGCGATGGCCGGATCCACGTGATCTGGTCCGGTGTCCTCAACCGCACGAACGAACGGACGAGGCTCGCCGACACCCTGATGTACCGCATGCGCGTTGATGGGGTCTGGTCTACACTCGAGCCAATCGTGCTGCGTGAACGGCGGTCTAGTGGTGACACCTCTTCTCCCCTGGTTAGCGATGCGGCGATGGATAATCCACGCTTTGCCGTGCTTGGAAGACTTGTGAGCGCGCCTGACGCCAGACTGCACATTGTCACCACCACTGATGGTAGGCAGCAGTACTTGCAGGCACCCTGGAACGAGGTGGTACGCATGGCCCTCCTGCTGCCCCCGGTCGAACTTGGCACGGGGAGCGCCACAGCGATTGCCAGCGATCCGAACGGAACGCTGCACGTTGTGTTTGCCGCTCCTGCGCAACGTTCCGGGCCCGGCGCCCAACCCTGCGCCGCGTGCCAGAACGTGCGCTACCGCCGCTCAACCGATGGCGGCCTTACCTGGACGCGCGCCGAGAACCTTTCGTTGCTGGATGGGACAAACCTGGCTCCTCAGATCGGCGCCGATGACCTGGGCCAGATTCACCTGCTCTGGGAATATCAAGGCTCCGGACAACCTGGCGAAGCAGCCTTGCCGATCTACCGTCGTTCCGCCGATGGCGGACAACGCTGGGAGGCGCCTATCCCGCTGGGCGTTCCGGACGACTGGCTCTCTCAAGTCACCCTTGGCATAGGACGTGGCGGCCAGTTGCTTGCGCTCTACGCCAGCGCAACTTCCGGCACTCTGTTCTTCCAGAGTTCCAACGACGGCGGGCAAACCTGGTCGCAGCCAGGGCTGGTGCCTGAAGTGATCAGTTCCGCTCTAACCCCCACATCCGGGCGACGCTTCAGCCTCGCGGTTGATGGCGCCGGGCGCTTCCATCTGCTTGTGGTGGGAGTAGCGCCTATCACAGGGGTCACCGAGCAGCAGTTGTGGCACCTCACCTGGGATGGCCGGAACTGGTCGTTACCCGAGCCGCTGCCAGTCGAAGGGACAGCGCCCCGCGATCCACGCCTCGCGGTGGAACGCGGCAACCGGCTCCACGCCGTCTGGACGACTACCGAAGTTGACGATGAGAAGGGCGCATACCAGACGATCTGGTACTCCAGCGTCTCAGTAGACGCCCCTGAAGTGGCACCTCTGCCGACGTTTACCCCCATTCCTAAGATCCTCCCTACACCCACCCCCATACCAACACCCAGGCCCACGCCAACCCCTCTGCCGGATGAAAGCCGGAACCGGCCCGTCATTGAGGGACCACCCCGCTGGGAAGGCGAAAGCCTTGAGATCCTGTTCATCGCCTTCCTACCGGTGCTACTGATCATCGCTGTTGTGGCCTGGTGGTTCAGGCGCAATAGCCGGTCGGGCTGAAGTGTATAGTGCGCTTCTACGGGAGGGATCAGAAGGGCTGCGTCCTCCCGGGAGTCTCTCGTTTCACCACGGCGTTTTGCGCCCCGCGTATGGTGCCTGAGGTGAACATACGGGGAAACCGGGTTTCCCCATCCCCCTGCCTGTGGGGTGCCAGCCGCTCCCACCAGCGGTTGGGACATGGGGAAACCGGCTTTCCCCAACCCCCTCCCCGGCGGAAGCGTTTGGGAGGGCTGCGCCTTCCCAGAAACAAACCCGGTGGTACCAGGCGCCCTCCACAGCAGTTGGGGTATGGGGAAACCGGCTTTCCCCAACCCCCTCCCCGGCGGGAGCGTTTGGGAGGGCTGCGCCCTCTCAGAACAAAGCCTATTCTTATCCTGGCGGGGTGCGGCGCAGCCGCATGGACGTCGGACAAAAATAACAAACGTGTCAGTCAGGAGAGATTGCAAGTTTACCTACTACTTAGACGTTTCTGATATCCTCTCCTGCGAGACGTCAGAGTGCTGCCCGCAGGGACATCGCATGACACAGCCGCTCGCCACTCGCCGCCTGACCCGTCGCCAGTTCCTTGGCGCCGCTGCTGCTGCCGCTACCAGCGCCACACTCGGTGGCGCCACGCTCGCCTACGGGTTGGAGGAGCGTCGGCTTGACGCCCCTCTCGCCAGGGCAAGCGGCCTGGCAGCCCCCCTGCCGTCGAGCGTTCCTGCCCCCGACACGCCACTGCTGGTGCTCAACAACCCGGCTGCTGATCCCGACTTCAGTTCCTACCTGGTTGAGATCCTGCGTACTGAGGGTTTTGTGCCTGTGCGCAGCGCGCCTCTCCAGCAGGTCGGAGCAGCAGAGCTGGCCAGGTTCTCCATTGTGGTTCTCGCGCCGGGGCCGGTACGGGACGATCAGATGGCCCTGCTGCGCGCCTACGTCGCGCAGGGCGGCTCGCTGCTCGGCATCCGGCCCGATGCGAAGCTCGCCAGCCTGTTCGGTGTGCGCCCATTGGGAGCGGCTGCACCCGGCGATTATCTCCACATCGTCACTGGCCTGGCGGAACTCGACGGCCTGGATGCGACCCGTTTGCAACTCCACGGCCCCTACGACCGTCTGGCCCTCGACGGCGCGTGCGCCGTCGCACGCAGCGCCAATGGCGACCCGCTGGTGACTCTCCACCGCTTCGGCGCGGGGATGACCGCCTTGTGGGCCTTCGACCTGGCCCGCTGTGTGGCGCTCATTCGGCAGGGCAACCCGGCGGCCGCCGGGCAGGAACGTGATGACCTGGAAGGTTTCCGCGCCACCGACCTGTTCGTAGACTGGATCGACCTCGAGCGCATTGGCATCCCCCAGGCCGATGAGCACCAGCGTCTGCTCGCCCGCCTGATCGAAGAACTGGCATCAAGTGGGCCGCCACTTCCGCGTCTCTGGTACTTCCCCGGCAACGCGCCGGCGCTGGTCGTCGCTACGGGCGATGCGCACGGCAGCCGCGTCGGGCACATCGAGCAATTGATCGGCCCCGTCGAGCAACGTGGGGGCACGGTTTCGATCTACTACACGCCACCACGTACCAGCACCGCCCGCCGGCTGGCCCGCAAAGCTCGCTGGCAGGTCGAGGAGATCCCCGTCCTGAAGGGTCTTTTCAATGACAGTGACCCCATTCCCTCGCCGGCGACCCTGGCGGGCTGGCGCGAGCGCGGGCACGAGTTCGGAATGCATCCCTATGTGGAGGACGGTCTCGAAAGCGGCTACAACCTCTACTGGAGCGAGTTTATCAAGTACGGCTATGGGCCGCTGCCGCCTACGGTGCGCACCCACCGCATTCTCTGGCACGGGTGGGTGGACAATGCCTTCGTTCAGGCACGCTACGGCATACGCATGAATCTCGATCACTACCATGCTGGCGGGGTCGTACGCCATGCCGACGGGACCTGGGCCGCCGGCTACCTCAGCGGCACCGGCCTGCCAATGCGTTTCGTTGACCAGAGCGGGGCGCTGCTGAGCGTCTACCAGCAACCCACGCACCTGGTTGACGAACACCTGATGCGCGTCTTTGACACCGGCCACGAAGCCGGCTTTGATGGTGCAACCGCAGCGACCGTTACCATCGCTCAGATCGCCGAGAGCGTGCGTCGCTACCCGGCAGCGTTAGGGTTGCAGTGCCACGTAGATCCGTTCCTCTTCGGCGGCGAGAAGGCCCGGAATGTGGGGCACTGGCTCAGTGAAAGCCTGGACTACGCCGCCGCCAACGGCATGCCGATCCTCTCGGCAGAACGCTGGCTGGCCTTCACCGAGGCCAGGGTTGGCGCGGATGTTCAGCGCCTGGCCTGGGAGGCGAACACCCGCCGGCTCGGCTTTGAACTGAGCTTCCCGGCCAACCCTGGGGGCGCGGCAGCCGTACTCCTGCCGCTGCGCCACGGCGCGTCCACGCTGCGCGAAGTGCGCGTCAACGGCAGTGTCGCGCAGCGAACGGAGCGGCGCCTGGCCGGGCGACGCTACGCCTTGATAGCGACACCGGCAGGCCGTTCTCAGATTGAAGCCGATTATGGCGCCCTGTGAAGCGAGGCTTCACACCTGATGTGAACATAGCCCGCCGGCGGGGAGGGTTTGGGCGTAGAGGCGCGGCGCCGCCGCGCCTCTACGCCCTCCCGAGAATAGATATGCTCATTCCGGCGTTGTGCGGCGCAGTCGCACAGGTCTGGTGTAACCAGGGGAGGATTGGGGAGGGACGTGCCCTCCCGCAACGAACCGATGTCTCACTGAAAGGAAGTCTCCATGAACGGACCGCTTGCCGCTGGGGGGAAGTACCTCGGTCTCGCGCTCGTCTCGGGCGGGGTGCTGGCGCTCCAGATCACCTTCACCCGCATCTTCTCACTCATGATCTGGCACCACTTTACCTACCTGGTGATTGGCGTGGCCCTCCTGGGCGGCGGCGCCGCTGGCGCCTTCCTGGCCGCGCATCAGTGGGACGGGCCCACCCTCAAGCGACGCCTCGGCCTGCTGGCGTTGAGCTTCAGCCTCGCCGGCCTGATCAACCTGGTGGCGATTCGCTTCGTTGCTATTGACCCGCTGCGCGCGGCGCAGCTTGCGTGGACGGTAGTGGGGCTGGCGATCTACTTTGCCTGCCTCTTCACAACGTTCTTCACCGGCGGTTTGACCATTGCCGCAGCCTTTAGCCGCTGGTCCATCAGCGCTCACAAACTGTACTTTGCTGACATGCTCGGCGCAGGACTTGCCACCATCGGCATTCTGGCGCTGATTGAACGGCTCGGCGGTCCGGCCTCGATCGTTCTCATCGCTGTCCTCGGCGTTGTAGCCGCGGTCTTGTTCGGCATCGAACTGCCTCGCCGCCGACGCTGGGTGCTCCCGGTGACAATGCTCGGACAACTCACCCTGCTGATCGCGTTGCTGTTGCATCCTCTGGCGCTGCCCGTTCCCGGTTCCAAGGAACTCGGCTGGGCCATGCGCGCCCAGGGAACCGGCCCTGAGTACACGCGCTGGGACCCTGTGGGTCGGGTTGACGTGATGCCGGAAATCGTGATTACCGAGCCAATGATCGTAGGCGCGGTCAGTTCGGCGTATGCTCTCGAAGGACGCCCTGAATTGCCCCTGCGCCTGGTCACCATCGACGGCACCTCGATGACGGGCATGTACCGATTCGATGGCAGCGACGAGGATCTGCAGCGCTTCCGCTTTCTCAACCACGCGGTAATCAGCGCGGTCTACCAGCTAGGCATCGAGAACCCGAAGACCCTGAAGATCGGCGTTGGTGGCGGGCTCGACATCCTGCTGGCCCGGCTCTACGGCGCCAGCGCTATCACGGCGATCGAGCTGAACCCGAGCATTGTGGAGTTGCTCACCGGACCGTATGCGGACTATACAGGCCGCCTGGCCGAACACCCCGGCACCCGGCTGATCGTCGCCGAGGGACGCAGTTTCCTCAGCCGCACCGAGGAGCAGTACGACATTATCCAGGGCATCGGCCTCGACAATCTGGCCGCCCTCTCTGGAGGGGCCTACGTGCTGGCCGAGTCGTACATCTATACTGTCGAGTCGCTCGAACAGTCGTTCAAGGCCCTGAGCCCGCGCGGTGTCTTCTCGTGGACGCGCGATGTCAACACACCGCCCCGTGAGATGCTGCGGCTTACGGGCCTGGCTGCCGAGGCGTTGCGACGGATGGGTGTCGAACGCCCCGGCGACCATATCGCCATCGTGGCCAACGAGAGCGGCCAGAACGCCACGCTCCTGGTTTCGCGCGCGCCGTTCACTGCCGCGCAGATGGATCGGCTGCGTGCCTGGGCAGCCGCGAATCGCTTCAGCATGCTCCAGGATCCGCTGGTGCTCCTTGACAACGCCTTTACACGCTACCTCTACGCCGATGATCCCCGCGCCTTCGAGCGGGCCTACATGTTCAACATTTTCCCGGTTACTGACGACAACCCGTTCTTCTACAACTACTTCAAGTGGAGCAATCTGCACTTTAACGCCACCTACGAAGGCCGGCTGAACCGCTTCCCGATTGGCAACCTCATCTTGCTCACCCTGTTCACTCTGTCCGTGGCGACCGCAATCCTGTTCATTGTCACCCCCCTGGTACGCTACAAACGCGACGGGTTACGAACTTCGGGCGCTATGCCGGTACTGGTCTACTTCAGTCTGCTCGGCGCCGGTTACATTTTTGTGCAAATCGTGCTAGTCCAGCGCTTCACGCTGTTCATTGGGTATCCCGTCCACGCCGTCACCACTACCATCGCGAGCATGCTGGCCTTCTCGGCCCTGGGCAGCCTGCTTGGAAGGCGCATCCTGCACGGGGCGCGCCACCTGCAAGTGGTGCTTGTACTGGTCGCGGGCCTGATCCTGGCCTACATATTCGCACTACCGCCGATTTTTGGCGCGCTGCTGCGGCTCTCAGATCTGGAGCGGATTGTGGCAAGTGTGCTCTTGATGGCGCCCCTGGGAACCGTGATGGGGATGCCCTTTCCGACCGGATTACGGCAACTGGGCGCCCGGGCGCCGCAACTGGTGCCATGGGCCTGGGGTATGAACGGTGTCTTCTCGGTTGTCGGCTCGGTAGTGGTGATCCTGGTGAGCATGGTCAGCGGCTTCACCGTTGCGCTGGCGTGCGGCGCCGTGTGTTACACGCTTGCCGCAGCAGTCTGCGCGCCCCTCTGGCAAACGAGCGTGGTCTACACCCGCGCTCCGGCAGGCGAGACGCTGCTCAGTGAGAGCCGGAGGGTGACCGATCAGTAGCGTTTCCAGCAAGTTCGGGAGGCCCGGGAGGGCTTCGCCCTCCCAAACCTTCCCCCCGCGAGGGGCGTGGGGAAACCCGGTTTCCCCATTTCCCAACCGCTGTTGGGAGCGGCTGGCGCCCCCGCAGGCAGGGGTGCGGTTCGACAGGCTCACCGCAGGTGGGGAAACCCGATTTCCCCATATGTTTACCTCAGAAGCAAAAAGGATCAGAGCTATGGCATCAGGTGCCAGCGTAGCTCATGAAAGCCTTGCCCTCCCGCGCGAGCGCGCGGTCTCCACCGGGCGCATTGTCGCTATCGATGCGCTGCGCGGCGTGGCCCTGCTGCTGATGGCTCTTGACCACGCCAGTTTCTTCATGGGCGCGGGGCTCCAGGCCGAATCGTATGGCGGGCAGCCGGTGGCGCTGCAAAGCGCCCCCTACTGGCTGAGCGGGCTGCTCACCAACCTGGCCTCGCCGATCTTCTTCTTGCTCGGAGGCTACAGCCTGGCACTCTACGCCGCGGCGCAGCGACGCAAAGGCAACCCTGAATGGGTCACGACGCGCTACATGCTGGTGCGGGCGGGCGTTATTCTGGCCCTCGACCTGACGATTTGCAGCTACTTCTGGCGTGGCGATGCGCCCTACGCCCACGTCTTGACGGCCCTGGCAGCCTCGATGATGATCCTGAGCCTGGCGCGCCTCCTGCCCGCGGTAGCCCTGGCCGGCCTTGCCCTGACGACCCTGCTGATCCACCAGGCGCTGATCGGGACCATGGCCGGAGCGCTGGCGGCTGGCGCGCCGCAGCCGTTCTGGCAAGCCTTCTGGCTAACCTACAGCTATACGACGAACCCGGCAGCGCACTTCGCCGTGCTGGGCTGGGGACCACTGCTGTGGCTGGGATACGCTCTCGGTCACCTGCAACATCGCCCGGCAATGCGGCGACCCCGCACGTGGGTCATGGCCGGGATCGGCCTGCTGGGCCTCTGGCTGGGCTTGCGCCTGGCAGGCGGCTTCGGTGACCTGGGGCCGTTTGGCGCGGTTGGCAGCAGTCCGGCACACATTCTGGTGATGAGCAAGGCGCCGCCGAGCCTCACCTACTTCGCGTTTAACCTCGGTCTGGCCGCGCTCATACTGGCCGGGCTCTACGCCTGGCCGCGTTTGACGAGCGAAGGACCGTTGCGCTGGATGGTCCTGGTGGGCCAGGTGTCGCTCTTCTTCTACGTCATGCACCTGATCGTCTATAACCTGCTGGCCCAGGTACTGGGGCTGGTGAGCTTGCCTGGACCACGGATCGTCTGGGGTTACGCCGCCTGGTTGATCGGCCTGGCGATTCTCGTGCCGCTGGGACGGTGGTACCGCGAGATCAGGAAGCGTTATCCGCGGGTGCTGGGGTACTTGTAATACCAATTACCGTTGATGATGCCGCATTGCCTGAAGCGATTTCAGGCGTTGTGCTGCCCAGCGTGGCAATCCACAATCCAAAATCTAAAATCCAAAATGGTATAATACTTCGTCAGACACTCACGCGTCTGCGCCGCGCACGCCAGAATGAAAATAAGCGTTCCTGGGAGGGCGTAGAGGCGCGGCGACGCCGCGCCTCTACGCCCAAACCCTCCCGCGCAACGTTAGCTGCCGAAACCACGGCTTATGGTGAAATAGGCACCCCCACTCGAGCCAGCTCACCCCCGAGGCTCGACCCCTACGGCCAGGCGCAAGCAGGACCATAGTACCATGCCCGCTCCGATAAGCAGCCGAGGGGGCATAGTATACTACTGCTGCCACATTTCCTCGTATCTCTCAGGTGGCACTTCTACGGACCCGGCGCCTGGCAAAGAACACGTTCGGCTAAGCATCGAGAACCTCTGCGGCTCCGCCGCGCACCACGGGAATGAAAGAGGGTTCTCTTGAGAGGGCTGCGCCTTCCCCACCTTCCCCCCCGGGCAGGGGCACAGTAAACCCTGCGCTCTCCTATTTTCACCTCGGGTCCAACAGGGCTTCGCTCCGCAACCACGCCGTACAACGAGGTTGTCCGGGATGGCTGCGCCCTTGCGAACCCTCTCCGCCGGGAGTGGCGTGGGGCAGCCTGGATTCGCCACGACTCCTTCGGGAGAGATCGGGGCGGGCCGCATCCTCCCCGATCCTCATCTTGCACGAGCTTTTGTCGCTTCAGCCGTCCATGCGGCTGCGCCGCACAACGCCAGCATGAACATACGTGTTCCCGGGAGGGCTACGCCCTCCCAGACCCTCCCCTCAGGGAGGGGGTTGGGGAAACCCGGTTTCGCCATGTCCCAACCGCGGTTGGTAGCGGCTGGCCCCCCACAGGCAGGGGTGCGGTTCGACAGGCTCACCGCAGGTGGGGAAACCCGGTTTCCCCGTATTTTCACCTCAGTGTGGATGATGTCTATGCAATCGCTGCCCAGCGTAAGTGTCGTGATCGGTGTCTATAATGGCGCCGAGATGATCGGGAAATGTCTGGAGAGCCTTCTAGACCAGAATTACCCGTCTCATTTGTTTGATATTATTGTAGTAGAAAATGGATCTACCGATGACACCGTAGAGGTTGTTCGGCGGTACCCGGTGCGCCTCTACCAGAACCCGACGCGCGGGTTGGCGGCAGCGCGAAACTATGGCCTCAAGCGCAGCGAGGCCGAGATCATCGCCACGACCGATGCGGATTGTGTCGCCCATCCCGATTGGCTGTGTGAACTGGTCAGCCCATACGCCGACCCGGAAGTGGGGGGGGTTGGCGGCTACATCGGCGCCTATGCGCACGACGAGCGATCCACGGTCGAGCTATTTCTCGAAGAATGCGCTCCGCTGGTCAATTACATTAGCGGCGATCACGAGTTCCTGCCGCACCTGCTGGGCGCCAACGCCTCCTACCGCCGGCGCCTGCTGTTACAGATCGGAGGCTATAATGAGCGGCTGATTACGGCCGAAGACGTTGACCTATCCTGGCGGATCCAGCTCGAGACCCGGACGCGGCTGGCGTATGCCGAACAGGCAATCATCTATCACCATCATCGGACGACCGAGCAGGGGCTGGGACGCCTCTATCAGCACTACGGGTTCGGTGAGATCCTGCTGGATACGCTGTACCGCGAATACGATGGCTACCCACGCGATCTCAACTTTCAATGCTGGCGCATCCTGGGCCAGATGGCCGCACTCCCGCGCTACATGCTCTCTGCGCTGGTGCGCCGGTTGCGCCTGATGCGGGGGCGTATCAGCCCCTATGAGGCGGAAGTGCCGCGCCTCTGGCTTTTGATCGAATGGAGCAACATTCGAGGCAAACTGCGCGCCCTCAAGGCCACGCGCCTGATGCGCTCCGCTGAACCGATCCTCGCAATGGATCGTGAGAGCCTGATCCATCTGCTCTACGGAACAACCCATGGCTAGAGCACTTGCGGATAGCAGATTTCGGATTGTAGACTGTAGCATGCTGCCCTAGCCTTACAGCGCGCCCTGGCTGGAGCGAGCGAGCGACTATTTCAGTGCCGCGATCATAGACGGCGCTTCGTCTGCCAGGCCAGGGGGAGGAGAGCTTCCGAGTTGCGCCCTTTCGGACCCGCGTCTTGACGCAGAGGCCATATGATACAGGTTCATCGTGTATGCTGACCCATCTGCGTGAACTTGCCGATGCCCACGAACTGCTCTATAGCTGGACGCTCCGTGATTTCAAGGTCCGCTACAGCCAGTCGCTGCTTGGCGCAGCCTGGGCCATTCTGCAACCTCTGTCGCTGATGATCGTCTTCAGTCTGATCTTTACCCTGTTTATTCGTGTCCCGACTGATGGGGTGCCCTACCCGGTGTTCGCCTATACCGCCCTGCTGGTCTGGACGTTTTTCGCCAATTCTCTCAGCATGGCAATGCCCAGTCTGGTGAACAACATCAATCTGGTCAGTAAAATCTATTTTCCGCGCGAGATCCTGCCGATTGCCGCCAATCTGGTCTCAATGATCGATTTTGTGATCGCCGCCCTTACTCTTGCCCTGCTGATGATGATATACAAGATTGCGGTTGGCTGGACGATAGTCTTTCTGCCCATACTCCTCATCATCCAGGTGGTGTTTACATTGGGTGTAAGTCTGGCGATTTCGGCGATCAATGTGTTTTATCGTGATGTGCGATTTGTTATCCCCCTGGCGCTACAGATCTGGATGTATCTCTCGCCTGTTATCTATCCGGCAAGCCTCGTCCCGGAACGTTTCCAACCTCTCTATTTCTTGAATCCAATGGCAACGTTGATTGAAAGTTATCGTCGGGTTATCTTCTTCAATCAGCCGCCTGACTGGTTGTACCTGGGCATTACCACGGTTATGACCATCGCGGTTACCATCGTATCGTATCATTATTTCAAGCGCGCTGAGCGCCTGTTTGCCGATCTGATCTAGTGGTTTGTCAACCAGGTTGTGATGGATAGTTTTTTGCGGGGAGGGCTTCGCCCTCCCACGCCCCCTCCCGCCACGTTCATCACAATTATCGTGGCAGACCACTAGCTCCCGCCGCCTATGCGCATGATCGAGTTTGACCGGGTTTCAAAAGCTTACCACCTCGGGGCAGGCCAAACCAGCTTGCGCGAGGCGCTTGCCCGACAGGCGCAGCGCCTGATCGGCAGGCGCACTGCAGCGCACGAGCGGCAGTTGTTCTGGGCCTTGAACGAGGTCAGTTTTCAGGTCGAACAGGGCGAAATCCTGGGCATCATCGGTCACAATGGCGCTGGCAAAAGCACCATCCTGAAACTGCTCTCGCGCGTCACCTTTCCCACCAGTGGCCGCATCGTGACCCGCGGACGCATGGCAGCCCTGATCGAACTGGGGGCGGGTTTTCATCCCGATCTCTCCGGTCGCGAAAATATCTATCTCAATGGCTCGATTATGGGCCTGAAAAAGCGCGAAATTGACGCCCAGTTTGCCAACATTGTCGAGTTTGCCGGACTGGAGCAGTTCATTGACACGCCGGTGAAACGTTACTCCTCGGGGATGTATGTGCGCCTGGCATTTGCCGTGGCGGCCCACGTGCGCGCAGATCTTATCCTCGTTGATGAGGTGCTGTCGGTCGGCGATGCGGCGTTTCAACAACGCTGCCTGACCAAAATGCACGAATTGCACCGCGACGGCGCTACTATCGTCTTTATCTCGCATAATCTGTGGAGCGTCAGCACGTTCTGTAGCCGGGCTCTGTTGCTGCGCGCAGGGCAGATTCAGGCCGAAGGACATCCGACTGAGGTGATACAGATCTACCGCCAACAGGATCGGGAAGCGGCACTGTCGCGTCTGCGAGACCAGGTCGCCGAGGGTGAGCCATTCGAGCCTGCGCACGATCAGGAAGGCGTCACGCCCGTTGTCAAGAGTGAGCTGCTGAATGCCGAGGGCAGGCCAGAACAGGCCTTTGGCCCTGATGAGGCTTTGATCCTGCGCATCACCTACGTTGCCCCTCAGCCCATTGAAGCGCCGGCGTTCGTCGTGCAGATCCAACGCGCCGATGGGGTCATCTGTTGTTTTATCAAAAGTTCAGCCAATGACATTCGTCACGGGGTGTACGGTGAAGGTAATGTTGTACTGCGCATCGATCCGTTGCAACTTGTGCCGGATATGTATTCCATCGAAGTGCGTCTTGAAGACCGGCGACGGGCGCTGATCTATGCTGCCGATAGCGGCAACATCTTCCACGTGAAGGGCTACCTTCAAGGCGCCGAGGCCGGTGGCGTGTTCCAGCCTCGCGTTATGTGGTCGCATCAATCTCACCAGGTCGATTCCGCCTGGCACACCCCGGCATGATGCGGAGAGTTTAAGGGCGGACAGAACATCCGAGCCAACGTGGCTTATGCCGCATTGGAACGCCCCTGCGCACGGCTCTGGTCTCCCCGCTTCGACAGGCTCAGCGCAGGCTCTCCAGCTTCGCTGGAGCGGGGCCGGGGGTGAGGACCAACCAGCGCATCCCAACGCCATAACGCCCGTCGGCGCCCACACGTTCTGTCCGCCCCTAAAGACGCAGAGAGGAGAGGAGCGATGGCCCCTGTCTCGCCTCTGGTATCGGTGATTATTCCCACCTATAATCGCGCCGATCTCCTGCCTCAAACCGTCGAGAGTTGCCTGGCGCAGACCTATCCGCACCTCGAGATCATTGTGGTGGACGATGGCTCAACCGACGCCACGGCTGAAGTGATGGCGCGCTACGGCGCAAAAGTCGTCTATGTGCGCCAGGAGCGCCAGGGTGTGCCCCGGGCTCGCCAGCACGGGTTGCAACGGGCCTCGGGCGAGTACGTCACCTTTCTCGATAGCGATGACCTGATGCTGCCGCTGAAGATCGAACGGCAGGTGCAGGTGCTCACCGCGCGCCCGGAGGTGGGTCTGTGTCACGGCTGGTACTACACCGTTGATGAGCACGGCCGGAAACTGGACATGATGACCGACATGCCAGAACACGACGTGCTCAGCGAATTGATCTGCCGGTGCTTCATCTGGTCAGGAGCGCCATTGATGCGCCGCGTGTGGCTCGACGCCGTGGGGCTCTACAGCACTGCCTGGGAGCGGTGGAGCTTCGACTGGGACCTGTGGCTGCGCCTGGCCCTGGCAGGGTGTCCGTTTGCCTGCGTTCGTGAGCCGATCGGCGCCTACCGGCTCCACACTAATGCTCTGTCGTCAAGCGTTGCGGTGGTTGACCGGCGCATTTTCACCATCCTGGACACGGTGTACGCCGACCCCGGCGCGCCTGCGTCGGTGCGCCTGGTGAAGCGCCGCGCCTACGCGACCTGGCACACCTGGTTCGCCTTGCAGTACTACACCGTTGGCCAGTGGGAAGACGCTCAGCGCCATCTCAGCATGGCTCTGGCCTCCGAAGCGCCCGAGGTGGTCCATCCACGGGAGCTTGCCACGCAGATCGGCAACCACGCGGTGTATGGGCGCAGCCCCGATCCGCTGCGCTATCTCGATGAGGTGTTCGCCCATTTGCCCCCTCAGGCCGAAGGGGTGCATCGCTACCGCGCCTGGGTCCAGGCGCGCGTCCACCAGACTCTTGCGCTCCGCCTGCATCGCTTCGGCAACAGTACTGCCGCGGGCGAGCATCTGGCTCGCGCCCTGGCTCTGGACCCCGACCTGGCCTTGCAGACCGATCGCTTCATCGATCTGGTGCTGTATCACGCTGTACGCCTGTCGGACGACCCGCCAGAGGTGTACATCAACCAGGTAATGCAGAACTTGCCCCCTGAGGCTGAAGCCCTGCGCTCGCTGCACCTGCCAATGCTGGAACGGTTGCGCTTCCATACCTATCTGGAGAGCGCACAGAGCGCTGACGCTGCCAGCGCCTTGCCCACCACCCGGGAAGACCTGACAGACCGACCGTCTCGCGAACCAGGTCTCGCCGCCAATCCCGAGGCATTCCGGCACGCCGTGGTTCAATCGGCCATTCTCCAACCCGAACCCGAAGCCTACGCCAGATTGGTCCTGAACACTCTGCCGCCATCCCTCAGTAGCCTGCAAGCCCAGCGCTCCCCCATTCTGGGCGCCCTCAGTCTCAAGCGCGCCTTTGACAGCTATGCGGCTGGACGGCATGTCGAGACGATCGTCAATGTGCTGAAGGGGGTGCGGCATTGCCCATCGAGCATCACCAACCGCGGGGTGATTGCAATCTTCGCGCGATCGCTCCTCCCAGGACTGCGATAAGGGACTGCTATGCGCCAGCCATCTGACCCACCGCTCGTCTCGGTCGTTATTCCCACCTACAACCGCTCGGGGTTGCTGCGTCTGGCCATTGAGAGTGTGTTGACCCAGACGTACCCGGCAATCGAGATTATTGTGGTTGATGACGGTTCCAGCGATGACACCCCGACAGTCGCTGCGGCGTTTGCCCCCCGGATTACCTACATCCGGCAAACCAATCGGGGCGGCGCTGCCGCGCGCAATACCGGCCTACAGGCCGCGCGGGGCGCATATATCAACGTCCTCGACGACGACGATCTGATGCTGCCAACCAAGATCGAGCAGCAAGTACGGGTGCTCGAGCGCCGACCGGAGATTGGTCTGGTGCACTGCGGCTACTATATGATCAGCCAGGCCGGCCGGAAATTGGAGAAGGTCTCCTTTTTGCCAGATGGAACGCTGGAGGAGTTGATCGTCCTGAACCCGATCTGGTCAGGAGCGCCACTGATGCGCAGGGAGTGTGTCGAGCGGGTTGGCGGCTACCGCCCACTGGTGGTCGAAGACTGGGATCTGTGGCTGCGTATCAGTCTGGCCGGCTACGCCTTCGCCTGCGTCCAGGAGCCACTTGGCGCCTACCGGATGACAGCGGGAAGCATTATGTCGAATGTGGCGCGGGTTGAACGCGACTCGATGGCCATGCTCGACGACCTGTTCGCCGATCCAGCATTGCCCGCCCCGGTGCAGGCGCGCCGGAACGACGCCTACGGTACCACCTGTCTGTGGTTAAGCTGGCGCTACTACCACAGTCATCAGTGGGAAGCGGCGCAGCGATGCCTGGAACGCGCCCTGAGCTTCATCCCGCAACTCAACAACGACGACATGTTTCTGGTCAACCTGCTGGTAGAGGGGGCCTTCGGCGCGTATATCACCGACCCATTGGGGTTCGTGGAAGGGATGCTCGCCCATCTCCCGCCATCGGTACGCCGTCTTGAGCGCTATGCGGCGTACATGCGCGGGCAGACCCACCTGGGTGTGGCTCTGCGCCTCTACGGACGGGGCCAGATCGGCGAGGCGCAGAATCATCTGCGGCAGGCATTGGCGCTCCAACCGACCCTCCTCAACCAGCCTGATGCCTTCGTCAACCGGATGCGCCACTTTGCCACCAGGCAGCCCGATCTCGACCCGGAACGCTTTGTCGAAACGGTCCTGCAACACCTGCCAGCCGAAGCGCGCTCGCTGTTCAGGCTCCGCGCTACCCTGGTGAGCGCCGCGCGCTTCGCCGCGGCGTTTGATGATTACCACGCTGGCCGCCGGCATCGGGTCATTCCCCACCTTGCCACAGCCCTGCGCTACGACCCCTCAGGCCTGTTGAACCGCGGCGTCGTGGCAATTGCGGTGAAATCGCTACCCGCCTTTCTGGGGCGCCAACTGACAACCGGGCGCTGATAGAACATGCCGCTGCGCCGCACAATACCAGGATGAAAATGGGTTTTTCCCGGGAGGGCTACGACCTGCCAAACCCTCTCCGCTGGCCGGCTGTTTCCTGGGAGAGCTACACCCTCCCCAATCCTCCCGCCGGGCAGTTTAAGGGCGGACAGACCATCCGAGCCAACGTGGCGTGTACCGCATTGGAACGCCCCCGCGCGCGGCGCTGGTCTCCCCGCTTCGACAGGCTCAGCGCAGGCGCTCCAGCTTCGCTGGAGAGGGGGAGGGGGCGAGGACTAACCAGCGCATCCCAACGCCATAACGCGCGTCGGCGCTCATACGTTCTGTCCGCCCCTGAACGCCGGGCAGGGGTGGAGGAAAGCCGGTTTCCCCTCGCTCCAGGCGGCGCCGGAGGCGCATACCACCCCGGAGGGTGGTGTACAGCACGTTCCTCTTGAAAGCTGCAATCGCCCATGGCATCACCGCTCGTTTCGGTTATTATCCCTGCCTACAACAGCGCGGCGTACATCGGTCAGGCCATAGAGAGCGTGCTGGCCCAGACCTACGCCGCAATCGAGGTGATCGTGGTTGACGACGGCTCAACCGACGCGACTCGGGACGTGCTGGCGCCTTACCACTCGCAGATCACCTGCCTGCGCCAGGCCAATCGCGGACCGGCAGCAGCCCGCAATACCGGTCTGCGCGTTGCCAGGGGGACGTACCTGCAGTTCCTCGACAGCGATGACCTGCTGGTTCCCACAAGCATCGCGGCGAAAGTAGCCTTTCTGGAACGTCACCCGCAGTACGGGCTGGTCTATTCGGCCTGGCGGCAGGTTGATCGCAACGGCAGGCGTGTGCTTGGCGAAGTGCATCCGGCCCGCCAGGGGCACGTGCTCGCGGCGCTGTTGCGGCGCGAGTTCTTTTTCTTTCCCGGCGCGGCTCTGCTCCGGCGCGAGTGCCTCGACGCTGTCGGCGCCTTCGACGAGACCGCCTATGGCACCGAAGATGCCGACCTCTGGATCCGCCTTGCGCGCGCCGGCTATGCCTTCGGCTACATTGATGAGCCTTTGTTTGTCTATCGCTTCCACGAGACCAGTATTACTGCACGGGTTGATCCGCGGCAGATAGTAAGCTGGCAAACCCACCTTGCCCGCTTCTTCGGCGATCCCACATTACCCCCCGCTATCAAAGCGATCGAGGCCGAGGCTTACGCCGTTCTGCACTACGAAACGGCGATGCGCTATTTCCGCATTGGCCGGGTCGCCGAGGGGCAGGAGCACCTGCGCCTGGCCTGGCGGCACTGCCCAACCCTGGAGCGCGAGCGGATTCGGGATTGCATTGTGGGCGCAGCCCTCGACCCGCGGACCGCCGATCCCGAGGCCTTTCTCGACCGGGTGTTCGCGTACCTGCCCGCGGATGTGCCGTCGCTGCGCCACCTGCGCCGCCGGGTCTACGGCGGCTACCACATCGGGATGGTTTTTCTCCATCACCAGCACGGACAGCGTCGTCATATACGCCGACACATCGTAGCGGCGCTGCGAGCCGAACCACGGATCATCGGGAACCGCGGGTTTCTCCGTATGGTGTTGCGTTCTCTGCTCCCGTGAGAGTACAGAACTGTCATCTTTCGGGAACTGAACTGTTATCACCCTGTTAGCTCAACTCGCTACACTGCCCTATGTCACCCCTACCGGGGTGCAGTGCCAGGTAACGACGAACGCCGGCGCCGCTCCCACGAACCTGCTGCACATGATGCCTGTTGGAATTGAACAAGCCGGGTGCGCGCCACAGCCAGAGCACACTGTGACACCACCACGGCAATCTACAATCCACAGTTATGGTACAGGTGTTGGCATGCGAGTGCTGATTATCGCCACGAATTCAACCCCTGCTGGTCTGGCTGCAGAGGTGCGCGCAGGCAAGCATCAACGTGTTGACTACCTGGAACTGGCCGAGCGCTTCAATTCAGAGTATCTCGATTACAATCGGCTGCCCGCTCGCCCGCTCGTACAAAGATTTGAAGATCTGTTGCGTAGCGACCTGCGTCTCGCGGCGAACGCTGCGCGCCTGGTTCGCCAGAAGGGCTATGATTGTGTTATCAGCCTCTCGGAGCGGGTCGGCGTGCCACTCGCGTTGCTGCTCGACCGGCGGGTCCGTCACATTGTTATTTTCCATCACGGCATGTCGCCGAAGAAGTTACGGCTGATTAAAGCCATGAGACTGCAGCGGCGCTGGGATATCATCGCAGCAATCAGCAGGGCCGAGGCTGAGGGTATGCGCGCGGCGCTGGACCTGGAGCCAGAACGCGTGGTCGCCTTGCACACACCGGTGGATACCCGCTTTTACCAGCCCGACGGGCTTTCCAGCGGTGTCGAAGGGTTCATCCAGAGTCTCGGCCTCTCCTACCGCGACTACCCGACGCTCATTCGGGCTATGCGCCGCCTGCCGCACATTCCCTGCCAGTTGCGCGTCGGCAGCACGTGGGTCTCGGGGCGCGGCGGGCACGAGCAAGAGCCATTGCCAGCGAACATCAGTGTGGAACCCTTCGTGCATCCGCATCGCCTGCGCGAATGTTATGCCGCGAGCCGGTTTATTATTGTGCCGATCCGGGCAACGACGCAGTGGAGCGCCGGCTGCACCTCGGTGCAGGCCGCGCAGGCTATGGGCAAACCGGTTGTGGCAACACGTATGCCTGGCCTGAGCGAGTACGTCGTCGAAGGTGAAACAGGGTTGCTGGTCAATCAGGGTGATGACCGGTCTATGGCTGAGGCAATAGACACGCTCTGGAACGAGCCGCAGCGCGTGGTGCGGATGGGCCGCCAGGCGCGGCAGTGGATGCAGGAGAACTTTTCGCTCGATGCATGGCTCCAGCGTGTCGAGTCGCTGGCCTGGCAGGTGGCACGGCAAGGAGTAAGATACCTGAGCGTCTTCAGCTGCGTTGTTAGCGCAGCGGCAGCGCTGGCCTGAGCCAGAGCGACTGTGCCGTTTGTGAGAGGGAGAGCAGGGTCACGCCTGCTTCCGATACGGACCATTAAGATGCAGCAACTCGCCAACACTGTCTTACGAAACTCGATCGCCGGTCTGGTTGCTCAGATAGCGATCAAACTGCTCTCCTTCGCCTTCTCGGTGCTGATCATTCGCCAACTCGGGGCCGGTGACTTTGGCCAGTATGCGGCGGTGATCGGCTTTGGCACTGTGTTTCTGTTCATTGCCGATCTGGGGCTGGCGCCCTACACCGTGCGCGAGGTGGCGCGCCTGCGTGACACGCCCGATGGTCAGGCGCGCATCAGGGATCTCTACGCCGATGTGCTGGCCCTGCGGCTGATCCTGGCCCTGGTTGCCGGGCTGCTGGTGACAAGCGCGGCAATCCTCACCGGTCGCCCCACGATGATGATCGGCGCAATTGCGCTGAATGCGCTGACTGTACTGGTCTACGCCGTCCACGGCAGCACCGAGGCCGTGCTCGCCGGCCACGAGCGCCTCGACCTGACCGCCGGCGTGCAGGTGGTCAATCAGCTTGTCTTCGTTTGTCTGGGTGGCCTGGCGCTCTGGCTGGGCCTGGGTTACTACGGGCTGATTATTGCCACGATGGCCGGCGTCGTCGTGATGACGGCGCTGGTGGTTCGCGCAGTCCGGAACCTCGGCCTCCGCCCGGGCCGGCTAACCCGGCAGGGCTGGATTCCCCTGCTGCGCGCCGCCTTCCCCTTCGGCGTCATCGGCCTGACGCTGGGGATCTCGTACCGCTTTGACACGGTGCTGCTCAATATCTTCAGCGGCGACAGGCCCACCGGCCACTACAACGCCGCCTACAATCTGGTATTCGCTCTGGTAACCCTGTCCAATGTGCTTAACACAGCACTCTACCCCTCGCTCTCGCGCCAGGCTGTGACCAATCCCGGCAGCTTGCCGAAGATCTATGAGCGGTTGTTGCGCTACCTGCTGCTGGTGGCCCTGCCAATCGCCGTAGGCGGGTTCATCCTGGCCCGTCCGCTGGTGGGGTTCCTCTTCGGTCCTGAGTATGGGCCTTCAGCCACACTCCTGGCAATTCTGATCTGGGTCGTTCCGCTGATGTTCCTGTCGGAGTTTCTGGGCTACGTGGTGGTGATTGCCGGACGGGAGGCCCTGGTCGCGCGGGCAATCGTTGTCAGCAGCAGTGTCAATATTGTCGCCAATCTGCTGCTCATCCCTCGCTATGGCACACTGGCCGCCGCAACCATCACTGTGGTCACCGAACTGGTGCTGGTCGGGCAGTACCTGTGGCTCATGCGCGATTTGCTCGGCCAGATGCGTTGGGGCGCCCTGTCACGCTCCGCCGCAGCAGTCGTCGCTATGGCCACACTGGTCTACGCCTTCCAGGATCTACCGGTGCTGGTGACCGTGGCGATGGGCGGGGCGCTCTACGCCAGTCTGCTGCTGGCGATGCGGGTGATCGGTCCCGATGAAGCTGCCTTCGTGCGCGGTCTGATCGCTGCGCGGCGGGCTACGGCGGAGCCATCGTAGGAGTGCACGGATGAAGATCCTCCTCGCCGTCCATCACTTCCCGCCGCGCTACAGCGCTGGCGCCGAACTGTACACCTTTTGCCTGGCGCGCTGGCTACTCGCTCACGGGCACGAGGCCGAGGTGGTCTGCGTTGAGACGCTCGACCCGGAGCGCGCGGCGGGAGTTGAAGCCGAGTACGACAACTACCAGGGCGTGCCGGTCTGGCGATTGCACCTGGGGCTGCGCGGCGCGCCAGCGAACTGGACCTACGCCAACCCGATGGTGGCCGGGTGGGTTGCCAGGCATATGCAAGCCAACCGGCCTGACCTGCTCCACCTGCACAGCGGTTACCTGATCGGCGCCGGCGTGCTGGAGGAAGCCTACCGTCTCGATGTGCCGCGTATCGTGACCTTGCACGACTACTGGTTCCTCTGCCCGCGCTTCACCCTGCTGCGCGGCGATGGTCAGGTCTGCGCTGAGATCCCCGCCGATCCAGCCGGCTGCGCCTGGTGCCTCAATCTCGACCGGCGGCGCTATCGTCTCCCTGAGCAGGTGAGTGGCGGCCTGGCTGGCCGGGCCTGGGTGGCCCTGGTCGGCGGCGCGGGACGTGATGCGCAGGCCGCGCGGCGCGCGTATCTGCAGGCGGCCCTCGCGCAGGTCGATCTGGCGATCGCGCCCTCACGCTTCCTGGCAGGGATCTTCACAACAAGCCAGATCCAGACGAGACTGCAAATAATGCGCATAGGTCTCGATATGGATCGACTGGCAGCCGTGCCACCACCGCCACGTGGCGGCATCCTCCGCCTCGGCTATCTCGGCCAGATAGCGCCGCACAAAGGGGTTCATCTGCTGGTGCAGGCGGTGCGCCAGCTTCCGCTCGATGGACGACCGATCCAGTTGCGGATCTTCGGCAACCCCGAGCAAAACCCCAGCTATACGCGCCAGTTGCGGACCTTGATGGGCGCCGACCCCCGCATTACCCTGGCAGGTTCCTTCACCAGCGAGCAGTTGCCCACCGTGCTGGGCGAACTGGATCTCACGGTCGTCCCCTCGATCTGGTATGAGAATAGTCCAATCACGATCATGGAGGCTCACGCTGCGGGACGCCCGGTGATCACCTCTCGCCTCGGCGGCATGGCCGAACTGGTGCGCGACGAGGTAGACGGGCTGCACTTCGCTCCCGGCGACGCCGGCGACCTGGCACGGCAGATCCAGCGCCTGCGCGACGAGCCAGGGCTGCTGGAGCGCCTGCGCGCCGGGGTGCGCCCGCCGCCCAGCATTGATGATGCAATGGGCGAACTGATCGAGGCCTATCGCCTGGTGATCGATCAGCGCCGGGCCGCGCGACCGATGGAGGTAGTCTGATGCCGCCGCGTGTCGCTATCATCGTACTGACCTACAACGGCCTCGCCGACACCCTGGCCTGCCTGGCGTCGCTGGAGCGCCTGGACTATCCCCGCGAGCGTTATCGCGTCGTGGTGGTAGACAACGCTTCGCAGGACGGAACGCCCGCAGCAGTGCGGGCAGCCTTCCCCGAAACATTCGTATTCGTTATTGAGAACGGGGCCAACCTCGGCTTTGCGGCGGGTAACAACGTCGGCCTGCGCTACGCCCTGGCGCAGGGTTTCGACTACGCCCTGCTGCTCAACAACGACACGGAGGCCCCGCCCAACCTGCTGAGCGCGCTGGTGGCCGCAGCCGAAAGCGACCCGCGCGCAGGCGCGGTGGGACCGATCATTTACTACCACGCTGCGCCGACACGGGTCTGGTCGGCGGGCGGCTGGATCGACTGGGAACAGGGCATCAGCCGGATGGAAGGTGAGGTTGAGGATCAAGGGCAGTTCACGGCAACCCGTGAGGTAGACTTCATAACGGGCTGCGCGATGCTGCTTCGGTGCGCGGCGCTGGAGCGGGTCGGCTTGCTCGACGAACGCTTCTTTATGTACTTCGAGGAGACCGAGTGGTGCGTGCGCGCCCGCCGGGCGGGCTTTCGCATCCTCTTTGCGCCACAGGCAAAACTCTGGCACAAGATCCCCCTCAACGCCCGTTTTGACAAGGAGTATCTGGCGTACTACATGACCCGCAACCGGCTGCTGTTCCTGCGAGCCACAGGCGCCAGACCGCGGACCTGGTTCAAGGCCCTGGTACTGCAGGATCTGCGCACCTACCTGAGCCTGTGCCTGCGCCCGAAGTGGCGCGCGCGCCGGGGCCGCGTGGGGATGCGCCTGGCCTGGATAGACTTCTGGCGGGGGAAGTTTGGGCGGCTGGAGACGACGATTTAAGGTGCCGACAATGCGCATTGGAATTGACGTTCGCTACCTCTCCCACGGCCTGGTTGGCGGCGTGCATACGTATGTGAAGCAACTGGTGCCGGCGTTGCTGAGGGCAGCTCCGGAGCACGAGTTTGTACTCTACGCCGACACCAAGGCGCCCTTCGAGTTGCGCGATGTGCCGGCCAACACGCGGGTACGCTATCTGCCGTACCGTAATGCACTCTCCAGTGTCATGAGCGACTTCGTGCGCATGCGCCGCGCGATGGCTACTGACCGGGTGCAAATCGCGCACTTTCCCACCAACTACGGCTTTGGACCGCGCGGCGCCGCAACGGTAATCACTCTGCACGACGCAATGACCTTGATGCCGCTGAGCCATACGTTGCAGAGCAAAGGCACCCTCTGGGATACTCGCGCGCGCGCGATGACGATATACCTCTACTGCTGCTCGCACCTGGCTCTGCGCCGCGCCGATCTGGTGCTCACCGTCTCGGAGCACGCACGCCGGGAGATCGCCCACCACGGTCGCTACGATCCCGGGCGGATTGTCGCGATCCATCACGGGATCGAGGCCGGGTTGCGCCGGGTGACGGATGCAGCAGTCCTGGCTGAAGTGCGAGCGCGTTACAGGCTGGAACGCCCTTTCATCCTCGCCGACGGGTTGAAGAATCCGGCGGTAATCGTGCGCGCATGGCAGCACCTGCCGCAACACCTGCGCGACAGCCACACAATCGTCTTCTTCAGCCGGCGCGAGCCACTACCGGTGGTGCGGGAAACCGAGGCCGCCGGTCAGTGCCGCCTGTTGCTGAACATACCTCGGGCGGATCTGGTCGCGCTCTACAGTATGGCCTGCGCCTTTGTCTTCCCTTCGTGGCTGGAAGGCTTCGGCATTCCGATTGTGGAAGCTATGACCTGCGGCGCGCCAGTGATCTGCGCCGACAACTCAGCGATGCCGGAGGTTGCCGGTGGCGCTGCTCTCCTCTGCAACGCCGAGGATGAGCATACACTGGCAGGACACCTGAACCGCGTACTTGGCGACACGAACGAAGCGGAGCGCTTGCGCGAGCTTGGGTACGCCCGCGCGCGCCAGTTCTCGTGGCAGCGCACAGCGGAACAGACCCTTGCAGCCTACCACCGCGCGGCCGGCACATCCGTTCCCGTATCGGACCCCCACCGTTTGCACACGCAGCAGAGTTGAACCTATGCGCATCCTCGCTCTGACATCCTGGTGGCCCGAGCCTGCCGATAACGGGATCAAGCTACGCCTGAGCCGGCTGCTGGAAGCGCTGGGCACCAGGCACGAAGTGCACTTGCTGGCGCTGTGCCGTGATCTGCCCGCTGCGACAGACCAGCAACTGCCGTTGCGCTACTGCGCAACCGCGCTCGCTGAGCATGCACCAGCGACACCGTTACGCAAAGGCAGTCAGGTGATGAGCCTCTGGTCGCTCAGACCCGCCTCGGTACGCGCCGCCTGGAGCCCGTCCTTTGCCGACCTGGTACGTCGGAGCGCAGTCGCCCTTACTCCCGATATCGTCGTTGCTTTTGAGCTCTCCAGCGCACCGTACGCACTGCTGCTCCCCGGCATCCCGCGGGTCCTTGATGACCTGGAGATGGCCGCGCTACACGACGAATTCACTACCTCCACCGGTCCTCAGCGCCTGCGACGCTGGCTCACCTGGGCAAAGCACCGCAGCTATGTGCGGCACATCCTTGCAGGTTTTGCCGGTTACACGGCGGTATCGGCGCGTGAAGCTGCCCTGGCCGAACCACTCGCGCCCGCAAGGGCGCAGATGGCCGTACTGCCGAATGGCGCCGACATCGAGGCCACGCTTCTCCCCCTGGAGCCCGAACCGGACACCCTGATCTACCCGGGCGCGCTTAGCTACCAGGCCAACCACGACGCGATGAGCTATTTTCTGGAGCACATTTTCCCCCAGATACGTGGAATGCGCCCTGCGACCAGACTCCGGATCACGGGCCGGGCCACCACAGCCCAGATCGCGGCCCTACCGCCATCCGAAGGGGTAGAGTTCACCGGCTTTGTGCCTGATATTAAAGCGCTGGTAGCGCGCAGTTGGGCCGAAGTGGTACCACTGCGGGAGGGCAGCGGCACGCGCCTGAAGATCCTCGAAGCCCTGGCCCTGGGCACCCCGGTGGTCAGCACAACGAAAGGCGCTGAGGGGCTTGATCTGACACCTGGCCGGGATTACCTGATCGCCGATACGCCTGCAGCCTTTGCCGAGACCACCGTGCGCCTGCTTGCCCACCCCGACGAGCGCGCGCGACTAAGCGCCAACGGTCGCCGCGCGGTAGCCGAGCGGTACGACTGGCGAGCCATCGGGGCGCGCTTTGTGGCCCTGGTGGAGACGATAGCAACCCAGAAACAGGTTATTTATGGCACACGCATCCACACAACCTGATCTCGCCATTATTATCGTTAATTGGAATACCCGGCAACTGCTCCTGGATTGCCTGGCGGCCATACCGGCTGCCACACCTGACATTGCCGTCGAGACCTGGGTGGTAGACAACGGTTCCGCCGACGGCAGTGTCGCGGCCGTGCAGAGCCACTACCCTGAGGTGCGGATCATTGCGAACGGCGACAATAAAGGCTTCGCGGCGGCCAACAACCAGGCCATTCGCGCCAGCAACAGCCGCCACGTGCTGCTACTTAACAGTGATACCCTTCCCGGGGCCGGTTCGCTCAGCGCCCTGGTACGTTTTCTCGATCAGCATCCCCGGGTAGGGATCGTTGGACCAGAACTGCTCAATGGCGACGGGAGCGTGCAACTCTCCTACGCCAGTTTTCCGACCCTGGCTTCAGAGTTGACCGGGCGTAACCTGCGCCGCCGCCAGCGTTTTGCCACCAGCGATGGGAGCGAGGCTTACCGTGTGGATTGGATCGGCGGCGCCTGTTTTGCAATCCGGCGGACGGCTATTGAACAGTTCGGCCTGCTCGACGAGCGCTACTTTATGTACACTGAGGAAGCGGACTGGTGTTTTCGCGCCCGGCGGGCCGGCTGGGAAGTTTGCTACCTCCCAGGAGCGGAAGTGGTGCATCTAGGAGGACAGAGCAGCCGCATGGTCAGTACCCGGATGAAAGCCGAACTCTACCGCAGCAAGCTACGTTTCTTCGGCAAGCACTACGGCTCGCTACGCACGCACATACTGGGAATCGGACTGCTGGCCATTTTTCTCACCAGAGCAACTGCCGGGGCGCTCGTTACGGCTGTGCCGGGGCGCCAGGGCGCCGGACGGACAATCACGCGCGACAGCGGCCTGATGCTGGCGGCCATTCAACGCCAGTTGCGCCAACCCCTGGCACCCGAGGTGGTACGATGAGGATCGGTATTGATGCACGCTTCCTGACCCACCCCCAGCGCGGGGGGTTCAAGACCTACAGTGAAGAATTGATTGCGGCCCTGGCTGACGTCGATCGGGATAATGAATATATCCTCTATGTTGATCGACCACCTGCACCGGGGGATCGCATCCCCCGCCAGCCAAACATAAGCGTACGCATTATTGACGGCCACCTGCGCCTGATTGGCATGCCCTGGCGTGAACAAGCTGGCCTGGCGCTTGCTGCCGTTCGCGACCGGCTTGACCTCCTGCACGCCCCGTGTCTGACTGCACCACTGCTCCTGAGCTGTCCTCTGGTTGTGACCATCCACGATATGATCTGGAAGCGCCTCGGAATAGCGGACAGTGGCCGCTGGGCGCTTAACCCACGCTCACTGATGGATCACTACTACCGACTTGTGCCGGACGTAGCAGCACGGCGTGCGGCGGTAGTGATTACCGTCTCCCACGCGGCAAAGGCCGACATCATCGCGGCATTCGGGCTTCCCGCCGAGCGGGTAATTGTTACTCACGAGGCGGCGAAGCCGGTTTTCTACCAGTCGATCGACCCGGTCACTGCGGCAGCAACCCGCGCGCGCCTGGGGCTGAACGGCTCCTACTTACTCGGCATCGGTTCGTCTGATCCGCGAAAAAACATGGAGACCCTGCTGCGCGCCTACGCTCTGCTTCCCGCGGAACAACGTGCGGGTCATCAACTCGCAATCGTTTGGACCCACCAGCACCTGGCCGAGGAGATTGCCCAGCTCGCGCACGAACTGGGCATAGCCAGACAAACGGTGTTCCTCAGGGGTGTAGACGATAGCGAGTTAGCGGCGCTCTATGCCGGGGCAAGCCTGTTTGCCTTTCCATCGCGTTACGAGGGCTTCGGTCTTCCACTGCTTGAGGCTATGGCATGTGGGGCGCCGGTGGTTGCGGCCAACAACTCATCCATCCCAGAGATTACCGGTGATGCCGCCCTGCTCTTCGACGCCGACAACTATCAGGAACTTGCGGCAGCTATGCTACGGATCCTCAGTGAGAAAAACTTAGCACAGACCCTCCGGGCAACCGGGCAGCGGCGCGCAAGCACGTTCTCCTGGAACCGCTGCGCGCGCGAAACCCTGGCGGTCTACACGCAGGTCAATCAGTGGGGTGACGCCGTGGTGGAGCGTCCCATAGGATAAATGTGTCCGGCTGCTCACGTCGCAAGAGAGGACCGACAGGCACGAACATGCTCCGATGGCTTGACCACCTTGAACGTCCCGAAGCGTTACCGGTGTTTCCTCGCCGGTTGCTCGCCGTCGCGATGGTAGGCATTGCGATCGCCTACAGCGTCTCGATCGGGTTCATCCTCGCCCGCGGGAACTCCCGTCTGGCGCTGATGCTGATCGTCCTCCCGCTCCTACCTATCGCCATAAGCTTCGCCTCACGCTACTTTGCGACTATCGTTCTGATCCTGCCCCTGACGGCACTGATGTTGCGCATGGTCAACATACCAGTGGGCAACGCCAGTGAAATGCCGATCAGCATGGTCATCGCGCTGGGGCTGGTCGGAATGTGGCTGACCGGCATGCTGATCAGGCGCAGATGGGAGGTGACACCCACACCGTTCAACCGGGTTTTACTGGCGTTCATGGCCGTCTGCATTGTTTCTATGCCCTGGGGTATCGTTTGGGCCGACCCGATCCTGAACTGGCGGATTGTGGGCAACAACTTTCGCGTAGTACAGTCTGCCTCGCTCCTCTCGCTGCTGGCCCTGATGTGGGTGCCATTCATGGTGGCACGCTTCATCGACCGGCCATGGAAGATCTGGTTTTACCTGTGGTCGTTTATAGCCTGCGGGGCTATGATGACTGCCACCCAGTTTTTCAGCATACCCCAGATATTCCTGAATGACAGGGGCCTCTGGGGACTGTGGTTTGCAGTGCCACTGGCCGGGCTGGTGATTGTGTATCCCCACACGCCGTGGTACGGAAAGCTCGCGGGAGCAGCGCTCCTTGGCTGGCACCTGTACATAGTTGCGGTCAAAAACTCTCTCTGGGTCTCTGGCTGGCTCCCGACCCTGGCAGGATTGTTTGCGCTGCTTTTCCTGCACTCACGTAAGCTCTTCGTGGTGATCCTGATCATCGCCATCCCCTACGCTGTCATTGGGCCAGGTCGCGATTATCTGGAGAAAGTAACCGCGGACAATATTGAGGAAGGCAGCAGTGGACGCCTGGAGATCTGGGAACGGAACATGGGGATTGTGCGCGAGCACTGGCTGTTCGGCACCGGGCCGGCGGGCTACGCGCCCTACAATATGACCTACTTCCCCTGGGATGCGCGCTCGACCCATAATAACTACTTCGACATTCTGGCTCAGTTCGGGGTGATTGGCGCCGGGCTGTGGCTCTGGTTCATGGGCGCCAGCCTGTGGTACGGCTGGCGCACGGTGCAGATCACGCCACCTGGACTGTTACGTACTGTAGCCATCGTTGCCACTGCTGGTTGGGCTGGCGCTCTGGTTTCAATGGTCTTTGGCGATTGGATGTTGCCCTTCGTCTACAACCAGGGGATCGCTGGTTTTAGCTACGCAGCCTATAACTGGCTATTCCTCGGTTTACTGATTGTAGTGAGGCAAATGGCTGAGCAACACACGCAAAGCGTCGTCACCTCAGGAGCGTCCGCGCAGGAGGCTTGAAGCATGTCGGTGCATCCATCCCTGCCAGAAAAACTGGCTGTTGCAGACTGGACCGAACCAAAGCAGGCGGCCGTCTCTGGCCGGCGCTTCTGTGCAGTTGTTGTAGTAATCGTGTTGATTCTGACAAGCCTGCCTTTCATCTTTGCATACACCACTGCCCCCACCACGCGCCATTTCACCGGGGTCATGTACAACATCCCCGATCACAACCAGTACTTTGCCTGGATGCGCGATCTGAGCCACCAGAACCTGGCCGCCAATCGGCTCACTCCCGAGCCGAACGAGCCAGCGCTCTTCCACCTGCTCTGGTGGAGCGCCGGTCGGGTGGGAACGCTTCTTGGCCTGGAGTACGCCGCGGTGTTCGGGGCCTTGCGGGTGATTGCCACCATAGCCTTCCTGGTGAGCGCTTATGGGTTTTTGCGCATCGCTGTATCCGGACCTGTTCAACAACGGCTGGCGTTCCTGATCTTCGCCTTCGGCGGGGGCCTGGGTGTGGTCTGGATCGTTGTCAAGTACGTCCAGGGTCTACCCGAAGCGCCCTTCCCCTTCGACACCTACACCTCCGAGCCGAATAGCTTCTTCATCGCCCTGGCCTTCCCGCACTTCGGCATGGCCCTGGCGCTGATCATTGCGCTGATCGGCCTGACACTCTACGCTCAGCAGCGCCAGCAACTACGCTACGCCGCGCTAGCCGGAGTGGTTGGCGCGCTGATCGGCCTGCAGCATGCCTACGACTTGCTGACTGTCGGGGCCGTGCTTGGCCTGTGGTGGCTCCTGATCTGGTGGCGTGATCGCCGCTTTCCGGCTTTCCTATTCAAGGCCGGACTGATCATCGCGGCCTTCGCGTTCCCGCCAGCGGCATACCTCTCCTATCTCGTGCTAACCGATAGCACCTGGGGCGGTAAGCTGGCGCAGTTCGACAATGCTGGCGCCTGGACTCCCGGCCCGTTGCACCTGCCGATCCTCCTTGGAGTTCCACTCCTCCTGGCGTTGATCGCATTTCGCCCTCGAATGCTACGCAGCCGCAACGATGCCGAGTTGCTGGTGGCGGTGTGGTTTCTGGCCCACTTCGTGCTGGCCTACCTGCCGCTCAGCTTCCAGATCCACCTGCTTCTGGGCTGGCAGATGCCAATTGCGGTGCTCGCCGCCCGGGCTATCCACGACATCATCTGGCCGTGGCTCCGGGTGCACGTCCCACGCCTGGCCTGGCCCGCCCTGGCAATCGTTCTGGGATTGTGCGTGGTAACCAATGCATACATTTTCTTCTGGCGTTTCTACGACCTCTCGCGCTACAGCCAGCCGTACTTTCTGAGCCAGGACGAAGTAGCCGCGCTGCGCTGGCTGGGAACCCACACGACCAGCCAGGACGTGGTGCTGGGTGTGCTGGAGATCAACCAGCATGTTCCGGTCTGGTCCGACGCGCGAGCCTACGTGGCCCACTGGGCAGGCACGCTGGACTTCTTCACCAAGCAGAAGAACGCCGAGCGGGCGGTCAACCCGGCGACGCCACAGGAGGAGCGACGAAGACTGCTCAATGAGTTTACGGTGACGTACGTGATCGTGCGTGAGCAGGATAGCCCGCGCCTCGCGTTTGCTGCCAGTGCCAGTTCGGATCTGGCGCCAGTCTACGAGAATGCAACGGTAACGATCTACCGAGTCCAGCCAGATGCGCATGTGTCCGGGCCATAGCCCTACGTAGATCTACGGTCAATATCGAAGGAGGGTACAATGATGAAGGAACAGTTTATTCAGCTTGTAAAGCCCATCATTTCACGTTCTCCTCGATTGGCAATGACGTACAGATATGCACGTGATACATGGAATTGTATCCGTTCAGGCACCCCCGGAAGGGAGCAGTTTGGGGGCGGGCTGATTCGCCCAATACGCGGTAACGGCCGCAAT
>OGCI01000183.1_pt1 | contig 80625 bp, 66 predicted proteins | sample 1570021 | NCBI WGS metagenome assembly OGCI01 (sample SAMN06264664, study PRJEB24512) | hot springs metagenome | isolation source: Hot spring water | place: South Africa: Tshipise | collected 2015-06-21
TCACTCTGGTGGCAATATGGACATTCTTGGCTCATATCCCTATTTTACCAATCTCCTGAATTTTATCCACTCCCCCACAGAACAAGCATTGACGCTTCCCTGGGGCACGGCTATAATAGCGCACGCGCTGTGGGGAACTATCCACAGCAATGTCCTTTCACAACCAATTTTCCCCGTTGGGGCGGCTGTGTGTCAGTTGAGCTACCAGCGGCGGCAAGTGAAGATTGGAGTATCGCATGTACGCAATCGTTCGGACAGGTGGGCGGCAATACCGGGCCGAGCCGGGGCAGTTGATTGACGTTGAGCGGCTGCCCTATGAAGAAGGCGCAACCGTGGAGTTGACAGATGTGTTGTTGGTCGCTCCCGACGAAGGTCAGCCGCTGATTGGCCGCCCGACAGTCGAAGGGGCGGTAGTCAAGGCGACTGTCGTTGAGCAGGGCCGAGGCCCCAAGATTTTCGTCTGGAAGTACAAACCGAAGGAGCGCTATCGTCGGCGCAGGGGACATCGCCAGTACTACACCCGGCTTCGCATTGACAGTATCGCGGGCGTATAGGTGATCGCTTGGCGGGGACGAGGAGAACAGGACAATGGCACACAAAAAAGGCGGCGGTTCGACTCGCAACGGGCGCGATAGCGAGAGCAAGCGCCTGGGCGTGAAGCGCTTCGGCGGCGAATACGTAGTGCCCGGCAATATCATCGTTCGTCAGCGTGGAACCAAGTTCCACCCTGGCAAGAATGTCGACATGGGCCGCGACTACACCATCTTCGCCACTGCCGAAGGCTACGTGGTCTTTGAAACCTTTTCCCGCGGTCGCAAACGGATCAGCGTCTATCCTGAAAAGCCAGGCGCTACGGCGACCCCTCAGGCGTAGACTTCGCCCGTCATCGCGATATCTTCGAGGTATACCGCCACGCATCCCCTTTGGCAGGGAACCGTGGCGCGAAAGGTTGAGGATAGAGAATGCGTGAGAAAATTCACCCTACCTGGTATCCTGAGGCGCTGGTGATCTGCGCCTGTGGCAATACCTGGACGGTCGGGGCGACTGTGCCGGAAATCCGCACCGACGTGTGCTCCGCCTGCCACCCCTTCTACACTGGCGAGCAGCGTATTGTGGACACCGAAGGCCAGGTAGATCGCTTCGTGAAGCGCTTGCTGGAGCGCGATCGCAAGTTGGCGGAAGTCGAAGCGCGCGCACAGCGGGCTACTTCTCCGGAAGTGCCCATTGTCGAGCTGGGCCTGGAAAAGCGCTACACCAACATCCTGATCGAGAACGGTATCGAGGTCGTGGGCGACCTGCTGGCTCGCTGGCAAGAGGGCGGCGATGAGGCCATCCTGGCTATCCCCGGCATCGGGCGCAAGGTGTTGGCCGACACCAAGAAGTTGCTGCGCGCTCGCGGCTATCAGATTCCCGGCGAAAGCGCTGCCGAATAGCGCTTGTACTCCCTTCTGAGTTGTGGGGCAGGTTTTCTGGCGGATAACCTGCCCTTTTGTTTGGTGGTAGAATTCACCCGTAATCGTGCTTCTGAAAGAGGGGACGGCGGACATGAAGCATCACAGTGGCCGCGTCGAAGTCATTTGTGGCAGCATGTTCAGCGGCAAGACAGAAGAACTAATCCGGCGGGTACGGCGAGCTATGATCGCACGCCAGAAGGTGCAGGTCTTCAAACCGGCTATTGACGCGCGCTATTCATTGCAGCGGGTCACTTCACACAACGGCCAGGATTTTGAGGCTATTCCCGTGGAGACAGTTGCCGAGATCGCGTCGCTCATTGAACCAGACACAACGGTAGTGGCCATTGACGAAGCACAGTTCTTTGACGAGGAGATTGTGCGGTTTGTCGAGCGACTGGCCGCGCGAGGGATTCGCGTGATCCTGGCTGGCCTGGATACCGATTTCCGCGGCGAACCTTTTGGCCCGATGCCCAGTCTGCTATGCCGGGCCGATGAAGTGATCAAGCTCCATGCTATCTGTATGGTCTGCGGCGAAGAAGCAACGCGGACGCAGCGCCTGGTCAACGGCCAGCCCGCCCGCTACGACGATCCCATCATCATGGTGGGCGCAGCCGAAGCATACGAGGCCCGCTGCCGCGAGCATCACATCGTGCCTGGCAAACCGGGATAACGGTCTTGAGCGCGCGACACGCTTCAGCGGAACAGGAGGAAGATCACGCTCAGCGCTTCCTCAGGCGCAGTGACCGAGATCAGCAGCGGGATGAAATTGTAGAAGAAGTGAGTAATCATCGCAGCGCCGGTTCCGTACCTGTCGCGCAGCCACCCAAAGGTCACCGCGACGCCGAGGATGATCAGCCAGGCCGGTGTCAGCGTGTACTGAGCGTGGATCAGGGTGAACACGATGGCCGTGGGCCACAGGCCAAAGACGGGCTGTAAGGCACCGCGGAAGGCGACTTCCTCTCCGATAGCAGCCATTGCCGCTACCAGGAACGCCAGCCAAACCGAGTTGACGCTCTCGGCAAGGGCGTCAGAGGCTTTGGTTTGTTCTTCATAGGTTTCCTCCGACACCAACGCCATCCAGATGGCGCTGAGCGTCGCTACAAATACGAACAGGGCCACGACCAGAACCAGGGCAATCATGATGCCGCGCTGCCCTGGCCAGTACAGCCCCAGGCGTTCGCGCACCTGTGTCCAGTTTCGGCGTGTGCCTAGCCCTACCCCAAACAGACTCAGCACAACGAACGGTATAAAGTTGGCCAACAGGTCGGCGATGCCAAGCCCGTTCTCATAGGTTTCCGCAAGCCCTGTCAGCCCTCCGCCCAGGGCAAAAGTGATGACTTGCAGGCCTACCCCATACAGGCAGATATACATGGCAGCCAGGTGGACGATCGAGTCTGGCCGGAAACCACCTCTTGCCCTGCTGGACTGACGGCGATCATCTGCTGCATGCACAGCGGGCATCGGCGGCATACTCGGTTCTGAAACCATTTCCTCGGTGTAGTAGTTCAAGATTTGTGGGAATAGGGGTGTGGACTGTGGTTTGGGCTGTAATGTCCAGTCTGACAGGGATGAGACAGGAGCGGTTTCGTAGTTTTCCTCAGCGGGAGGAAACAACACTGCGATTCGATGCCGAACCCCAGACGGTAGCAGAGCGATCCCCGCCACTCCGGTGAGAATAGCGGCCACAGAACCTATCCACACTTCGGACTTGTTCACCTCACCGAGGGCGTCAGGGTTCAGATAGGCCACTGCCAGCAAGACAACGCCGAAAACCAAAATGAGGGTGTCAAGTATAAGCATCAGCCGGCGAACATAGGTCCGCAGATCGAGAGGCTGTCGTGTCCAACGACTCAGGACGATCGGCTGACGCTCGATCAGATTGACGGCAATCACCACACCGGTAATCGTGACCACTGTGATCGCCAGGCTCAGGATTTCGTCCAGGGACACGCTTCACCTCATAGCGATCATGACAAGAGAGACAGGTACCTGGCCATCAGGCTTTCTCGCTCAGCAGTCTTTGATATGCTCCCTCCCAGGCGTCCGACTCGCGCATCAGGCGCGTGACCTTGATATCCGCAAACCTGGGGAACAACTCGACCAGCAGGCGAGGCAGGCTTTCCCACTCTTCGTCCCGGATGAGTTTTTCCAGGCGAGCTGCGTAAGCCCCGGCCCACGTCCAGCGTTGGCGTAGCTGCTCGGCTTTGAGCCAGTAATCGCGTTTCTCCCACGCCAGAGCAGAACTTTCGATGCCTTCGTCTATTGTCCGCAGACACAACGCTAGCTGGGCAGCCATATCTTTCGCTTCGTTGTCCAGTTCGGCCTTTTGACTCAGGTGCCGCAGCAATTCGGCGGCTGTGCGCATCTGATAATTACGGACACTGGTCGGGTTATTGATATTCACCACGCGTCCCATTGATGAAGAAATCTCCTGTGTAAGCTGAGATCACGGCTGGCACGGATCGTTCCGGCAACCTTAATAAGGAACTTGACCGCTGTCAAGGGCTTGATCCCTGAAGACAAGACGGCCATTCTATCGCGTCTGATGCACCTGCGCTGCTATAACCTTAGTTCAGGTCGTGCTACCTGACAACTTCGGGTTGTTCTGCTGCAGGTCATCGCGTCTATCGCTCAAGATTGTGCTATCATCGAGCGCGGGAGGGGCCGTGGCATGACGGAAATCGTATTGGTGCGGCACGCGGAAAACGACTGGGTACGAACAGGCAAACTGGCCGGCTGGACTCCTGGCGTGCATCTCAATGAGCACGGTCGCCTGCAGGCGGCTGCCCTTGCCGAGCGTCTATCCTCCGTGCGCATCGTTGCAATCTATTCCAGCCCCTTGGAGCGCACTATGGAAACCGCCGAAGCCATCGCTGCTCGCCATCCAGGCATGGTGGTGCAGACGCTAGACGCTCTGGGAGAAGTGCGTTTTGGCGCATGGCAGGGGCGACCTCTGCGCAAACTTCGCCGCGAGCCTTTGTGGCGTCTGGTACAGGTGTATCCCAGCCGCGTCGTTTTCCCCAGTGGTGAATCCTTCCGCGAGGCTCAGATGCGGGCGGTTGGCGCGATCGAGACTCTGGCTGACCGTTATAGTCGCCAACGGATCGTGGTCGTGTCACATAGCGACATTATCAAGCTTGTCCTGGCACACTACCTGGGGATGCATCTTGACTTGTTCCAGCGCATCGAGGTCGCGCCCGCTTCGCTCTCGATTTTGTACCTGGGGCCAGAGCGTCCGCTGGTTCGCTGCATTAACGATGCGTCCCATGTGCCGCCGCCTGCTGCGCTCAGAGAGGTTCGCGGTTGGCGCAGACTGCGCGCCCTGGTGCGCCGCCGAAGCTGAGCCTTTGGAAAAGCATGCCCTTGCGCTTAGAATCAGTACAGACAGCGTGGCCCTAGCGCCTCGTGAGGAGAATACCGGTCGTATGCAGCCCAGAGAAATTGAGCTAGACCCTGTTGATTTCATCACCGTGGGAACGATCGGCCCCAAAGGTCGCCGCGTGTTTCATCTGCAGGCAGGCAAGGGGCGGCAGCTCGTGACGGTGATCATCGAGAAGCAACAGGCCCAGGCCTTATCAGAAGCGGTGGATGAAATGCTGGACGATCTGAGCAATAAGTACCAGGTCGCCCCAGCAGCCGAGGTAGATTTGTCTCGGTGGGATATGTCTCTGCGCGATCCCGTTCAACCCTTGTTCCGCGTAGGCCAGATGGGATTGGGCTACGATGCCGAGCGCGATCTGGTGGTGCTGGTCGCTCAGGAACTGGTGGTGGAAGACGAACAACTTGAAGTTCCCGATCCGCGGGTAATTCGGCTCTGGGCGACGCGCGAACAGGTGCGCGCCCTGGCGGAACATGCGCGCAATGTGGTCAAGCAGGGCCGCGCCGATCCCAAGACCAACGGTCACCTGATCTACTACTGGACGTGATGGATAATGAACTATCCGTACCTGACGCAAAGCCCCTGGACCGCGTTTACCTGTGCGGCCAGTGGGTGAGCATGGCGCGTGTTGAGACTCTCCTCAGCAGCGGAGAGATTGAACGTGCCGTGTCCAAGGCCCTGTGGGGTTCTAATTACGCGATCCTCCTTTCGGTACGCGACGCTGAGTTGAGCGCTCTGGTGGTATACAAGCCGCAACGAGGCGAGCGCCCTTTGTGGGATTTCCCCGATGGCACTCTGTATCAGCGTGAGTTTCTCTCGTATCTGACGTCGAAAGCGTTGGGCTGGTACTTGGTGCCACCTACCGTCATCCGCGATGGCCCACACGGCGTTGGCTCCTGGCAGCTTTTCGTCGAGCACGATCCGCGTGTAACCTACTTCAGCCTGGACGATAGCTTTGTCGAGCAGCTTCAGCGCTTCGCTGTTTTTGACTACTTGGTTAACAATGCGGATCGTAAAGGGGGACATGTACTGCTTGATCCGCGTGGCAGACTATGGGGCATTGATCACGGGCTGACATTTCACCCCGCGCCCAAGTTGCGCACGGTCATCTGGGAATTTGCCGGGCAGCCAGTTCCGGCTTCTCTCCTGACCAGCGTGGATACCCTGCGTGGGCTACTGTGTGAGGACAGCACGTTGCTTGAGCAGTTGTGCCGCTTTCTTTCGGAGCGCGAGATAACAGCGCTGCACAATCGCGTCGAGCGCTTGCTGGCTTCTCCGTTCTTTCCTTTCCCTGGCGCTGGCCCGAGTCGTCCCTGGCCGCCCGTTTAGCCGCTCCTCAGCGGGAAGCCGAAAACTTTCATTCGCCCCTTCATGGTATCTGCTCAGGCAACGCCGTCGGCGGCATGGCGGTTGGTGTGCCAGTTCGCGCGGGGCCACTGGGCGGTGTTCGGGTGATGACCGTCGGCTCCGGGGTTGGTGTCGGCGTGGGTGTGGCTGTTGGTCTGGCCTGCTCTTCCCACCAGGCCTGCGCCTGCTCCTCCACTTCCGCCGCGTGCGCCTCAAACGTAGGGTCTACAAAGGGGTAACGATACCACCCCGCCCAGAAGCGTATCCAGCGGTAGGACTCGGCAGCACGCGCCGGGTCACTCAGCGCTTCCAGAATCAGACCCCGATAGTACTGATCGACGGGATCATCGCGTACCAACAGGGCCTGAACGAGATCGTTCAACGCCAGTTGCAGGGCAAGCCGCCCCTGTCCTGTCAAGGAAGCCCCCTGCTGCTGGAGAGTGAGATGATACTGCGCCTGCGCCCGCAGGGAGTGTGCCTCTGCCTGTTGGTCTTCATCTGCCAGGGTACTGATGAAGCTATCTGATAGCTTGGCCATCATCGGCGCATAGCTGCACGACAGTTTGCCCGGATATAGCGAACATACCTCAATCAACAACTGCGCTTGCCAGAGCTGATATGCGGAGTTTTGTGGCTGCGCTGCTACCAGTTGGCTCACCCACGATTGCGCATCCGCGTAGTCCCCCAGCCGCATGGCAATATCTGCCAGATGCTCGGCGATTTCGACTCTCAGCGATCCATCGTCGGCAAAGACGGCTTGGCGCAGGTCTGCCCGCGCTTCTCTGTAACGGCCCTGAGCGAAATATAACGTCCCGCGCAGTTCATAAGCCTGCAGGATCACCGCGTCACTCTCTTCGGGCAGGCTGTCGGCATTTTCCAGAATGCGTGCCAGCGCGGTCTCGGCCATTTGCAGATTGCCCTCGCCCAGCCGTGCCTCCGCCAGATACAGATACCCTGCCGGATCGCCAGGATAGTACAGGAGCAACGACTGCGCGCTACGCACTGCCAGCCCGTAGTACTGGAGTCGCCTGGTTCCCGGCCCAGAGTCTTCCGCCAGACGTAGATAAGCTTTCGCCTGCAGATGCAGGGCAGGCAGCAAAGCCGGGTCCATGTACAGCGCGCGGCCCACATAATTGAGAGCGACTGCCGGTTGATTGTCGTCTAGTTCGATCTCAGCAGCCACAACCAGCAGATTCAGATCATTGGGGCGCTCTACCAATGCCTGCGCGATCGTGCTGCGCGCAGTTGCCCGGTCGCCACGCGCCATTTCAAGCCGCGCCTTCACTACCGCGGCCTGGACAAGCCGCCCGTCTTCCCGCAACGCTTCCGTGGCCAGGTCCAGTGCTCGCGTGGAGCGGGGGTCTTGCTGGTATAACACTTCAGCCATACCTGCCAGGATGATCGGTTCGTTCTGGCAGGTTGAGTAACCGCGCTCCGGTCTGAAGCTCTGTGCCCACTCCAGTAATTGCATGGCCTCCTGATAATTGCGCAGCGCGGCCAGACTAAGCGCTTCATAGTAAACGAGCATAGGATAGCAGTGCTGGCCCGACCGTTCGCGTTCGGTCCTCAGCTTATCGCGCGCCGTCTCGTACTCGCCGATGGTGTAATATCCTGCTGCTTCCTGAACTATCCGCGCTACATTGGGATGCACACGTGGATAGATTTCGGTGGGTTCCGCCAGGGCAAAGGGATCGCCAGCCACCAGATCGGAGGGAATCTCGGTCGGCGGTACGGCCATCGGCTGCGGGAAGTCCGTCGGCGTAGGCCCGCCCTTGGTCGGCGTGAACGTGGGGCGAGGCGTCTGTGAGGGCATGCGCGTGATCAGATGCCCTTCCGGTTCTGCTGGCCCTTCAAGCAGTCCGCTGGCCCTCAGCACCAGGAAACCTCCTCCCACCAGCACCACCAGCAACAACATGGCGGCTGCCGCCATAGCCTGACGCAACTGTGTGGCACCGCTTTCGGCATAGCGCCCCTTGCGCTTGTGAGACCAGACGACGGTAGAGGGTTCGGGAAACAGGCCAGCCTGATAGCGCCGCAGGAAATCGTCAACAGCCTGTAGTACACGGGCGTACCTGTTCTCATCCAGGGTCGGGATCACCGTGCTGCCGACCTGTTCCCCTGCGCCACGCCCTGGCTCAACGCCCAGCGCTTTCAGCCCCTTCAAAGCAAACTCGTTGGCAGGGTTGATCTCCAGAAGTTTCTTCAGGCAGAATAGCCGTTCGGTGTCATCAGCCGCCACGCTGCTCAGCCACATCCAGGCGATCTCGTTGCGTGGGTCGAGCCGTACAACGTTCTGCAAGATGGTGCGCGCTGCTTCGCGCTGCCCGGCACGAGCCGCAGCGATGCCCTGATGCAGCATTTGGTTGAGCGATTCCTGCCCCATATGTCGCGCCTCACCCCTGCCAAATCTTTACCGGTGCTACGTGTGCGCGTTCATTGTACAACAACACGCCGTAAGCCAAAAACTGGCCATCAGCAACTCTTGCTCATACATTTGTTCTAATGCGTGCCCGGTAGCGTTCGACTATAATGAGGCCAGACGCCGGGGCAAGATATGGCCCATGACTGGAAGCGAGTACACCATGGCCGAAACAATCACGCTGCGCGCGTATCTTGAGGAAATGGAACGCCTGCTGGATCAGGACGCGCCGACGGAAGTTATCAGCCATTGCCGGCACATTCTCCAACATTTTCCCCAGAACGTGGCAACTTATCGGTTGTTGGGAAAGGCGCTGCTACAAAAAGCCCACCAGGACGATGCGCCCGAACTCTTTGGCGAAGCAGCAGAAGTGTTTCGGCGGGTGCTGAGCGTGCTTCCCGACGACTATGTCGCGCATCTGGGCCTCAGCGAACTCTCCGATCGCCAGGATGAACTCGACCGGGCGATCTGGCACCTGGAGCGCGCGTATGAACAGATGCCGGGTAATGCGGCGCTGCAGGATGCCCTGCGCGAACTGTATGTCAGACGGGATGGGGAAGATCGCGCCCCGACGCGAGTCCAGTTAACACGCGGCGCATTGGCTCGGCAGTATTTCCAGGGCCAGCTTTACGAACAAGCCGTTGCCGAACTCCGCACCGCCCTGGCACATCAACCGCAGCGGGCAGACCTGCAGACTCTTTTGGCCGAAGCGCTGTGGGCGGGGCAGCATCAGGTCGAGGCCGGAGAAGTCGCCATTGACCTGCTGAAACGGCTGCCTAACTGCCTGGCTGCCAACCGGATCATGGCCGAGCTGTGGCTGGCCAACGAACGTCCAACCGACGCCCGACCGTTTCTCGACCGCGTAGCCGCGCTCGACCCCTATACGGCGGCTCGTATCCTCAAACCTGATGGCGACCTGCCCGATACGGTCGAGCTGCCGCGCCTGGATTACTACCGACAGAGTCAGGCCATGCTGAGCGTAGAAACGCCCGGTTGGGTGCAGGAGCTGGGGACTCCGGGCCAGGATGTCTCCATGGAAGACCTGTTCGCCGTGCCCGGTCAGCCTCTGGACGAAAAAGCGCTAAGCCAGGAGGCTGGCTCGGCGCAGCTTGATATGGCGGCTTTGTTCGGCGAAATTCCGGTGCCAGACCTGGATACTCTCTGGCACAAGGAACGCTCACCCGACATTGCGCAGAGCATGTCGGATGCACTCTCCCTGCCCCCCGATCTTGAGGATAGCTTCCCTGTTCCCGACACACCCTGGCCGCAGGAAGTGCCGGTCGAGGAGGCGGCGGGCGCAGAGGAACCCGCCATTGACGCGGACTGGATCCTTGAGACCGACCAGTCGGATGAGGCGGATGAGCTTACTGAGGGCTTTGCTGGTTGGGACGCGCCCCCAGAAGCTGCCGCATCCGATTTGTGGCAGGCGCTTTCTGCAGAAAGCGACCTCTCGCCAGAGAGCGTCCAGGCCGAGGAAATCCCTGGTTGGACTTCCTCCGCGCTTCCCGAACAAGAGACCCCAGAAGCCGATTTTCTGGATCAACTGGGCGAGACTCCTGATTTTGGCGAAGTGGACTGGTCGGTCTTCCAGGGCCTGAGCGAAGATGTCGGTGAGAGCGCTGAAGCGCCGAGTCCTGAGTTTGCATCTGCCGAAGATATCTTCGGGCAGTGGTTGGGTGCAGGGATTCCGGCGTCTCAGGAGACTGACGAAGCGGAGCGTATCCTGGATGCCGCCCTGGCACATCCCGATGAGCAACAGTTACACCGGGAGATTGACGCGGCCTTCGAAGATATCCTGGCCGCTGACGATCTGCTGCACGAAGCGGCTGAGCCGATCTCGCTGCCAGAATGGTTGCCTGGCCCGGAGGAAGTACCCCCTGACCAGGATCAAACCCAGCCAAGCCTGGGCGATTTGGTCGCCGCGCTGAGCGATGAGCAAACGCCCGAACTCCCAGAAGAAAGCGCGGCTGTCGCTGCTCTGGACGAATCGCTGCGGTGGCTTGGGGACTCTCTGGACGCCGACGGCGAAGATTTGCTGGCTGCCCTGGCCGCTGCTGGGGCACAGGACCAGCAGCCAGAAGAGGCTCTGGCCGAACCCGCGGTTGAGCTTCCCGATTGGATCCGGCAGGCAGCCCCTCCCGCCGAAGCGACTGCGAACGAGCCTGGTTTGTCGGATTTCCCGCTGAACATAGAGTCCAGCGATACACTGGCGGAAATCCTGCCTGCTGAGACAGAAATCTCTGCCTCTCCGGAGGAAGAGCCAGAACTTTCGCTACTGACTGAGTGGGAGATCATCGAGGCCGCCCAGGTTGCCCCGTCCGATTTCTCCGTAGAAGCTGCTCCTCAGGAAACAGTCGAGGCGGCTGCCCAGGCTGAAGAAGACTGGCTTCAGATATTGGCCGAGGAGCAACCGCCGGATCAACAGGAAGAGCCAGAGGTCAGCGCTGAGGAGGCTCCAGTCAGTGCTGAGGTCTCCTGGCTGGAAACGTTGGATGAGGAAACCCCTCCGGAGGGCTACGAAATCCAGGAGTACCCCACGGTTCAGATGGGGGAAGAATCCCTCTCTGCCGAAGCTGAGGCGAGTGCCGATGACCAAGTGCCCTCCACAGAGCCGGATTGGTTGACCGGGATTTCTGAAGAAGAAGTCGAGCCTGCTTCCGATGTGGAACTTCATGCCCTGCTCAGCCAGCCTTATGACCCATTCGAGGGAGGTAGCGCCGATAAAGTGCCGCGTTATCAGGCCGCCAGCGAGACGGGGATCCTGCAGCCGGACGAGCGCCCGGACTGGATGACCGCTTTCTTGGGCGACGAAGTGCCAGAGACCGGTGAGCTGCCGGAGACAGTTCCAGCCGCCCTGGACGAAATTGTCACGCGCCCCCTGTATGACGAAGAGTATGACGAGGGATTCGGTGAAGAAACCACTGTCCTTTCTTCGGAAGAACTCGCTGGACAGGCAGAAGCTGGCGCGCCGGAGAACGTTCCTGTGGACGAGGGAGCAGCGCCCGAACAAGCGGCTCAGCCTGAAGGCGAAATTCCGGAATGGTTGATGGCTATCGCCGACTCGGAAGCGGACAAGCTCAGCGAACTGTTTGCCACCGATGAGCTATTCGCCTTGCCAGAAGAAGCTTTTGCTACCGCGGATGAAGGAACGCAGCAGCTCGAACAGATGGCGCAAACAGAACAGGAAAGTCTGTCCATGCCGGAAACACTGGAGGCATTTCTGGCCGCAGAGGACCTTGGCCAGCCAGAAGCCGAGACGCAGCCGCTGGCAGAACATCTCGAAGTTGCTCCAGAAGCCGCTTTGTCTGATACTTGGGCAGAAGAAGTCTCTCTGGAACGTCAGGGAGAGGCGGTCCAGCTTCCGGCTGATGATGAATATGCTGACGAGCCAGTTCCAGAGGACTTCTCGTTTGGCGATTGGGTTCCCATCTGGTTGCGGGCTCCCCTGGAAGGAATACCTGAAGACTTGTCCGGTCTGAGAGGGGATACTCCTCCCACGCCGCCGGAATGGCTGCGTGATGTTGCCGAAGAGGATGAAACATGATCTCGCGGCAACTGCACCTCATGATCGGGTTCGTCCGATGGGCTGAGGAGGAAATACCATGACACCGCCCCCTGCCGTGCCCGGAGATGAGTTCGATTTCGATAAGATGACTCCAGAAGAACAACTGGCCTGGCTCGAAAGCCTGGCCAGAAGACAGGGGGTCAGCGAAGACGAACTGATCACGGCTGCGGATATGGATATTCCTGTTCCGGAAAATGTCGAGATTAACGAGCCAGGCTATGTACCCTATTCCATCACAGGGGACTCTCCCCTCAGGGAGGCGAAGCCTGCTCCGTCAGACAGTGAGGCAGTGCCCGAAAGTCCGGTGTTCAAAGCCGAGGAGCCTTCTCCGCAGCCAGAGATGGCCGAAGATACCTGGTTGACGGATCTCCTTGAGGAAGAAGCCGAAGTCGAGCCAGCCGAGACTGTTCCCGCGCTGGACAGTTCGACAGAAGCGATGCGGTGGCTGGACGAACTGGCCGTGAAAGCCGAGACTGGTGCCATGCAGAGCCTGGCGTCTGAGGAACCCGGCACGTTTGACTGGGGTCTTCCGGACGAAGAGATGGCTTGGTCGCCTGAGACAGAAGCTCCAGATACGCTGGCCTGGGATGAGTTACCCAAAGACCAGGTGGAAGAAGCCGAGGAAGGTTTCCCGGTCGAAACCCAGGCCGAAGGAGAGCCTGCTGTTGCTACAGATCAGGACGACTTCCTGGGTGGCATGGATCCCATGCGCTGGCTGGAAAGTCTGGCGGTACGTCAGGGAGCAAAGCCGGAGGAACTACTGACTCCTGCCGACCTCTCCATCACTGAACCGCCTCCCGATGCGGTCGTGGATGAACCCGGTTATGTGCCCTTCGAAGCCACTGCTCAGGCCTTCAGAGGGGTCGAGAACGAAGCCACCCACCCCTCAGCGCTGCCGGAGGTGATGGATGCGGCTTCAGCAACTGCCGAACCCGCAGAAGCCGTGGAGAGCCTGGCGGATACCCAGCAAGCGTCGCTCTCAGCCGCAGACACAACAGCAGAAGCTCCGGAGGAGTTCTCGGCGTCTCGCCTGCGTGTGCTCGCCGCCCTGGAGGAGCATAGCTTTGGCGACGATCCCCTCTCCTGGCTGGAAAAACTGGCAGCCGAGCCAGAGGCCGATCTGGCCCCGTTTCTGGCTGTGGAGGAACCGGAGCCAGGCGAAATTTCCCCTGCTGCCTGGTTGCGCGTAGAGGATCTCGAAGAAGACCCCTTGGCGGGCCTGACGGAAGAAGAAATCGAACGCGCTCTGGCCCGCGGTCGGTTGACGCCGGAACAGGAGCTTGCCTGGCTGAAGCGCCAGGCCGCGCGCCTTGCCACAGTACAGGAAACCGAAACCGGAGAGCCAGAGACCGAACCCGAACCTGAACCCGCACAGCCAGCCACGCTGCCGTCATGGGTCGCAGAGTTGCAGCCGCTCGAGGAGCCAGCTTCTGCCTCCGACCTGTCCGCGTTGCTCGACCTCGAACCAGAACCTGCTGCCGAGCAACTGGCTGACTGGGCGATGGAGGTCAGCGCGGAACTCGAAACTGGGGCGGTAACGGACGAGGCTGAGGTACAGGCTATGCCGGATGAAGAACCTGGGGGGCCAGAACTCCAGCCAGCCATGCCTGTCGACATGCCGGCCTGGTTGCTGGAAGATGCGGAACAACCGGCTCAGGCTTTGGCTGGAGAGGACGTTCCAGACTGGTTGCGACAGGTTGCTGAGGAGCAAGTGCCAGAGGTTGACGAGTCCTGGCTGTCGGTTGCTGTTCAGGAAAGCGAGTCGGCAGGGGCTGCGACAGACTGGTTGCGCGCCCTGGACAAACCAACTGCACCCGCTGCAGAGGAAATTTCCACGCCGACCAGCCCGGCAAAATCGGCGGCAGAACCGCAAGCCTCCGCTGATCCTGGACAGGTCTCGGTCTACCAGCAACGGCTCAGCGCCGCGCCGGACGATCACCCCACTCGTCTGACCCTGGCCCGCGCTCTATGGGCCGCTGGAGAAAGCGCTCAAAGCCTGGGACAATACGAAATCCTGATCGAAGCGTCTCAGTTACTGTCAGATGTGATCGGCGATCTGATCCAGTTGTTACAAAGCCGTCCGCGCGAGGCACGGTTACATCGGCTGTTGGGGGACGCTTATCTGCGGCACGGAAAGCTGAAGGAAGCGCTGCACGCCTATCGGCGCGCCCTTGAACAACTCTAACTGAATTCGCAGTTGGCATTCAGGCGGGCTGAAGCTACAATTCAGCCCGTTGTTTTTTGCGCCACGAAGGAGGCACTGTGGAACGTACGCTGATTATCATCAAGCCAGACGCCGTGCAGCGTGGTCTGATTGGGGAGATCATCACGCGCTTCGAGCGACGCGGCTTGCGTATCGTGGGGATGAAGTTCATGCGCATTGACCGTGCCCTGGCCGAGCAACACTACGCCGAGCACCGGGATAAGTCTTTCTACGAATCACTGCTGGACTACATCACCTCTGCGCCAGTTGTGGTGATGGTGCTGGAAGGCCCCAATGCCGTGCAGATCGCCCGTAATACCATTGGCGCCACAAAACCGATCGACGCCGCTGCAGGGTCAATTCGTGGGGATTTCGGGCTGGAGACAGGCCGCAACCTGGTCCATGGCTCGGATAGTCCGGCCAGCAGCCAGCGGGAGGTTGCGCTGTTCTTTGAAGCGGAAGAGCTGATCTCCTGGACCCGCGATGTGGATCGCTGGATTTTGGAGAAGGTCGAGTAACTGAACCCCAGGGTTCAGGATACAGCGCCGGGCAGCGGCGTGAGCCGGACAACTCACGCCGCTGTCAGCGAATATGCACCATCACGGGCGCTTCACGCCATAGCCCTTCCAGATCATAATAGGCGCGGCGGTCGGGCAGGAAGCCGTGCACGACGACGTTCCCATAGTCCATCAGCACCCATCCGTTGACGGCGTTGCCCTCGATGTGCCATGGGCGGATGTCGTGATGCTTCTTCACTTCTTCAGCTACATGTTCGATGATGGCCTTCAATTGACGATCAGAGGTGGCGCTGACAATAACAAAATAGTCTGTGACTGGGGATACCTGCCGCATATCCATGAGGACAATGTCCTCACCCTTCTTATCGGTTGCCAGATCAACAATGATCCGGGCCAGGTCTACAGGTTCCAGTGTTTCATCCTCCCATAATCTTCTACCCTTACGCTTGCCCCTTATTTTAGCAGTGCCCAGGGGCCTTTGCTAGCGCCATCCTGCCCTACCGTCCAGCTTCTTGGCTGAGCGGAGCGCGATGCAGCAGGGTGTAGACGGCTCCTGTGGGCTTCAATTCACTGCGAAAGAGTCCGACTTCCGTCACTGTCCACGTTACTGGGGGCGGCGCTGTAGCCGAGGCCATGACCGCTCCCAGCGTCTGCACGGCGCTGCGCGATGCGTCGCGGCGCACACGCCCCAACGTCAGATGCGGGCTGAAAGGCCGATCTTCTGTGGGATACCCTAATGGGGCAATGACTCCCTCGACTGCGTCGCGAAGCAGTTGCAATGCCTTGAGCTGCCCTTGCACGCCGATCCATACCACACGCGGGTTGCGCTGATGCGGGAAGCATCCCAGTCCTCCCGTGCTCAGATCGAAAGGAGCATGGGCACGGGCCACGGTCGTCAACGCTTCGGCGATGGACTCGCGCTGGTTCAATGGAACATCGCCCAGAAACTTCAGGGTCAGGTGAATGCTGCGCGGCGCGACCCAGGAGACCACCCCAGGAGGCACTGTCACTCGCAGGTGATGTTGAGCCGTATCTAGGGCAGCAATCACTTCGGATGGTAGATGAAGCGCGATAAACAGGCGCCAGTTCTCGCTCATGATCGGACTCTCTCCCGTAGCACCCGAAGTATACCGCAGAAGCTGGCACCCGATTCGCCGGATCGCAGTGGGCATACCCTGAAATAGCTCATTGCGTCCATTTGACACGCCTGTGCTCACATGCGATAATCACCACACGTGCGGGGGATCATTCGCCTCGCGCCCTCCCATAGCCATCCCAATAAGAAGGAGGTGGTGTCAATGCACGATAGTAGTACCATGCGCAGCGCTGTGACACCCCTCCTTCTGGTGAAGTAATCGGGTGTCACAGCGCGCAAGACCGGGGTCCCCGAACGAGCTTCGGGGACCTGCCTTTTCAGCGCCTGTCTCTGGTCACCAGACTGCCATGTCCACTTTTCCTGTCGGAAAACTGCCGTCCGATATGTTGAGAGAACTGCTGAGCATATTGCCCGGCGGTCAACGTGTGGTGCTGGGGCCAGCGGTCGGCGAGGATGCGGCAGTCCTGGCTATGCCCAACTGCTACCTGGTGGTCAAGACCGATCCCATCACTTTTGCCACCGACGCCATTGGCTGGTACGCCGTCCAGGTCTGTGCGAATGATATCGCCACGACTGGTGCGACTCCTTTGTGGTTTCTCGCCAGTATTCTGTTGCCCCCCGCACACGCGACGCCGGAGCTTGTCCGCCGCATCTTCGATCAGATCGCTGCCGCGTGTCGCGCTCTGGATGTCGGCGTGATCGGTGGACACACCGAGATCACCGCAGACCTGGAACGTCCCATCGTCGTAGGATGCATGTTGGGCGAAGTAAGCCCCGATCGCCTGGTGCACACAGGCGGTGCACGCCCTGGCGACCTGATCCTGCTCACCAAAGGTGTACCCATCGAAGCTGCGGCTATCATTGCCCGTGAGAAACGCGAGGAACTCCTGTCCCATTTCTCTGCTGATTTCCTTGACGAGTGTGCCCGTTTCCTGTACGACCCAGGCATTAGCGTGGTACGTGACGCTCAAATTGCGATGCAGGTGGGCGGCGTCAGCAGCATGCACGATCCTACCGAAGGGGGCTTACTCACCGCGCTGTGGGAACTGGCCGAAGCCGGCGGGTGTGCTCTCGAAGTATCGCTCTATGACTCGCCCGGACTGTGGTTGCCGAACGGTAGGAAGCTGTGCGAATTCTATGGGCTGGACCCAGCAGCAGCCATCGCGTCCGGTGCACTGCTGCTGACCGTTATTCCAGAGCAAGTATCCGCTTTGCTGCAAGCCTTCTGGCAGGCACAGCTTCCGATCTTCCCGATCGGTCGGGTAGTCGCAGGCCCGGCTGCCGTGAATGATCTCAGGAAAGGGCCCTTGCCCCGCCCCCAGCGAGACGAAATCGCTCGCCTCTTCTAACTGGTAGATTCCTGACAAACGTCCTCATGCCAGCAGTCAGTTGGCAAAAAGTATTGGCCCTCTGCCGGGCTGCGCGGTAAAATTCAGCCTGTTGTCTGGACGATGCCCCAAAGCGTCGGACTACGGCAATCGAAGCCCGCACCGATCCTTTTGAGCCGTCTGCACCTGTGACACTTTGGGCTGCTCTGCCCATCAGGAGGGGTACCGGAATATGTTTCAGATGGATATCGAGGTCTTTGAGCAAGTGATGGTGTTCCTCGTCCTTGCTATCGCCGGTGTGGCGCTTGGCTACGCCCTCTGGCTGCGCAACTTCATTATGTCCGCAGACAAGGGCAACGAAGAAATGCAGCGCCATTGGGGCCACATCCGCGATGGAGCGAATGCCTACTTGCGCACGCAGCTCAGAACTGTGGCTATTCTGATCGCCCTGTTGACGATTGCCATGTTCCTGAGCGTCTTCGTAGTCAAACCCACCCCCGAAGCCAACGAGTATTTTGACGGCAATGAAGACACAGCTCGTCTGGTGATCGCCATTGCCCGTGCGCTGGCCTTCGTGATGGGTTCGTCCTTCTCGGCCATGGTAGGCTTTTTCGGCATGAACATGGCAGTGCAGGGCAATGTGCGTGTTGCCGCTGCCGCCGAACGGGGTGGCTACCAGGAAGCACTCAAGATTGCCTACCGCTCCGGCACCATCACCGGTATGCTCACTGATGGGCTGGGCCTGTTTGGTGGCACGATGATCTTCATCATCTTCGGTAAGGCGTCTCCCGATGTGCTCTTAGGTTTTGGTTTCGGCGGTACGCTTTTGGCCCTGTTCATGCGCGTGGGTGGCGGTATCTACACCAAGGCCGCGGATGTTGGCGCTGATCTGGTTGGCAAGGTCGAAGCCGGTATGGAGGAAGACGATCCGCGCAACGCGGCTGTGGTGGCCGACCTGGTGGGCGACAACGTGGGCGACTGCGCAGGCATGGCCGCCGACATCTTCGAGTCCTACGAAGTGACCATTGTCTCCAGCCTGATCCTGGGCCTGGCACTCACGGCTATCAATGGCGAACTGTACTGGATCGTGTTGCCGCTGTTGGTACGCGGCATTGGCGTCGTCAGTTCCATCGTGGGGACCTATGCGGTCTCGCTGTGGCGCGTGGACGATGCCGAAGAGGCCATGTACAAGAGCTACGAGGTATCCAGCGGCATCACCATTCTGTCCACCTTCCTGCTGGCCTGGCTCTATGCGGGGCAACTCTCCCTGGCGACGCTGGTAGCAGTCGGCGTGGCCCTGGCGGTCGCATTCAACCCGTTGACCTCCTACGCCACCAGCGCCAAGAGCAAACGCGTACAGACGATTTCGGCAGCCACTCGCTTCGGCCCGGCCTCGGTCATTCTGGAAGGTCTCTCGCTGGGCTACCTATCTAGCGTGTGGGCTTTGTTTGTCATCGTGGCCAGCCTGGCCGCTTCCATCCTGGTCTACAGCTACGAGTTCCCCAACGATCTCAAGCTGCCGGTAGTGCTGATCGGCCTGGTGTTGGCCGTCATCATGATCATCCGTGGCCGTATGCGCAATCACCTGGTGGAAGGTTTCTTCTCGGCCATGTGGATCATGGTGTTTGCCCTGTTCCTGGTCAGCATGCACGAGGTGCCGGAAGTCCATCGCTACAGCTACATCTTGTTTGGCGTGACGCTGATTGGTGTGGGTATGCTCTCTCACACGGGCAACAACGTGAGCATGGACACCTTCGGCCCTATCTCGGACAACGCCAACGGTATCGGTGAGCTTTCTGGCATGAGTCCCACGGCCCGCCAGATCATGGCCGACCTGGACGCTGCGGGCAACACCACCAAGGCTATCACCAAGGGCGTAGCCATCGGCTCGGCTGTGATTGCCGCTGTGTCGCTCTTTGGCAGCTTCTTCTCCGACATTCAGCGCGTCAAGCCCGACTTCGAGAAGATCGTCAACCTGGCCGACCCGGTAGTTTTTGTGGGTCTGCTGATCGGCGGTTCGTTGCCTCTGCTGTTCAGCGGCCTGCTGATCAAAGCGGTGAACCGCGCGGCCGGCCTGATCATGGCTGAAGTGCGCCGTCAACTGCGCGATCCGGAGATCGCGAGCGGGGCCAAGACGCCCGACTATGCTCAGGCGGTCACGATCTCCACACAGTCCGCTCAGATGGAACTGGTGCCGCTGGGCCTGATCGCCGTGCTCGCGCCGATCGCGGTAGGTTTCCTGCTCAAGGAACAGGCGCTCGGCGGGTTCCTGGCCGGTGTGATCCTGTCCGGCCAGTTGCTGGCCGTGTTCATGGCCAACGCAGGTGGCGCGTGGGACAATGCCAAGAAGTACGTGGAAGACGGTTACTTCGGTGGCAAAGGTAGCGAGAATCACAAGGCCAGCGTTGTCGGCGACACAGTGGGCGATCCGCTCAAGGACACGGCTGGCCCTGCCCTCAACCCCATGATCAAAGTCATGAACCTGGTCGCGCTGATCGTGGCTCCGCTGGTCGTGGAATACGAAGGCTATAGCGCAGGTATCCTCATCGGCGTCGCCATTGCCATCGTGCTGATGGTCTGGGCCGTGCGCCGCAGCGATCGCGAAGATACCCTGGCGACTGAAGAAGTGGTGGAGCGCGTCACCGCCGACATGGTCTCGGCAGACTGAGCGCGACGCGCTCTTTGCAGCATGACGTTGTGAGACAGGCGACTCTCTGGCCTGAGGCCGGGAGTCGCCTTTGTTGTTTTGGCTCACCTGCCAGTAGAATGAAACTGATATACCAACAGGAGCGCTGCTCATGACCGTGCTGTTGATCACCGACGAACGCTTCGACCAACACGATATGCCGGGGCACCCCGAACATGCTGGACGGCTACAGGCCATTCGCCAGCAACTGGTCGCCGATGGGCTGCTGGCACGGACTCTGACAGAAAAAGGGCAACCTGTTAACCTGGACCTGGTTCACTCCGTTCATGTCCCAGAGTATGTGGCTCAACTGGAGAGAACCAGGCACGCCAATTCCACTCAGTGGCTCGACGCGGATACGTATGCGACTCCCCGATCCTTTGAGACCGCCCTGCTGGCGGCAGGGGCCGCTACCATTGCAGTAGATGGAGTGCTCAGAGGTAGAGCAGACCAGGCAATCGCGCTCGTTCGTCCACCGGGGCATCATGCCACGCGCGCGCGTGCTATGGGCTTCTGTCTGATCAATAACGTTGCGGTAGCGGCTCGTTTCGCTCAGCAGACCCATCGAGTAGAACGGATCGCCATCGTGGATTATGATGTCCATCATGGGAACGGCACGCAGGACATCTTCTACGAAGACCCCTCGGTGCTATACATCTCCACGCATCAGTCCCCGCTCTATCCGGGCACTGGGAGCCTGTACGAGATGGGGCGCGCTGCTGGAGAAGGCTACACTCTGAATATCCCCCTACCCCCCGGTGTTGGCGACGAAGGTTATGAACAGGTCTTCGAGCGCGTAGTTCTGCCCGCGCTACAGCGTTTCGCGCCCGAATTGATTCTGGCATCTGTTGGTTTCGATGCTCATTGGGCTGATCCTCTGGCCAACATGACGCTGTCGCTGCAGGGCTATCATCGCCTGTGCCAACGACTGATCGAAGGCGCTCGCGCCTGGTGCAAAGGGCACATCGTCTTTGTCATGGAAGGGGGCTATCATCTGGAGGTGCTCAGTCACGGCTGGGCCAACATCGTGCGGGCCATGTTGGGAGACGCTGTTTTTTCGGATCCCCTTGGCTCTGCTCCCACTCCGTCACGCGACGTGAGTCGGCTCGTCGAGCAGGTGCGGCACACTCATGGCCTGCTCTGACCACAGCTTTTCGCTATTCACGGATGAGTCCTAGCCGCTCCGGGCAAGTATAGACGCGCATTCCACCGTGTCGCAGATACCCCACCACGCAAATCCGCCAGGTGCGCGCCAGACTCACCGAGGCGCTGGTCGGGGCGGTGCGGCTTGCGACCAGGGGCACTCCCATCCGCCGCGCCTTCATCAGCATCTCCGAACTGATGCGCCCGCTGGTGATGATCATCCGCTCCTGTGTCGGTATACCGGCGATCAGCGCCTTGCCCGCCAGTTTGTCAATGGTATTGTGCCGACCAACATCTTCTGCGATCAGCAGCACCTCCCTCTCATCAGCCAGCACAGAGGTATGAACGCCCCGCACCTGGCGGTAAAGGCGGGCAGCCAGGTTGAGATCGCGCATTCTTAGGGTCAGGGTCTGCGGACTGGTTTTGAAGTCAGAGCGTAGGGGCGGATGCTGGTCGGTCATGGCCTGGAAAGTCAGGCCGCCGCCACACCCTGACGTGAGTATCATGCGGCGCGGCGATGAAAACTGACTGACATGTAACATAACATCAACGGTGGTGCCCGGCACGTTGCACCGTACCAGCCCTACGTCCCCCAGCGACTCAATGATGCCCTCATTGCGCAGAAAGCCCAGGGCCAGCGCTTCCTGATCCGTCGGACTGCACATGAGGGTAGCCAGCTCCTGACCATTCACGTAGATCGAAACGTGCGCCTCCACTGGCACACCGCCCGCAATCAGTTCGGCTTCGTCATTGCTCACTGCCCAGTAGTGCACCGGTGAGGCCCCTGGCCCAAGGGACACATCAATCGGTGTGTTCAGTACATTGTCGTTTCCCTTGGCTGGCATGATGTGTTAGCCCTCTTTTGTGTGACATCTCAACTGCTGCGCCTGCGACTGCGCATTACCTGTCAGATTTGCTCCAGCGAAGAGGCTCCAACCCAAACTCGCTCTTCGGTTTCAGCGTGCCCGTGGAACACACATCCCGGTACGCTGCTCGCAGAACACACAAACTGACTCCAGTATACTGTCATGATAAGCGATAGGGACGTGCGTCGCAAAGACCTGTCAGCATAGGGGGCATGCAAAGGGTGTCAGCGACCTTGCTGCGCCCGATGCCCGCGCTGCGGGCGAAGGGGAGCACCTGGGCGAGAGAAAGTAAGTCCCCTCGCCCCACGACGCAGTCGCGAGGGAGAGGGGCAGCAGACTGCTACAAATTGCCTGCCACATTTTGCACGCTCCCCGTGCCAAATCCGATTTGCGCCTTTGGATCGCGGTTGCTAAACTCACCAGATTGCAATGGCGTTATGATTGGTTCGCAAGGCGGACGCTGGAAATGTCGCGCGGACTGTGCGTGGCACTGGCTGCTATTGTCATGCTCGCGTGTTCTGGCCTGGGCGCGCTCACAGACAATGGGATCGCGCGTGCCCAGTCCCTCGATCAGGTGCGTGCAATCATTACGTCTCCCATTGATGGACAGCAGTTGTTCGGCCTGGTGAATATCCTGGGCAGCGCTGAACATCCATCCGCGTTTGCTCGCTACACGCTGGAATACGACGATCTCAGCGACCCGACGGTCACCTGGCTGTTGGTGCAACCCGCGGTTCAGCAACAGGTTCGTGATGGAGTTCTTGGCACCTGGAATACCAACGTCGTCCCCGACGGTGTCTACCGACTACGCCTGCGTGTGTTTCTCGATGACGGACAGGTTGGTGAGTACATTGTCTCCAATCTCAAAGTAACCAATCGCGCACCGACACCTGTGCCGACTATTCCCGTAGTCGAAGCGGCTCCGGCTGCGCCGTCTGTCACGCCGGGGCCGTCGCCAACTTCGCCTGTTGTGCAGCCACCAAGCAATAACCCCGTCGAGGTGGACGATGGGGAGCCAGAGGGGCTGTCATCACGCAATGGGGCAGACACGGCGCAACCCGTAACCAGGCAGAACAGTACCCGCATCAACCTGACGCGAGTTCGCCAGGCTTTCTGCACTGGTTTCTACCTGGCCGTTGGTCTGTTTATGCTGATGGTCGGTTACTCATTGGTGCGCCGTCTTACCGGGCGAGGTCAGTCGCGATCCTGGCCGGGACGCTGGCCTGGAGACTGGGACGCATCTTGATTGCAGCTTGAGGAAGCAACACCTGAAATGAGCGCGGCTGAACTCTCCCTCATCGTAGGTCTGGGCAATCCAGGGCGCGAATACACCAATACCCGCCATAATATTGGCTTTCGCTGTGTAGATGCGCTGGCGAGCCGCCATGGCCTGTCCTTTGAGGACAAGAAGCGCTCTAAGGCCAAGATCGCGCTCGGACAGATCGCGGGGCGTCGCGTTCTGCTCGCCAAGCCACAGACCTATATGAATCTGAGTGGCAGCGCTGTGCAGGGATTGCTGACTTTCTACCGGATTCCACCGACGAACCTGATCGTGGTGTACGACGATCTGGATCTGCCAGTCGGGACATTACGTATCCGTCCAAAGGGCGGAGCCGGCGGACATCGTGGTCTGACGGATATCATCCAGCGCCTGGGCAGGCAAGACTTCCCCCGCATCCGCGTGGGCATCGGTCGTCCGGATCACGGCATGGATCCGGCGGCTTATGTGTTGTTGCCGTTTCGACAACATGAGGAACCGCTGATCGAGGAGGCGATCACACGGGTGGTCCTCGCCATCGAGACCTGGCTGGCAGATGGTATTGACCTGGCCATGAATCGCTACAATGGGTCGGCGGAGGAGGTGCTGCAGCGCAATACGCGCCCTGCTTCTGCCCGACATCCCACCCCAGACTCCACTTCACTTCCCGATTGACAGGGTAAGCCCCTATGAATCTCACCGGCCTATTCGAATACCTGCGTTCAACCCGCACCTACAGAGGGGTTCTTCAGGCGCTGGACAGGGGAGTAGCTGTCTCCGATCAGCATCTGATGCGGGCTGCCCGTCCGTTTGTGGTTGCCAGTCTCGCCCAGGACTTGCAGCGCCCCATTGTGGTGATCTCCGCACGTGTGGATCGGGCGCACAATCTGGTCGAACAGCTTCCGGTTTGGATGCCGGAGCGGCCAGTGCACCGTTTTGCCGAACCCTCAGCCCTCTTCTATGAGCGCGCGCCCTGGAGTATGCGGGCCATCCAGGGCCGTTTGCAAACCCTGGCCGCGCTGAGCAAACCTGTGGGTGTCCGGCAGATCTCGACTACTCTGCCCCTGGTAGTCACGTCTGCGTATGCAGCCATGCAGAAGACTCTGCCGCCGCGTGAGTTCCAGGCTGGTACGCGCATCTTGCGCACGGGCCAGCGGGCCGCGCCGGATACTTTGCTGCGCACTTGGCTTCAGTTCGGCTATCAGCCGTCCAGCGTGGTGGTCGAGCCGGGGACATTCAGTCGGCGTGGCGGCATTGTGGATATTTTTCCCATCACGGCTGCCCAACCTGTACGCATCGAATTCTTCGGTGACGAAATTGAGAGCCTGCGCACTTTTAATCCCCAGACGCAACGCTCGCAGGCCAACATCGAAGAGGTGTTGGTGACGCCTGCGCGGGAGGCCCTGCCGCGCTATGCGCCTCAGGTGGCAGAGAGACTGGCGTCCTGGTTTGCCGCTCAACCGGAACCGCTGGAAGACGCTGTCTCGGCGCGCCCCGACCAGCAGGCCCTGGCTGAGGGGATGGCTTTCCCCTATCTGGAATTCTATCTGCCCTATCTATACAGCAACCCGGCTAGTCTCTTCGACTACCTTCCCGCCGATGCGCTGGTGATCGTCGAAGACTGGGACGAGTTGCGCGCGAGTGTCAATGAACTCGAAGAACAGGCTCTGGCGACGCGGGAAGAGCGCGTGCGTGCCGGGCAGCTCCCCGCGGATTGTCCCTTACCGTATGTCACCTGGGACGAATTCCAGGACGAGCTTTCGACTCGTCTAGTGTTGCATCTTGCCGCGAATCCCGAAAGGTTGCCCGCCGAAGAACCTGTCCTGGGTGATCTGCTTGCCCCCGGTGCGCGCTACGGAGGGCAGGTACGACGTGTACTGGAGGACGTGGCCGATTTGCTTGACCGGGGCGAACGAGTGATCGTCGTGACGCAGCAGGCGCAACGTCTGGCCGAGTTGTGGGGCGAACAGAGCGATTACATACCGCCCGTCAGCCAGGTGACCGAATCCCTTCCTCTGGGAATGCCGGTCTTTGTGGAGGGGACACTGGCTGAAGGGTGGGTGCTGAAAAGTGAGCAGGGGCGACTACACCTGCTCAGCGACGCCGAAATCTTCGGCTGGCAACGCCCTGAACCGCGCCGCCGCGCTCAACCCCGTGCCCTCCCGCCAGAGGCCAGCTTCGCCGACCTGAACGTCGGCGACTATGTGGTTCACGTGGAGTATGGCATCGGACGCTTCGCGGGGCTACAGAAGCGCATTCTGGACAACAGCGAGCGCGAATACCTGGTTGTAGAGTACGCCGGCAACGATCTGCTCTACGTTCCGATCCACCAGGCCGACCGCCTCTCGCGCTATGTCGGCGCGGACGATCAGCCGCCGCAACTGAATCGCCTGGGCACGCAGGACTGGAATCGGGCCAAGGAGAGCGCGCGCCAGGCTGTCGAAGAAGTGGCGCGTGAACTGTTGGAACTCTATGCTGCCCGCTCGCAGGTTGTTGGGCATGCTTTCAGCCCCGATACCCCCTGGCAGCACGAACTCGAAGCCTCTTTTCCCTACGTGGAGACCGAGGATCAGCTCCGCGCTTTAGCTGAAGTGAAGGCAGACATGGAGCGCCCTCAGCCCATGGATCGCCTGATCTGTGGCGATGTGGGATATGGCAAGACCGAAGTGGCGCTGCGGGCGGCTTTTAAAGCGGTGATGGATGGAAAGCAGGTGGCGCTCCTGGTGCCGACAACGGTGCTCGCTCAGCAGCACTTCATGACCTTTTCCCGCCGCCTTCTGCCGTTTCCTGTGCGCGTGGAAATGCTCTCGCGCTTCCGCAGCCCGGCGGAGCAGCGACAAATCCTCTACGATCTTGCCCAGGGGCGCGTGGATATCGTGATTGGCACGCACCGGCTGTTGCAGCCAGACGTGCAATTCAAAGACCTGGGTCTGCTAATCATTGACGAAGAACAGCGCTTTGGCGTGACGCACAAGGAATACCTCAAGCGGATGCGCACGGAAGTGGATGTACTGACTCTCACTGCCACCCCCATCCCGCGCACTCTCTACATGAGTCTGACTGGCATTCGTGATATCAGCATGATTCAGACGCCGCCCGAAGAACGCCTGCCCGTGGTGACGCACATTGGCATCTACAACCCCGACCTGGTACGTCAGGCCATCCTGCGCGAAATTGACCGCGGCGGACAGGTCTTCTTCGTGCACAACCGCGTGCAGACTATTGATACCGTCGCTGCGCGCCTGCGCCAGTTGGTGCCGGAAGCCGAATTCGTGGTGGCCCACGGACAGATGGACGAACAGCGCCTGGAAATCATCATGAACGCCTTTACCCGGGGCGACTTCGACGTGCTGGTCACCACCTCAATTATCGAAAGCGGACTGGATATTCCCAACGCTAACACGCTGATCGTGGATCGCGCCGACTGGTTCGGCCTGGCGCAGCTCTATCAACTGCGCGGACGTGTGGGACGCGGCGCACACCAGGCATATGCCTATTTCTTCCATCCACGTACCAGCCGCCTGACTCCCGAAGCGCGCGCCCGCCTGGAGACGATCGGCGAGCAAACTGAGCTAGGCGCTGGCATGTCCATCGCCATGCGCGACCTTGAGATTCGGGGAGCCGGTGATCTGCTCGGCACTCGCCAAAGCGGACATATCGCGGCGGTAGGTTTCCATCTCTACACGCAGTTGCTGGCGCAGGCAGTGCGCTACTTGAAGGGGGAAAGCCCCCCACCCCAGTCGCCGGTAGCGACTCCTACTGTCACCATTGATTTGCCTGTGCCAGCCTATATTCCCACCGCCTATGTCGGCGAACCCTCGCTCCGCATTCAGCTTTATCGCCGCCTGGCCGAAATCAATTCGCTGGAACGCCTCCAGGAAATGCGCGAGGAATTGACAGATCGCTTTGGCCCGTTGCCGCGTGCTGTGCACGGCCTGCTGTTTCAGATCGAGGTCAAACTGCTGGCTCAGCGCGCCGGGGCTTCGGCGGTCGCAGCGGAAGGAAATCAGATAGCGATCCGACTGCCCTATCTGGCCGCCGTAGACCGTTCGGCGCTGCAGCAACTGCTGGGCGAAGATACGCGCGTCAGCCGTACCGCTGTCTGGTTTGCCTATGCCACGCACAGTGAAGAAGCGTGGCAGGATCGCCTGCGCGATATTCTGGATCGCCTGGGCACGTCCAGAAACCGGGCAGAGCAAATCCCACATTTATCCACATCTGCGGGATAGTGTGGGATTCATAGTGGGAAAACATGGGATAACGTGGGATATGTGGGAAATGAAGCGGGTTATGTGGTGAAGTGCGGGATAATATCCCACCATCCTACGCTTCAGGTGGCCAGTTTAGGCCGAATATTCCACACACATTCCCACCGTGCCCGGCCCCACATGTACGCCCAGCACAGCGGCTGCATACGACAGGAAAACCTCACGCGGTTGATAGCGAGCTAACGCAGCTTCGCGCAGAGCTTCTGCGTCTGCCTCGGCATCACCGTGAATGACTGCCAGCCGGGCAATAGGACGGCCATTGCCCATCTCACCGATCAAATCCAGCATCCGCTCCAGAGCGCGCTTGCGCGTGCGTACTTTGTCGACCGAGTTGACGATCCCGTCGCGGATTTCGAGCAGTGGCTTGATGTTGAGCGCTGTCCCCAGCAGGCGACTGGCGTTGCCAATGCGACCGCCCCGGTGAATGTAGTCCAGGCTTTCGATGGTGAACAGAATGTGCGTGCGGCTGGCAGTTTCGGTGATAACCTGCGCAATTTCCTCTGGCGACTTGCCTGCATCACGCGCTTCTGCTGCGGCCAGCATGGTAAACCCCAATGCCCACGAAACCTTGCGCGTGTCCACCACATGCACGGGAAAGCTGACCAACTCCCGCGCCTGTATCGCCGAAGCATAAGTTCCACTCAGGGCACTGGAGAGTACGCCGCATACGACTGCGTCTGCGCCTTCTGCGGCCCGCGCCTGTTCGAAAGCGGCCACGAAGTCCTGCGGCGTCGCCTGCGAAGTCTTGGGAATTTCGCGCTCTGTGGCCAGACGTTGAAATAGCTCGCGCTCGCCCAGGTCCACCCCATCGCGGTAGCTCCGGTCACCCCACAAGACATACAGTGGAACAACATGAATGCGATGAGTCCTGGCAAGCTCCGCATACAGATTGCAGGTGCTGTCGGTGACAAGTGCGGTGACCGGCGACATACCCCTTCCTCCTGTGCTCTTGTCCGTGAATAGATGGGCATTCAGGGCGCTGCCCCCACCCATCCCAGTAGGCGAACCTCTCCTTTTAGCCGACTGGTCAGATTGCGCGCGTTATAGCCATTGGGGCTGGCGACGTACAGGTCCAGTCGGCCATCGGCAGCGCCGGCGCGAGTCTGAAAGCCTGCGTAGGCCAGCCATTGGCCATCTGGCGAATAGCGGGGATCGCAGGCTCCCGGCGTGGTACCCGAATAGACAATCTCCAGCGTGTTACGGGCGACAACCAGCCCGTAGGGGCACTGAGCATTGCGTCCTCCAAAGGCAACCCACTCTCCACCGGGCGACCAGGCTGCCGCAAAACCCAGGCGAGGGAACAAGTATCGTTCAGTCTGGTTGATCAGTGTGCCCCGCGAATCTCGCAGCACAATGCGAGGAGGATCGGTCAATTCCTGGTAGATCACCTGTTGACCGCCGGGCGACCACACCGCGCCGATGTTGAGCACCCCTTCGCCCTCGGAGATCTTCCGCGCTGTCCCAGCCTGGACGTTGGTCAGCCAGATTTCCGTTTGATTAGTCAGAAGGTCGGAAGCTCCCGTAGTCACCGCGATCTGCAGGTTGCTCACCCAAACCGGCGGGCTATCCACCCACAGGTCGGATACTCGTTGCACTGCGCCGGTTTCCACATCCGCCACGAAGAGATTACCCCCCGTGGGCATGGGCGCGTCCAGTTGCGAGCAACTGCCCTCCTCATCCGGCGTCCAGGTCGGACAGCGCTCCCGATCCGACACGAAGGCGATCATACGTCCATCTGGTGACCAGACGGGCCAGAAATCAAACGCCCCATGCGCGGTCAGATTCTGAAATCCTGAACCGTCCGCCGCAATCACGAAGATATCTACGTCGTAGGCTGTCGGCAACGCCAGCGCCAGACGGCTGCCGTCTGGCGACCATACGGGTTGATGTTCCGGAATGCCGCGCGGGTTAAGTGAGGGGATGTTGAATAGCCGCAGGCTGATGCCCAGGTTCAGGTCAAGCAGATACAGACCGCCGATTCGCGTGCCATCTGCCTGTAGTGCTGGTTCCAGGAAGTAGGCTACCCGCCGCCCATCGGGAGACCAGTAGATGCGATCCTCCGTGGAGACCGGTAGATCGAAGAGTTCGATCAGCTCTCCGCTCGATGGGTTGACCAGGAACAACGTTTCAACCTCTTGCTCTGGAACCGGAGTGTTGGGATTCGACGTGCCACCGGTACGTTCATTCAGACTGACGATCGCGAAGTACAGGCGATCCAGCCCTCCGCGCACCTGCGCAGGAAGAGAGACCGGCGACCATTGATCATTGGCCAATCCCGCTACTGGATAGGGTGTAGCAGTTGGTGTGAAGGTAGGCGTGGGCGGCGGTGTCTCAGTTGGGGGCGGTGTTGCTGACGGCGTCATGGTGGGCGTGGCTGAGACCGCCGCCGTAGATGTAGGACTGGCCGTTGGGGTTGGCTGGGGAGAAGGAGTCTCCGTAGGCGATGCCGTTGCTGTGGGCGTGGCCGTCGGTGACTGCACCGACAGGTTACAGCCCGCCAGCAGGATCAGCGATACGCCCAAGAGCAGGATTCTCGTTCTTTTCACCGAAACACGTCCAGAGACTGACCGATTGATTGTTCGCCAGAGGTGCCTGGCTGGATGCGAGCAGGAAGATAGTACCGGATTCCCCCCAATACGTACAGAGTCTATTTTTGAGTTTTCTTGAGCACGTAATAAGACCCGCGCTTTTCGCCCATCTTGATCAGAATGCCCCGGCTGACCAGATCGGCCAGGTCACGGCGAATGGTCTCGGAATGCACTTCCGGGCACATTTCTTGCAGGTCTTTATTGGTAATGCGCGGATTCTTGCGGTTGATCAGGAAATCTAGAGCGTATTCCTGGCGACGGTTGATGGGTTCCCCGCGGAAGACGCCTCCAAACAGTTCCTGTTCGCTCTCGGCAGTTTTGGGCACGGCGGTGTTGTACAACGTCACGCGGAAACCACCTGCCGTCTCTGTAAATTTGGGATCGGGCAAATTGGCCTGGCGCATCAAAGCGATCACGCGGTCTACCCCGTAGCCCAGCCGCTCGATGAAGCCCATGTCCGATAGCACCTGCACGATAGCCGAGTTACGCGAAAAGCGTTCCTCGACGATGTTCTCCACGGTCACCGGCCCCGGCAACCCGCCCGGGCTGGTGATTTCCAGCCGGTCAGCGAATAGATAGAGCCGGATACCATCGCCCTGGATACTGTAGTCGCGGTGTGCCACCGCATTGACGACCAGTTCGCGGACGGCTTTCAGCGGATACTCCATCTGCTCGCTGCGGGCCATGCGGTCACTGAGCTGCACTCCCTTGCGCAGGTTGTCGGCCAGGAATGTCTCCGCCCTCCGAATCTGTTCGGGGAGCGTGCCGGTGATGTCCTGGCGGGTGAACACGTCGCCCATTTCTGTCCCGGCAAAACGCGCCGCCGTAATATCTGCTCCGCGCAGGAACTGCTGCGGGTCTTTGCCGAATAGCAGAATGCCCGCATGAGTGGGCACCAACTCGTCTCCACGGCGAATCAGGCAGCCCCGCTTGAGCAAGACCTGCTCCGGTGGCATGTTAGCCAGCCCGCTCAGGCCCGCCACATATTCTTCCACCTTGGCCCAGTCCAGGTCAGATTTGTGTGCGTCGCGGGCCGGTTCTGCCTCAAAGGAGACATCCCCCCGCTCCAGCATCAGACGTCGCAGCGCGGATGGCGAGAGCGGGACATTGGCGGCCCCTTCACGCTTGAGGAAGCGCCCTTCCAGGGCGTAGACGTAGGGCATACCCCGCGGCACCTGCACCACCACCAGTGGCGACCCCTGTACCTGCACGACCTGCGGCATGGGGATGATCAGCGGTGGCTCAATGGACAACGCGGCTTCCAGCACGCAATTGATCGCGTTCTCCGTGTCGTCAATGCCTGCCGGTTTGTCTGTCCGGGGAGCTACGCCCAATACCACTGTCCCGCCGTGACTGTTGGCCATCGCCACCAAAACCGCGGCGATATCGCTGACCTGTGCCCGGCCCGGCAACCAGTCCACCGTCTCACTGCGCCCGTTGCGCAGCAATTCCAGCGCTTCCTGGGCGGTGATCTTCTGGTTCGGTTCCAGGAATCGTTCTCTGGAGATCGTCTGTGCGGTACTGCTGTCTTGCGCATCCATAGTCACCCCCAGTCATTCCCCGTTGTCATTCCTGGGTAGCTTTGAGACGTGGCCAGCACCTGCCGCTCCCGTTGCGTCAGGTGGCAGCAGAGCGTAGGCGAGCACTTCGTCCATATGCGATACCAGTTGGACATCCAACCCGCGCAACACGCGCTTAGGGATTTCCACCAGGTCTTTCTCGTTGCGTTTGGGCAACAGCACCTGTCGCACTCCCGCCCGATGCGCAGTCAGCACCTTCTCTCGCACACCGCCTACCGGTAACACCCGCCCTCGCAAGGTGATCTCTCCGGTCATCGCCACATCGCGTCGGACTTTACGTTGCGTAAGCGCCGAGATCATCGCGGTCGCCAGGGTGATGCCCGCAGATGGGCCATCCTTGGGAATTGCTCCTTCTGGCAAGTGTACGTGAATGTCCACGCGGTCGAACTCCTCCGGATCGATTCCCAACTGCCGCGCCTGCGACCGCGTGTAACTCAGTGCTGCCTGCGCTGATTCCTGCATGACATCACCAAGCTGACCAGTCAGCAGCAAATTGCCTTTGCCGGGCATCAGCGTGACTTCGATTGCCATGATGTCACCGCCAGCCTCGGTCCAGGCCAGTCCCGTTGCCACCCCAACCTCATCGCTTTCTTCGCGCAACCAGGGCAGGAATAGCGGCGGGCCAAGGAACTTGGTCAGTTTTTCCGCGGTGATGCGCTTGGTGGCGCGCTTACCCTCGGCCACTCGCCGGGCCAGCTTGCGGCAAACTTTGCCGATCTCGCGCTCAAGGTTGCGCACTCCTGCTTCGTAGGTGTACTCGCGGCAGATCAGACGGATGGCTTCTTCTTCGAAATGCACGCCGCTATCGCCCAGTCCGTGCTGTTTGAGCTGACGCGGGATCAGGAAGTGCCGGGCAATGCTCACCTTCTCGTCTTCTACATAGCCTGGAAACTCGATAACCTCCATGCGATCCAACAACGCAGGTGGAATGGGATCGAGATAGTTGGCAGTGGTGATAAAGAACACGTGCGACAGATCGTAGCTGACGTCCAGATAATGGTCGGAGAAGGCGTGATTCTGCTCCGGATCGAGCACCTCCAGCAGGGCTGCTGCCGGGTCTCCGTGGAAATCCACTCCCAGCTTGTCTATTTCGTCGAGCATGAAGACGGGGTTGATCGTTCCCACTTTCCGCATCGTCTGAATGATCCGCCCCGGTAGCGCGCCGATGTACGTCCGGCGGTGTCCGCGGATCTCGGCCTCGTCGTGTACACCACCCAGACTGACCCGCACGAACTCGCGTCCCAGCGCCTGGGCGATGCTCTTGCCCAGCGAGGTCTTACCCGTCCCTGGGGGGCCTACGAAGCACAGGATGGGAGTCTTCATGGCCTCGCCGGCCAGTTGGCGGACAGCCATATGCTCCAGGATGCGCTCCTTGGCTTTGATCAATCCGTAGTGCTCGGCATCCAGCACACGCGCGGCATGAGCCAGATCGAGATTGTCTTCCGACTGCGTCACCCAGGGCAGATCAAGCAGCCAATCGAGATAAGTACGAATGATCCCCACTTCCGGGGCCATCGGAGGGATCATGGTCAGGCGAGCCAGTTCTTTCAGAGCCTTATCCTTGGCCTCCGGCGTCATCTCTTTTTGCTCGATCCGCTGACGCAGTTCGTCCAGTTCCTGCTGAAAGATGTCCGCTTCGCCCAGTTCATGCTGGATCACGCGCATCTGTTCGCGCAGGAACATCTCGCGCTGGTTGCGGTCTACCTCCCGCCGTACCTGCGACTGAATGCTCTCTTCCAGTTCCAGCATTTCCAGCTCGCGTCCCAGCAGGCTGCTCACGCGGCGCAGGCGCTCGACCGGGTCAGTGGTCTCCAGCAGACGTTGCCGTTCCGTCAGCGGCAGGTCTAGCGTGGACGAGACCATATCAGCTAGCCAGCCCGGATGCTCGATGTTGAGCGCATACACGTAGGCTTCCTCTGGCAATTGCGGGCTGAGTTCGACGCATTTCTGAAAGAGACTCAGTGTCGCGCGCATCAGGGCCGCTACTTCGCGCGTCTCTGACACGTCTTCAGCTATCGGGCGTGCGCGCACCCGGATATAGGGACTTGTCTGCAGAAACTCTACTATCTGTACACGCCGTCTCCCCTGGGCCAGCACGCTAGTGCCACCGTCGGGCAGGTGCATCAAGCGGCCCAGGGCCATCTCCGTGCCCAGGGTGTACAGGTTTTCAGCGGTTGGGGCAGCAATCTCATTGCCGCGCATCAGGACACCAATCACAGTTTCCCGGCGTATCTGCGCTTCACCGACTGCCGCGATATCAGCTTCGCGCTCTAGCATGAGCGGAGTCACCATGTTCGGATACACGACGGTTTCGGCAAGTGGCAACAGCACTGCTTCGATGAAACCGTCAGCGTCCGGCTGTGCGTCGTTGATAGAGAAGAAGTCGTTGAGACTATGGCCAATCATGGACAACAGCCAGCCTTCCACCACGGCATGACCACCCTGTCTTCAACAATCCTGGCCCGGCTAGCCCACCGACGCATCGTAACCCTCTACACCCTCTACTGCCCGCTGCGTGTGCCCTACTGGCAATCCCAGCACCGTCCGGGCTTCCCCGACAATAAACAGCGATCCGGTGATCAGAACAAGGCCTTCAGTTCCAGCCAGAGAACGGGCCCGATGCAAAGCCGTTCGCACATCGGCTATTTCGTGTACTGGCCGCGCAAAACCGGCCTCGCGTGCGGCTTCTGTCAAGGTCGCCGGCTCAAGGGCGCGCGGATGCACTGCTTGCGCCGCAATCAGAGCATCAGCTATAGGGAGCAGCGCCGCAAACATGCCCGCTACATCCTTATCTGCCGAAGCCCCAAAGATCAGAATGAGCGGGCGCTGCGGAAACATGGCATCCAGCGCCGCACGCAGCCGCCACGCCGATTCCCCATTGTGCGCTGCGTCGAGCACAATTAGAGGAGCCTGTTCCACAACCTCCAATCGTCCGGGCCAGTCAACCTGCTCAAAGCCCAGTCGGATTCCCTCTGTGCTCACCGGCAATCCCGCCTGCGCAGCACAGTCCAGCGCCGCCAAAGCCACCGTGGCATTTATCGCCTGATGGTCGCCAGCCAGCGCGGTGAAGTAAGACTGCTGTGGTCCGGCAGCGGGACCAGCGCTAAACCATTCACCGTGCGGTGTGCTGCGCTCTGGCTGGAAGAGCCAGTCGCGCCCCACCAGAATCAATCGCGATCCGTTCTGCTCAGCGACCTGCTCCAGCACGGCCAGCGCTTCGGAAGGTTGCGGCGCGCTGACAACCGGTATCCCTGGCTTGATGATACCGGCCTTTTCGCGAGCGATAGATGCCAGCGAGTCTCCCAAAAGGTGTGTATGGTCGTAGCTGAGGCTGGTGATCACCGAAACGACGGGCGTAACTACGTTGGTTGCGTCGAGCCGCCCCCCCAACCCGACTTCCACTACTGCCACGTCTACCTGCTGCTCGGCAAAATACAGAAAGCCAAGCGCTGTTGTCACTTCGAACCATGTGATATCTGGTATGCGCTCTGCCGCGGGGCGTAAGCGGTTCACCATCGCGGTGAAGTCTTCTGGGCTGATGAGCTGATTGTTAATGCGGAACCGCTCTCGATAGTCTTGCAGGTGCGGTGAGGAATACAGTCCTACCTTCAGGCCAGAAGCGCGCAGTGCCGCCGCACACATCGCCCCCACTGATCCTTTGCCTTTGGTGCCAGTGATGTGAATGACCGGATAGGCGCGGTGAGGATCGCCCAGGGCCGCCAGCAGTGCGCGCGGGCGATCCAGGGTCATAACCTCTGGGGCGTAGCGCACATGCCGTTCTATTTCCCAATTGACAAAGCTGTAAAGGTAATCAATAGCCTCTGCATACGTTTCTAGCTCATGCGACGGAGTCATCCGCTTTCCCTGTGCGTACAGCGGCCTATCAGGGCCGGTTAGGCGTGCAATCTGCTCGCAGGGCAGGACAATACCCCCAAGGTTACACGCAATATCCCACATATCCCACATACTACCCATAAACCGGAGACAGGACAAGCCCTGATTCATTCTTCCCGCGTGCCTGTTAGTTCATCTGGCAGCAGTTGGCTCACCACCGTTCGGCTGACGCCTGTGCCGGAAACGGCGACCTTCTGGTACAATACTCCCGCGGCAGGACTGAAGACAGGACGAGTGTGTTATGCCAATCCCCAGGCTTCTGACGCTGGTTGTGGCCCTGGTAACGCTGGCCGTCGTGGTGACAGTTGGGGTGATCGTACTGCGCCCACCGCTCCCTTTGTTGGTCAGCGCTTCCTTCGACCGGGCGCGTATCACGCCCAACGCCGACGGACTTGACGATCTGGCCGTCGTGCAATACCGTCTCTCTCGTCCGGCAACGATCAGCATCTATCTCGATGGCAGCGACGGCACCCGCTACTATTTCCGTCAGAACGAGCCACGGGTCGCCGGTCGTTATCGCGTTCTGTTCAGCGGGATCGTCGCAGGTTATACCCTGCCCGGAGAGGAAATCGCGGGGATCATCGAACGCCGCCTGATCCCCAATGACCGCTACACGTGGATCATCGAGGCGGCAGACGGCGAGACGGTGGAGCGCAAGTCAGGAGTCCTCGAAATCGCTGACGCTGATAGCGCCCTGCCGGAGATTTCCGCGTTCGAGATTCACCCCCCCGAGTTTACCCCCAACCAGGACGGCATCCGCGACCGCGTGAGCATCAATGTTTACCTGGAAAAGCCCGCTCAACTCTCTGTCTATCTGGAAGATGCCAGTAGTCAGCGCTACTACTTGCCGGAGCGGGAGGAAGGCCGCCTTCCTGGTGACATGGGCAACCATGAATTCGACTACGACGGAGGGGTTGACCAGGGCATGGAACCGCCTCCTGACGGCCAGTATACAGTCTATGCGGTTGCCCAGGATGCCGAGGGACAACGCATTGTGCGCCAGGGCAGCCTGAGCATTCGCGACGGTGGATTGCCGCAGGTTGAGATCGTGCCACAGGCAACCGGCGCGGTTGTCTACTTCGGAACCATGCCCTACGACGATCGTTACTACACCGATCTCAATACAGAGGGCGAGCGTATTCCCAAACCTGAAGGCGTAATATCGGATCTCACCACGCTCACCATGCCCCTGGGCGATTTGCTGGTGTTCAAGCTGACTGTCAGCAACTACGGTTCGACGCCCGTGCGAACCGCTGGCCCGTTCCCCGGCACAGTCTATCAGTTCAGCCAGCGAGCGGCTAGCCTGGAGGCTTACGAGGAATCGGGAGCGTGGCGCATCGGCATCAACTGTGACACTGCCTACAGCGACTTCCCCTGGCGCTGGGCGCTGGCTCCCCTGGAAGAACTTCAGGCTGTATATGACGAGGAGACCGGCGAGACCTACTATTACCTGCTGCCAGGTCAGCGTGCTGAGGTTTGGGGCGCTATCCGCATGACTGAGCTTCGCAAGGCCCGTAACCCGCAGGAATGCTGGGCGGGCCTGATCCACGAAGACGTGGGTATACCGGCTTTCCAGAGCCGCGTCGGCGCGCGCGAAATCGAATTGGCGACAGTCACTAGCTCCACGGAGTGAGCGTTTCCCGCCCGTCTTGCCCGCTCTAGACAGATGCTGTACCATGGTGGCCAGAAACTAGCTATTCAGGCAGGAGGTGAGCTATCAACTTGCCAACTCGTCGCCAAACGATGATGGTCATGCTCATGTGGATGCTCAGCACAGTGCTGCTGGCCTGCGGGGGGGCGGACGATTCGCGTCGTCCCACGCGCGTGCCTACACGCATTCCGCCTACCCCTACTGTACGTTCTACCGCCCTGCCCGAAGTGAACGAAGCGCCAGCCATCGGTGACGCAGAGCGCCCTGTTATGCTGCTTTTCGCTGTGCCCAGCGATCGGAAGACCTCGGCAACCCGTCAGACTGCACAGCAACTGGCCCAACACTTGAGTGATAGTCTGGCGCTGTCCGTTGAGGTCGAGCTTGCCGATGAGGACAGCGCCCTTGATCGGTTGTGTAGTGGTGCGCCTGCTCTGGCCTGGGTCAGCGCGTTCACTTACGCTGCAGCCAAACAGGAATGCGAGGTCACGCCCTTGCTGGCGGTGAAACGTGGGCGCTCCCCGAATTTCACGATCGGGCAGAGCGCCGAGATCGTCGCGCGGACTGAAATCACTGATCTGTCGCAGGTGGCAGGGCAAACCTTCTGCCGCAGCGGTGACCAGGATGTAGCGGTGGCGTGGGTATTGCCCGCTTTGTTGCTGAGCAGCGCCGGGGTGAACCCTTTCATTGACCTTGAGGCCATCCGCGATTATCCCGATGATGCCTCGCTTATCCTCGCCCTGCAGGCGGGAGAGTGTGCGGCAGCCGCCTTTCGTCCGGGAGACTTCGATCAGGCTTTGCTCGACGCAGTCTCCGCTGTGGCCGACGTAGAAGGCGAACGTCCCGACTACAACGACCTCAAGGCTGCAGTGCACGTCATTGTCCCGGCGGCTGACACAACAGCACCGGCGACAACAGATCAATGGCATGGCATTGCCGCGAGCACGCTCCCTTATGAAGTGTTGGTGGCTGCTCCAGAAAACGCATTGCCGAGAGACCTGCGGGCCGCGCTTGTCGAGTCAATCACAGCTTTCTTCACCGATCGGGTAGAGGGCACCACCCGCATCAGGCGGCTGCTGGATGCCGACGGCATCTTGACTGTCAGGTCGCAACACTATCAGTCATTCGTCACCATGCTGGAAGGGGCCGGCTGGCGGATGGCCTTTTTCCCGTGAAATCGAGCGTTCAGACCTGCTACACGCCGGTTGCCATCGTCCATGTCTCTTGAGCTGGCTGTTGTCATCGTTTCGTGGAACACGCGCGATCTAACTCTGAATGCGCTGCGCACCCTGCTGACCGATGTGGAGATACACGGCCCTCAAACCGAAGTCTGGGTTGTGGATTGTGCCTCGACAGATGGGACGCCGCAGGCCATTCGTGAGCAGTATCCCCAGGTATCGCTGATCGCCAGCGACCGCAACCTGGGTTTTGCGGCGGGCAACAATCTCGCGCTGCGACAACTTGGCTTTGGTGAGCCGGTTGCTGCCGAAAGCCGTCCTGTTCTACCACGTGCGGTCTACCTGCTGAATCCAGACACGATAACTCTGCCGGGCGCGACTCGAACCCTGTACGATGCACTGTTCAGCCTTCCGCGCGCGGGCGTCGTCGGCGCGCAGTTGACTTATGAGGACGGTTCGTTTCAGCACGGCGCGTTCAGGTTTCCCGGTCTGCTGCAATTGGGGATCGAGCTGTTCCCTGCGCCTGCTCGCCTGTACAACTCGTGGCTGAATGGGCGCTACGCCCGCCGTCGGTACGAGCGAGGCGTCCCCTTCCGCGTTGACTACACTCTGGGGGCCACCATGATGGTACAGGGGGAAGCGATCCAACAGGCCGGTCTGCTGGATGAAAGTTATTTCATGTATTGTGAGGAGATTGACTGGAGCTTCCGGATTCGCCGTGCTGGCTGGGAGATTTATACTGTGCCAGCCGCTCGTGTCATTCACCTGGGGGGTCAGAGCACCGGCCAAGTTCGCCCGCAGAGCCTGATTAACCTTTGGCGCAGCCGCCTGCGCCTCTTCGACCGCTACTTCGCGCCTCCCAAGCGCTTCGTGGCGAGGCGCATAGTGCGCCTGGGAATGCGCCTCCGTCTGCAAGAGGTCGAGCGAGCTTTCCGGCAAGGGCGGCTTTCCTCTGCCGAACACGAGGCGCTGACCGCTGCCTATCAGACTATTCTGTCGCTGTGAGGAATCCTGTGCCCACCGAATTGGCTGCTGTCATCCTGGCCTGCAACGAGGCAGAGAACATCGTGCCGTGTGTTGAAAGTGTGCGTTGGGCCGACCGTGTAGTCGTCATTTTGGACACCCGCAACACTGACAATACGCCCGCTCTCGCTGCGCAGGCCGGCGCAGAGGTGATCGCGAATCGCTTCGAGAACTACGCGCAGCAGCGTAATGACGCCCTGTGCCTGGTCGAGGCGGAGTGGATTCTTTTCATTGACGCCGACGAGCGTTCGAGCGCCGAACAGGCAGCGGAGGTCCGCGCTGCCCTGCAACATCCGACGCATCACGGCTACTGGATTCCCCGCCACAACTACATCTTCGGACGCCTCACCCTTCATGCTGGCTGGTATCCGGATTATCAGATGCGCCTGCTGCATCGCGGCTACGCCCATTACGATCCGTTGCGTCATGTGCACGAGTTGGTAATCCTCGATGGCGAGCCTGGCTATCTGACTGTGCCTTTTCTGCACTTCAACTACCGCGATCTACGCCAGTTTCGGGCCAAGCAACGGCGCTACGTGGCATTCGACGCGCGTATCTTGCAGGAACAGGGCATCCGGCCCCGGCTGCATAAGTTTGTCACCCGTCCGTTGTGGCAATTTGGGTGGCGGTTTGTCGCTCTGCGAGGCTACAGGGATGGATGGCATGGTCTGCGCCTCAGCCTGCTGATGGCCTGGTACGAGCTGCAAAAGTACGTCGAATTACGTCGTCTGTATCGTTCCTCCTGACCTGACTTCAGCCTGCGCGCCGTGCGGACACCAGTTCTGCTATGACATGAAGTCCTCCACCCACTACACTGTGCCCTCCTAACAACACGGGAATTGGCGCGGCTGCCGCTGCCTGGGTGAACGCCTGTACCCATTTGTCGGCAATAGCATCCACAAGATACAGATCGGAAAAGAAGCGCTCGCCTGCAAGGGGGTAATGCCCCGCAGCAGCCATTAGCACTCGCGAATCAATGATCGCTGCGTCAACCATCGCAGCCAGTTCGTTGAAGAAGCCCTGTGGACCGAGCAAGTCTACTAAATGGGCAAGCAGAGACCGGACTTCTCCCCGTGCCAAACGCTCGCTGGCTACCATGCCTCGTTCTTCGGCGAAGACGCGCACCCAGCATTGCGTCACTTCGTTCAGCGCTGTCCAGGCCTGCGGAGCGACACGTCCGATCAAGGCGACCCGACTGCCGTCGCGAGCCAGTGTATCCAGCACCGAAGCTAGCGGTATCCGGTCGAGCAGAGCATCGTGGCACATGGCCCGCAAATGCGGCGGACAGTCCGGATGCTCACGTACAATCGCCAGATCAGCTGGTGTATCGAGATCAAAGGCCCAGGCTGGTCGCATGCCTACCGGACGGATCACCTGATAACCGCCCTCTTGCTGTAAGACCCAGGCGAGGCTATTGTCGCGCCCCACTTGCCGCAGGATGGGAATAACCGCCTTGCTCACCGTGAAAGCCACCCAGTCGCTGGAATGCAGATTATTGGTGATCGCCAATCGTGGCTCCGGCGTCGCGTGGAGAGCTGCCCGCAGGGTGGCGCATATCCACCCGATGACCGCTCCAGGTAGCAGCGGCGCGCTTGCCGCACCGAAATACATGACAGCAGCCATCGGATACCGCTCCACCAGTCCGGCCAAGCGTTCCCCGAAGTGAAATGACTCAGCGCCCGGAGCGTCCAGATCGAGAGTGTAGGCTGCCTGTGGCTGCAGGGGCTGCGCGTCCGCCACAGCCAGGACAATGGGAGCCAGTCCTCCCCGTGCCAAAGCCTCGATCAGGTCAACTGCTGCGGCCTGTGTGGCACGGTGGAGCAACTGTTCTGCCTGTGATTCCCCCTGCGGCCCCAGCATAATCACTGCCCCAATATCAGACATTTTGCACACCTTTGCGCGACCAAACAGCGGCTACCAAAGACAAAGGGCCGGGCTATCCCGGCCCCCGAAGAGACGTGATCACTCGTCACTCGATGCGAGGCTCAAGCACCCCGTAGTTCCCGTCTTCACGGCGATACAACACACCCAGTTTGGCCGTTTCAGCGTTGAGGAAAACGAAGAAGTTGTGCCCCAGCAATTCCATCTGGTCAATCGCCTCTTCCTCACTCATGGGGATCAGCGTGACAGTCTTGCGGCGCACAATGGCTGTCTTTTCCTCCTCTTCCTCGACTGCTGTTCCTGGCACGGATTCCACACTCTCTAGAGCCTGTTCGGTTTCGTAGAAGCGCCCTGCCCCGCGACGCTTGCGCTTGCCCTTGTAGCGTTCGATCTGACGGTACATCTTGTCGAGCGCCACGTCGAGAGCCGCGTAGATATCCGGTTGCTTTTTCTCCTCCGCCCGCAGGATGACACCCCGTGTGTTGCGCAGGGTGAGCTGTGCAATGCACTGATCCATGCCTTGCTTGCGACGTTCGATAGCCAGGTCAACGCGGATTTCCTGAATGTTGGGTAAGTAGCGATCCAGTTTGCTCACTTTCTTTTCGACGTGTTCCTGCAGGCGAGGGCTTACATCAACGTTGCGAGCATGAATTCTGAGTTCCATTGCCTATACTCCTTTCATCAGTGGCGCTCACGGCAAGCCAGGCGTGCCAAACACGCCCATGCCCGCATCCGCAAACACGGCGCTGGCCAGCGCTACACCGTATACCCTCCGCGCACCTGCGGCGCGAAAGGCAGTGGCGCAGGCTTCCAGCGTTGCACCAGTCGTCAATACGTCATCAACCACAACTACACAGCGGTCCTCTACCTGGGCAGGCGCTGCTGTGAACGCGCCCGCCACATTCTCACGGCGTTGTTGGGCGTTGAGATGCGTCTGCGTTTGCGTCTCACGCACGCGCGATATCGCCTCCTCGCAGTACTCCCACTTCATGTGTTCCCCCAGCGCCCTTGCTAGCAGCGCTGACTGATTGTAACCGCGCTCTCGCACCCTGCGCTGATGCAAGGGCACAGGGCACACCATGTCCACTGACCAGTTCGTGTCTTCCAGCGCCGAGACTATCAAGAGGGCCAGCGGTTCGGCCAGACGTTTGACACCCTCGTACTTCAGTGCATGGATCGCCGAGCGCACCGGTCCTTCGAAGGTCAGTGCGACACGTACATCGTCCAGCCCCTGTACCGTGCGCGGCGGAGCTGTTTCCATTTGCGCCAGGCACCGCGGACACAAAAAGCTCCCTACACGTTGACAGTGTACGCACTGCGGCGGAAAGATCAGGTCCAGCGCAGTGACCGACACCTGATGTGCCAGGAGCTTGAGGGCATCGACGGAGAACCGGCCTCGCCAGCCAGTTTCTCCGCGCTGCCGGTTTGCGTTGAGATGTAGATGGGTCAAGTCAGTCTCATGTGTGCGCTGCTCAGAAAGACCCTAGAACACCCGACTCCAGCAATATGACCACTGCCGGGCCGAGCAACACGATCCAGATCGATGGGAAGATCAGGAATACCATCGGGACGATCATCTTCACCGGCGCTTGCTGCGCTTTTTCCTGCGCGCGCTGACGACGCTTGACGCGCATCTGATCTGCCTGGATGCGTAGCACTTTGGCAATGCTCACACCGAGCTGCTCAGCCTGGATCAGCGCGGCCACAAAGGTCGTAACGTCGGGCACGTCCATTCGGTTTGACATGTCGCGCAAGGCATCGCTACGGCGCTTGCCGAGTTGAATCTCCTGCAACACACGCCCAAAGGCAATGGCGATCTCGTTATCCCATTTCTCATAGACTTTGCCCATTGCCTGCTCAAAGCTCAGCCCAGCTTCCACGCAGATGGTGAGCAGGTCGAGCGCATCGGGCAAGGCTCGGACAATGGCATCCTTGCGGCGGCTGATCTGACTCTTGAGCTGGAGCAGTGGCAGATAGTAGCCCAGCACTGCCCCACCAATGGTCCCCAGCGTGCCCTTGACGGCCCCCCAGTTGGTGAAGAAGAAAAACAGCACGAACGCGCCCACCCCCATACCAATGGTTAGAGCGATGCGCTGCCCAAAGAACACCGCAGGTTCCATACTCTGCGTTTTGCCTGCCAGTTCAATCTGGCGGCGCACACTCTCCATCTGGTTTTCGGGCGTGAACTTGGCCGCGAAGCGTGCCAGCGCCTTGTACATGGGAATGATGACACGCTCCCGCGTGCTCAAAGAGAGTTCGATCTCTTCGAGCGACGTAGGTACTTCCCGATCGCCGTACTGCGCCAGACGTTTTTCGAGCGGATCGGCATCCGTTCGGTCTGAGTAGCCTACGGCGATCAGGCCACCAAGCAGAAGTGCCGCTGCGACCAATAGAATCAGGATAATCGGGTCCATAGTCCACTCTCGCCCAACACCCAACCTGCTGTCAGTACTTGATGTCCACGATTTTCTGAATGATCGCGGCGCCTGTGCCAATCAGCCCCAGACCACAGCCCAGCATTGGCCAACCGCACATGCGGTTTTCTACCAGGTTGGACATGTAGCCAGGGCTGACCATATACAGGAAAAGCGTCAGCGCTATCGGCAACAACGAGATGATCCAGCCCGTGATGCGCCCTTGCGCGGTCAGCACGCGGATCTCACCTTTGAGCTTGATACGCTCGCGGATCGTGTGTCCGATCGATTCCAGCACTTCGGCCAGGTTACCGCCAACTTCGCGCTGAATGTTCACCGCCGTGTTGATCAGGTCGAGATCATCGCTGGGCATGCGCGCCAGCAGGTGATCCAGCGCGTTCTCCATGGGGATGCCAAGTTGGACTTCCATCACGACCCGGCGGAACTCGCTGGCGGTTGGCTCCGGAGACTCGCGCGAGATCGCTTCGAGGGCCTGCAACACGCCATAGCCAGAACGTAGCGCGTTGACCCACAGCGACAGCGTATCCGGCAACTGATTCTCGAATGTTCTCAGGCGCTTGGACTGCCGCCGGGCCACATAGAAACGGGGAAAGAAGAAACCGGCCACCGCAGCCACACCAGCGCCAATAGGCGAGCCGCCGAACATTGCCAGTCCAATCAGGAAGCCGCCTACGGACGTGATCACATGTAGGGCCAGATACTCGGCGACGGTGAGTTTGAGATCGGCGCGTGACAATTGCGTACGCCATTTCTGCGCAAATCCTCTATCTGCCAGAATGGCGTCCAGCCGGCGTGTGATCAGGGTAGCTTCGTGTGTCGGATCGGGCTTTTGCAGTTCCTCGAACTCGACCAGCAGGCTGCTCGGCTCCGACGTATAGCGCCCCAGGCGCTCTTCGATTTGCTCCCGCCGCTCGGCCCGTATGCTGATCACGCCGGCGATCAGGATGATCACCGCCATGACTCCGGCTACGCCCGCTATCGCGATTTCCATCTGCTTCTGCCCTCCCCGCGCTCTTGCTGTTACTTTCTATTCTACCAGGGAAGTCCTGTTGCCCGATAGCCATCGCAAGATGGCTGCCTGTTCGCCCAGCGGGACCTGCCTTGCCTTCCCCCCACACCCTCAGCCATAGAAGGGTCAGTGCATCCGCTTCAGTAGCGTGAGACACCGATTCCGAACACGGACGACGGCAGGTGAATGCCTGCAGCCTCGATTTTGTCAATGAACTTGGGCCGCAGACCGGTCGGACGAATGCGCCCGATCACCTTGCCCGCTTCCAGCCCCGTCTGCTCGAACTCGAACAGGTCGGACATGGTAATCACGTCGCCTTCCATGCCCTGTACCTCGGTGATCTTCACAATCTTGCGCGAGCCGTCGCGCAGACGATCCTGGTGGATGATCAGGTCAATGGCCGAAGCGACCTGCTCGCGAATGGCACGCACTGGCAGGTCCATACCGGCCATCAGGCACATGACTTCCAGACGAGCCAGTGTGTCGCGAGGGCTGTTGGAGTGCAGGGTCGTCATCGAACCCTCGTGACCAGTGTTCATGGCCTGCAGCATGTCCAGAGCCTCACCTGCGCGGCACTCGCCTACCACGATGCGGTCAGGACGCATACGCAACGAGTTGACTACCAGGTCGCGAATGCTCACTTCGCCGCGCCCTTCGATGTTGGGGGGACGGCTCTCCAACGGGACGACGTGCTCCTGCCGTAGTTGAAGCTCTGCCGCATTCTCGATGGTCACGATGCGCTCGTCATTGGGGATAAAGCCGGAGAGCACGTTGAGCAGCGTCGTCTTGCCCGAACCAGTACCCCCGGACACAATGATATTGAGTTTAGCTACCACAGCCGCTCGCAGGAACTCGGCGATTTCCGGCGTCATCGAGCCGAAGCGAATCAGGTCTTCAACGGTGTAAGGACGCCGCGAGAACTTACGGATAGTGATCGTCGGGCCGCAGAGCGCGATCGGGCGGATCACCGCGTTCACACGAGAACCATCCGGCAGGCGTGCATCTACTGTTGGTGAACTCTCGTCAATACGACGACCCAGAGGAGCCACAATGCGGTCGAGCACCCGCAGCACATGGTCTTCGTCTTCGAAGGTGACATTGGTGCGCAGGATATTACCGTTGCGCTCGATATAGACATTCTTGGGGCCATTGACCATGATCTCGGTGATGGTGTCATCGGCCAGCAGCGGCTCTAGCGGGCCATAGCCCAGGATTTCGGCGACGATGGCCTCGTAGAGCATCTGCCTTTCTTGACGCCCCAGCACGATGCTCTCTTCGTTCAGGATGGTAGTGAACAACTCCTCGATCGCCGCACGTACCTCTGGCGAGCGCGGGTCTACGCTGGCATCCAGTTCCGACAGTAACTTGTTCTGGATGCGGACTTTGAGGTCCTGATAGCCCCCACCATCAGGCCGGCGCGCTGCGACAGCGCCCGCCGCGGTAGGTACCTGCGCCTGACGCACCTGCTCCAGCTTGGACGTTTGCGGCTTCTCGCCCGCCTGACCGCCCCGTTCTATTCTCCGCAACAGGGACATACTCACCTCCCGACTGCTTCCTTGCTCTCCCGACTGATTTCCGTAAACACCATCAGTTTCCGCTCAGTAAAGCCCGCAGGCCGCTCTTGGAACGCGGCTCACTCTGCGGTTTGCTCTCTTCTGGTCTTTCCTGCTCCACCGACTTCCGCACCTGTTCGGCCAATTCTATCAGCTCTTTACCCGGAGACTGGGATTTGGCCTTGGCGACCAACGGAACGCCCTGGTTCACTGCAACCAGCGTGGCTGCGTTGTCCAACGGAATAGTTGACACCACTTTGAACTTGAGATGGCTTTCGATGGAACTGACAGGCACTGCCCCTCGTCCTCGCTCTTTCTCGCTCAGCACGCGGTTGAGCACAAAGAGAACTTTGTCCAGCATCCCGCTGTCCCGGAAGATGTCGAGCATCTTGCGTACATTGCGCACGCAGGGAATGGTCGGATTGGCGACCAGGATGATCCGCTCCGCTACATCAAACAGCTTGTGGGTCATGTCGTCGTACTGTGTCGGCGTATCCACAATTACGAAGTCGTAGGACTTGGACAGTTGTTGTACCAGTTCGCGAACCGCGTCCGACGAAATATCATACGCTGCTACAGGAAGCGGAGGGGCTGTCAGCACCTTCAAACCGCTGGCGTGTGTGACCAGGACGCTGTCAATCATCTCCTGGTCAATGTCGTGCACATTCTTGGTTAGATCAGCGATGCTGCGCTGTGCCTGCACATTCAGAAACGTATCAACATCTCCGAATTGCAGGTTGGCATCCACCAGCAACACGCGGGTATCGTGGCGCATTAATGCGGCAGCTACATTGGTGGCAACTGTGGTAACCCCCGCGCCTGCCTGAGGGCTATAGACGACAATGATATGCCCTGCCCCGGCAATCGGAGTCAGGACACTCGGCTTGCCCTCACGAGCTACGGCTGTGCGCAGCGACGACATTTGCGCTTCTTGCTGACGAATCGGCTCGTTGCGCTCGTACACGCGCCGAATGGTGGCGTACAGTTCTTCACTGGACACCGGCTTGGTCAGGAAGTCACGCGCGCCCGCCAGCATGGCCTGACGCATGTAACCCTGCTCATTTTGCACCGACATGATCACCACAGCAGCCGTGCGTACCGCCATCGTGATCTGTTTGGTGGCAGTGATGCCATCCATGTCGGGCATGTTGATGTCCATCAGTACTACGTCAGGCTTGTACTGAGTAGCCAGTTCAACGGCCTCGCGCCCTGTGCTGGCACCGTCTCCGCCGACTACTTCGATGTCCGGCTCGAAGGCGAGCAGTTTGCGAATGTTCTCACGCGTATCCGGAATGTCGTCAACAATCAGCACTTTGATGACTTGACGCTCGCTGCTCATATTCGTTACCCTGTCTGCGCCACCAATCTACTGTATCCAGTGAACCGTCCGCCGATGAGTATAAAGGGCATGCGGACGCTCGCGCGAACGCGTGCCCTTTATGCTATTTTAACGCAAAGTCAACGCTTCTGCTCAAGTTGCTATTCCCCTGCGGAAGCCTGACCGACTGTCTGCTGCAAGAAGCTGTGTAGCTGCCCAATGTCGAAGCGTCGCACGCTGGTGATCGGCGGTTCGAGGGCAAACTCCAACGCTACCGGCGGCTGTGCATTATACGTGCGGATCATGTAGTCCAACGACACGGGGTCGGTTGCCACAACGCTGTTGTCACCAGCCGTGCGCAGTGCCAGAGTGATGGGAATCTGGGCGTCCACTGCCCAGGTGAGCACCAGCGCGTCCTGAGGCGTCACCGCCAGAGTAATGATCAGGGGCAAATAAGGCGTGGCCGTCGGTTGCGGAGTTGCCTGTTGCGCTTCCCCCTGCCCAGGCGGCGGAACCGTTTCGATTGCCTGTGGCGTGGGGGTCGCGCCCACGATGTCCCCACCTGGTGGGAAGTAACCGACGTGCAACACCCAGGCGTTAGTCACCGTGCGCTGCGTGACCAGACGAGGTCGCTGGGAGGCTTCGCTGGGGCTGAGCAAGACTCCTTCCGGAGATAGGGTGCTGGCTTCCGGTCGGCCTTGCCGCGGGGCACCGATGCTCAATTCGCCCGTCTCGAGTCGCGTGATCAGGGAGACGTTGTTGGGCATGCGCGTCTGGAACGTGGGATCCACGTCAATATACAGGAAGGACAGAATCACGTCTACGAAGTCGCCCGGTTGGATGCCGTAAGCTACCTGCCCTACTCCTGTAGGATCCAACGGGATAGACACGGCCACCCGTGGCTGGTCGTCTTCAAAGGCCCGCATCAGAGCTGCTGCATCTGATCCCGTCTGTGCAATCTCATAGAGATTGGGCACGATCTGCCTGGCCAGAATAGGCATCCCCCGTGGAATATCGGTGCGTGCGATCTGACCGATCACATCCTCCAGCTCTTCTGCCGTGAAGTAGTTGCCGGGTTCGGGCAACGCCTCCTGTGGCCAGAGCTGCACGCCGACGCCGTCAGGTGGGATCACAATACCACGCGGCAGGTCCTGAATCGCCACCACGATCTCTACCATATCCAGGAAACGTGGGCTGAGTTCCTCAGGTAGGGGAGTAGTCTCTGCCGCCACAGCCGGAGTTCCAGTTGTTCCTTCTTGTCCGGTTTCATTGCCGCCGGACATCAACACGAACACGAGCACAATCACCAGGATGATGACCATGCCCAACAGGATCAGCACTCGACCTCGCATAAGGTTTTCCCTCCCGAATGGTCTGCACCGGGATAGACCAGGCCACGTGACAACCCGTCTCAATTGCTAATTAGTGTAGTCTGATGTCGAAAACGCGCAAACAGGCCCAAAGTCCCAAAACGCAGGAGGGCAGCGCTATCGAGGACGCCACCCTCCGCTCCTGATGCTTGAACGCCATCTTTCCACCTGTCAAACGGCGGGCAGCATAACAACGAAGCGATTGGGTTCGTCTTCCGCGCTGTTGACTTCTAACATCCCTCCCACCAGTTCGATCCGTTCCTTGAGGGTGCGCAGCCCAGATACGTCTCCCTGCTCACTGTGCGCCAGGGCCTCGGCGGGATCGAAGTTGCGCCCATCGTGTTCAATGGTTGCCTTCAGCCAGTCCGGGCCGACGTCTATCACTACATTGATGGTCTTGGCCCCCAGGTTATCTCGTGCATTGGCCATGATGGCCTGGATCGAGCGAAACATCATGACCTCGATATGGCTCGGCAACCGTCGCTCATCGCCCAACACGTTCAATTGGGTCTGAATGCCCGTTTTCTCTTCGAATGCCTCTGCATAGCGGCGCATAGTAGGTACCAGACCCAGATCATCGAGCATCATCGGGCGCAGATCGAAGATGAAATCGCGCACTTTCTGGAAAGTGCTATTCGCTGCAGCTTTCAAGTTGTTGAGTTCTTCCTGAGCGCGGTCGGGATTCCGATCGAACAACCGCTGGCAGATCTCCGCCTGCAGGATGAAATTAGTCAACGACTGTGCCGGGCCATCGTGCATCTGACGTGCCAGGCGTTGCCGCTCCGCTTCCTGTGCTTCTACTACGTTGATGATCGCCCGCCGCGATAGCTGCTCCGCATCGTGCTCATTGGCCGCAGGTGCTGGCACAGGCACGCGGTAAGTTGCTGCTTCGGGACCCAGGGCGCGCACCAGATCGAGCAGCCGCCCTAGCAGTTGTTCGAAGCGTTGCAGTTCGCTCAATGTGGCTTTTGCCTTCTCAAGCTGTCCCTGCAGCGTCAACAGACGTTTGTTGGCATCCATAGCGCTGTCATAGGCCGCCTTGATGTCGGCGCGGGGGATGGTGTCGAAGTTCGTCTCCACGCGACTCAACTGCGCGCTGATAGCGATATTGCGTTCGCGCAAGCGGGTCACTTCGAGCTGTGTCTGCTCGATCAGGCGCTGATTTTCCTGTACACGCTTGCGGATATTCTCGTACTCTGTTTCCAGTTCACGCAACACTTCGTTCTGAAGACCCTGAGCCATCGCTGTTTTCCCTCACAGTCTGTTTGCCACTGTGCCTAGGGCTTCTTGTCCTGCGCACGCACCCAGCCGCGCTGCAATGCGTATACTGCAGCCTGTGTGCGGTCGCGTACGTCTAGTTTCTTGAGGATCGAGGTCATATGATTTTTCACAGTCTGATGGCTGATCCCCAGCGTCTGAGCGATCTCTTTGTTGCTCTTCCCGCGCGTCACGTATTCCAGGATTTCCATCTCACGCGCGCTGAGTGGTACAAAGTGTTCGCTGGGATCCACCATGTAGGGGCCTGTGGCCGTTTCCACACTGGCGTCGAGCCATTCCTTTAGCTCGGCCAGGGTGTAGACTTCGCCATTGACAACGTACAGGCCACGCATCACCTGGCGCACTACGTCTACCAGCGCTTCGGGTTCGATGTCCTTGGGGCAAAACGCTGCTGCTCCCGCGCGCATGGCGTGCAATACCTGTTCAAAGTCGTCATAGGCGGTGAGCAGCACAACGGCAGTGGGCACCTGCTCTACCTTGAGCTGATGCGTCACCTGCAGCCCGTTCATGCCAGGCAGGTTGATGTCCAGGACCACCACGTCGGGCACCAGGACTCGGCATAGGCGCAGCGCTTCTTCGCCGCTGCTGGCCTCTGCCAGGAGTCGGATATCATCTTCCACAGCGAAGATATTTCGCAACCCTTGCCGGAAGACGGGGTGATCGTCGACAATTACCAGCGTAATGCGCGGTGGAGGAGCATACGCGCTTTGGTCGTATGACATTGGGAAAACTCACTCCCATATGCTGGGGCTATGCACAGGCAATCCCTACCCTGTGATCCTAGCATAGTTTATCGCGCGCAATCACACAATAGAACATGCGAGCAGTCTTGCCATAGGTTCTCACCAGGCACACCCCGTTGGCCATACCATTCTGTAAACGGCCATGTTGCCTCCTCCAGCGGCGGGGGCGTAGGGCGCGTTAGTCACGTACACGATCTCGTCCAGGCGCGGATCGTCTGCGGGGACTGGGCGTTGGTCGGGCATTACCATCAGATAGCTGACTTGGCGCTCGCACATCAGGCGCATCAGTGCGTCTGCGTTGTGGAACAGCGGAATGACCTCTGGGCTGACCAGGCCGGCCAGATCGAGGATAGGTCTGGGCGCGAAGTAACCTAGCGCCCCTATGTCGTGCACGGCGAGTAGTTTGTCTGTGGGGAGGTTGGTGTGAATCCACTTGGCGGTTGCGACCATTTCCGTGTTGATGATGCGCACGTCTTGCCCGTATTGCTGGGCACCGATGCCCCAGAAACCCGCAGTAACTGCTAGAGTAGAGAGAGCTAGGCTGCGTGAGATCACTCGCCCTGCCGGTGATCGTCTCCACTGCTGGATCAGTGCGAGTGTCCCCCCTGCTCCGTAGAGCAGGAATACGGATAGGGTGGGTATGAGGTAGCGCCCGTGTTGGTAGTTGGCGGGGAGTCGCCAGGCGTAGGCGGTGATGTGTGTGACGGCCCAAGCTAGCGGTAAGGCCGGGGTGGGGTATGGGCGGTTGGGTCTGAGGAGTTTTGCTGTGCTGAGTGCGATGCTTGGGAGGAGAGGGGTGAGGTTGCTGGCGAGTAGGGGAATGACTACACGAAACAAGCGTTCGGGCAATGACCACTGTTCACCGATTGGCGCATACTCCGCCTGCTTGGCAGCCGCTGTGTCCGGCAACAGAGTGCCGTTCACCTGCCAGTTCCAAACCATTGCGGGGCCGCACAGCACGAGCCAGCCCGTCAGCATCCCTCCCCCCCAGGCTGTGACCGTTGGCCAGCGTGCCTGCACTGTGCGCCCCTGAGACAGCAGCAGACTGAGGCCGGCCAGGACAACCAGAATCACTCCCTCCGGACGGGTTAGAGTCAACGCCGCTCCGATCAGCCCGGCGCGAAAGCCACGCATGGCCATACCCCGCGCCGACGTGGCTTTGTCAAGGTGCCCTGCATCTATCCAGGTTGCCCAGATCGTTGCTAACGCCAACGCTGCGAAGAGCATCGTCTCCATCCCAGACGCTGCCGCCCACACATGATGCCAGGACAACACGGTCAAAACGCCCGTCCACAGGCGCACGCCGGGCACTCTTGGCCACAGTTGTCCAGCCAAGCGGGCATTGAGACTGCCAGCCAGCCACAGCGCCCCAACCCCCAGGCCAAATGTCCAAAGGAAATGCGGAATCCCCAGGGCGTAGGCAGGTACAAGCAAGAGGGTATACAGGGGCGCTGTCGAGGCGCTGCTCACCTGTCCGGGTATGAACGCCCATTGACCTGTATGAGCCAGATTGCGGGCATACGTCTGATGAATCCAGGCATCGTCCAGCGGATACCCCACCTCATCGAGGCTGGCGGCTACTCCCACGTACACCAGCACGCTGACCAGCGCCAGAAAGCCCAGCAAAAGATCAAGGTGAGAAATCGTGACACGGCGTTTCACGGGGTGTTGTCTCCTTGCTGAATGGCAAAGAGCAACCAGTCATCGTCCGGATCAGGCGTTTGCATTCCCTCGTGATGGAGCAGCTTTAGATAGGGCCGCGTTTCCTCTCCCAGGAACAGCCCAGTGAAGGGAGTCGTGTGATCAATGTCCAACCGCAGATACGTCACGCCGTAACGCGCCGCGATCTCCGGCACTACATCTGGGCTGGCATAGGGGACAACCACCCCGGCCAGACCAGTGTGATAGTAGAGCGCGGGGGGATCATTGATCATCACCACCGCATCCGCAGATAGCATCGCGCCTAGCTCTCGGTAATTCTCCGCATTGGTGTTCCAATTGCCCAACCGGCCATGCAGCAGGCCCACCGAGAGGGCGAAAGCCAGCGCCACCGCTGCCCCCGAAAATACCCGCCGCGCTTCGTTGTAGCGCCATCTTCGTCGGCGTGACGCCCAGGCTACCGCTACCTCTAACCCTACCGGCGTCATGGCTGCCCAGAACGGCATCAGCGCCGCCGCCGAGTGAAACAGTCCGCCACGGTAACCGGGGAGCGCGAATACAAACGTCATGATCAGGTGCAAGAGCACTGCGTAGATAGCGAAACACTGTACTAACGCTTTCTCTCGCAGTCGCCACGCCCCAAGCAACGCCAGAGGCCCCAACACCACCCACGTCTCGACTGCTATCAGCGTGCCGAGATTGTTCAACAAAGCCGTCCAGCGTGAACGCAGAATCGGCCCGACACCCCAGGCGAAGAAGTCAGCGGGCGATGAACCGGGAGGATAGCGTACCAGCTCTTCGTAACTGCGCATCCAGATGGTATCAGTGCCCCCCAGCGGCAACGGCGTGCCCAGGACAGACACGTTACGCACAAACCACAAAGCCATGACCAGCAGGTAGGCCAGTACAACGCCAGAGACAAAACGCGCCACGGCTCGCCAGCCGCCCGCTTTGCTGGATACCAGCGCCACCCCAACAGCGACAAGCAGCAACAACACGCCATCGGCGCGCGTCAGGTGCGCCAGCCCACACAAAGCCCCCGCCAGTGCATACCAGCGCACTTGTCCTCTCTCCGCTGCCCTGGCCATACTGAGGAGGGCCAGAGCGCCAATCAGCCCATAGAGCGCGAATGTATCTGTGGTCACCCAGAATGGCACATAGAAGCCACTGAACAGCAACAGCAGCCCCGCCAGCCAGCCGTGCCTGGCCGCGCCGTCCAGCCTTCGCCCTACTCCGAATGCCAGCAGCACAAGCCCTGTGTAGCATAGCACTGAGGGGAACTGCGCCGCGCGAAAGGTCGTGCCGAAGACGAGCATGCTCAGCGCCGCCACTAACGATTCCAGTGGCATCCAATAAGTGTGGCTGGGGGCGGGCAGACGATCTGGCAAATTGAAATACGTCCACAGATAAGGGTCGGTCAGCCCCTGCCCTTCGACCAGACGCTTAGCAGCATTGTAGTAGTAGTACGCATCCGTGTACCCCGGCTGTGACAGCATGAAGGCCACCAGGACAGCCCAGGCCAGCGCCAGCAAAGTGATCAGCACATACTGCCGGGTGACAGACATCACACCTTGCCTTCCGGAGCCAAGACAGAGGGTGTCTGCTGCCACTGTCTGCGCGTCAACCACAGCGCCAGCAACACGCCGAAAGGTACTGGCAGGTATACCGTCGGATGTTCGAAACGCCCCTCGACTGTCAAAACGAAATGTGCCCAGGGCAGAATGAGCGTCCCCACCAGGATCAACGCGATCCAGCGCCTGCCGCCTCTGCCCCGTTGAGCCAGTTGCTTCAAGTAAAACACCAGCGGGATGGTAAACACAACAAAATGTGGCGTCGCCGTGCGCACGGCTGACAAATGGGTGACAGTCAAAGTGAGCATGACTGTCCAGTCGAGCCACTCCAGCCTCCTTCGCCACAGCACTGTGTACCATGCCCAGCCCAGGAATGTCCACAGCAACGCCGTGACACCCCACTCTCCCACGTTTCCCAGCCCCAGATAGTAGTCCGTGACGATCCAGACTGGAGCGCCGATTGCCGTATAGGACGGGTATAGACGTACCTGCTCGATCCACTCTCCCAACCATGAGGGTAGCAACAAGAAACTCGCCCCCATCAGCATGCCAAAAGTCGCCAGGAAAGCGCCGACGAAGCGCCAGCGCCTGAGGGTCAATCCCAGTAGAAGCAGGAATGGCACCAGCAAGAAACCCATCTGCGGCTTGATGGTAGAGAGAGCCAGTGTCCCTCCTGCCAGCCGATCGCGCCTGCGCGCCAGCCCCCACAGCGCCAGCACCTGGCACAGGTAGACCAGATGTCCAGGTTGTCCCAAAAACAGACCGCGTGCTGCATAGTAGTTGACGATGGCCCAGAACAGCAAGGCTGCCCAAAGCCCCGGCTGAGGATGCCAGCGATACAGGTCGAACAGCAGCAGCAACGCCGCGATCAGGCAGACTTCGAGCGCCACCATCCAGATGGCCGCTGCCCAGGCATAAGGAACAAACACCAGGGGCCACAACAAGAACACCGTGTAAAAGGGATAGGCAAAGTAGCCGGGATCTTCTTCTGGTGTAGCCATTCGGCCATAAATACGCTGCTGGATGTTGGCGCTTGCCTGATCGCCGTACGGGTCCAACCCATCTCGCCAATACGAACGCGCGCCTTCCCAGCGCGACATAAAGTCGTTGTGCCCAGGGTATGGCGCGGTGAGCACCTGATGTGTCACCACCACGTTTGCACCTAACACCAGCAGTAAGATCGCCGCCAGGATGCCCGCCTGTCTTCGTCGGCTCGCCCACATGGTCATTCGCATTGCTACCATGGTGCCCTATCCTCAATCGCACACGGCGCGCTTTGCTTCTGCGTCTGGCCCCACAAATTGATAGACCAGCAGATCGTGAAATGCTGTCGTGTCTTGCAACGTGTAGTGTTGTCGTAACCAGCCAAGCGCGTCGTAGCGGCCGTAGTCAGGCTTTTCGGCGATCAACCCCTCCATTTCCTCCTCCAGCCGATCGAAGGCGATGTACCACACCCGTGGCGCGCCCTGCGCCGCTTCAGCGACACAAGCATCGGCCAGTGCGCCTAATACCCGTTGTGTCGGTACAGCCAGCGTGTCGGAACCAGAACCGGGAATATCTCCTACATAGCGTTGCGCCACATCACGGTCATAATATAGCATGGGCAGCGCGGTGATCTTGTTGCCGTGCACTACTGCATCACCCTCAGCCAGGTGTGCCCGCAAATAGGCCACCGCCCGATCGAAGGGTGGATTGGGAAACCTGTCCCATGTATAGTGTGTGACCAGACCAAATACGATCACCACTCCCCAACCTGCGCCAAGCATCGCTCTGATCGCGAGCGGGAGACGCGAGCGCGTGAATAGCCATGCCAGGGCCACGTAGAACATCACCGCCGAGGGTAGGAGCGCACGCGACAGGAAGACGGGCTGAAGCAGATATGACGCGACCCACATGAAGACCATCGGTGCCAGCGCCAACCACATTGCCCAGTCAACAGCCATGCGTTCCTGGGAGACGCGCGGGAGCGAACGGCGTACCCGCCGCCATTCCAGGCTGGCGAAGACCGGCAACATCGCCGCGAGCAGAAAGGTCGGCAGCCACCACGTCGGTGCAAAGTCGAGGTTGACTGAGACAAATGAACGCAGGGCCAGCCACAGATGCAGTATGTTGGGGCGCTCCACCCAATACTGGCGCAGCTTGCCCATCTGCGCTGGCAGATGTACCAGCCACGGCAGGTAGATCAGCAACGCCACTAGGCCCGCGCCAACCATAGAAACCATGCGCCGCCTGTCATAGTACAACAGCGGCAGCAGCCCAAGCGCCAACAGATAGAACGCCGCTAGTTGCTGCACGTACATACTTATGCCCGCCAGAGCGCCGAAGAGCAGCCACCAGCCCGCCCGGTTATGACGCCACCCGCGCCAGCAGGCCCATGTACTGGCCATCAGCGCCAATGCGAGCAACGCATACATGCGCGTTTCCTGTGAATACTGCACGTGAAAGGGGGCAACCGCGACAATCGCTCCGGCGGCGCGGGCCGTCCTTTCGCCGAACCAATCGTGCGCCAGTCTATAGACAAATCCCACCGTCAGCAGTCCCAGCAAGACGCTCAGCAGCCGCACCGCCACCACCGATTGCCCCGCAGCACGCATCCATCTGTGCAACAGACTGTAGTAGAGCAACGGATGCACATCCGCTGCCGAACCTTCAGCCGTGGCGAGCGTGCCCTCGCGCATGGCGCTCAGCCCTTTTTCGGCGAACAGCACAGCGAAGGCTTCGTCATACCATAGCGCCCGCCCGCCCAAATTGACTAGGCGCAGGCCAAAGGCCAGCCATAAGATCAGCACCAGACAGACCAATGAGCGCAGCCGTAGTGTGCGTTTAGATCGTCTCACCGCCAAGTTGCCTTCCCAGGCCCACTACGACGCCAACCAATATGCATGTCCGCGCCAGCACCAGCAATCCGTAAGTGGGGCGCAGCGCGCCGCTGATAGCACCCCCTGTTTCCGCTGTGTGCATAAACATACCTGGATACTCGATGAATGCACCGAAAGCTAGCGCCACGCAGGTCATCACCCCCACGCGATGTGGGAAGTTGAGCAAGATCAGAGGAGACAGCACCACCAACCATTGTGGACTCCAGCCCTGCGCCCACAGATAGAACAGCACCACTGTTGCGCTGAAAAACGCAACGACCGTCCGCTCGTCCCGACCGCGCACACGCAGCCAGAACCAGACTCCTGGCATTGCCAGGAGCGCAGTGCGCGCCCACACAGGCACGACCGTTTTCCCTGTCATCACGAAAGCAGTGTCTGCGTCAGTTCGCTGTTCTGGCGCGGCAAATAACCCCGTTTGCCAGTTTCCGTCGAGCAAGGCCCACACAGTCTGATAGGAAGCCTTGTGGAATTGAGCTGCCAGCGACGCATAAGTCATCTTGCCGCCCCACCCCCACAGCAGCCCAGCCACCATGACCAGCGCCATAGCGACCAGCGCCGTGAAGCGCCACGCCTGGCGCACCGGCCAGAAGCGCCATACGGCGAACAGGATCAGCAGGGGTATGTATTTGGTCAAGACACCTGCCACGGTGATCAGCGCAGATGCCCCAAGGCGATTGTTCAGCAACCACCACAGCGCGAGCAACAGCGTCAGCGCCACTAGTGATTCGAAAGTCCACCACGGGACGATCGCCGGCGCTGCCAACAAGGCATACATCCAGGCCAGTGCCACCCCTGTCTGCAGACCGTGCAATCGTTCCCCCAACCGGCGTAGCACGTACAGAATGCCCAGGTCGCAGCCTGTCATGGTCAGCCCCGCCAGCGTAGCCCAGGCCGGATAGCTGAGACCATGTCCCACGCCAGCAATCACGTACAGTCCCCGGTAGAGTAGCCAGACAACCGGTGGAAACTCGAACCAGTAATCCCGATACGGGAGCAGCCCCTGGTCGGCCAGGGTTACCAACCGGTAATAGTACGGTAGATCGCCGAAAGCGCTCAACCCACGCTCGACAGAGATTGCCCCTCCCTGTTCGTCGCCGACTGATACCAGCGCCGGTTGATAAACGATCGCCAGCGTGAGCCGCCATCCCAGGAAGAGCAGGATCAGCAGCCGGAAATCGAGGAGCATGGCTGGCAAACTAAAGCGCTCTTTTTGATCGGCCACGCCTTATCCCCCTGCCTGGCGCACAAACAAGGCCGAACGCCCCTCATCGAACCGCAACTCGTGCCAGCGGTCGGGCAACAGACGCAACGCTCCGGCCAGAGTGCTGTCCGACTCAATAGCTATTAGATCGATCTCATACTCGTCGAGTGTCTGCTGCCAGCCATCGCGTAGCAAGATAACCTCCAGGTACCTTTCCAGCAGATCATCTCCGTAGAGGTCGGTTCGCCCATCCACGAAGACAGGCACCCCAGGCGCTGCGAAGATCAGATACCCGCCCCAGTTATAGCTGTTGAAGAGCCTGCCTGCAGGCGACGTCTGTTGCAGATAATCGGCCAACTGCACCGGGAAAAATTCCTCCTGCGTCTGACGGAGCGTCCGTTCGCTGAGCGTCGTCGCAATCTTGGCGAGTGCCCCCACAGCCACCAGCGCCAACAGCGCCCAGTTGGCAAACAGCATCCCCCGACTCACTGTTCGGCGCGGTCGCAACTGCCAGCCGCGCTCTGTCAGCCAGGCGTCTGCTTGCCGCGAGAGCACCGGCGTAGCGACTACCGCGAACAGGGCGATGTTGCGCCCAGCCATCAGGGCCATGCCCGCGGTAGCTATCACCAGAACAAGATCCGTCCAGTCAGTCCGCTCTTTGCTCGTCGCCAGGACGGCCAGCAGCGCCAGCAACATCGCCAGAAAAGGCCATGTCTGCGGCAGATGAAAATCTGGCGCCGCCCATTCCTGGATGAAATCCTGCAAGGCCCCAATGCTCACCGTCTCGAACGGATAGGCCAGCATACGGATGCCATAGGGATTGATCGCGACAGCAGGAACGGACACCGCCGTCACCGTGGCCAGTTTTCTCAGCCGCGCCCCATGCATGACCTCTGATCGTCGGTCGCCTGCCAGGTTGCCCAGCGCTTCTCCGGCCAGCGTGCCCAGCAACAGAAGGAACGCCATGGCAAACCCGCCATGCAGATTAACCCACACCACAACCAGCACTGGAATCAGCCACAGCCGGTCAATATGCCGACGCTTGTAAAGGTACAGGAGGTACAGAACACCCGCCGCCAGCACGAAGGAGAACATCTGCGGGCGCGGCGCCCAGAAGACCGCCGCGGTCGCTGCCCCCAGTACTACGGCAAAGGCGCGCACGTACACGTTGCCCGCGCACATGGCATATACCAAGCCCATCCCCGCCGTTGCCAGCGCCGCTGTGAACAGAGACAGGCCGATGTTACCGGTTGCTCCTGGTTGGGCGCCTCCGCCGAACAGTTCATAGACACCGTACAGAATGACCTGTGCGCCCCAGCTATGGTTGATCCAGGCTTCGCCTTGCCGCGTGTGAGAAAAGAGATCGTGGCGCAGAATGGTATGCTCTTTCACCATGACCTGTCCACTGCGCAAGTGCCACCACGTATCAGTATCAGTAGGCACGCGGACCGCCATGGTAAAGAGGAGTATGAACAGTATCGCTCCCATCAAGCGCTGCATGGTAAGCTGATAGTAGACGCGCATGTTTCCCCTCGGCGCTATGGTGTGAGCGTGCGCCAATACGTCACTTCCAGGCTGATGTTGCGCCCCAGCGTTCGCTCAATAGCCTGTTCAGCCAGGCGCACCTCGTCGCGAGTGATGATCTGTGTCCCTCTGGCGGTGACAATCACCCGATCTCCTTCAATGGTCACCTGCACGATCTCATTGGCGGAAAACTCCTGCTCCAGCGTCCGGCGCACCGCCTCTACCTGCTGAGCCGTGCGGGCCGCCCGTACAAATGCACTGGCCAGCGGCAGTGCCAGGATCATCAACACGATCAGCGAAATGATCACCTGTCGCCAGGTGCGGCTTTGTGGCGCAGGTCTCAGCCCCAGCCAGGCAAACACTCCCGCCCCAGCCAGACTGATGCTGACAATGTTGGTCAGAAAGAGCAGGCCCGCACCAGAAGCGAGTTCCATCTGCCCAAATGCCAGAGCCAGGCCCACAGTACACAGTGGCGGCACCAGGGCTGCAGCGATAGCAACTCCAGCCAGAGCCGACGGCACATCGCGCCGCGCCATTGCATACGCGCCTGCCGCCCCCGAAGCAATCGCTACGCCCATATCGAGCAGCGACGGCTCGCCTCGTGCGGACATTTCGCCTGTGATCACGTGGATCGGCATAATAGTGCCCCCGACTACAGCCACGCTCAGCCCGATCAGCACTCCCAGAGCCACCGTGAAAGCTGCCCCACGCATCAGGCGCAGGTTACCCTGCACCAGGCCCACCGAAAAAGACATCAGCGGGGACATCAAAGGTGCAACGAGCATGGCTCCGATGATCACTGCCGCGCTGTTTTGTAGCAGGCCAAAAGAGGCCAAGAGCGACGACACAACCATCAGGAACAGAAAATTGATGCCGGGCTGACTCAGTTCAACCGCCCCGTGAATCACATCGGTGCGCTCAGATGGCGTCAGCACGGGCATCAGCCGCGTCAGCCACCGCCGCCGCAACTGTTCGATGGGCGACAGGCCGGGGCGGCTAGCTTCCCTGACCAGTATCACCGGTCCCGCAGCTTGCGCTAAGATGCGCTGAGGAATATCACCGAAAATCCAGCGATCCAGAGACATCCTTTCAGAAAAACCCAGCACAATCAAGTCGTCTGGATCGCTACGGCTGACGACCGCACTGACCACATCGTTTGCCCGCACTACCTGACGTTGATAGCGCCGAGCGCCTTCCAGCCCCACCAGCGAAGCCTCGATGCGAGCCAGGCCAAACCAACTGGGCAAGTCGGGCTCGGTTTGAACGTAGATCGCCATAGGCTCTGCCTGATAGGCATCCGCCAGAACCAATCCCAGCCGAGCCGCCACTCTGGAATTCTCGCTGCCGTGCACGGGCACGATCACCTGTTGGATATTCTCAAGCCGAACCGCCTTCACTCCTGGCGCGCGGAACACTACCAGATCGCACGGCGCAGTACGGGCCACCGCTTCCACAATTGGCCCCAGCGTCACCCGCCCCCGCGCGGGCATTTGAAAGCCCAGTACCAGCAACGTTGCACCCTGCTCCAGTGCCGCGTCTAAAATCCCCCGTGCTATACTTGGCGCAGTGCGTGTAATCAGCCCGGCATTGATGCCTTCGGTTACAGCCTCTTCAACAACGGAACTGAGTACATCCAGCGTTTTCTGATCGTGCTCCGCACCTGCCAGCGTGACATGCAACACATCAACGTGTCCTTCGTCAGGATCGGCTAGTTGCCATGCCAGCCGGATCAACCCCATCGCAGTGGCAGGATTGGCAATGGGCACCACCACCCGTTTGGCCCGTACGTCCGGAGCGGCACCGGTTGCATTTCCGACCATGTTACCCTACCTGTGTGCGCCCTGCCGTGAAACAGGTGTCCCTTATGCTGTGACCTTCTATCCTAGCACGATCGGCCCGAAAACACCTTTGGTGAATGCTCTCAAGTTGAGCATAGCTCATCCGCAAAACGAAGAGAGAGTTGCAGAGCATTGCATGGTATACTGCAACCATTGACTGCCAGTGAGAAGACGGAAATAGTGACTAATGTCCCATCAACCCGCGTATATAGCTCTTGATGACACCGGTCGCCTGACTCTCTACCAGGGCGACGGGACCGAGCCGCAGAAAGTCATTCTGTGGCAGGGGCCTCAGGTGAGCGATCATCGCGAGCTGGCCCGTCTGGTTGAGGAATTGATAGGATGGGCGGAGTCACAGGGCTTTGAGATCGTCGTCCCCGCCTACGATCTGTCTGTGACCGACGACGATCTTTCTACCCTGACGCTGGACGAAGACGAGTAAGCGCATTCCGCACGTCCTTTCCAGGCCTGGGCTTCGTCCCCCTGGCAAGCCAGCCCGACGGCCACGGCCCAGCTTCAGTGCGCCATTGTCACCGAGACAAGAAGGAAAAAATGACACTCTTTGGAGGGCGGTTGGCCCTGTTTCGGCAGTTCGCCCACTATCTGTTCTATCGTGGCGATACGCCGGTTTTCGCCGTGCTGCGCGTATCTGACTTCCGCAACCTGTGGCTGGGACAGATGATCTCCTTCCTGGGCGATGCCATGGCCTACAACACCATGACTCTGGCGGTCATTCGCATGGCGAACGAAGCGAATGCCAGCGTGGGGCGCGTGCTTAGCCTGATCTTTGTTCTCTCCGCTCTACCCTCGCTGCTACTGGGCATGGTCGCTGGCACGCTGGTAGATCGTGCCAACCGCAAAAAAGTGATGATCGCTGCCGATGTCATCCGGGGTATTCTGGCTCTGGGGTTTCTGCTTGTGCGCAACCTCGATCAGGTCTGGATATACGTGCTCATCTCAGTGTTGCTGAGCACAGTGAGCACGTTCTTCTTTCCGGCGCGCACTGCGCTGCTCCCGCTGATCCTGAATCGAGAGCAGTTGTTGGCCGCCAATGGCCTGGCCCAACTCACTCACACGCTGTCTTTAGTGGTGGGCGCTGCAGCCGCGGGCGTGCTGGTTGGCACAGCCCATGCCACCGCGCCCGGGTTCCTGGTGGACAGCCTGTCTTTCTTCGTTTCCGCCTATTTCATCGCCCGCATAAGTACTTTGGGGAAAGTTGCCAGCACATCACCGCTAGCGATGGCGCACCTTGCCACAGGCAGCACCAAGCACTTGAGCGCTGCGCTGCGCACCCTGACGGTGATAATGGGCGAACTGCTCGTAGGTTTGCGCTATGTCCTCACCGATCAGGTCATGCGTGGCGTGCTCATCAGCTTCCTGGCATTAATGTTGGGGCTTGGGGCAGCAAACGTGACCTTCGTGCCCCTACTGATCAACGAGCTGGGGATGCGGGAGGAAGGTTTGGGGCCGATCCGCTTCTCGCAGATGATCGGCATTATGCTGGGCAGCGCTATCGTTACCACTTCCCTGGCAACACGCTACCAGGCGCGCGACCTGATCGGCCTGAGCATGGTGAGCTTTGGCATCATGACGGTCGTTGTCTCCGTAGTGCGAAACTACGTTCTGATGGTCGGCGTCCTGTTCCTGGTTGGGCTGACCATCGCCCCACCCCAGATTGTGGCTGCCACATTGATGCAGCGACACGTGCCGAGCGCCAAACTGGGACGGGCCAGCGGTGCTCAGGGCACCATTGTGAATGTGGCCAACATCGCGTCTATGGGAGCCGCTGGCCTGTTGATGGATGAGATTGGCGCGCGCACCGTCTTTACCATCGCTGGCGTGTTTATCTTTGTCGCGGGGATAGTGTCGTGGTGGGTGTTGCGGAATGTGCGCGACGATCCGCCCGCCCCAGTCGAGAGCACAGCAGCCCCCTGACCGGGGCAGGCTGTCGCACATTCCCGCCGCGCTACGCCGGAGAGCGATAACGCTCCACGATGGTGGGGATCAGGTAATCGTGAAAGGCACGCTCCGCGTCGTAATCAGGTGCCCACCCCCAGTCGCGCCGGGCCGCGCTGTCGTCCACCGCGCAGGGCCAGCTATCCACAATGGATTGTCGTGCATCTGATGGTTGGAAGGTGATCTGCGCTCCTGGGAATGCCGCCCGCACCATGTCAGCCAGTTCTCCTGCTGAGCGGCTGAAGCTGGTCACATTGTAGACCAGCCGTGACAACCGTTCGCGCGGCGCGTTGGCCAGCATGAGCAGGGCTTTGATGGCATCGGGCATGACCATGAACGGAATGGTTGTATCTTCGCGCACGAACGCCGCATACGGCTTGCCCTGTGCCGCGGCATGCAACATCTCCGGAGCGTAATCACTGGTGCCGCCCGTGGGGACCGTAACCGCGCTGATCAGGCCAGGAAAGCGAACGCACCGGAAGTCTACACCTACCGCGCGCTGCGCCGAAAGCTGGCGATAGTGCCGGGCGTAGTAACGTCCCAGATGCTCGCAGTATAGCTTGTTGCAGCCGTACATGGTGATCGGTTCAAGGTACTGGTCTTCGGTTACAGACCCCGCTTGCTGTTTGACCGCCAGGCTGGGCATTCCATAGGCAGCAATCGAACTGGCATACAGGAATTTGACCGGATGCCCGCGCGCCTCTCCCTGGTCAATGGCCATCTTTAGCAGGTTCACTGTCCCTTGCACATTGACCCGGTGCGCGTTCTCTGGGTTGAATTCCGAGCTGGTTGAGAGCAGAGCGGCCAGATGGTAAATGGTGTCTATTTCATACTCCGTCGAGAGCGTCTCTAGCAGCTTGGTGTCGAGAATATCTCCCACCACGATCCGGCTGACGAAAGGCCGCAGAGCATAGTCAAGTTTCTTGATATCCAGCACGACGATCGGCAACCGATCTTCGCGCTCGCCCAATTGCTGGATCAGCCCATGGCCCACTTCACCATTAGCGCCAGTGATCAGAATGATCTTCCTGCGGATCAAGGTCTTGTCCTTTCTCCTGTCCCGAAACCGACCTTTCAGATCGGGCCTTGCCCGATAAGGAACCCTATCTCTGCCTGGATCGTCCCATGCTCCAGGTCCAACACGCTAATCAGAGCACCTCAGGTTGTTCGCCCTGAGCCACTACGAAAGCCACAGCGTGTTCGCGCGTGTGACTCAAACTGACCTGCCAGGTATGCAATCCACAAGCGGATGCCAGCCGCGCCGCCTCACCGTACAGGCGCAGATGCGGTCGCCCTGCTTCGTCCGACCATACTTCGATGTCTACCCAGCATATCGTGCCAATTCCCGTCCCCAGCGCCTTGGCTGTTGCCTCTTTGGCGGCAAACCGCGCGGCCAGCCGTGCCGCGTTTTGCCCACACTGTTCGCGTTCCACCGGCGTGAAAAAGCGTGTAAAGAAGCGCTCCCCATGGCGTTCCATAGCTTCCCGGATGCGCTCCACTTCAATCAGGTCTACGCCGATGCGTAACATACCCTGCCCATCCCTCACATCGCCTCTGTGAGTACGCTCAGCCCGACGCGCCAGACCGATCCGGCCCGGCAATCGCCAGCGCGAAGGCATCGGGGTTCAGATAGTGCCGGGCTGCTGCCAGGACATCCTCTGCCGTCACCCCCCTGATCTCGTCCGCATAGCGCAACAGGTAGTCCAGCCCCAGTTGGTAACGCTCGATATTCAGCAAAGCGCCTGCCACGCCGTCATTCGACTCGAGCTGCAACGGCAACCTGCCAATGTAATTGGACTTGCTGTTTTCCAGCTCTTCTTCGGTGACCGGTTCTTCCGTGATCCGACGCAACTCTCCCCGAATAACGCTCACGGCCTGCTCGACATTGGCCGGATTGACTCCAGCAACAACGCGCCAGGGGCCAGGGCCCAGGCCGCCATCAAGACGGCTGTAGCTGTAATAGGCCATGCCGAGTTGTTCGCGCACCCTGGCTCCGATACGCCCGTACATGCCAAAGACGCCCAGGATATGATTGGCCAGGTTGGCTGCCACCCAGTCGGCAGCCAGGCGCGCCGGCCCGCTGACGCCCAGCACAATGTCGGCCTGGCTTTTCCCAGGCAGCACTGCCTCGCGGCGCTCAATAGCGGTCAACAGAGGCACAGGGGGAAGCGTCGGCGGTTCTGGCTGTGTCGGATTTTTCCAGTCACCCAGATAGTCTTCCACGAGATGAAACGCCGTTTCTGCCCGCACGGCGCCCACCATGACCATGGTCATCCGACGCGGGCCATAATGCTTCTGGTAGAATTCCACCACTTGCTCGCGGGTGAAGCCAGTAACCGTCTCGACCTTGCCATCTAGCGGTCGGCTGTAGGGATGTCCGTCTCTATAGACGATCTCGCGAAAGAGCCGCGAAGCCACGTACTCGGTATCCTGCTCATGAATCTTGAGCGCTGTCACCATTTGCCCGCGCAGGCGCTCGACCTGTTCCGGAGGAAAAGCTGGCTGTTGCAGTGCTTCGGCCAGCAAGCTCATCAACCCCGGCAGGTCTTCGGCCAGGCTTCGGCCCGCAAACCCCACTGAATGCCGCCCCGCGCTGAAATCCAGACTGGCCCCACAGCTTTCCAGCCATTCGTGAATAGACTGGAAATCGCGTTGCTGGGTGCCGCGTAGCAACATCTCCGCCACAAAGGAAGCCAATCCCTCGTGTTCCGGCGGATCAAAGAGGCTGCCTGCATCCACCCAGCCGCTGATCACGACCGATTTGCTGTTCCAGTTCTCGCGTACCAGCACTACTATTCCGTTGGGCAGGGCACGCCGGAAGACATCGTGTGGGCCGGGCAAGGCTACAGAGGTGGTCATCGCGCCCCACCTTCCTGAACGACATCCTGTACCGGGATGAACCAGCCCACTGTGCGCTGCGAGCGGCGCAGATAGCGCTGCGCCGCCTGGCGCACATCTTCTAAGGTCACTGCGGCCAAATGATCAAGATAATTCTCGTACCAGGTGTAACTGGATAGATTCTCTGTGAAGGCAAGCCAGAAAGCTTGGCCGGTGACGCGCTCTGTTCCATAGGCGAACAGGGCACGGGCTTGCTTGCGGGCTTTGTCCAGTTCTGCCTCGCCGATCTCGCCTGCCGCCACGCGCTCCACTTCGGCATCCAGTGCAGCCTGCACTTCTTCGGGTCGGCGACCATCCCGCACGGTGACCATGATGCTGAACAGGTACGGATCAACTGAAGGGTACAGTCCGCCGCTCACGCTGCTCGCAAGTTCAGTTTCCACCAGAGCCTTGTACAATCGCGAGGTTCGGTTGCCAATCCCGTTTCCCCCAGGCGCACTTGCTCCCGCCAGCACACTATCCACCAGCGCCAGCCTGAACCAGTCCGGATCAGTGGCAGCGGGTGCGCGGTAGCCGACAAAGACATACGCGGCATTACCCTCGCGTTCGACCCGCACGGTGCGTTCACCGTACTGCGGCGGCTCAGTCCGCGTCACGGGCGGCGGCTGTGGTCCGGGAGAAATGTGCCCAAAGTGACTTTCTACCAGCCTGAGCATCGTCCCCGTCTCGAAGTCGCCCACCGCTACCGCGATCGCATTGTTGGGATTGTAGTAGGTTCGATAGTGCTGGTACAGGTCATCGCGGGTAATGGTGCGGAGATCCGCCATATCGCCAATGATCGGATGATGATAGGGGTGTACGCGGAAAGCCAGAGCGCGCGTTTCTTCGTAGAGCCAGAAAGTCGGCGAATTCTCCGATCCCTCGCGCTCGGAAATGATGACCGTGCGCTCCTTCTCCACTTCCTGCGGATCGAAGCGAGCATTGGTCATGCGGTCAGCTTCGATCGCCAGCGCCAGTTCGATATGCTCCGCGGGCATGGTCTCGAAAAAGGCGGTGTAATCATAGGAAGTCTGCGCGTTCCACACCCCACCTACCCGCTCGATCAGACTATCAACGGTACCCGCAGAAAAGCGGTCAGTGCCTTTGAACAGCATGTGTTCGACCCAGTGTGAGATGCCCGTTTTGCCAGTCGTTTCGTTACGGCTACCGACCCGGTAGAGCATCCACCAACTGATCACAGGGGCCGTGTGAACTTCTTTCAGGAGCACGATCAACCCGTTGTCCAGCACATGCCGGCTTACCTGGGAATTTTCGTTGGCCATATAAATTGCGCCAGGGGATACCGGACTTCGGCCCGGCGGAGGACGTACAAGATGTGTCAGGCAGTGTGCCGCGCTTTGGTTTACCTCACGCCCAGCCTCGCTTCGCCCGACTCGCTCTTTCCTCCCGCATAAAGAGAAAGCGCGCAAGTGCCGAGCAGAGGTGAGGTACACCCCCGCGTCAAGTCAATCGCTGACAACCTTTGCGCGCGCCCCGGTGAGGAATGGCGCTCGCCTCCCTTCTTCTATTGCCTTACAGTTCCTTGCCACGCGGTCGAGTGCCAAGCGACACAATTTGTCGTCACGAATTCTCCACGGCATGCAGATCAGGTTACCGTGCATAAGTTTAGCAGGGATGCCCGACTGGAGCACCCCTGCTTGTGTCCTGCTATACGTTTATTGGCGCGCACTCAGCGCAAAGCCGCTCCGTCATAGCCACGCCCGATACCGCGGTACTGAAAGCCCAGCCGACGCATCTCCGCTGGCTCGTACAGGTTGCGCCCGTCAATCAATACAGGTGTGCGCATGGAGTCCTTGATCCGCTGCATGTCCAGTTGCATGAACTCATTCCACGGTGTGACCACGATCAGGGCATCGGCACCCTCAGCTAACCCGTAGGGATTCTGAGCCATGATCATATAGGGCATGATCCCGCGCGCCACCTCCATGGCGACTGGGTCATAACCGCGCACCTCTGCCCCATGGTTGTGCAGATATTCGGCGATGGTGATCGAAGGCGCTTCGCGCATGTCGTCGGTATTCTGCTTGAAGGCCAGTCCCAGCAAGCCGATCACGCGCCCTTCCACCTTCCCCAGCAAATCGTGCACTTTCAGGAGAACATGCTTGCGCTGATAGGCATTGATGTCCATCACTGCCTGCAGCAACTGTGGGTGCTTGCCGTGCACCTGTGCCATATAGGCGAGTGCCTTCACATCCTTGGGGAAGCACGAGCCGCCGTACCCCACCCCCGCTTCCAGAAAATGATGTCCGATGCGCTTGTCGAACCCCATGCCCCGCGCCACTTCCTTGACGTCTGCCCCCAGCGCTTCACAGATGTTGGCGATTTCGTTGATGAAACTGATGCGCGTCGCCAGGAACGCATTGGAGGCATACTTGATCATCTCCGCGGTGCGCAGATTGGTGACCACAATGGGTGCGCGCAAAGGTAGATGCAGTTGTGCCACCCGCTCGGCAGCTTCCTGATTCTCGGAGCCAAGTACCGTGCGATCCGGATTGAGAAAATCGCTGATAGCTGATCCTTCGCGCAAGAACTCAGGACAGCTCACCACGGCAAAGTCAATGGGCGTCGGCTGATTCTCGCGGATGATGTCGGCCACCCAGTCGCCTGTTCCCACGGGCACTGTAGACTTGTTGACAATGATCATGGGATGATCCATGGTCTTGGCAACCGCCTCGGCGGCCATGCGCACATACTTGAGATCCGCTTCACCATCCACGCCCTCCGGTGTGCCCACAGCGATGAAGACGAACTCCGCGTCTTTCAGAGCTTCCTCATAGGACGTGGTGAATGACAAGCGATTCGCCTTGACGTTGCGCGCCACCAGTTCAGCCAATCCCGGTTCGTAGATTGGCATGATCCCTTTCTTCAGGTTTTCGATCTTGGCCTCGTTGATGTCCAGGGCCACGACTTTGTTCCCCAGGTCGGCGAAGCATGCGCCAGTCACCAGGCCCACATAGCCCACTCCAACTACGGTGATGTTCTTCATGGTTTCTCCCTCATGTGTGCTCAGGGCAATTTGTGATAGATTTCACGAATGGAGTATACCGCGAAATTATCCCACGGCCAGATAAGATTCCCTACGCTTTCCCCACGCTACCTCCTCTTGTTCCCTCGCCAGCAAGGTCCCGCAGCACCAGTGCGGCCACGTCTCGCCCCATCTCCACTGCGTAGTTGGTGCCACGATCCCAGGGATAGACCTGACTCATGCTGGCGAAGTACAGCCCTCGGATCGGCGTGCGCAGTTCCGGCAATTGCTGCGATTGATTGACAAAAGGAACGGGTTGCGCATATGGCGTGCGAAAGACCCACCATTTCCTGATCCACTGCGCCTCGAATGCTGGGTTGAAACGAGGCAGAACGCGCTGAAATCGCGCCACCAGTTCTGCTTCATCGAGATGCAGATATTCGTGGTCGGGCACTACATAATCGCCGCAGTACACCAGATGGTCGCCCCCGTAGTGCTGCGCGTCCATGTAGTTGGTGTGCTCGACCAGCGCCAGAAACGGGAATTCCGAGTTGCGCTTGTCGGGCTGTGACGCGGGCAGGCTCAGCCAGTACGTGCCATCGCGCAGCAGTTGGTGCTTGAGCGCAAAAATGACCACCACGGCTCCCATGCTCTGCAGACCGCGCAGCTTTTCGGCATACGGCCCTTCCAGTTGAGGCGCAAGGTGCAGCATTGCCCGTGGTGACGATGTGCTGATCACCACGTCGAACTCCTCGACCTGCTCCTGCACCTGCACGCTCAGCTTTCCATCTGTTTTTCTCTCAATCTGCCGTACGGGTGAATTCAGGTGAACCCGCCCCCCGTGCTGCTGCACATGCTCCGAGAGCAACTCCAGGAACGCCTGAAATCCCCCGACAAATGTGCCGAGCCGCGGCGTGCGTTTGTAGATACGCGCCCACATCCAGGCCATGTTCACCTGATCATAATAAGTTCCGAACTTGCCGATCAACAGAGAGCGCCACAGAGTTTCATAGGCTTCGCGCCCCATAGCACGCCGCAGCCAGCGCTCAGCCGTCACCCGTTCCAGCGGACGCCAGTTCCTGGTCAGGCGCAGGTACAACCCTGTTACCCCATAGCGTATCTTGGCGGGCCAAGAAAGCGGTAGGCGCAGGTTGGCTACAACGATGTTGGGGCGATCCATGGGATAGACCTTGCCGTTCAGCCACAGCGAAGTAGTCGGGCGGGGGAATAACACCCGATCCTGCGCTCCCAGTTCGGCGATCAGGCCCAGGATTGCATTGTCACTGGCAAACCAGTGATGATAGAACTTCTCCAACGTCCATTCCCAACGCTCGTCCTTAAAGCCAGCCGCCAGACCGCCCACCTCTGCCCCGGCCTCATAGAGATCAACGCTGATACCCTGCCGTGCCAGATCGTAGGCGGCAGCCAGCCCAGTGGCCCCAGCCCCAATGATTGCCACCCGCTGCATCAGGCAACACCCTCTCGTTCCAACGCGACCGCCTGATCCGACGCCTCCCCCTCCCCCACTGCCTGTTGGGCGCGGGCAAAATCCTGCCAGCTCAGTCCCTTGCGATACAGATAATAGAAGCCCAGCATGGTGATCGGCAGCCACAAGGCGGCGTGAAGCACCAGTGTATAAGACGCCGCCGTCGTTTCTTTCACGCCGTAGGCAGTCAGCGTCTTGATCCCTGGCGTATCGAAGGTCCCCACGTAACCGGGTGACGAGGGCAGAGTCGTCGCCAGATTGACAACAGCGGTCATTACCATCAGTACAAAGAAGCTCACCTCGAAATCGAAAGCGTGCATGACCAGCCAGTACTTTGTGGTCTCGGTGAGCCAGATGAACACCGAGGACACCAGCGTCATGAAGAGATCGCGCGGGTGACGCAGGTTGTCCAGGCCGAGCAGAAAATGGTCAGCCAGCCCCTTGAAGCGAACGCTCAGACCAGCGGGCAGCAGCCGGTCGAAGACTGCGCTATAGAGCCGGCGCATGGTCTGCGGGCGCAACGCCACCCACAGGAAAGCCAGAAAGGCCCCCCAGAACAGGAGGGTCGAGAAGAAGACCACGTCACGCAGCCAGGACTCTTGAAAGTCAGCAAATGGCAGCGCCACGAATACAAAGATAAGCATCACCAGGCCGTCGAAGATGCGCTCCACCACGATTGTCGCCAGGCTGGATGACATACTCACCTGTTCGTCACGCTTGAGCACATAGGCGCGGATCACCTCACCAGCCCGAAAGGGGTAGACATTGTTGCCCATGTATCCGATGACGACGATAGGGAACAATCGGCGCAGCCTGATACCTTTGATCGAGCGCAGCAAGTAGTGCCAGCGCCAAGTGCGACCCCACACCGCCAGAAAGTACACCGCGGCTCCTGCCCCCAGCCAGCCCAGGTGAATGCCGCGCATACCATCCCAGACTTCTGATAGTTTGAGTCCACTCAAACCGAAATACAGGAACACCAGGCTCACTACGAGTCCGACGACCAGTGTCGCTGAGCGGCGACCGGCGCGCAGCACATCGGACTTTGTCACGGCTTCTGTTCCCTTCCGCGTTACAGACGACTAGAGCGAGTATTTTACCCGAAGAACCCTTCCCGAACAACCGGCAATCTGCGATATCGCCTACCGATCTTACACAGGAAGGTCACCCATTCCCCAATCCTGCAGGCCCCAAAAAGAAAGTGGCCCGCCTTGCGCCGAGCCACCTCGAGCAGAAAATCTCTCTTGAAGGTCGAGCTAAGAATCTACGTTCATGGACTCAGGGAGCATGCCCGCGAGAATTCGTTCCAGCGCCATGGTATGGCTGCACACCCCGCGCGACTGGAAGAAACTGCAGTCGCATCCCCATTGCCCCTGCGAATAAGTCACTGTATGAGGGTTATTATCTCCATCAAACGTCACATGAAACGATACAAAACGAATTCTGTCGCGTTGCTCGGCATATCGCTTCGCCTTTTCGATCTTGCTGATCATCCCGTAGTCCATCTGTGTGCTCCTTCATCGCTCAAGCGAACAAAGCCCTACAAAGCACAAAGCACCCTGACACTGCCAGCGTGCTTTGCCTTCTACTTCTTGTGTGTATGTGTGTTGCCACAAAACGCATACTCGCTTGCAGGACACCGATCGAGTGATCAGCACCTGCCTCCTCGTGTTTGAGAACTGTTTAGGTCAGTATATGAGACTTCAGAATCAGAGTCAACCCACTGTTGAGTTGCGATGGTATTAGAAAGCGGCACGCTACGGGCTGTCCGTGACCACCAGCTTTGCCCCACCACGCAACCATACGTCCAACACGTACTGGAATGCCTCTACGTTACGGCGCTTCAATTCTCCGTCGCGGAGCAAGTCATAGCGGAAGCTGTCATAGACGTACTCCGGCTCACCGCTGCCCGGCTCCAGTTTGACGTCCAGGGCCATCCCTTCTGGCACAAACAGTTCCAGGTCGCCTCCGCGCACTGTCAGGCGGCCTTGCAGCACATCGCGCGTGGGCAACCGCACCACAGCGTCGCCGCTATCGGTCGCCAGTTCCAGGCGTTCGACTCGCAAGGCGCTCAGGTCAGCGCTGACATCACCGCTATCTCCGCGCACGCGCAGGCTGTTAATCGGCACGGAGGTCGGCAGCAGAATCTCGACGGATCCTCGCCCGTAGTCACTCAGTCTGGGAATTGAACTGCGCGCTTCTTCAGCCAGTGTCAGGACACCTGTGTCACCTTCGACAGTCCATTGCAGAGTCACACGGCTTTCGCGACTGCCAGTATACCGGGCGCTGACCGCATCGGTTGCCTCCGCCGCGGCAATCGTCACTGAGGTACGCAGCACCTGCGCCTCTACCCGCACTTGTGCCACTTCTGCGCCCAAGGTCTGATCGAGCGCCTGCACGTTCTCTGTGCGCTGCACATCCGCCCGTTGCTGATAGGCAAACCAGATCGTCCCAGTCACCAGGGCCACGGTCAGGAGCAGGCCGAGCCAGTTTGCTTCCAGGCTGACACGCCCTACCCGGAGGCGCTTTCTTCCCACCAGAGCATCGAACGCAAACAGGAACAGCAGCGCTGGCCAGGCTCGCCGCAACAGATCGCGGACGGCGTCGGGAATGATCCCCGCCACCGCCAACAACCAGACCGTGCCGATGGCCATGATCAGCAGAGGCCACATGATCTGTCGGCGAGCAACGGTCATGCTGCCCTCCAGAGCTGTTTGATCAGCAAGACAAAGCCAAACCCGATCACCACCAGCGGCAGGAATGCGTCACCGCCGGTGCTGGAGAGGATGCCCAGATTCCGCGCCAGGATGATCAGGCCCATGATGATTACCGCTATGCCCACCAGGACTACAGTCTCCGGCAGGCTGACGCGCTCGTCTTTTTCCGCGTCAGCAGGGATGTCCGCCAGAGTCTGCGCGGGCAAAATGAACCACAGCGCCAGGTAGATCAGGGCACCGGTGCCTGCCGTGAACAGCCCCAGGACCACGAACAGGGCACGTACCCACCAGGGGCTGACGCCTACATAGGCCCCTAATCCCCCACACACACCGCCCAGGACTCGATCGGTGAGATTGCGCGTCAATCGTTGCCCCCACATGGGCGCTCATCCTCACATCCACTGTGCACTGTATGCCACTATACCCTTTCTGTTACATTGCGCAAGTAGAAACCCCGGCTTTCTGGCCTCCCACTCTCCCAGCCCCTTCGTCCCCTGGTTTGCGCTAGAATAGGTCGGCCAACATCTCCATTGCAGGGGAGCGCTTGCCTGCATTGGACCACCCGAAAAGGAACTCGCTTCATGCCCTCGATTGAATTCTACCCCGTGTCGCAGGTGGACTTTGAGGCCTTCACCGCCGCCTTCAACCGCGCCTATGCGGACTACTACTCGCCCATCGTGATGACTGCAGGCTCGTTCCGCACCCTCATTCGCTACGATGATGTAGACCTGGATGCCTCCGTCGCCGCGGTCGAAGGAGAACAAATAGTGGGGACAGGGTTGTTGGGGCTGCGCAGCCGCACCGCCTGGATCGGCGGTATGGGTGTCATTCCCGAACGGCGGCGACAGGGGATCGGTCGTCGTATGATGCACTATTTGCTGAACCAGGCCCAGCACCGCGAAGTCGCCGAAGTACGGCTCGAAGTCATCGAACAGAACCAGGGGGCCTTTCACCTATATCACCAGCTAGGATTCGCGACCGTCAGGCGGTTGTTGGTGCTGCAGCGCCAACCTCAATCACTGACACAGCCCGACTCTCGCTACACAATACGCACCTGGCCCGCCGCCGAGTTGTTGCGCTATTTCGCCCCCTTTCACGACCATCCCAATTGCTGGCAGCGCGATTTGCGCTCCCTGCAACATCGCGCCAGCCTCTTGCGTGGCTGGGCCGCCCTCTATGGCGAAGACCTAGTAGGCTACGCTCTCGGCTGGAGCCATCATACGGAAATCAGGCTGGCCGACCTGGCCACTCATCCAGCATACGACCGCGCTGCCATCACCCAGGCCATTCTCGCCCATCTGCACCGCTTGCAGCCCGAAGCGCTCGGCCTCAGCTACAACGTGGCCGAAGACGACCCAGGATTGCCCGCTTATTTGGCAACAGGCTATGAAGTGATCCAGGTCCAACTGGAAATGCGGCTCGTGTTGTAAGGGCTGACGAAGCCCCAGAGTCGCGAGCCTGCCAGGAAGCCATAGTGTAACCGTTGGGTTTACGGAATGCCTTTGCGCTACAATCGCAGCGTTTGTCCGTATCCATCTTCGATAACGAGCTATGGCAATGACCCGATCACATCATTTCCGCTTACCCACTTTGATGCTACTGGGCATCACGATCCTGACATTCACCGGCCAGGCGCTGCTAGCCCCCGCTGCATTGGCCCAGGGCACCGCGTCTGAGCTGCGCGTGGCCATGCCCGCGCCCCTTTCACTCGATCCAACAACTCTGTCCCGTTTCGATCTCTCCACACGCGACGTAGTCGAAAACCTCTTCGTCGGATTGACGCGCTTCAATCCGGCCACGGCGCGGATAGAGCCTATGCTCGCCAGGAGTTGGTCGGTGAGCGAAGATGGCCTGACATGGACGTTCGAGCTGCGCGAGGATATCAATTGGGTGCGTTACAATCCCCAGACTCAGGCGGTCGAGGTAGTACGCCCTGTTGCTGCCGGGGATGTCGTCTATGCCATTCAACGCGCCTGCGATCCTACCCGTCCCTCGCCTGTTACAGCCAATCTGATGGTCATCCGCGGTTGTCTGACCGTCGCGAATGCGTTTCCGCAGGTCATCAACGATCTGTTCATCGCGCGCGAGATCGGTGTACGCGCTATCAGCCCGCACACCTTGCAGATCGAACTGCTATTCCCCACCGGCTATCTGCCGAGCCTCCTCAGTACGCCGGAATTCCGCCCCCTGCCCCGCGAAGCGGTGACCGCTGCCCAGGACTGGACGCGCCCATCTACCATTCTGACCAGCGGTCCCTATGTGCTGCAAAGCTGGACGAGCGAAGAGATGGTATTGGTCAGGAATCCCTTCTGGCCAGACCCCTTCGCGGGCGGTATTGAGCGCGTCTCTCTGTCGTTCACCGATGACGCGAACAGCGTCGCGTCCTTGGCCGCGGCGGGCCGCATTGATTTCGCGCGACTCTCAGACGCGGAGATCGGGCAGGCACAGGTGATCGCACCAGATCGTCTGCATATCGAACAGGGTGCCACACTGACAATGCTGGGCTTCTCGTTTGAGCGCAGTATGGTCGGCCAACCAGAAGTACGCCGGGCGCTCGCCGCTGCGCTGAACAAGAGCATCCTGGCCGCAGAAGTCTTCGGCGCGGAGATGCTGCCGGCGACTGCCTTCACTCCCACCGGCATAGTCGGCTCACCTGCCGGGTCTGGTCAGGATTCCACGGGAGACGCCGCACTGGCCCGGAGTCACTATGAGGCAGCCGGGTATTCGAATTGTGCCGGGATGCCCGAACCGCTTACGCTCTGGGTTGCCGACGACGATCCGCGGTGGCTCTCGCTGGGACAGGCGATCGCCGGCCAGTGGGCCGCAGCGCTGGGGTGCAACCCCAATCTCTTCAAGGTTGAGACGGTGTCGCGCACCCTGTTGATCGAGCTGGCGCACTCGAACTACGACGCAGAGAAACTCACGCGCCCGCACGCCTGGCTGGGTACCTGGAGCGCCGACTATCCCGACGCCAACGCCTGGCTTAACGACGCCCTGCACTGCCGCTACGGTTACTTCCGTGTGGGGCGGGTTTGTGATTCCGCTGATGACTTGCTCGACCGCGCCGGTAGCGAGGCCAATATTGCCCAACGCGCTCAGCTTTACGCGCAGGTAGAGCAACTCTTCTTCGCGCCGGAAAGAGGCAGCTTTCCAGCGATTGCGCTGCTGTTCTCCGTCAATGCCTGGCTCCAGGCCCCCACGCTGGACAACGTCAACGCGACTACCGCGGCTCGCTTCGACACCTGGACTCTGTCTGGCGCAGAATGACGGTGGCATGATACCAGAGGAAAAGGGCGAGCCGTGTCTACCCGCTGGCTCGCCCTGCACCATATCTCAATTGGACCGCGCCTGGAAATTCACATAATACGAGGTAACTGTGGTGACCACCCCATCATCAACAGACGCCTGGCACGAATCTGCCTCCACCGTCGGCGCGTTGGACACCAGGCCGGGGATAGTCACCGTGTAGCTGCGCCCGGCCTCCATACTGAAATCGGCATAGCCCGCTTCGCGCTCCGGTTTCAGACCAGTGAAGAAAGTGTCCGCTTCGTTGCCGCTCCACGTCACTGTGACTGGAATGCCCGGCACCCCGTTGCCCCGCACATCATAGACGCGCACCTCGATGATGCCAGGCCGTTCAGGGTCACAGAACGACTGCAAGCGGGCCAGTGCGAATGTTCCAGAAGCGGGTGTGCTGGTAGGTACTACAACCACTGCGCCTGCCGGAGTAGGACCGGGTACAGTAGGTGTCTTGGAGGGAGGCGGCGTCAGTGTAGGCGTCGGGGGAAAGGTTGGCGTGGGAGGCACAATAGTGATCGGTTCGGGCGTCGGATACAGCCCATCCGCACAACCGCTCCCACCCTGAGGACGATACAGTTGCTCCAGAGCGCGGATCACGCGAATGTCGCTGTTGGTCACTGTCTTGCCCTGCTTCACCCGGTTACAGGCAACTTCTGCCACCACTTCCCAGATGTTGCGGTTGGGGCTGACAGCGCGCAGGCGATCAGCAGCCAACAAGATATCCTGATTCTGCGCATAGCTGAGCGCCACCGCCACCACATAATCCTCGCGGGCAGCCGCGCTCAACTGCCAGGGAGCTGTATTGCGCTCGATGACTGGGTCAATCTCCCAGGTGTACACCAGGCCAGCGGCCAATCCCAGGGCCAGACCAAGCGCCAGCGCCCACCACGAAATCCCTCTGCTGGTGCGAACGTGTTTGCTGCTGGTCATGGCCACTATCCCTGAGGCACAGGAGCAGGCGTGGGGGTAGGACGATAGAGTTGCATGATGGCGGGCAGGTTCTCCGGCCCGATCAATGCCTCCACGAGCGCTACCATGACAGGAATCGCGGGGATATTGCTCTGGCTGATGTAGCGCTCGGTCAATTCGATGACATAGTCAATGGTGTTGGGCTTGCCCAATGGCCGCAGACGCTCAAGCGCCGCCTCAATGTCACGATCCACCTGATACCCCTCCGCCACCATCAGCGTGTACTCTTCCTGATAGCGCGGGGCAAGTGCCGCAAGCGGACTGTTCCGATATTCCACAGGGAACGGCCCCCACCCCAGGAAGATTCCCGTGGACAGACCAACCAGCAGCCCCACCAGCAATGATCCGATGCATCGTTTCGCCATGGTATCCCGTCACGTCCTTGGGGCGCGTGCAAAATGTTATCAGGCCGTTTGCTACACACTCCCGCGTCAAGCAAATCGCTGACAACTTTGCACGCACCGTCCTTGTAGACCGGTATTCTCCCCCCTGTTATAATCTTCTCTGCGACTTCGGACAAGAAGAAAAAACGCAAGGGCCGGGAAGCGCATATCCCCGGCCCGGTATTGAGTGGTGCCGAAGGTGGGAGTCGAACCCACACGGGAGTTACCCCGCGCGATTTTGAGTCGCGTGCGTCTGCCTATTCCGCCACTTCGGCCAGTCGGTTGATAGTATATGCAGTTTTTCGCTTGTCGTCAATGCCGGGGCCGCCTGACACATGGCAGAAACCCAACTCATTGAGGCCGCCAGGCGAGGTGATCTCTCCGCCTTCAACCGCCTGGTGTTGACCTACCAGGATATGGCCTATTCGGTCGCTTATCGCATTCTGGGCGACCCCGATACCGCCGCCGATGCGACTCAGGAAGCTTTCATCGCTGCCTACCGTAAGCTGCATCAGTTCCGTGGCGACCAGTTCAAACCCTGGCTGGTGCGCATTGTCACTAACGCCTGCTACGACGAACTGCGCCGCCAGCGCCGCCGTCCCGCTGTGTCGCTGGAAAACTTCCACGAGACGCAGTCCGCCGAAGAGCCTGTGCTGCACAGTCACGCCGAGCATCCCGAACAGTACGTCCAGCGCAGCGAACTCAATGCGGCCATTCAGAACTGCTTGAATGGCCTACCCGACGATCAGCGCATTGTCACCGTGCTATCGGATATCGAGGGATATTCTTACCAAGACATAGCCTCTATGACCGGCTGGCCGGTGGGAACGGTCAAGTCGCGGCTGAGCCGTGCCCGCGGACGGCTGCGCGACTGTCTGCGCGCCGTACGGGAACTTTTGCCCGCCGAATACCGTCTACAGACAGAACAGCCTCGCCAGACGGGCGAGACAGAACAGGCACTCTGAGCCAGGTACCATGCCCAACACACCGCTTCCCGATCGCGATCTTGAAATGCTCTCCGCCTATTTGGATGGCGAACTGCGCCCCTCAGAAAAAGACGCGCTCGAAGCACGTCTGGCTCGCGACGAGACGCTGCGCGCCGTGCTGGACGAATTGCGGGCCAATCGGCTGTTGTTGCGGCAGGCCCCCCGCCTGAAAGCTCCGCGCAGCTTTACCCTCGATCCTGCCGTATTCGGCCAGCGTTACCCCTGGTGGCGACGAGCGTTTTTTGGCAACCTGTTGCAGGTCAGCGGGACGCTTGGTGCAGCCGCAGCGATCGCGCTGATCGTGATCGGGCTGGTGATGAACATGAGTCAGCAGCCCGCCCCGGCTGTCAGTCCGCTTGCAGAACTGGAAGTGGCCTCACAGCCCACGCAGGTTACCCCCTTGTTCACCGCGACCCCTCCGGAGACTGCCACCCTGCTGCCCCAGGGTACGCCCACGCCCTTCCCGACAGTCGCCTTACCCGCAGCCTCTGCTGCCGAAGAGGCCGCGCTGGCTGTTCCCGCGCCCATGTTGGAGCAGCCGGAACAACTTCCGCCCTCTCCTTTGCCAGAGATGTTCCCTGCTGACACATTCTCTGCAGAAGAAGGCGCTGGCGAAGCCGGAGCGTTCGGAATGGCCGCACCTCCCGGCGAAGTGCAGATGCGCGATGCGCCTGCGATGACAGCCGTGCCCGCGACTATCGCCGGCAGCCCTCAGCCCACACTTGCCGCTATGGCGACGCCAGAGATTATCACCGGGAATGCAATTGTAGCCCCGCCCAGCCCTTCGCCTGAGACGTCGCAGCCAGAGCGCGCCGCCGAACAACAGGTTTCCCCCTCCGAAGACAGGCCTCTGGCACGCTGGCTGCTGATCGGAGGAGGGGTTGTGCTCCTGGTGTCCGGAGTACTTTTTGCCGCTGGCTGGTGGAAAGGCCGCCGTCCATGAGATACCCGGCCAACTACTGCCAGGTCTGCGGAAATCCGCTGGAAGATCGCTTCGCACACGGCAAGGTGCGGCGTGTCTGTCCATCCTGCGGCTTCATTCACTTCGAGGACCCCAAAGTAGCTGTAGTTGCCGTGATCGAAGACCGAGGGCGGGTGTTATTGGTACGCCGCCGCTTCAATCCGGAAAAGGGCAAGTGGGCCTTGCCAGCAGGCTTCGTGGATGACAGTGAAGACCCCGCCCAGGCCATTGTGCGCGAGGTCAAAGAAGAGACTGGCCTTGAAGTCGCTGTCACCGGCCTGCTAGATGTCAGCGCAGGCACAGG
>OGCI01000184.1_pt1 | contig 80560 bp, 70 predicted proteins | sample 1570021 | NCBI WGS metagenome assembly OGCI01 (sample SAMN06264664, study PRJEB24512) | hot springs metagenome | isolation source: Hot spring water | place: South Africa: Tshipise | collected 2015-06-21
GCGATTGCCCACGCTCAACCTGTCTCCTTCCAAGCACCGGCTTCGGTGCAGCTGCGGTTTCTCAGCCCTTGAAGCTGCTCTTCCTATCCGTTGGCGATGGATGATAGTCAGTATAGTCAGTATGGTGCTGAGCAGGCAATCGACCTATCTACAGCTCAGTCTCTCGGCGACTCGGTGCGGCTTCGGTCGATTCCCTGCTCCCTTTTACGATACCAGGTGCGGCTCTCAGCCGCACGCTCTCGATGAACCACAAAGTCTGGGGGAATTCAAGGAAGCGCAGCTGCGCCTGTATGTCGCAGAATCATTTCCATTCAGCTTCCTGGAAGCTCGCATGTCACAAGAAGGCTTCACCGAACTGCATCACATGAATGAGTCGATCAGCAGAAATCAGGAAAATGTGCGATAATCCCTCAATAATCCCTTTGTCAAACTCTGTTGCAATGGACTCCAGGTGAACTATGACAAGCATTCGCGTCTTAACCGTAGCAGGAGCACCCTACGAACTGGGCTATATCCATGGCAAGGCCTACGCCAGAGAGATCGCCGAACTGACCGAAGAGCGGCTGCGTCTCTGCTGCGATCCCTTCTGGACCGGCGGACAGCAGGCGACGTTGGAGGAAGCGCTGGCGATTGGACGCGCCTGCCTCCAACATCACGAAGCCTTTGCGCCCGAGCTGATGGAGGAGATGCGCGGCATGGCCGACGCCACCGGCATCGGGGTCAACGAACTGGTGATCATGAACGGCTTCACCGACTTCGTGGACATCCTCGCCAACCCCGCCGTGCTGGGCCGACAGCGCATTGCGGAGGCGCGCGCCGGCGACGTCGTCGACTGCACCGCCTTTATCGTTGCACCCTCCGCTAGCGCCGATGGCTATGGCTATCTGGGGCAGACCTGGGACATGCACGCCTCGGCCACGCCCTACGTGCTGATGCTGGACGTGCGGCCAGAGGACGCGCCGGCGCTGATGACCTTCACCATCACCGGCTGCGTCGGCATGATCGGCATGAACGAGCACGGCGTGGCGGTTGGCATCAACAACCTCCTCGGCGCCGACGGTCGGCCCGGCGTGCACTGGGTCTACGTGGTGCGCAAGATGTTGGCGCAACGCACCGTGGAGGAAGCGCTCGCCGTTTTGAAGAGCGCCCCGCTTTCCGGCGCCCACAACTATCTCCTGCTTGGCCCCGACGCCGACGGCGCGCTGTGCGGCTACAACGTCGAGCACATGGCGACCCGTTACGCAGTGCTGCCTGTGCACAGCGTCTACGCGCACACCAATCATTGCCTGATTCAAGAGATGCTCGAGGTCGAACGACCGCGCAAAGCCGTCTCCCAGGCGAGCACGCTCGCCCGTTACAGCCAGGCCAGCCATTGGCTCGACGCGCAGGTCGGCGCCATCACCTTGGAAACGCTGATGGCGTTGACCCGTCACCATGAACAGGATGGCCTTTCCGTCTGCGCCCACGTACAGCCCGGCTACGACGTCGAAAGCTCGGGCGCCTGCATCATGTCCCCTTCCACAGGAGAACTATGGGCGCTGTGGGGCAATCCCTGCCAGAACGACTACGAAGTCTTCAAGGTCGGAGACTCTCTCCGGCAAACAACCGTCTGACGCCGACTCTGGTCTATTGTTTTTTGTCGTTCTGACGTTTGACTTTTATAATTGTTAGTATGTTTAACTATTTGAGAGGTGAAGCAATGGATGCATCCAATCAGACGTGCGCCCAGGCTATCCTCGAGACTGTACCGGTCATTATTCAGGCGATTCGAGTTGAAATGAGACTTGAGCGCATGCATGACCTCTCGGTGCCGCAGTTTCGCACGCTGGCGTACATCGCGCGCCATCCGGGCTGCTCGCTGTCGGACGTGGCCGAGTTTATCGGCTTGACGCTGCCGAGCATGTCCGTGTTGATCAACGGCCTCGTCGAGCAGGGGCTGGTGCTGCGGCAGACCAGCCTGATCGATCGCCGTCGCGTCACATTAACGCTCACAGAAGCAGGCTCTGAGGTCTATCAACGCGCGCGCCAGGGCACCCTCGCCTGGCTGCAACGGCTGTTGGAGCCGCTTTCCGAAGAAGAGCGCCAGACGATCGTGCGGGCGATGGAGTTGTTGAAGCCGATTTTTGTCGCTGAGATGATTCATCAGAAATCAAAACAATTGGTAGAGGAGTCCACCGGGACATGAAAACCTGGGAAGAGAGCTGCGCCTCTTCCGCAGCCGGCCCCATCGGAGGGGTCGCACGGAGGTCAGACGCTGACGAGTTTTGCAGAGCGGGTGAAGAGGCATTGCCGATGATTCCGGCGAAGCAGAAGGACTCGTCCGTTCAGCTCAATCCGCCGTTGAATCCGCAGTTGCCGCCTGAAGTGGCGCCGCTGCGCGCTCGTCAGGTGCGACGCATCGACACCTTCCGTGCGCTGCAACATTACAACTTTCGCCTCTATCTGTTCGGTCAACTGATTTCGCTGGCAGGAACGTGGATGCAGATCGTGGCGCAGGGATGGCTCGTCTACGAGCTCAGTCGCTCTGAAGCAATGCTGGGGATCGTTGGCTTCGCCTCGGCGATTCCCGCCCTGGTGGTGACGCCGTGGGCGGGCGTCGTCATCGATCAGGTGCGCAAGCGCAATCTCCTCTTGTTGACGCAGGCGGCGGCGATGTCGCTGGCGCTCATCCTTGCGGGCCTGACCTTTGCCGGGGTGGTGGCGGTGTGGCACATCGTCGTGTTGGCGGTGTTGCTGGGCGTGGTCAATGCGTTCGATGGGCCAGCGCGCCAGGCCTTTGTGGTGGAAATGGTGGGCGCACGCGACTTGCCCAACGCCATTGCGCTCAACTCGATGACTTTCAACGCCGCGCGCGTGATTGGGCCGGCCTTTGGCGGCGTCTTGCTGGCGACGGTGGGCTCGGCGTGGTGTTTCACGTTCAACGGGCTTTCGTTCCTGGCCGTCATTGTCAGCCTGCTCGCCATGCGCTTACATCAGGCGCAGCTTGTCCACGACCGTCGCTCTCCCTGGCAGCAACTGAAAAGCGGGGTCCAGTACGCTTTCGCCCAATCAGAGCTGCGCGGCTTGCTGCTGCTGGCCTTCTTTTTCAGCACCTTTGGCATCTCCTACAACACGGTGCTGCCCTCATTTGTCGACCGCATCCTCGGCGCAGGCGCAGCCGGTTTTGGCATGATCACGGCGGCGTCCGGCGTGGGCGCCGTGGCCGGCGCGCTGCTGGTGGCGACCTTCGGGGATCGCGGGCATCGCGGCGAATGGCTGCACTACGCTGCGATGAGTTTTCCGGTCATCTTGACCCTCTTCGCCTTCAACCGCAGCTATCCGCTCGCCCTGGCGCTGGCGGTTCTGCTCGGCGTCGGCTTCATGCTTCAGTTCACGCTAATCAACACGTTGCTGCAGACGCGGGTGAGCAATGAGATGCGCGGTCGCGTCATGAGCCTCTACACGCTGACTTTCTTCGGTTTCACGCCGTTCGGCAATCTGGCGCTAGGCGCGCTCTCGGAAGTGATCGGCATGAGCGTCTCTATAACGCTGGCGGCGCTTTTGACGCTGATTTCGGCGCTTGTCATCTTCCGCCGCACGCCGGCGCTGCGTCAGATGCGTTGAAGCGCTGCGCCTGCGCGCCGGTCGAAAAATTCGCCCATGCGCAAAAAAGAAGTGCAGCTGCGATCTGCGCCTACGGGTTGCCAGAATCCTTTGTGAAATTCCATCCAGCTTTCTAAAAAGGGTTGAATTCTACGCGAAGGCTTCATCGAACTGCGTAACATGGGTGGAAAAAAAGCAGGCGGGAGAGGATTCTCCCGCCTGCTTGCGTTCGTTTCCATCGAGAGGAACGACGATCACCGACCTCTGGCCGCTGCGTAATTCTTTGCCACCTCATCCCAGTTCACGACGTTCCACCACGCATCGACGTAATCTGGACGCCGGTTCTGATAGTGCAGGTAGTAGGCGTGCTCCCACACGTCCAGCCCCAGGATAGGGGTGTCGCCTTGCATGTAAGGGCTGTCCTGGTTGGGAAGGCTGTAGGCGTCGAGGCTGCCGTCGGGTTTGACCACCAGCCACGCCCAGCCGCTGCCGAAGCGGCCTACGGCGATGGCCTTGAACTGGTTTTTGAATTCCTCGAAGCTGCCCCACTTGGTCTTGATCGCCTCGGCCAGCTCGCCGGTCGGCGCGCCGCCTGCATTCGGCGCCATGATCTTCCAGAAAAGGCTGTGATTGGCGTGGCCGCCGCCGTTGTTGCGCACGGTGGTGCGGATGTTCTCCGGCACTTCGTTGATGCGCCGCAAGATCTCTTCAATGCTCAGATTTTCCCACTCCGTGCCTGCGATGGCGTTGTTCAGATTGGTGATATACGCCTGATGGTGCTTGGTGCGATGAATATTCATGGTTCGAGCATCGATGTACGGCTCGAGCGCATCTTCCGGATAAGGCAGGTCTGGTAATGTAAAAGCCATCGGAATCCTCCTTGTGTATGGTGAAAATGGATTGATAAAACCTTTGTAGGTTTACAATTCATCATCGTCGCGCAGAGAACGAATCTTTTCCGTGCCGAAGTATACAGTTAACGGGGCCGCGCTTCGATGCGCACGAAGACCCCATAGCGGGCCAGCACTTGCGTCTCCCATCCTTCTGCGCGCAACGTCTCCAGTGTGGCGCGATCCAGGTGGCAATTGTGCGCGATCCGTCGCCAGTAGGGCGTGATCTTGCCGGCGGCGTTCGCCAAGAACGGCGTCTGCGGTCGAATGTGTTCAAACATGTGCAACGCGCCGCCTGGACGCAACACGCGCCGGATCTCGCGCAGCGCCCGCCTCGGGTCGTGCACCGAACAGAAGACCAGGCTCGACACCACGTGGTCGACGCTGGCGGAGGCGAACGGCAACGCTTCGGCGACCGCGATCTTGACAGAGACCGGAATTGGGCACCGCATCGCCGTCGCCTGCGCCTGGCGCGCTCTTTGGGGGTCCGGTTCAACGGCGAAGACGCGGGTCGCCTTGCGATAGCGCGGCAGATTGGCGCCGGCGCCCACGCCGATCTCGAGCACCACGCCGGCGAGGTCGCCCACCAAATGATTGCGCCAGCTCCAAACGCGCATTTCGTTCATGGTGCGTGTTCTGTGGTGTCTCTGTCGGCGTCCGATGGCAGTGCAAGTCCCAACCTATGCTCTGACTTCGATCCGTGCAATCTGGGGACCGGCGCGGAAGCGCAAAGGGATGCCTTCGCCCAATCCACGCGTAATGTAGACCTGCGTGGCGCCCACCTGGAAGTATCCCGCCACATGGCGCCTTGAAATATACTCCGATTGCGTGTGGGCCGGCCCCCACAGCGGCAACTTGATCTGTCCTCCATGGGTGTGGCCCGACAACACCAGATCGACCTTCGGCAACTGAGGGCTGACGATGATGTCGGGATTGTGGCTCAACAAGATGACCGGCGCGCCTTCGGGAACCGCTCGCAGCGAGTTCCCCAGATGCGGCCGTCCTTCCACCACATCGTCGACGCCGGCAAGATAGACGTCCAATCCGATTTCAGGCCGCCGGAGATGCACCGTGCGATTGTGAAGCAGGGTCATCCCCCAGCGTTCCAGGGCCTCGGTCAACCTGTTGGCGTCGTTGCTGCCGGTGCGCCGTCCATCCAGGGGGGTGTTGCGCACGTAGCGGACATAGCGCACCCAGCGCGTGACCGCCGCCAACGCGCGCTCCAGCCCGTTGCGGCGCTGGTCGGCGACCCGTTCATCTGCGCGAAAGGTGCGCCACATGCGGGGCAGCGCTTCCTGCATGGCGTAATGGGTGTAATCATGGTTGCCCAAAACGCCAAAGGCGCCCAGCCGCGGCGGCGGAACGGCGTCGAGCAGGCGCAACACATTCTCCAGGCCGCTGTCATAGTGGATAAAGTCGCCCGTGTGCACCAACAGGTCGTACTCCAACCCGGCGGTGAGGCTGCGCACGCGCTCGATCTTCGCCAGTTCGAGCCGGCTGCGCACGCCGCCTTGAAAATGAGAATCGCTCAGATGGAGGATGCGCAACCCTTGCGCAGGAAGGCGGCCGGCTGCACGGGGGAGGCGAATCGTCAACCGCTCCATCTGGATGCTCAACGGCTCCACCAGCAGCGCATAGGCGAGCAGCCCTAGCGCCGTGATTCCGCCGGCGAACACCGCTCCTCCGCCCCACCACAGTGCGGCGCCGGTTGAGTCGCCGCCCCCTTGCGCGGCTGACAGAAATTCCTTATCGCCTGCACGAATTGGTTGCTGCATCTGCTTGCCTCCCGTTTTCATCGGTTCCAGCATAGCAGAGAACAGCGGATACAGACAATTGAGCGGTCCTTAAAAGCAGCTTTCGATGGCTTTTCTTTGCGCCCCGGCGCCTCTGCGGCTTTGCGTTGCCTCTATCTTTCAGCACAGGCGCGGCTCGCTTGCATGCTCAGACGTCCCAGGCACGCTCATCGACGATCTTGCCCGCCTGCTCGCCGAGTTCATCCACCCACTCGACGACGTCCACGCTCACCCGGCAGAATTCGCGCACGGTCGCCAGCAAACGCTCCTGTTGGCTTTTGGCCTCGTCGTCGGCGACCAACCGCAGCACAAACTCGTCGCGCGTCGCCGGCCTGCGCACGAAGGCGGCGAACGCCGCAACCCCGAAGGGCGTCAACGCCGCCCGCAACTGATTGGGGTGCACAAACATGCCGCGCACCTTGACCGCATCTCCGACGCGGCCGATCAGCCGGATTGCGCGCTCCTGTTGACGACTGACGCCCGGCGCAGGGTCGTGATAAAGAGCGAGGTCGCCTGTGCCAAAACGGATCAGCGGATAGGTGGGGTTGAGGTTGGTGACCACCACCTCGCCCACCTCGCCTGGCTGCACGTGGCGGCCGGTGTGACGATCGACGAGCTGAACAATCGGCTCCTCCACCAGCCGCATCATCGGCGACCCTTCCGTGTCATAGGCGAGAAAACCCAACTCCGCAGTGGCGTAGGCGTTCACGATCTGCAGCCCGTAGTGCTCGACCAGATACGCGCGATCGGTGGGCGTCAGCGGCTCGGCGCTGAAGAGGGCGCGACGCAGGCGAATCTGGGCGCGCGGCACGCCCAGCTCATCCGCCTTGCGCAGCAACGTCATCAGCCAGCTCGGCAGCCCGGCGAAGCCGCTCGCCCCTAGGTCGACGAGCATCTTCACCTGCAGCTCCGCCGCGCCCACCCCTACAGGCGCAACCGTGCAGCCGGCGCTGCGCAACACACTGTCGAGTAAAAAGCCGCCCGGCGAGAAATGATAGCTCAGTGCGTTGAGTACGACGTCGCCGGGGCCAAAGCCGACGCTCCGCAAAACAGAAACGCCGGTGCGCACCCAGCCCTCCTCCGCCCCTTGCGGCTCATACAGCGGCCCGGGAGACTGAAAGATGCGATGCACCTCTTCGATGGGCGCGGCCAGAAAACCGCCGAAGGGCGGGTCTTGCGCCTGAAGCGCAATCATCTGATCTTTGGTCAGGACGGGCACCTTTTCGAGATCGGCCACGGACTGCACATCGTCCGCCGTCAGGTTGGCCTGGGCGAACCAGCGCCGCACGCCGGGTGCGTTGGCGTAGGCCGCGCGGATAAAACCGGCCAGACGTTCATCCAGAGACGGATCGCGGTGGGCAGGCTCAACAGCGTGCGATGGGTTGTGCGACGTTGTGGACATGGCAATTCCTTTGCTGGAAACACTTGTGCGGGCGCGTCTGGATTGCACGCAGCCCCGACGTCAGGTTTGAGGTTGGGATGCGCCCATTATACCTGCGCCACAACTCGATCGCCAACTGCGCAGGACAACATCCTTGTCGGCGTTGAGATTGCCCTAAGTTGACAATTCGGCAGTGTCTAATAGACAATTTCCCGAAGACGATTCATGGAATATTTTCATAAAACCACAGCGCCACTTTTGAAAGAGGATGCAAATAATGGACACCGTAACCATTCCACCGCTGGAAAAACCCCTGACTCGTGAATTTGAAACCAAGGCCGCCAACACCATTCGCATGTTGGCCGCCGACGCCGTGCAAGCCGCCAACTCCGGCCATCCCGGCATGCCGATGGGGATGGCTGTGGCTGCGCTGACGCTCTGGACGCGCGTCATGCGCTACAACCCGCGCAACCCCCATTGGTTTGACCGCGATCGTTTTGTGCTGAGCGCAGGGCATGGTTCGATGCTGCTCTACGCGATGTTGCATCTGACCGGCTACGACCTGCCGCTGGAGGAGCTGAAAAACTTTCGCCAGTGGGGCAGCAAGACGCCGGGTCACCCCGAAGCGCACCACACTCCCGGCGTTGAGACGACGACCGGGCCGCTCGGGCAGGGTTTCGCCAACGGCGTCGGCATGGCGATCGCCGAACGCTGGCTGGCGCAACGCTTCAACCGCCCGGGGTTTGAGGTCATCAACCATTACACCTACGCCATCGTCTCCGACGGCGATCTGATGGAGGGCGTAGCCAGCGAAGCCGCCAGCCTGGCCGGGCACCTCCGATTGGGCAAGATCATCTATCTCTACGACGACAACTCGGTCACCATCGACGGCAAGACCGAGATCGCATACACCGAGGACTGGGCCAAACGCTTCGAGGCCTACGGCTGGCACGTGCAGCGCGACGTCGATTTCAACAACAGCGCCGCAATTTATGAGGCGATCCTCACCGCCCAAAACGATCCACGCCCCAGTATCATCGGCCTTAAGAGCATCATCGGCTACGGCAGCCCGAACAAGGCGGGCACTTCTAAGGTGCACGGCGAGCCTCTGGGCGAAGATGAATTGAAGGCCACGAAAGAGAACCTCGGCTGGCCGCTGGAGCCGCGCTTTTACATTCCCGACGATGTGCTCGCCTACTTCCGGCAGGCGGTTGAACGCGGTCGCATGCTCGAAGACGCGCATCAACAGTTGATGGCCGCCTACGCCGACGCCTATCCCGAGCTGGCCGCCGAGCTGCAGCGCTTCATCTGCGGGGAGCTGCCGGAAGGCTGGGAGGAGGCGCTGCCCGTCTTCCCTCCGTCGGCCAAAGGCGACGCCACGCGCAACAGCAGCGGCAAGGTGATCAACGCGCTGGCGCCCGTCCTGCCCAACCTGATCGGCGGCAGCGCCGACCTCGCCGCCAGCAACAAGACCACGATCGCCGGCGCGCCCTTTATGAAACCCGGCGATTTCGGCGGTCCGAACATTCACTTCGGCGTGCGCGAGCATGGCATGGGCGGCATCCTCAACGGCATGGCGCTGCACGGCGGCGTGTTGCCCTTCGGCGGCACCTTCCTCGTCTTCAGCGACTACATGCGCGGCGCAATTCGTCTTGCGGCCTTGAGCGGCCTGCGCGTCATCTATGTCTTCACCCATGACAGCATCGGCCTGGGCGAAGACGGCCCGACGCATCAACCCATTGAACACCTTGCTGCGCTGCGAGCCATGCCCAATTTGACCGTCATTCGTCCCGCCGACGCCAACGAGACGAGTCAGGCGTGGCGCGCAGCGCTGCTGAACACGACGGGGCCAACCGCCCTGGCGTTGACGCGGCAGAATGTGCCGATCTACGATCGCGAAGGCGAAGGGCTGGGCGCCGCCGAAGGACTGTTAAAAGGCGGATATGTCTTCTACGAACACGCGCCCAATGGCCTGCAAGTGGTTCTGATCGGCACGGGCAGCGAGGTGCAGATCGCCTACGACGCCGCCAGGCGGCTGGCGAACGAAGGCGTCGGCGTGCGCGTGGTGAGCTTGCCGTGCTGGGAGCTCTTCCAGGCGCAGCCCGCCGACTATCGCGCGGCGGTGTTGCCGCCCGACCTGCCCAAGGTCGCCGTGGAGGCGGCCGCCACCTTCGGTTGGGAGCGCTGGGTGGGCAACGATCCGCGCAAGGGCGCCATCATTGGCATCGATCGCTTCGGCGCCAGCGCGCCGTATCAGCGCATTTATCAGGAGTTGGGCCTGACGGTGGAGAGCGTCGTAGAGGCCGCAAAGCGACTTATCTAAATCCAGGACCATGATTGCCACCCTTCAGGCGCTTGTGCGCCGCCTTCGACAACATCACGCCATCGAGCATGCGACGTTGACCCTTCTGGCCGAGCGCTTTCCAGGGCGGCGCATGGTCGGATACAGCGATCCCGCCGGCTTTACGCTGCTGACAGACCTGCCGGAAGCCGCCGTGCAGCGGGCGCTGTCCGACGCCCTGTTGCGCCTCCAGGCGGGCGAAGCGCAGCTGGCCATCCATCCCAACTGCGGCACCAATCTGCTGACGACGGGGACGCTGGTCTCGCTGGCCTCCCTGTTCGCCGGCCTGGGGGCGCGCAAAGACGCGTTGAGCCGCTTCTCGCGCACCCTGACGCTGGTGCTGCCGGCGTTGATCGCCGGGCCGATGATCGGGCTGCAGCTTCAGCAGTACACGACGCTCGCTGCAGTCAACGACCGATGGATCAAGGAGATCCGCCCCTTCGATCTTGGAGCGATCAGAGGATTTCGCATTGTCTTCGAGTAGGCGGTCTAAGCGTGTATGATCCATCTTCTGTTGGACGCGGATGAATATCTCGCCGCCGAATGGCTGTCAGAGCAAAAAGCGAAGCTGGGCGATCCCGAGTTGGCCAGCCTCAACACGGTGGAGCTGAACGGCGCTCAGACCAACGCCGCGGCCGTGCTGGGCGAGGCGGCGATGACGCCGTTTCTGACCAGCCATCGCCTGGTCATCGTGCGAGGGCTGCTCGAGGCCTACGACAGGCGCATGGCCGCCAGCAAGGCGTCCGGCGCTGCGGTGTACAGCGAGGCGGCGCAGCTCCTCGAAGGGTTGCGCCAGGCGCCGGAGTCCTGCGTCCTCGTCTTTATAGACAACTCTTTGGATAAACGTCGCGGTCTGTGGAAAGGCTTTCTGGCGCCGGCCGCCGGCAATCGTCCGGAGCGACGCATCGATGGGCTGGAGGCGCTGATCAAGGAGGGCGTCGTGCAGATGGAGACGCTGACGACGCCCGACGTCAAGGCCTTGCCCGCCTGGCTGCAACGCCGCGCGCGCCAGCGCGGGATCGCCATCGATGGCGGCGCCGTCGCCTTGCTCTGCAACTTCGTCGGACCCAATTTGCGCCAGCTCGACAACGAGCTGGAGAAACTCTCTCTCTACGCAGGAGGCCGCCCCATCACGCAGCAAGACGTGCGCACGATGGTGGCCGACGCCAGCGAGGAGATGATCTGGAATCTGACCGACGCGCTGGCGTTGCGTCAGCCTGCCCAGGCGATGCGGGCGCTACGCGATCTGCGGCGCAACGACCAAAACCCCATCTACATCCTCAGCATGATCGCCCGCCAGTATCGCATGTTGATCGAGGTCAAAAGTCTGTTGGCCGCCGGCGTCGGCGACCCCTACGACATCGCAAAACAGCTGGGCTACGCAGCCTATCCTGTGCAAAAGGCGTTGCAGTGGAGCCATCAATATAGCTTCGCCGAGCTCGAGGCGATCCTGGAGCGGCTGCTGGAAGTGGACATGGCGATGAAGACCGGCGCCGACCAGGACACGGAGCTGGACGTGTTGACGGCGGAGCTGTGCCTGCAACGCCGTCAACGAGCGGCGTGAGGCGCGTCCATGTTCCTGCATCGCTTACGCCTGACCCATTTTCGCAACTATCGCCAACTGGACCTGGCCTTCGAGACGCCCTGGACGTTGTTGCAAGGAAGCAACGCCCAGGGCAAAACCAACTTGCTGGAGGCGATCTTCATGCTGGCCACCAGCAAGGCCATCCACGCCACCCAGGAGCGCGAGATCGTCGGCTGGCAGGCGCAGGAGGAGCCGATCCCCTACAGCCGCGTGAGCGGCGACGTGCAGATCGACGGTCGTCACCTCGAGCTGGAGATCATTCTCACCCCGCGGGAGGACGGCCTCAATTACACCAAGCAGATCAAGATCAACGGCGCGCCCAAACGCGCCATGGACATGGTTGGGTTGCTGCGCGCCGTGCTCTTTCTGCCGGAAGACATCAAGCTGGTTGACGGCGGCCCGACCGAGCGCCGACGCTACCTGGACATTGCGCTTTGTCAGATCGATCGCAGCTATTGTCAGGCGCTCTCGTCCTTTCAACGCATTCTTCTGCAGCGCAACAACCTGCTGAAACGCCTGCGTGAGCAGGAGGTCAGCCCGGCTGCGCCTGCAGTGGATGCACAGCTGGCTTTTTGGGATGAAAAGCTGGCGCAGCAAGGCGCGCGCGTCATGGCCCGCCGTCATAATTTCCTGCTGGAGCTCGAAGCGATCGCCTCCGAACGCCACGCCATGCTCAGCAGCGGCCGGGAGCGTTTGGCGCTGCACTATCTGCCCAGTTTCAATCCCGGCCTCCTCTCCGACCAGGAGTTCACGTTGTGGCGCCAGGGGCTGCTGGTGGAGGCGCCGCGCCGCCGTCTCGACGAGGAGCAGGTGCAGGCCGCTTATCTACAAAAGCTGGCGATGCGCCGCGCGCGTGAGCTGACCGCAGGCGCCACCCTCTACGGCCCGCATCGCGACGATCTGCGCATCCTCGTCAACGACCGCGACCTGCGCATCTATGGCAGTCGCGGTCAACAGCGCAGCGCCGCCCTGTCGCTCAAGCTGGCCGAAGTGCGCGTGATGGCTCAGGTCGGCGGCTCGGCGCCGCTGCTGCTGCTCGACGACGTGATGAGCGAGCTGGACGCGGAGCGCCGCGCCATGCTGCTCGCCGTCGTCGAAGATGCGCCGCAGGTCATCGTCACCACGACGGATTGGGAGGATTTTACGCCCGAATTTCGTCGGCGGGCGCGCTGTTTTCGAGTCTGTTCTGGTATAGTAGAAGCTGTGAATTCAGAATGAGGAAGGAGCGGTTTTGAGGATGCAGGTCGCTGCTCGTCAACGCATCATGACGAACTCCGGCGTCCCGTCGCCTCAAAACGATCGTTGCGGGAATGGCTGGCTATCGTCTGCTCAAGCATCGACACTACGAAGATTCAGCTGCGTGCCTCCCCGAATCGATTCGGCGCAAAGCGCTCTGGGCGCAGGTGTTGCTAGGCACGCGCGGCCGCACGCCCAATGTCAAAAGCACCACCGGCTATAACGCACGGTGGCGACGCACCCCCGTGCAGGGTTATCATTACTATCTCTGGTGGATCCCTCTTTCGGAAAGCGAGCTGGCGGCGCGTGGAGCCAACGGGGAAGCCGCGTCCACGATCCTGGTGCACAGCATTCGTCACCACGACGAGACCGACGACCCGCTTTACCTGCGTTCGCTGGAAGAGTTTGAAGAAACGCCCCTGGAGACGCTCGATCCGCGCTTCGAGGAGCAGACGGCGGTCAGCCACCAGGTGCAGCTTGCGCCGGTCATCCCGGCGACGGTCAAGGGGCTGCCGGGCAGCGGCAAGACGGTGGCGCTCCTCTACCTGGTGCGCGACCTGGTGCTCGAACAGGGGCTGGAGCATCTCCTCTACGTCACCTACACGAGCCGGCTCAAGCGCACGGCGAAAGAGTTTCTCACGGCGCAATCTCCCGAGCTGGCGCAGCGCGTGCACATCCGCACCCTGGCCGAGCTGGAAAAGGAGATCACCGACCTGCCCGCCGTCGTCGATCCAATGAGCGAAGCGGAGGAATTCCGTCGCGTCTTGGAGCGACAACCGGCCAACCTGGTGGGCGTCTGGCGGCGCTATCCTCTGGCGCTCTACACGGAGATTCGTGCGCACATTCTAGGCCGCACCTTTCCACCGGAATATCCGTTGCCGGAGCGACGCATCGCCGAGGCGGTTTTCACCGAAGGACGCTTCGACGTCGAGGCGTACGCCAGAGCGCGCGGGCTGACGCTGGAGGCGGCGACGGCGGCGGTGCGGCTGGCCGAACGGCTGCGCGGGGACCGCTTTTTCCTCGACCAGAGGGCTGCGGCGAAAGCGCTCTCGCTGCTGCGCCAGGCCGACGCCAGGCCCAAACAGAAGCTCCCCAACTGGCTGCGCGCCCTGGACGGCCTGGTCATCGACGAAGTGCAGGACTTAACGCTGCTGCAGATCGCCTTTCTCGCCGAGCTGGCGCGGCTGCGGGCGCGTGAGCGCGCGCTGCCCTTCGTCGTCGCCGGCGACGAGTCGCAGATCGTGCAGCCAAGCGGCTTTGACTGGGGCCTCACCAAGGACCTGTTGCGCCAGACGCTCGGCGCCAACCCCCAGGAGTTCGAGTTTCGCCACCAGCGCCGCTCCCCGCGCAATCTCGCCTATGTGATCGACAACGCCTGGAACTTCTACGTGCGTCTCCCCAAGCATTTGCGGCCAAGCGCCAATCGCCAGAGTTTTGTGGACGACGCCGGCGTTGAGCTGCGCGTCTCTTCCCATTCGTTCGATGAACGGGAGGAGAACGGCCGTCTGCTGATCTGTCCCTTGCCGCAGAGCATGCAGCCGGAGGCGCCCACAGCGCATCGCCTGTGGCGAGAGTTTGTGACCGAGCTGGCCGAACTGCCCGGCCGCGCCGTGATCGACCTCGTCGACAGGCTGCCGCGCACGCTGGAGGGAGACAAGGCGGAGGAGGTGATCTTCAACGTGCGCGAGATCAAGGGGTTGGAGCGCAACACCGTCTTGATTTTAGGGCTGAATGACGTATACGAACAGTCGCTCGAGTTGATCCGCGCCGCAGAGGAAAGCAAGGAGCTGCCTCCTCTGCTGGAGGCGCGCCGGCGGATCGATGAAATGCGCGTGGCGCTCAGTCGCTCGACGGATAAGCTGATCATCCTCGATCCGCCGCAGGCGCCGGTGTTCCGGGAGTTAGGCCTCGATCCTTTCGACAGCCATCACCTTATCTCCTGGGACGCCCTGCGCGATCTGCTGCGCACCGAGCAGATGTCCGAGATCGAGGTGATCGAGGGGTACCTGGATGAAGTGGATGACCTGATCGAGCGACGACGTTGGGATCAGGCGCGGGCGCGCAATCGTCGCGCCTATGAGTTCGCCGTGCAGATCGAGGACCGCGCCCTTCAGCGCGATGCACAGGCGCAATACGTCCAGATTTTCATCCAGGAGGCCGCAGCTTGTCTGGAACAGGATCGGCTGGAAGAGGCGCTTCACCTGAACCGGCAGGCGCGGGCGCTGGCGGCGGAGCTCGGAGACCCAGCCTTGATCGACGAGGCGGATGAGCAACGCGATGCGCTGCGCAGCGCAGTGGAGAGACGCATGAACGCGCTGATGGCCGACCAGGCGCAGTTCACCGCCGATCCCGCCGCTTTTTATCAGGAGTTGCACCGACTGGCGCTCCTGGTCGAGCCGCTGGAGGATGCAAAGTTGCTGACGGCCCTCGATGAAGCGCAACTGGCGGCGGGCTGGCGGCTGGGCGAGCACCTGCTGCGTCGTGGGCCGGAGGCGGGCGCGCAGCTTGCGACCCTCTTCGAGGAGCTGGCAGGCGTGATGGCGCGCGAGCGCGACGAAACGGGTGCGGCCCTGGCTCGCATCGTGGCCCGGCGCTATGCAACGCTGCCTCACGCCGCCCGGCTCAGTCGAGAGCAGGTGCAGACGCTGCTTCGCTTCATCGACGATTATCTGCGCACGGCGGCGCCTTTGCGCCTGGAACGAGCCGCCTACATGTTCGTCGCCGCCTGGCTGGAAGAGAGTTACGCCTCGCTTAGCGAGGAGAGGACGCTCTACTACGACTGGGCTGTGTGCGCCGAGCGCTACAACGCGCTGGCAGGCTATCCAGAGCTGGATGATCATCTGTGGGACCTGGAGAATCGCGTCGAGCTGGCGGAAGGCCCCCATTGGACGACCGAGAGCGCCGATCCGGCTGTTTTACGCTTCGGCGCATTCATCGCCGCCTATCACGACAATCCACACGACGCTTCGATTGCCTGGGAGAAGCTCGGCGAGCTCGATCTGGCCATCCACCAGGCGCGTGAAGCCGGCGATCTGGAGCGAGCTTACCATCTGATGCGGCAGGCCAGACAGGCGATCCCAGACGCATTTTCCACCGCCGTCAAAATTGCGCGTCAGGCGGAGCAGCTGCTCCACAAACGTCAGGAGCTCACCGCCGGCGAACGCCGCGCGCTCAGCGAGCGCCTGACCGAGCTTCTCACTGCGCTGGCGGCCCCAGCTGAAAACAACGAACCCGAGGCGTCAGACGCCCTGGAAGGTCGTATTCCATAAGGGCGCTTCCTTCAACTGCATCTCTCCATCGATTCAAGGCGGCGCATTGCTCTTCCCAGTGGGTTGACCAAACGCCGCTTCAATCAGCTTCCAGCGGATGTTTTCGATGGGTCCGCTGCGTTGCGCCCTACGGCCAATTGCTGCGAAAGATAGAAATGCCACAGCAGCCGCGCCGCCACGCTGCGCCAGGGGCGCCATGCTTCCGCCAACGTCGTCAGTTCGGCGGGCGAGGGGCGTCCTGGCAGTCTTTTCACTCGTTGGGCAGCGCTTGCCAGCGCCAGATCGCTCGCCGGCCAGGCGTCGGGGCGGCGCAACGCCATGAGCAGATAAATTTCCGCCGTCCACGGACCAATGCCTTTGTACGCAGTCAAAGCGCGACGCACCGCCTCATCCTCCAATGTCACGAGCGCTTTTAGCGACAAATGACCTTCCTGCAGCGCGCTGGCAAGGCTGCGCACGTACGCCATCTTTTGTCGGCTAAAACCGATGGCGCGCATCTGTTCGTCTGAAAGCGAGAGCACGCCGGGCGGCGTGACCGCGCCGATCGTCGCTTCCAGTCGCGTGAACGCGGCGCGCGCCGACGCCAACGACACTTGTTGTTCAAGGATGAGCAGCACCAGCGTCGGGAAGCCCGGCTCGCGTGGCCAGAGCGGGGGCGGGCCGCATTCTTCCACGATGCGCGCAAGATCGGCGTCTCTGCGCGCCAGCGTTTCGACTGCCGCATGCAAGGCGGCTTCCGTCAGCGGAGCATCGACGGGTAAAGCGTTCATCACAAAGCGCCTCCACCGCCGACGCGGAAGCCATTTGTCCACCGCCAGGGACTGAACGGATCGCCTTCGCGGGCGACATTGGAAGGCGCAGCCGCTCCGCCCGCATGCAGGGCGTCGACCAGGGCGGCGATGACCCAGACGAGATCCGGCGGCTCCGCCAACGGCGTGGAGGCGTCATCAATGCGTGACAGCGCGCCGAATTCGACGTCGACAAAATCGGTCGCGACGTCGCCCCTTAAGAAGCGCGGATGGCGCAAAATCTGCATCAAGAAGGGGATATTGGTGACAACGTCGCCCAGAATGACATAGTGGCGCAGCGCCCATTGCATCTTGCCGATGGCGTCCTGGCGGTTTTCGCCGAGCACGATCAGTTTGGCGATCATCGGGTCATAGTGAAGCGTCACTTCGTCGCCTGCAGCGACGCCCGCATCGACGCGCACGCCCGGGCCGACCGGCTCCACTGCAGTCAACACCTTGCCGACGGAGGGCAAGAAGTTGTTCTGCGGGTCTTCGGCGTAGATGCGGCATTCGATGGCGTGGCCCCGCTGCGACAGATCGGCCTGTGTGAAGGGCAAAGGCTCGCCTGCAGCGATGCGAATCTGCAGCTTGACCAGATCGACGCCGGTGACCAGCTCGGTGATGGGATGTTCGACCTGCAGACGGGTGTTCATTTCGAGGAAATAGAAGTTGCGGCGCGCATCGACCAGAAATTCGAGCGTGCCGGCGTTCGTGTAACCGACGGCGCGCACCGCCGCCACCGCCGCCTCGCCCATGCGTCGCCGCAGCTCGTCGTCAAGAAAGGGCGAGGGCGTTTCTTCGATGATTTTTTGATAGCGACGCTGGACAGAGCATTCGCGCTCGAACAGATGCACCGCCGCGCCGTAGCGGTCGGCGAAAATCTGAAACTCGATATGATGAGGTTGCTCGATCAATTTCTCCAGATAGATGCGGTCGTCGCCAAACGCATTGAGAGCCTCTCGCCGCGCCGAATCCAAGGCCGGGGGCAATTCTTCTGGGCGGTGGACAATGCGCATGCCCTTGCCGCCCCCGCCGGCCGTCGCCTTGACGAGCACAGGATAGCCCATGGCGGCGGCGGCGGCGACCAAATCGGCTTCCGCCTGGCTCTCCTGATAGCCGGGCACGACGGGCACGCCTGCCGCCGCCATCGCCGCACGCGCCGACGTCTTCGCCCCCATGATGCGCATCGCCGCGCCGCTTGGGCCGATGAAGACCAGCCCGGCGGCTGCGACGGCGTCGGCGAAAGCGGCGTTCTCCGAGAGAAAACCGTAGCCAGGATGGATGGCGTCGCACTCCAGCGCAAGCGCCGCTTGCAAGATGCGCTCGCCGTTCAAGTACGACTCGCGCGGGGGCGGCGGCCCGATGAGCACCGCTTCATCCGCCAACGCCACGTGCAACGCCTGCGCGTCGGCCTCCGAATACACGGCGACGGTGGCGATTCCCATCTCCTGGCAGGCGCGAATGACGCGCACCGCGATCTCCCCGCGGTTGGCGATCAGGATTTTGCGAAACAGCGCCATCTTTAGCTCCTGCGATTGTACGTTCAGTTTGCCGCACGTTAGAGCGCCATTATAATCTCAAGGGTTATTGTTGTCAGATGGGAGAGCGTGTTGTGTGGTGCGTAAACTGTGTTGCGTGCTCCGTGGTGCGCAACGAAACACGCAACACGCAGCCTTCCTTCAGCATGACAAGGTGCAAACTGTGATCCGAATCATGTGCCGCTATGCGGATGGCCAGGTTGAAATGGATGCGCCGCTCGAGCGACTGGCCGATCTGCTGAAAGAGGCCGGCAACGTCGTTTGGGTGGATATGCAGGGCCGATCGAATGGCCAGCATGAGCGCATCCTGGCCGATGTGTTCCATTTTCATCCGCTGGCGATCGAGGATGCGCTGAAGGATTCGCACGTGCCCAAGCTTGACGACTACGGGACGTATCTCTATCTGGTGTTTCACATCGTTGCTCTTGGCGCCGAACCAATGGATATCGATACGCAGGAGATCGACGTCTTTCTTGGCCCCAACTATCTGGTGACGCTGCACGAGGACGTCCGTCGTTCGATCGAACGATTGTGGAACGCTGAACATCATGTGGAAGTCGGGCTGGCGCGCGGCCCGGCCATGCTGCTCTACGAATTGCTCGACGCACAGATTGACAATTTCATTCCTTTGATCGACGCTTTTGAAGAGGAGCTGGAACGGCTCGGCGACGACATTTTCCGCATCGATCAAGAGCAGCGGGAGCTGCTCAATCGGCTGCTGACGGCTAAAAGCAGCGCGCTGCGGCTGGTGCGGATTCTGGCGCCGCAGCGCGAGCTGCTGGGACGGCTCTCCACCGGCGAATATCGGGTGGTGCCGTCCCAGGTTCGTCTCTACTATCGTGACATCTACGACCATTTGATGCGGTTGGCGAGCCTCGCCGACAGCATGCGCGACCTGGCCAGCAGCACAATCGAGACGCATCTGGCGCTGGTCAACAACCGCATGAATGAGGTGATGAAATTGTTGACGATGGTTTCCACTATTTTTATCCCGCTCAGTTTTTTGGCCGGCGTCTACGGCATGAACTTTGAACATATGCCGGAGCTAGAAATCTGGTGGTTCTATCCGCTGATCTGGGGCGTCTTTCTCAGCATTGCGCTGACAATGCTCTGGATCTTCCGCAGAAAGAAGTGGCTCTGAATGTTCTACACGATTCGCCATCATCAGCTATTTTCAAGTCCGCAACCGCCGGCCGGCATGCGTCCGATCACGGCGCTGCGCAGCCAGCTGTTGCCGCCGAGAATCTCGCAATTGCACGAACGCCTCCACGAATGGGGGGAGCTTGGGCTATCCCCCGGGCCGATCACACCCGATCGCATCTGGTGCACCCTTTCGGATGGAGGCGAAGCCCAGCTTGCCTTCAGTTTTGACGCGGGCGCGTCTCCGCGCCCCCTCACGCACGTTGGCTTAGCGCAGGAGCTGGCGGCCTGGCTCGTGCTGCTCGACAAATGGATGGAGACCTTCGTCGTCATCGCGCGCGCACGAGAAGTGTGGACGGTGCAGGAGCTGGCCGGCGCTTTAACCTTTACCTCGAGGGCCTTTTTACCCGTCGCATTGATCCACATGCCGCCGGACAACTGGCAGCGCGTGGCGATGGCGCTCGCCATCGCCGTCGCCGATGGCGAACTGCCAAAGGCTGCACACTCCGACAAACACTGGGTGAAATCGACGCCCCTCTCGAACTAACGATGGTCGCATCCGATGAACGCCCGATCTGAATTGCCGCCGATCGATGAACAGACGCAACGCCACTGGCGCCATCGCCGCGACGATCATTCGGCGGGCGGCGTGATGTATCGCATCAGCCCTGACGGCGAAATTGAAATCGTGCTGATCGCCACGCGCGGAGGCACGCGCTGGCAACTCCCCAAAGGCACTTGCGAACCCGGAGAAACCGTCGAACAGACGGCGCTGCGAGAGGTGGCGGAAGAGTGCGGACTCGTCGGCCTGTGTGAGGCCCATCTCGGCGCTATTGAATACTGGTACTGGGACACCCACGGCCGCACCGTTCCAGAATTGGTACACAAGCGCGTTGACTTTTATCTGATGCGCGCTGTGGATGGAGAGCTGAGCGACGCCAGCATTGAAGTGGACGGCGTCAACTGGTTCCCCCTGGAGCAGGCGCTGGAAGCGCTCACCTATCCTTCTGAACGCGAGATGGTGCGGAAAGCGGCTGCGCATCTGCTGCACTCGCAATGACCTGGCGCGTGGTTCGTGTTGCGTGGTTCGTGTTGCGTGGTTCGTGTTGCGTGATGCGGGTTTCGTCACGCAACACGAATCACGAACCATCTCTTAGCGCTGATAGGCTGCGTTTTGCTCGCCGTAGCCGGTCAGCTCGGCGTAGCCCCGGCCCGTGACAGCCTCGCCTCGCATCAAGCCGCGCACCTCGATGGCGCCCTCCCAGTAGACAAAGCTGACGTTCATTTCCTGATCGGGAATGAGCGGCTCTATCGTCAGGTCGATGGCCAGCTCGGGCAGGGTCAGCCTCCAGCCGGAGGGATAGGTGACGCCGGTGTGAGGGCTTGTCCAGGAGCCGGTCGGCATGAGCGTGAAGTCATGTTCGGTCACTACTTGCTGCGCGCCATCCGGCCAGATCAGCGTGCCCTTGATGTCGGGGTTGACGCCGCCGTCCGCCAGCCGAATTTCGTAAAGCATCAGGATGGCGCCGTTGTCGAACTGAACGCTGAACCAGTCCCACCCTACGGCGCCGGCGGTCAGCGCGCTGGTGCCGAACTCATGATCCATCCAGCTGCGACCGCTCACCGCATAGGTGCGCCCGCCACTCGTGACCGTGCCGCTTGTCTCCAAACCAACGAGGCTATAGTAGTAGGAGGCGTTGCCCGGCTCCGGGCCCTTTTGATGCAAGCCGCGCACGCCGTGCAGAACCGGCGGCCGCGTCTCGCGCAAAATCAGGTCGATGGCCACGGCGCCCTCTTCTCCCTCGTCCCAGGCGATCAGCCGATGCACGCCGGGTTCGATCTCTTCCGCCGACCAATCTTCCAGCCAGACGCGAAAGCGCGGCTCACCCACGGCGCCCGCCAGCTCGCTCGCTCCGCGGCTGTAGCGGTCGAAGTCCTCATGTCGCCTGCGTTCGCCGTCGGTCAGGGCGAAATGCGCCATATACACCTGATTGCTGGCAAGCTGCGAGCTCCGGGCGGGCATCTCCGGCGTCAGAGCATTGCGGAAAAAGGTCAACTGGAAGCCAAAGGGGGCGCCCTCCGCCGTGATCAAATTGCCGGTGTAGTACCACCACTCTGTGCGATATTCGGGATGCGCGCCGTGATCTTTTGGAAAGGAGAGTTCGATCGGCGCGTAGGCGCGTGCAAAACCGGCGTCGTCCGGCGCGCGCATCGCCTCCACGACGCTGGCGCGGATCGGACGGTCGGCGGCCTGCGCCGTGCAGCCAGCTGCGCTCCAGACGACAATGAGCAGAAGAATCCACCATCGCATCGCTTGCATATCGCCATTGTGACAGAGCGCGCAAGCATCCTCTGTCAGCAATTGTCCGATGCCGTTGTGGTAGACTTGTGAGGAGCTGCAGAAGATCTTCGGAAATAATGCAGCTTTTCCAGAAGCCTCTAGCAAAAGCAATCCAAAGAAACAGAAAGGGTGACGGAAATGTTAGATTTCACGCCGGTTCGTGAAAAGCGCATGACGGTGGCTGAACTGTGCGCCGGGCTGAGCATCGACAACCTGCGCGCTTTGACCAATGAAATGATCGACGCCATGCTGGCGCTGATCGCCGACTGCACCGACGAGGACGTCGTTTTCCAGCCGGTCGACCCGAACGCCGACGACCCCTTCGCCGCCACTCCTGAAGAGGCCGGTGCAGCGTGGACGCTCGCCCACGTCATTGTCCACACCACCGCCTCCGCCGAAGAGTCGGCCTTTCTGGCGGCGGAGATGGCGCGCGGGGTGCCCAATCATGGCCGCTCACGCTACGAGGTTCCCTGGCAAAGCGTCACCACCATCGAGCAGTGCCGCCATCGCCTTGAAGAAAGTCGGCGCATGCGTCTCGCCAGCCTGGAGATGTGGCCCGATCAACCTCATTTTGAGATTTGCTATATGCCATGGCGAGGCGCCGGCGAAGTCAACTGCGTTGGACGGTTCGTGTTGGGGCTATTTCATGACGACGACCATCTGGGGCAGATCGCAGAGATCGTCCGCCAGGCGCGTCAGGCGCGTGAGAGCGCCTGAGGACATGTTGCGCCGGAGGCGCAACCTACGACCGTAGGGTCGGCCTCCGGCCGCACGATCCCCGGCGGATGGCGTTCAGCGCGTTTCGGTGACCTTGCGCAGCCCGCGCGGGTGATCGGGATCGAAATCGCGCACCGCCGCCAGGTGCATGGCGAAGAGCTGACAGGGCACGATGGTCGTCAGCGCGGACAACCACTCCGGCGCGCCGACAGGGAGAGGGATCGAGATGCGTCCCATCGCCAGCGCCTCTGCGTCGTCGCTGATGACGACAATCTCCGCCTCGCGCTGCTTGAGCGTCTGCATGAATTGCTTCATCTCCGGCAGGAGCGCGCCCGAGGGAGCGATGACGAAGGCCGGAAAACCGTGTTCGATCAACGCCAGTGGGCCATGCATAAAGTCGGCGGTGGAGTAAGGCTCGGCGATCGTGTAGGTCAATTCCTTGAGTTTCAGCGCAAACTCGAACGCCGTGGCGTAGTTGTAGCCGCGGCCGAGCACGACACAGTCGCGCATGTAGCGGTAGCGTTCGGCCAGGGCGCCGATCCGGGGCGACAAGGCAAGGATCGACGCCACATGCTGCGGGATCGCCTCGAGCGCCTGTTGCATTTGCTCGTCGCCGGCCAGTTCGGCGCTGAGCGCGGCGATGGCGGCCAGCGACGCCGTGTAGGTCTTGGTGGCGGCAATCGAGCGTTCCTCGCCGGCGTGCAGCGTAATCACGTGCTCGGCCTGGCGCGCGAGGTCAGAATCCGGGAAGTTGGTGATGGCGGCGGTCATGGCTCCCTGTCGTCGCGCCTCGGTCAACACGGAAACGATGTCCGGGCTTTTGCCGCTTTGGCTGACCCCGATGACCAGCGCGTTGCCGAAGCGGGGCGGTCGCCGATAGATCGAGTATAAGCTCGGCGTCGCCAGCGCCACCATCAGCTCGTTCATGGCGCCGAACAAATACTGCGCATACCGGCCGGCGTTGTCGCTCGTCCCACGCGCAGCGATTACGATGTAATCCACCTGTCGGGCGCGGATGGCGCTGGCCAGCCGCTTGATGGCGGGGCGCTCTCGTTCCAGCAGAGCGCTCAATACGGCGGGCTGTTCGTGAATCTCTCGATAAAGATAGGACTGTTCCAGGGACACGCTCGTTTCTCCTCAATCTGTCAGGATTCTTCACGTACATAACAGGTCACGCCCGCGATCATCGTGCGAACCACCTCGATGGTCGGCGTGAGAAAGACCAGGTCCGCCCACGCGCCGGCGCGCAGTCGTCCGCGCTCCCGCCCGATGCCGAGCAGGTCCGCCGGCGTGGAAGTGATCGTCGCCAGCGCCTGGCCGAGCGTACAGCCCGTGTACAGGATCAGCCGACGCAGCGCCTCATCCATCGACAACACGGAGCCGGCCAGCGTGCCCGACGCCAGCCGCGCCACGTTGACCCCGCGCGCGTCTTCGGTGACGAACACTTCGTGATCGGCGATCTGGTAGCGGCCGGGCGGCATGCCCAGCGCCGCCATCGCATCGGTGACCACGCTGAGGCGGGAAGGTCCCTTGGCAGCCCAGGCGAGCGCCACGATGGCCGGATGCACGTGAATGCCATCCGGGATCACGCCGACCGTCACCTCCGTCGCATGGAGCAGCGCGCCGGGCAGGCCGGGCTCCCGATGTTCGAGCGGCGGCATCGCGTTGAAGAGGTGCGTTCCGTAGCGCACGCCCGCCGCAAAGGCCGCACGCGCCTGCTCGTAGTTCGCCATCGAATGGCCGGCGCTGACGACCACGCCTCGCTGTGCAAGAGTTTGCACCAGTTCAAGCGCGCCCTCCAGCTCCGGCGCCAGCGTGACCAGCCGCACATGCTGCTCCGGCCTCCAGGCGGCGACGTCTTCAAGCGCCGGCGCGCGCAGGTATGCAGGGTTATGCGCGCCTTTTTTCTGCGGGTTGAGGAAAGGCCCCTCGCAGTGAAGCCCGAGCGGGATGCTGCCGCGCCAGCCGGAGGGCGGCCCCGCCTCCAGCGTCTCCTGCGCCTGCGCCACTTTCTGTAGAGGCGAGGTGATAATAGTCGGCAAAAAACTGGTCACGCCCCAGCGCGGCAGCCCTTCCGCCACCCGCCAGATCGATTCGGGCGCCCAGGTGAAATCTTCGCCGAACGCGCCGTTGAGCTGCAGGTCGATGAAGCCGGGCGCCACAATCAGACCGCCGGCGTCGATAATCTCGGCGTCAGCCGGGACGCCGATGTGTGCAGCGTCGCCGATCGCCACGATCCGCCCCCGGTCGATCAGCAAAACGCCGTCGTCGATCTGCTCGTCAGGCGTCAGCAGCGTTGCCCGTTGAATGCATAACATGGCTCAACCTGTTCTATGATGTTTGTGGATGATGGTTCATCAGATCGGCGGCCAGCGCGGCTGCACCCCAGGCGCCCAGGTTGCGCGTCGGGTCGGCGATGCGCAGAATTTCGGGGCGCAGCACGGCACGCGCCAGCGCCGAACTTTCCTGCTGCCGCAGCCACTCCGCAACGATGGGACGCAGATAGCGTTCACCGGCGCGCGTCACGCCGCCGCCGAGCACCACGCCATCGACGTCGTAGGCCAGCACCACGCTGCGCAACGCCCGGGCCAGCTCCACGCCGACGTCGTCTACGATGCGTTGGGCAACGGCGTCTCCGGCTGCCGCCGCGTCGTAGACGGCGCGCGCCGTGATCGAGCCCGCTGCGGCCAGCGCGCCTCCCGCCCCCTGAGCGATCGCTTCCTTCGCCCGGCGCACGACCGCCGTCGCCGAAACGAGCGTCTCCAGGCAGCCGCGCGTGCCGCAGTTGCAGAGCGGCCCGTTCGGATCGACGATCATGTGGCCGAACTCGCCGGCCAGCCCGTGACGTCCGCGCACCAGCTTGCCGTCAAGGATCACGCCTACGGCGAGGCCGGTGCCGATGCTGACGTACGCAATGTTCTGGTCGTCGTTTGGATTGTCGAAGCGATAGACGCCGAGGGCTGCTGCGCGCACGTCGTTTTCAAAGGCGCAGGGAACGCCGAAACGCTCGGTGAGGCGGGGAATAAGCGGATAGTCGTACCAGTGCAGGTTGACGGCGATGCGCACGATGCCCCGTTCGTAGTCCTGCTGTCCGGGAATGCCCAGCCCGATGGCGGCCAGATGCCGTGACGCGTCGCCCAGCGCCACCGTCTGCTCGATGGCGGCCGCCACGCACCACATCGTGGCGTCGGGACTGCTCAAGTCGGTGGGGACAGTCAGCTCGCCGTGAGCGCGCAGGCCTTCGTCGAGCAGCACGGTCGACACCGTGGTGCCGCCAATATCTACGCCGACCAGCCAGTACGAGGAGAGAGCAGGTTCACGATTCAGAGAGAGCGCGTCCATTCCGAATTTGCCGATCTGTCAGACTACGGTTGGAATTGAGATGTTTGTATGATACATCGCGCCACAGGAGGAGCGAAAACTTCGGGGTTTGTCGAGGGCTATCGAGCTTTCGATGAGGCGCCCCTCTTCCAGGAAGCCCAGAGCCTTCTGGAAGAGGGCGGCAAATAAGAAAATCGCCCGGCTTCAGGATATTCAAGGACAGAAGTATGCAACGATTTTGGAGCGCAGTAGGGTTTCTCACGACGGCGCCGACGCCGACGCACCGTTTTATACTTGATCAACAAACGCTCTTCTGGTTCCCATTCGTCGGGTTAGGGATCGGCGCAACATTGAGTGCACTGGCGTTTCTGTTCGGCGCTCTCTTCCCGGCGCCGGTGACGGCTGTGCTCCTGGTGGGGACATGGGCGGCGTTGACAGGCGCGCTTCACCTTGACGGCCTGGCCGACTGCGGCGATGGCCTGCTGGCGCCGGTTCCGCGCGAACGCAGGCTGGAGATCATGCGGGATTCGAGAATTGGCGCCTTCGGCGTGGTGACGCTGACGTTGATGTTGCTGTTGAAAACAGCCGCATTGACGACCTCGCCGGTCATCTGGCCGGCGCTGCTGTTGGCGCCGATGTGGGCGCGCTGGCTGATTCTGCTGGCGATGCAGCGCCCGCTGGCGCGATCGGACGGCATGGCGGCGCGAATGAGAACGGCGTTGAACGTGCGCTCGCTTGCGCTGTTCGCCCTGCCCGCCGTGCTTCTGACGGCGGCGCTGAGCACCTGGCACTGGCAGGTGGCGCCGGCGAGCGTTGTCGCCATCCTGACCGCATTGGGCGTGCTGCGCCTGGCGGAGCGACGGATCGGCGGCGTCACCGGGGATGTGTACGGCGCCGTCGTTGAGGTGAGTGAGGCGGCGTTTTTATGCATTGCGTCTTTCACAATTACCTGAGGAATTTCATTGGATCGGGATCGTCGGATCGTGGTCGTCAAATGACGATGATTCTGAACGAAATTCAAGACAGCCCTTGTCGAAACCGGCGATCGTTGAAAATTAAAGGGCTTGCACTGGCTTACCCTTCTGCTAAGTATCGAATGGTCTCACATAAAAGATAGTGGCCAACAACGTTGCGGCGCAAGCCAGAGGGTTGTGCTCCTGCACCTCCCTGAAATCGCAAGGTGCTGGCAACCAATCTTCCTCTCCCAATATGGATTTCTATCATGTAATCTGTCACGTGGAACTCTCTGGCATCAAGACGGCGCAGTAAAGGTCGTGCGAGATGTAGGTCTCGCAAAAATTCTTTGATTCGAGATGTATCAAAAGCAAAATCTGTCGCTAAGCCAAAAAACTGCAGATCGGTGAACCCTCGGTGAGGGAAACGCGACCAAATCGGATGGGGGTACAGGAGTTTAATCGATTCTCGCCAAAAAGGAACTTGACGCACTGGCAAAGGGTTACATCCTTGTTGAATCAAGAGCACTTTGCCGCCGGCGCGCAAATATTCCAATAAGCGCAAGGTTAACGTTGTGACGACAAGCACTGAGGGGAGCTCTACACAACTTTCCAGATCAATCGTACTTTCCTGTGCAAATAGCTCTCCCCAATCGCTTAAGCAACCGTTTGGATCATAAACAGCAAAGGTTGCGGCGTCGTGTTGTAGCTTGGGATATATCCAAAGCGGCCACTGGTTTTCAATTTCGCGGGCGCCATCGCAAATCCTGGCGTTTAGGCGGAATTCTGCTGGCGATACAACGCCAGGCAATTCTTGTTGAACAGTGGCTACTTTATAGGGGCGTCCCAGCCACGGTTCGGCGGGGAGCGGATAAGAACCGCCCATCTGCAAGTTCCCGTCCATATCGACGATTCGCCATTCAAAATACGCATCTGCACTCAACGCCTCACCGGTGTTGTGCAAAACAAAGTGAAAACGAGCGATGTCGCCAGAGCGCCAATTGAACATATCCAGTCGATCGGGTCGATCTCCACCGCTCTTCCATACCCGTCGACGATCGACTTCCAGACACAGAATTGTGTCATCGTTAAACTGGCGCAGCTTGGCTGCAGCCCATTTGGTGTTGCCGAAGTCATCCAATACGCCAGAAGTATTGATGGGCGTGTCGCGTATGCCAGTCACCACATATCCTCCAACGCCGGAGCGACGGCGAACAGCCTCCAGAATATACTTGATCACCGTCAAGGATTGGGCGCGGGAGAGCGTTGTCAATTCTTCCGGCCTAAATCCCAGATCGGCGTCCGCAATTCGTTGCAATTGAGCGAGCAGTGCGGCCACTTGAGGACGCGAAGTATGAAGGGGGTTTTCCTCCGTAATCCACCAAGGTCGCTTCCCTTCATTTGCAGCGATAATCGCGTTCAAATCTCGATAATTATCTGAATCGTTGAATTCACCGAAAATCCAAGGTCGAGGCGTTCGCCAGTCGCGACGCCAATGGTCTAGCATAGGCTCAAAAAAATGAAGATCGGTGTAGGTATGGTAATCATAAAAGTCAGCCAGGTCGAGTTCAGCGCCGCCGTAAGCTTCAGCCGTTCCGCTGTTGTCGCATACAAGGGCGCCCGACGCTGCCCTGCGCATGAGTAAAGTGAGTTGAGTCAAAATTTCAGCGTCGACGCTTTCGTCGAGCTCACATCCCACGCTGTAAATCACAATGGAAGGATGATGAGCGGCCAGCCGCATGTAAGCCGCGTATTCCTCGATCAGAACCGTACGCAGTTCTTCCGTGAGTTTTGGTTGCCACATCGGCCATTCTTGCCAGAGAAGCACGCCTTCCTCGTCGGCGATTTCGTAATAGCGTCGATTCGGTACAAACAGGCATAATTTGATCAGGTTGAAACCCAGTTCTCGAACTACGTGAAATTCACGGCGGATCTGTTCATCAGAAAAAGCAGGGGCGATCAAGTCCGGATCCCAACCCCAGTGCAATACTCCCCGCAGGCAGATTGGCCGATGATTCAATAAAAGCTGCTCGCCCTCCGCCTTTAGATGTCGGAACCCTGTGCGTTCCTTTACTGAAGCCAGCGACGTCCCCTCTACAAAAAGCTCGACGTCAATGTTGTAAAGAACAGGATGTCCTGGGTGCCATAGTTGGGCGTCTGGCACATATACGTTGCCATTCCAACTGCCGTCATCGTTCAACGAGATATCTTGTTCGACAAAGATTCTCGAATCAGACTTGATGCGACAGCGCACTAAACCGGAACGTCTGCTCTCAAAAATATGGGCTTTTCCAGAAAGATGGATGATACGATTCTCTGGTTCAGCGGTTACCTGCAAATCAGAAAATGCGGCTTTCATTGCTCGTAACCGTACGCCCTGCCATATCCCACCGAAGGCCAGAGCTACATCCGGTAAGAATCCAGAGAGTGTAGAACGCAGTGGGTAACGTTCGCCAGGTTTAAACACGACGAGCTCAATGAGGTTGACTCCGGGCGATATGAAATCCGTGACATCGAACGAAAAAGGCGTCCACATTCCACGGTGAGATCCGACCGGTAGATGATTGATCGTTAGGGCGCAGAAGTAGCTGACTGCATCGAATTCGAGCTGAATGCGACGCCCTGCCCAACTTTGAGGCACTTCGACGTAGCGACGATAGACAGCCGGGCCTTCACATGATTTAGAATATCCCTGCGCCTCCCAACAGCCGGGCACTTGGATCGTGCTCCACGTCTGGTCCTCACCCAGTCGAAATGACCAAATACCATTCAAAGAAAGTGTTTCTGCAAGATCGTTGCGGAGCATGGCCGAGTTTTCAGTCGATGGTGTCGATTCTGCTCGTGAGGTGACACAGGCATTGACGTCAATAGTGGTTGCGTGAGAAGGTGGAATGACATCCACCGCCGTATTCCGAGTACACCGTCTCAGTTGTGCGTTCCGTTTCCGCTGCTCCACACGAAGCGCGAACGATCAGTTTCGTAGGTAAAATATGTTGTTGAGGGCCAGCCATGTGACCTCTAATTCGGCCAACCAACACTTCAGCGGCTTTGCGCCCAATCTCAAATGTGGGAAGCGCTACTGTGGTCAGGGGCGTTTCGAGGTGCGCAGAAATTGCAAAATCGCCAAATCCAACCAGCGCCAGGTCCTCTGGAATACGAATCCGTAAGCGACGGCAAAGTTTATATAAAGCAAGCGCCAATCGATCATTGGCGGCCAAAATGGCAGTGGGTCGGTCTTTTGAAGATAAATTGGGGATGAGCGTCGCCACATCCACCGTAGGATAACTCTCGATTTTCCAAACGTCTTCATGGATAGATGGAAGTCCAGCCTCGGCAAGGGCGCATTGATAGCCGATTTGGCGGTGGTCCATTGTGATGGCCGGCTCTGGAGTAGTCAAAAATCCAATTCGACGATGACCCAATCGAATCAAATGTTGCGTTGCCTGCAAAGCGCCCCCAAAATTGTCGGCTATAACATAATCTGTCATCAGGTTTCTAAAATAGCGATCGACAACCACTAGAGGATACTGCTGTTCGCTAAGTCGAAGAATCGCGTTGTCGAGATGGATGGAATCGATGGGATAGAGAACAATCCCTGCAATACCCATTTGCACTAGGCGATGCAGCGTTTCCGTCTGCTTGGCCAAGTTGTTCTCGACCTGATGAAACAGGATGCTGTAGCCCAACTCCTGAGCTTTGTGTTCCACGCCCATCAATAAAGTTGGAGCAAATGAATCCACCACATACGGGACGACAAATGCAAGCGTTCGACCTGGCAGGTCGTCGATCGGAGCTTGATGCACGCTTCCTCGGGTTACAAAGGTGCCCCTTCCCTGCTCACGTCGTACATAGCCGTTGCGCTCGACTTCAGTCAACGCCTGTCGCAATGTGCCGCGTGAAATTTGTAGTTGAGCGCATAAATGCTGTTCGGAAGGCAGCATTCCGCCAACCGGCCATTCTCCATCGAGAATTCTGTTGATGATCAGGTTGCGCACCTGAATATGCAAAGGAACATCCGAGTTTCGATCAAGTTGCATAGTGCTTTTGATTTTCCATCACAGATGCATCAATAGGTATGGACAAGTTTATCTCGAAGCATACCGTAAAGGAGCAATACTGTCAACGAAATAGGCATTAGACGTTAGCCCACCTCTCCTGCCCCTCAAAGCAAAACGATTGACAAGCTTCAAAAAACCACCTAAGATTGATTTAGACAAATTTGTACACAAGTTCATCGAAATTGTTCAGAAAATAACCAGGCAATACATTGGGTTCTCTATTTTCTGACGAGTGTTGTGAGATATTGAGTTTTTTCTACTCAGCGTCTGTGACATTTGGTTATCCATCCCCTGACGAGGGAAGGATGTGTGCAATGGTTCAATTGGGGGCTGTGTAAGCAAGCTGTGGGAGAGAAGCGTTATTGTTTATCGCAGGAATCAGGTTCGAAGCTATGCCAGGAGGAAGAACATGGCCGCAGATTCAAAAATTTCCCGTCGTGATTTTTTGCGCTTGGCCGGCATGACGGCAGCCAGTGCAACGGTGTTGGCTGCCTGCGCGCCGGTGATCCAGCCTTCAGCAGTCGGTCCCGCCCCCCAAGAGTCGCCCGAGGTCTCGCTTCCGAAGGCCCCGGTGGAAATTGTCTATGCATTTCATGATCCAGCTGATTTCCGCAAGGAGGCCGTCGAGCTATTTAGCGAGCGTTTCCCTGACATCCGGATCACTTTGCAGCAGATTCCAGATGAGTTTCCCACTAAAATTTTCACGATGGCCGCTGCTGGCACATTGCCCGATGTTGTACGCGTTTGGGAGCCAATGGTGTTAGACTTCGGTCGAGCCAACCAGGTGATTGACTTGCAGCCTTTCATCGATGCTCAGCCTGACTTCAATGCTGAAGATTTCCTCGAAAATTTCTACGATTTTCCGGTCATCGCCGGAAAGCGATATGGCATCGCCGACGGCTGGAACGGCCATGTGGCATACTACAACAAGGACCTTTTCGATCAGGCCGGCGTCTCTTATCCTTCGGAAGAATGGGACTGGGATGATTATGTCGCCATTGCCCGCCAGATCTCCAGACCTGAAGAAAGGATCTGGGGCGACATCGGCCTGTATATCGGTTGGCTACACTGGAGTCACAAACTGGTCTGGCAGAACGGCGGACGCATCTATAACGATGACTACACCGAATGTTTGATGGGCAGCCCTGAGGCCATCGAGGCTCTGCAGTATTGGGCCGATCTTCAACAAGAAGCGGTGATTATGCCATCTCCAGCTCAGGCCGAGGGTTTGGGAAATCTGTTCCAGGCAGGTCGCGCCGCCATGCAACGGGTAGGCACCTGGGAAATCGGAGCGCTCGCTGAGAGTGAATTCGCCTGGGATCTGCTTCCAGAGCCTAAGCGCAAAGAACGACGCACCCTGCTTCACACTGCTTTCAACGTGATCCCAACAACGACAAGGGATAAGGAGTCCGCATGGAAGTGGTTAAACTTTATTGTTGGACCGGAAGGCCAGTACCTGTATGTAAAGAAAAACGCTACGCCAGGAACGCGCCGTTCGGTCAATGAGAAGATGCCATGGGCGAGAGAGGGGCTCGACGTTCGTTGGGAAGTGGTGCCTCAGGCTGGAGAGTACGGCATATTAGTGCCTGCACCACCCAATGTAGGCGAGGTGGAGAAGATCCTGGGCGACGCTGTCCAGGCTATCTTTCTGGGCAGAGCCAAAGCTGCCGACATCCTTCCTGAAGCTGCAGCCAAGGCAACAGAGGCGCTCAGGCAAGCCTAGCATGTTTTTTTTCGCTCCTGCCCTTTCTTCCACAGAAGGGGGGCAGGAGCGATTTCAGGAAAAAGCGGCATGGAGCGCAAACGTTTCTATACAAAACGGCGGCTGAGACAGACGATTGAAGGCTATCTATTCATTTCGCCCTGGATCATTGGTTTTGTTTTGTTCACAGCCGGCCCGATCGTAGCATCTTTTGTGCTTAGTTTTTTTAGCTGGAGCCTGATCCGCCCCCCACGACTGGTTTGGTTCGATAACTACGTTGTAATGTTCACGAGAGATCCGCTCTTCTGGCAATCGCTGCGGGTCACGATGGTGTATGTGGTGGTTGCAGTTCCCCTACAACTGCTCTTTGCCCTTTTCCTGGCCATCCTTCTCAACCAGAAGGTGCGTCTAATTCCCTTTTTTCGCACTTTATTTTATCTGCCATCTCAGGTGAGCTCGGTGGCGATGGCCGTGATTTTCCTATGGATCTACCATCCAGAGCTGGGCTTAGTCAACGATCTCTTGCGATTGATAGGCGTCCAGGGTCCAGCATGGCTGATCTCCCCACAGTGGGCGCTCCCAGCACTGATCGGGATGAGTCTGTGGACGGTCGGGGGCTCTATGATCATCCTGTTAGCCGGATTGCAAGATATTCCGCAACATCTCTACGAAGCCGCAGCGTTGGATGGCGCAGGCGAACTGGCTAAGTTTCGTTATGTGACGCTGCCCATGCTCTCGCCCGTAATCTTTTTTATCCTCGTACTCGGCATCATCGCAGGATTTCAATACTTCGCACAAGCCTACGTAATGACCAGAGGGGGACCGCTCAATGCAACGTTGTTTTATGCCCTATACCTTTATCTGAATGCATTCAATTTCTTGAAAATGGGCTATGCTGCAGCACTGGCCTGGATTCTATTGCTCATCATTATGGCCGTAACGATCCTGCAACTGCGTCTGGCTCGTTACTGGGTCTACTATGAATTCGAGGAAACGCGGCGATGAGCGACAAAAGCAATAGCTATCTCAAGAACATGCTTGGGGATGGGATGGCAACGCACCCTCGAATAGAACAAGGTGTGCAATTTCTTTCGAGCAGCAAGCGCCGCCGAGAATTTCTCAAGCGGACGGTCAGTTATTTTTTGTTGAGCTCGTTAGGTCTGCTCATGAGCCTGCCTTTTCTCTGGATGCTTTCCACTGCGCTCAAGCCCGATGCGCTGGTCTTTAGCATCCCTCCAGAGTGGTTTCCACGTCCCTGGGTTTGGCGCAACTTCATCGATTCTTTGACGCTGTTAGGACATCCGGTTCATCTTTATGTCTTTAACACCGTATTAATCGCTGTGCTGGGCGTCCTTGGGGTTGCTTTATCCAGTTCGTTGGTGGCTTTCGGTTTCGCTCGTCTGGATTTCCCAGGTCGAAACCTGCTTTTTTTACTGGTGCTCAGCACCATGATGTTGCCCCGCATCGTCACCATCGTTCCTCAGTTCATTTTGTTCCAGAAAATTGGCTGGTTAGACACCTTTAAGCCCCTGATCGTGCCATACTGGTTTGGCGCCCCTTTTCATATCTTTCTACTACGCCAATTCTTTCTTTCCATCCCGAAGGAGTTGGATGACGCAGCACGGGTAGACGGAGCGTCGAGTTTTCAGATTTACTGGCGCATCGTCTTGCCGCTTTCCAGGCCAGCCCTGGCTACCGTGGCGATTTTTGCATTCACCTATCACTGGAACGATCTTCTTGAACCGTTAATTTTTCTTTCCTCACAGCACAACTGGACGCTGGCCCTCTTCCTTGCAAGTTTCCAAGGCTACATGCAGCAGCCGCGTTGGAATCTTTTGATGGCGGCATCCACCATCCTGACGCTGCCGGTGTTGGTTCTTTTCTTCTTTGCGCAACGACTGTTTATCGGCGGGATCACGGTGACAGGCATTAAGGGTTGAAACAATGCCAAGATTCTGTGGTCTAGTAAAGCTCCCTACTTCACCACCCAACCGATCCCCAGCTCCTCCAGCCGTTCCACGGTCGGGTTGCCGGTGGCGACGTCCCAGCCCGCCATCCGATAGTAGAGGTCCTTAGCGCGCTCGATCTCCTCTTCGGTCACGCGCAGGCCATCGCTGACGCCGCCCCTCAGCGGCTGATGCAGCCGCGGCGGCAGCCGGTCGTGTTCGCGCGCGAAGCCCTCGCGCATGTTGAAGACCTTCATCAGGTTGACCCGCCGCGCGCCGACCGTCATCAGCTCGGGCAGCGTCGTATCCCAGCCGGTGACGGCGTTGACCACCTGCGCCACGGTGGAAGGGCCGTAGAGCTGCCACGTCGCGCCCCAATCGAACTGGCAGAGGTTGAGCACGTCCATCAGGCTCGTCCAATATTGGGTGATCAACGTGAACTCCACCTTCTCCTCGCCGAGGTCGGTGGCGGGAACAGGGCGAGTCAGCCCCAGCTCGGCCAGCCAGCCCAGGCTGCGCTCGCCTGCGTTCTCCTCGTAGGAGGTGTCGTGCTCGCTCGACTGATGGTCGGCGCCAAAGGGATTGACGGCGTAGATCAGCCCCATGCTGCGCTTGACCTGCGGCATATGCGCCGGCGCTTCGCTGCCCTTCACCGTGATCAGCCGCGCCTGCGCCGCCGGCCCGATCTGTGCAGCCGCGCGCGCCGAACCTTCGGCCAGCAGCGCGCCCAGCCGCCCGCGGCGGAAGGCCATCGCCTCCAGCGCGGCGAGCATGGCGTCGGCGTCGCCCCAGCGCAGCGCCAGTCCGTCGGTGTGCTCGTCGGTCAAGATGCCGTCTTCATAGCACTCGATCGCCCAGGCGATGGTGGCGCCGGCGCCGATCGTGTCCAGGCCATAGTCGTTGCAGAGCGCGTTGGCTTTGGCGACGGCGGCGAGGTCGCGAATCTCGCAATAGGAGCCGAAGGTGGCGATCGTCTCATACTCGGGGCCGCCCAACTCCCGGCGCACCTGATATTTGCCGTTGGTCTCGACCTCGCGCTTGCAGCGCACCACGCAGGCGTAGCAGGTGTCGCGATCGACCAGAATGGTCTCGGCCATGCGCTCGCCGGAGATCTCCTCGGCGTAGGCAAAGGTTCCGCTCTGGTAGTTGCGCGTCGGCAGGCCGCCGGCGAACTCCTGGCTGAGCACCACGCCCGCCGTGCCGAGCTCGCCGAGCTCCTGCATGCCCCGGTTGGTTTTGAACTCGGATGCGCCCAACGCCGCCACTGCTTTGACGCCTTTCGGATCGGCAAAGGCTGGCCGCAACGAACCGCGCACGGCGACGGCCTTAAGGTTCTTGGAGCCCATCACGGCGCCTAGGCCGGTGCGTCCACAGGCGCGGTTACGCATGTTCATGATGGCGGCGACGCGCACCAGATTCTCGCCCGCAGGCCCACAGCACGCCACTTCGATCTTGGGGTCGTCCAGCTCGGCGCGGATGCGCGTCTCGGTCTCCCAGGCGCCCAGTCCCCACAGGTGCGACGCATCGCGCAGCTCGGCCTCTCCGTTTTTGATCCACAGATAGACCGGCCTTTCGGCCTTGCCGAGGAACACGACGCCGTCGAAACCGGCGTTTTTCATCTCCGCCGGGAAGAAGCCGCCCGCCTGCGAGTCGCCGATGGCGCCGGTGAGCGGCGATTTGGCGTTGGCGGTCATGCGGCTCTGACCGGAAAAGGGCGCGCCGGTGAGCACGCTCAACATCAGCGTCAACACGTTGTCGGGGCCGAGTGGATCGGCCCCGACCGGCATGTGCTTGAGAATGTAATACAGGCCGAAGTTCGACCCGCCCATGTAGGTGCGATACCACGCCTCGTCGTGTGCATCCACGCGAAGCCGGCCGCTGCTCAGATCGACGACGAGGATTTTACCGTGATAGCCGTAGGGCATGAGCGTCTTCAAACCTTTCTGCGCTTACGCGCGGATTTCCTGGCGTTGGAAGAGCACGTAGGCCAGCGCAAAGAGCAGGATCGTGGCGGCGATCAGCCCCGTGAGCTGCGGCCAGATGAGCATCAGGCTCTGCGCCAACGGCAGCGGCGCGCCGACGATGGCGCCCTCCAGCTGTGTGGGCAGCAGAATGCCGAAGGAGCGAATCGCCGGGTTCAGGATGCCCAACGTCGCTTCGACGTACAGCGTATTCGGCGAAATGCGCGACAGCGCCTGCTCGGTCTGGATTTGCCGCAGCAGCTCCTGCGCCGTGCCGTAGGTGACCGGACTGATCAGCCGCGCCAGCAAGCTGGTCAGCATTCCCCAGAAGATCGTGAAGAAGAGCCACACGGCCAGCGCACCGAGAGCAGCCGTCGCCGGCTGACGGAAGACCACCGAGAAGACCATTCCCAACGCCAGCCAGATGCCGCCGTAAAAGATGGTGGCCACCAGGAAGATCAGGCTGCGCGCCACCTCCTCGCCGCTCGGCGGCAGCCCAAGCCCCAGGATGCCCATGCCCATCACCAACAGCCAGATGGCCGTCAGCACCAGGGCCAGGGTGAAGAAGCCGGCCAGGAACTTGCCCATCAGCAACGCATCGCGATAGATCGGCTGCGCCAGCACGCGCGACATGGTGCGCCGGTTGAACTCTCCGTTGACTGCATCGAAGGACATCGAGATTGCAATCAACGGCACCAGAAAGCTCAGGAAGCCTATAAAGGCCGGAAGGGGCTCGCGCGCGGTGGTGAATAGCCGTAGAAAGATGAAGGGGTCCTGGCCGACGGTCTGACGCACGCCCTGCATCACCGCGTATACGGTGCCCACCGCCGTCAGCAGGATCAACACTTCCAGAATCTGCATGCGCACACTGGAAAGATGGTCGGCCATCTCCTTGGCCACCACCGCCCACAGCCCCGTCCACGGCGATCCTTTGCGTTTGCGCGCCTGGCTGACCGGCTGTGCGGCGGGCGATTGCACCTTAACTGCCTGCGCCATTGCTCGCCTCCTTGAAGTAGACGGAATAGATCTCGTCGAGACTGGGCGCCTCTACGTCGAGGCCATAGAGTTTGCCGCCGGCGTTGACGACGGCGCTGGCGGCGTCGGAGCGTAGGTCATGCGCGCCGTGAATCACAAAGGTCTCCGGCTGCGTCTGTTCGACTTTCTGGACGCCGGGCAGCGCAAGCAGCGCGCGCTTGAGGACATCGGCCTCGCCGCGCGCCTGCACGGTGATGCGATAGCCCCCGCGCAGCACGCGCTGCGCCAGATCGGCGACGGTGCCGCTGATCATCATGCGCCCGTTCGAGAAGAGCCCGACGCGGTCGCACACCTGCTGCACCTGATGCAAGAGGTGCGAAGAGAGCAAGATCGTGATGCCCTCCTGCTTGAGCTGAAGGATCATGTTCAAAAAGTTGTGCGCCGCCTCTGGGTCCAGCCCGAGCGTTGGCTCATCCATGATAATGATTTCCGGCTGCTTGAGCAAGAGCTCCGCCACGCCGAGGCGCTGGCGCATGCCGCGGGAGAAGGTGGCGACCGGATGGTCGATCACCTCCCCCAGCCCCATGCGCTCGATCGCAGCCGGGATGCGTTTTGCTGCCTCGGCCTGAGACAGGCCGTTCAGTCGGGCGATGTAGGCCAGATTCTCGCGGGCGGTCAGCTCGTCGTAAAAGCCGATGGCGTCCGGCAGATAGCCGACGCGCGCCTTGACGTCCAACGGCTCGCGCGAGGGGTCGAAGCCGAGCACGCGCACCGATCCCGAGGTCGGCTCGGTCAAACCGAGCAACATCAGGATGGTGGTCGTCTTGCCGGCGCCGTTGGGCCCCAGCAGCCCAAACACCTCGCCGCGATGCACGGTCAAATTCAGGTTGTCTACGGCGGTGAACTTGCCGTAGCGTTTGGTGAGCTGGGAGGTCTCAATGACAACCTGGCCTTGGGTTTTGGTCGGCGGCGTCCGCGAACTGGCGGTGACGACGCTCATAGGCGACTCCTCCTTTCTGTATCACCGTCGGCCAAAGCGTCCGACCGCCAGCGCCACGACGCCCACCGCCACTGCGATCAACGCCACGCCGGCCACACCCCACAAAGTGGATGTCGTCACCGTCACACGGAAGTCGATGCTCTTCGAGGAAACCTCATCGCCGCGCACCGTAAAGGTGACGACGTAGTCGCCGTTGATCGCCTTCTCCGCCGGCTGCACCTGGGCGGTCACCTCGACGGTTTGACCTGGCTCGATGGCGGCGATCTCCTTAGGCTCCAGCGTCACGTTCCAGCCGCTCGGCGCCGAAGAAGAAAGCGTGACATTGCGCGCCGGCGCGGAACCGGTGTTGCTCACCACCAGCTTGAAGGTGGTCGTGCGGCCTGCGTTCGCCTCGCCAGACAGGCGCCCATCCGGGGTCGTCAGCGACAATTCGGGCTGACCCACCACCTCCGCGGTCAAATTCAATGAGGCTGAAACGTCGTTCCCCTGAGCACTGACAACAATCGGATATTGGCTCGCCGGAATGTTATTCAGCGCCCTCGCTTCCACCGTAATGCGTTTGGACTCGCCGCCGTTCAGCGGAACCGACGTGACATCTTGAGAGTTGTACGTGAACGTCACCAGGAAGAAAGGAGGAGCGTCCGCCGTCAGATTGACGTTCATTTCATCGGCGCCTTCATTTTTGACCGTCACATTGAAGCGGAAGGTGGTCGTGGCCTTCCCGCGCAGCACAGGCAGATCCGTAGTGAGCGAAAGTGCAGGCGGCGCTTTCTCCTGCACGGTCAACTGAATCGGCAGACGGCTGACCTGGCCCGTGGAGCCTGTCGCGACGACCGTAAAATTGTGCGTGGTTCCCGGCTCCACCCCCGCCGGCTCCAGCCGCAAGTCCACAGAAGCGTCATTTTTACCGTCAACAAAGACGGAGCTCACCGTGCGGCCGCCGCCGCGGAAGGAGAGGTTCCAGCCGGTCGGCGCATCTTCAACCGACAACTGCACGACCTGCGGCTCGCCGGCGCGCACCTTCAGCGCCAACGTCACCGTCTCATCCATGCCCACGACCTGAGAGGGATATGAGGTGAAGACCGTCAACGGCTGCGGCGTAGGTGTAGGCGTTGGCTCCGCCTGCGCTGTCTCCTGTGCGTACGCCCCCAGAGGCGTGAACAGCAACGCTGCCAGGACCAACAGTGCAAGTGACCATTGAAGCTTGCGCATATGCGTCTCTTACCTCCTTGTTGCTCCAAGTAAATGATGGTTTTTGGATTGATTATGATAAAGAATTCTTGACTTCACAAAAAAATGCTCGCCCATCGCAGGCAAGCACTTCTTGTGAAATCCATTACAATATATTTGAATCGGCTGCTTTAGGCAAAAATGAAGTGAAGATTAAGGGATAATTAGGAAATGAGCGCCTGCACCGCCTTCATCACGCTTTCGCAATCCGCCGCCCGTGCGTTGCTTGCCGCGCGCACGGACGGGAGTTCATGCGTTGCGGTGTCCACCGATCTGAACCGGACGCGCAGCGAAGTTGAACTTTGCGCGGAAGGCGTTCGCTTTCACAATGGGCTTTTGCTTGAGTGGGCGCAGATTGAGAGGATCGCCGAGGACGACGCAGGCTGCTATCGCTGCAGCGCAGAGGGCGTCGAGAAGATTCAACGTTTTTCCGAGGCGACGCAGCGCGTCTATACGCTCTATCCCACCGCAGGCGCGCCTACGCTGTTGATCTCCGGCGTCCCCATGCATCGCATCAAAGGCGTCGACCCTCGCCAGGACACCTTGAACAAGTTGCGGGCGTTGGGGCGCATTCACGGGCGGGTGCTCGACACCTGCACCGGTCTGGGCTACACTGCGCTGGAGGCTGCGCGTGATGCAGAGCATGTCATCACCATCGAGCTAGACCCCGCAGTGCATGAGATCATCCGACAAAACCCCTGGTCGTGCATGCTCTTCGAGACGCCGAACATCACCGCCTTGATCGGGGACAGTGCAGAGCTGATCGAAACGTTCGCAGAGGAAAGCTTCGACTTCATCCTGCACGACCCGCCGATGTTCACGCTGGCGGGCGAGCTCTATTCGCTCGCCTTTTACCGACAGCTGCATCGCGTGCTGCGCCGGGGCGGTCGTCTTTTTCACTATATCGGCAACCCGGAGAGCAAGTCCGGCGCCACGGTCACACGCGGGGCGGCGCGCCGCCTGACGGAGGCGGGCTTTCGCCGGGTGCAGCCCCGCCCACAGGCTTTTGGCCTGATTGCCTTCAAATAAACCCGCACCGATCCCGCCTCAACTTTCTCGAAAGGTCAGATCGTGAGTAGAATGCCCTGAAGCGCAGCCCGTTGAGTGGGTCGCTCGCCGAGGAGGCGCGTTGCAGATAGGTCGAACGTGGAGTCAATGAATGAAACAATTGATTTTGCTTTTGGCGACGGTCTCGCTGAACGTCTTCGGACAATTGATGATGAAGCGGGGCATGAGCAGCGTCGGCGCCATCAGCGGCGATCTGAGCCTGCTGGCGGAAAGCCTGTTGCGCGCGCTCATGAACCCGTATGTGCTGGCGGGCGTCGCCTCGTATGGGTTCAGCACGGTTTTCTGGCTGGTGCTGTTGAGCCGGGTCGAGCTGAGCTACGCCTACCCTGCGCTCAGCATGGGGTACGTCTTGATTACCCTGGTCAGCGCGCTCATCCTCGGCGAGCAGGTCAGCGCCATGCGCTGGGCGGGCGTCTTCATCATCGTCACCGGCGTGATCTTAGTGACGCGCGGGTGAGCAATGACACACAGCGCCGCGACTTTTCCGACGGTCACTCTTGCGTCGGGGGCGAGCGACGCTGTCCAGCAGCATCGCTCGCGGCGATTTTGCCGACGTGCGCAGCGATCCACTTCGGTTGATAGCGCTGCATTAGGAGCTTGTGGTTCGCCGAGACCGTGCGGCGGGGAGCCGCACCTACGGTGAAATCCGACGCATCTGCGTAGGCGCAGGGCGTAGCTGCGCTTCCTCGCATCCTCCAGGCCCTGCGTTCCACCGAGAACGTGCGGCTGGGAGCCGCACTTACCGTCACCGTCGATTATTTGCTCAATCCACTCTCGCGATGGCCGGGTTTTATTGCGCAACCTCAACCTGTTTTTTTGAGCGGAACGGGCGCTATGCAGCCGCGATCACCTCTCTGAATTCCTCTGCGCTGAGCGTCTCTCGCTCCAGCAGCGCGTTGGCGACTTTGTGCAAGAGGTCGAGATTTTCCGAGAGGAGTTTGCGCACGCGTGCATACGCAGCCCTGACCAGCTCCTGCACTTCAGCGTCGATCGCTTCGGCCACCTCTTCACTGTAATCGCGCTGCTCCGCTAGATCGCGGCCCAAAAAGACCAGCTCCTCCTGCTGTCCGAACTGGAGCGGTCCCATCTTTTCGCTCATGCCGTATTTGGTGATCATGGCGCGCGCCATCTGCGTGAGCTGCTGAATGTCCATCGCCGCGCCGTTGGAGACGTCGCCGAAGACCAGCTCCTCGGCCACGCGACCGCCCAGCGCCACGGCAATATTGTCAAGGAAATACGAGCGCTTCGCCAGCATGCGATCCTTTTCCGCCACCCGCCAGACATAGCCGCCCGCGCCTCCGCGCGGAACGATCGTCACCTTGTGCAGCGGATCGGAATATTTGCAAAAGTGGGAGACGAGCGCATGGCCGGCCTCGTGGTAGGCGATCACCTTCTTCTCCTGCGGAGTCATGAGACGGCTGCGCCGCTCCGGCCCGCCCATGCCCACGCGTTCGACCGCCTCCTGCAATTCGGCCATGCCGATGGCGCGTTTGTTGCGCCGCGCCGCCAGGATCGCCGCCTCGTTGACCACATTTTCAAGGTCGGCGCCGACAAAGCCGGGCGTCTGTCGCGCGATCAGATCGAGATCGACGTTAGGGTCGATCGGCTTGCCCCGCACATGCACGTCTAGAATGGCGCGCCGACCGTTCACGTCCGGCCGATCCATCGTCACCCGACGGTCGAAGCGGCCGGGACGCAACAACGCCGGGTCAAGAATGTCCGGTCGATTGGTGGCTGCAATGAGGATCACATTGGTGTCGGTGCCAAAGCCGTCCATCTCCACCAGAATTTGGTTGAGCGTCTGCTCGCGCTCGTCGTGCGAGCCGCCCAGGCCGGTGCCGCGATAGCGCCCCACTGCGTCGATTTCGTCGATGAAAATAATGCAGGGGCTGTTGCGCTTGGCCTGCTCAAAGAGATCGCGCACGCGACTGGCGCCGACGCCGACGAACATCTCCACAAATTCAGAACCGGAGATGCTGAAAAACGGCACGCCCGCTTCGCCGGAGACCGCCTTCGCCATCAGCGTCTTGCCGGTGCCCGGCGGGCCGACCAACAGGACGCCTTTCGGAATGCGCGCACCGAGCGCCGCAAACTTTTGCGGCTCTTTGAGGAACTCCACCACCTCTTTCAACTCTTCTTTGGCTTCGTCGGCGCCCGCCACGTCGTCAAACTTCACGGTGGGCTTATCGCCGGTGAAGACGCGCGCGCGGCTTTTGCCGAACGATAACGCTTGATTGTTGCTGCCCTGCGTCTGGCGAAAGAGGATGAAGAACAAACCGCCGATGAAAAGCAGCGGCAGCAAGTTGATCATCAGCGAAATCCAGCTGCCGGCGTTGCCGGGCGCTTCGTACTTGATGTTGACCGTCGCCAGCTGCGCCGGCTTGACGCCGAGGCCGGTCAACGTCTGAGTGAGCGGCACGCTGCGCTCGCGCCGCGAAATGACGGGCGCACTGCTTCCCGCCAGCGTGACGCGCAGCTCGTCATCGCGCACGACGATGGTGTCGACCTCCCCCGCCTTGATCTTGTTGGCCAGCTGCGTCAGGCTAATCTGCTGCGGCGCCTCTGCAGGTCGATAGACGTTGATGAAAAGCGTCGCCGCTGCAACGATGATCAGCAGGTAGACGAACGCATTTCGGCTCCAGTTTGCACTCATTCACGCCTCCTACAAGCTTTCATGTCGTTATTGTAACAGACGCACTGCTGCAGCGCCAGTGATCCGCGATACGGTTGCGTCAAATTGAAAATGTAGCCTAAACCATTGCCCGACGCCCCTGATTCAGGGTATAATTTCTCACGATGAACGCCGATATTGCATTGATGATTCCAATGGAAACCTCTGCGCGTCGTTCGCTCCTGGAGATGGACCTGGCCCAACTGGGCGATTTTATGCAGGAGTTGAAGGAGCCGCGTTTTCGCGCCCGCCAGATTTGGGAGTGGATTTACAAGCGCTATGTCGCCGACTTTGACGCCATGACCAATCTTCCCAAGGCGTTGCGCGCAAAGCTGGCCGAAATCGCCACGGTGAGTCCTTTGCAACCTATCGCACAGGTCGTCTCAAAGGATCGCGACACGCTGAAAACGCTCTTTCAACTGCCGGATGGTCAGACCATCGAAGCGGTGCTGATGCTTTACGATCAACGGCGCACGCTCTGCATCTCCAGCCAGGTGGGCTGCGCCATGGGCTGCGTCTTTTGCGCCACTGCGCAGGGCGGCCTGGCGCGCAATCTGACCGCCGGCGAGATTGTGGCGCAGGTGCTCTATTTCGCCCGCTATCTCGCCGACCCGTCGCTGCCCCCCGACACGGACGTGGAGCGACCAACCCACGTCACCAACATCGTGCTGATGGGCATGGGCGAGCCGCTGCACAATTACAACAACGTGTGGAGTGCGTTGCGTCGGCTGACCGACCCTAAAGCCTTTGGCCTGGGCGCGCGTCACATCACCCTCAGCACTGTGGGATTGGTTCCGATGATCGACCGCATGGCCGACGAAGGGCTGCAGATCGGTTTGGCCGTCAGCCTGCATGCGCCCAATGACGAACTGCGCACGCAACTGACGCCGATCAATAAGGCGTATTCCGTGGACGAATTGCTGGCCGCCGTGCGCCGCTACGTGGCCAAAACCAACCGTCGCGTGACCTTTGAATACGCGCTCATGGCCGGCGTCAACGATTCGCCGGAGCTGGCGCAAGAGATGGCGCACAAGTTGCAAGGCATCCTCTGCCATGTCAATCTGATTCCACTCAATCCGATTCCGGACAGCCCCTTCCAGCCCACAAGCGACGAGGAGACGGAGCGCTTCGCCCAAATCTTGCGCGACGCCGGCATCCCAACCACGGTTCGGCTGCGCCGCGGCATCGAGATCAACGCCGGATGCGGTCAGCTGCGACGGGCGATGACGGCTTCTGGGAATGGGCGACGAGGGCAAAAAGCGCGGTCAATGGGGAGCGATTGAGATTCAACCCCAAAACAGAATGCAATCGCACGCGATCAAAATAAAAAGCCCAGGCGCATGACGCCTGGGCAAATGGCAAAAACACGCAAGACAGCTTCACGCCTTTGTGAGGCTCTTGATGCAGGACGCACAGAGTTTCTTGGAAACAGCTCTGCCGTTCTCAAACACGGTGACTTTCTGAACGTTGATCTGCCAGTTGCGGCGCGTCGCCTTGCGGGACCACGGGCGGTTGTTGCCAAACTGAGTCCCTTTTCCACATCGTTGACACTTGGCCATTGTCGCTATCCTCCAAGCATTCAAGAAACCCTGGCCAACATTCTCGTCGTGGTCCCAGGGCGTGATTTCTGCACAACATTTCAAATGTAGCATGGCGGCTCTGTTCTGTCAAAAAGGACGAACGCTGATTGACTTTCAGTCTGCCTTCCATGAAAATTTGAATCCTTTGCACGATTGTGGTGTTTATACAAAGTAGAAAATCGCAACCATCGACAAAAGCGAAAAAAAATTAAAGAGCAACGCAAAAGAATCGAGACGACAAAAAAAAGGAATTGAAAAAGAATTGTCATGGAGAAATCGCCGATGAAACTGCTCGACGAAGAGCGCAAATACGCAGAAACAACTGAAATCGAACCGGTCGAGCGCCCCATGGAGTTAGAGGACGTCCAACCGGACGCACAACCGCTGACGACGCTGAACGCGCGCGACTTCCAGTCGCTCTTTCAGGCCGCCTATGAATGGCTGGCCCATAATTATGAACAGGTCAACCGCATGAACGTCTTCCCTGTGCCCGACGGCGACACAGGCACCAACATGCTGTTGACCATCAAATCGGCCTGGATGAACATTTCCGCCCGCAGCCATGAGACGGTCAGCGCCGTCGCTGCGGCAGCGGCCGAAGGCGCGCACCATGGTTCGCGCGGCAATTCCGGCGTCATTCTGGGCCAGATTTTGCACGGCTTCAGCCAGGCGCTGCGCGAGAAGGCGACGCTCAACGTGCAAGACATGGCGGAGGCGCTGCGCGCCGCAACGGAGGCCGCCTACGCCGCCGTGCCCGCTCCGGTCGAAGGCACCATCCTCACCGTCTCCCGCGAGATCAGCATGGCCGCAGAAGCGGCGGCGCAACGGACGCGCGATCTGCGCGAGCTCCTGGCCCACATCGTCGAGGCCGCCGATGAGGCTGTGCGCCGAACCCCCGAGCTGTTGCCCGTGCTCAAACAGGCGGGCGTCGTCGATTCTGGCGGCAAAGGGCTTTTCTTCGTCTTTGAGGGCATGCACCGGGCGCTCACCGGCCAACCGGTGAAGATGGGCGACGCGCCCGAAGCTAGCGCAGCCGTGGAAGCGCGCTTCGAGCAGCGCGAGCGCAAGGGTCACCGTCCCCTGCCGCCGCGACGCTGGGGCTTTGACGTGCAGTTTCTGATCGAACAGCCCAACAAGCCGGTCGCCGAGATCGCCAGCGACATCGCCGCCATGGGCGAGTGCCCGCTCGTCGAAGGCGACGAACATCTGGTCAAAGTGCACGTCCACGTCTTCGACCCCGGCGTTCCCCTTTCCTATGGCGTGGCCACCGGCTTCATCACCGACGTCGTCGTCGAAAACATGGACGACATGGCCGCCGCCATGCAAAGCGAAATTGCGCAGGCGCCGCCTTCCTCCGACGAAGCGCCGCTGGACGAGGAGACGATCGGCGTGGTGGCGGTGGCGCCCGGGTCGGGCTTTGCGGAGATCTTTCGGCAGCTCGGCGCCCAGGGCGTGGTGGCGGGCGGTCAAAGCATGAATCCCAGCGTGGCCGAGATCGTCGAAGCCGTGAATCAATTGCCAATGCGGCGCGTCATCGTGCTGCCCAACAACAGCAACATCCTGATGGCTGCACAACAGGCGGCCAAGGCGGCGGCGAAGGGCGAGCGCAGCCGCCAGATCACAGTTCTCCCCACGCGCACGGCGCCGCAAGGCGTGGCCGCCCTCACCGCCTATGCGCCCTCTATCACGGACATCGACGAGCTGACGGCGCAGATGAACGCACAGGTTGAAGCCGTGCACACCGGTGAAATCACCCAGGCGGTGCGCAGCGCCACCGTGGATGGCATCGAAGTGAAGCAGGGGGACGTCATCGGCCTGCATGATGGCCGATTGGTGAGCCGCGGCGCCAGCGTCACCGAAGTGGCGCTTGACCTCCTACACAAGATGAACGCAAGCGACGCCGCACTGATCACCATCTATTATGGCGACTTTGTCGCCGAAGCGGCGGCGCAAGATTTTGCCGAAATAGTGCGCCGAGAGTATCCTGAACAGGATATTGAGCTGGCTTATGGAGGTCAGCCTCATTACCATTATATCCTGTCCATTGAATAAACGAACGTTTTGGCGCACTTATGAGCAAAGTACGAATTGTTACGGACAGCAACGCCTTTTTGCCCGCAGACGTCATTCAGAAATACAAAATCGCCGTCGTTCCGCATCGACTTAAGATAGGCGGCTCTTTTTTTGAAGAGGACGCCGACTTCAACGTCGAAGAGCTTTTTGAGCATGTGCATCAGGCCCAACGCGTGAGCGCTTCACGGCTGCCCGAGGTGCAAGCGCCCGACGTCAATACATTTCTCGACATCTTCCATGCCAGCGGCGAAGGCGAACAGATCGTCTGCATCCACATGAGCAAAGAGCTCAGCCCCATGTGGGCGACGGCGCGCAGGGCCGCAGAAATGCTGCGCGGGCGCTACACCATCCGCGTGATCGACAGCCAAAGCGTCTCCTTTGGTTTAGGCCTGCTCGTGCAAAAAGCGGCGGAGGCCGCCGAAGCCGGCGCCTCCGTCAACGAGATCGCCCGCGTCGTCAACGGACTGATTCCTCATCTCTACTTCGCCTGCTTCAGCGAAAGCCTGCCCTACCTGGAGCGCAGCGCCTCGCTCAGCGCCTCTCAGAGCCTGCTTGGCTCCATGCTCGGCATCAAGGCGATGTTGATGATGGAGGACGGCAAGTTGATGACCCAGGAGAAAGTGCAGACGCGCGACGAGGTGGTGGAAAAGCTGGCGGAATTCGTCATCGAATTCGCCTCCGTAGAGGAGATGGGCGTCTTTGAGCATGGCTACAACGCCCAACGCGATGCCCTGATCGAGCGACTACGCGAAACGCTGCCCAGGACGCCGATCCACAAAGTTCCCTACCCCCCTAGCCTGGCCGCCTACCTCGGCCCCAACACCATCGGGGTGCTCGTCTATGAAGGGATGTATTGAAAGAGGATGCACTGAGAAGGGGCGCACTGAGGGGACGTTGTGAACGGAGCTTCATCAGTTCTCACGCGCATCGAGCGCGTGCTCACTCTCGAAGAAAAACAGGGCTGGCGCAACCGCGGGGTGATCGGCGGGTTGCAGGCCATGGCGGAGCGATGGGCCAACGACGCCCGAAGCGAAGGACTGGACGAGCGCCAGATCACAGCCATCGTCGAGCTGATGCGCGCCTACGGCGTCGCCGAACCGATCGATCGCCCCGACATCGCCAAAGCCCTCCGCCGCGCCGCCGCGCCGGACTTTATCGCAACCATCGAAAGCGCAACCATTGAAGACGTCGGCGAGCTGATCGATGAAGAGGAGGATCTTCCCCCGCTGGAAATCCCTGCGGGGGAAAGCGAAGAGATCATCGTTGTCGAAGAGCCGCTGGATGAAAACGCAGGGCTGCTTGCAGAGCCGGCGCTCTCCGCTCAAACCGACGTCGAAGCGCCGGAGTCCGAACCGGCCAGCGCGCCGGAACTCCCAAAAATTCCTCCGCCTGAACCGACGCACAAAGCCCAGGCGCGCGTGGCTCGTCAACAGCCCAAGCCGCCGCGCGACCCCGCCGACCTGGAAAAGCGCGTCACCATCCTGCCAGGCGTTGGCGAATCCACCGCCGAGCAGCTGGCGCGCCTGGGCGTCGTCAAAGTCATCGACCTGCTCTGGCATCTGCCGCATCGCTACGATGACTACAGCCAGATGCGCACCATCGCCCAGCTGCGCCCCGGCGAACAGGCGACGATCATCGCCAATCTGTGGGACGTGCGCGAGCGCAAGGTCGGCATCAACCGCACCGTCGTGCAGGCCATCCTCGGCGATTCGACGGGCACGTTGCACGCCACGTGGTGGAACAAATGGGTGATCAAACAGTTGAAGCCCGGTTCGACGCTGCGCTTCAGCGGCAAAGTCGGTCTCTACATGGGACAGAAGACGTTGGACAACCCCGTCTTCGAGGACATTGACGAAGAACGCGTCGCCACGGGTCGCCTTTCGCCGGTCTATCGCCTGACCGAAGGTCTCACCAACAATCGCCTGCGCGGCCTGATTTACGAAGCGCTCGAGAACTACGTGCACTTCGTGCCCGATCCACTTCCCGAGTCGATCCGCGAGACCTATGGCCTGCTCGACCTGCCGACCGCGCTGACGCAGATCCACTTTCCAGACAGCCGCGAACAACTGGAGGCTGCGCGGCGACGGCTGGCCTTCGAGGAACTGTTCTATATCCAGCTCGGCGTGCAACAGCGTCGCGCATTGCTGCAACAGGCGACGGCGGAGCCTCTGCCGCTCGGCGACGAAGCGCTTGCACAGTTCCTCGAGACGTTGCCGTTCGCTCCGACGGGTGCACAACGTCGCGTCCTGGAAGAGATTCGCAACGACCTGGCCCGCAAGGTTCCGATGACGCGCCTTGTGCAGGGAGACGTCGGCAGCGGCAAGACCATCGTCGCCGCCGCCGCCATGTGGGCCGCAGTCGTGCATGGCGCGCAGGCCGCCCTGCTGGCGCCCACGCAGATCCTCGCCGAACAACATCATCGCGGAATCAGCGGGCTTCTCGGTCAGCTGCGACGCCCGGACGGCGAGCCGATTCGGGTGGCGCTGCTCACCGGTCGCGTTGTGGGCCAGGCGCGCGAGGAGACGCTGGCCGGCCTGGCGAGCGGCGCCATCGACGTCGTGATGGGCACCACTGCGCTCATCCAGGAAGGCGTGGAGTTCAGCCGACTGGCGCTGGTCGTTGTCGACGAGCAACACCGCTTCGGCGTCGAACAACGCGGCGCGCTGCGCAGCAAAAGCGACGTCCAGCCTCACCTGCTTGTCATGAGCGCCACGCCCATCCCGCGCAGCCTGGCGCTGACCATCTACGGTGATCTGGACGTCAGCCGCATCGATGAGCTGCCGCCCGGCCGCACGCCAGTCAAGACGAAACGCTTCACGCCGGCCGAGCGCGAACGGCTCTACAGCTTCATCCGCCGTGAGGTGGAGGCGGGCCGGCAGGCCTATATCGTCTATCCCCTGGTCGACGAAAGCGATAAGCTTGACGTCGGCGCAGCGGTGGAGGAACATAAACGGCTGCAAAGCGAGGTCTTTCCAGACCTCAACGTTGGCCTGCTGCATGGCCGGCTGAGCGGCGCAGAAAAAGACCAGGTGATGCGAGACTTCGCCGAAGGACGCTATCAGGTGCTCGTCAGCACGACGGTCATCGAAGTGGGCATCGACGTGCCCAACGCCTCCGTGATCCTGATCGAGGACGCCGACCGCTTTGGCCTGGCGCAGCTCCATCAACTGCGCGGTCGCGTCGGCCGCGGAGAGCACGCCAGCTACTGCGCGCTGATCTCCCGCGCCCAATCGCCGGAGGCGCGCGCCCGCCTGGACATCCTGGCGGAGACCAACGATGGCTTTGTGTTGGCGGAAAAAGACCTAGAGCTGCGCGGCCCCGGCGAATTTTTCGGCACGCGGCAGAGCGGCCTGCCCGAGCTGCGCATCGCCCACCTCACCGACAGCGAGACCATCCTGCTGGCGCGTGAGGCGGCGCAGAAGCTCTTCGCAGAAGATCCGACCCTGGAGCGCCACCCGGCGCTGCGCGCCCAGGTCGAGCGCTTCTGGCGCGGCCACGGCGACGTGAGCTAAAAATACAGTCAACTGAAACCACAAATCCACGAAAATTTTAGCCTGAGCAAAGGAGTGATCGATGGAAGAACAAAAACGCCCTCTGATTGCCGTACTTGGGCCGATCCTCGGCGTCCTCCTCTTCGCCTACGCCTTCTGGGCCGCTGCGAATTATCTGCAGGCAGGCCAACAGGCGCTGAAAGAGGCGGCCGCCGCTGCAGCCGCTGAAGCTCCGGCGCAAGAAACGGTCAACGCCGGGGAGACGGCGCCGGCGGAGTCCGCCCAAAACGCTGCAGAAACGCCTCAGGCCCCCGCAGAGTCGACCGACGTCGCAGCCGAAAACGCCACTGCAACCGGGTCGGCGACCGGAGAGGCAACGGCAACCGAAACGCCCGCCACCGAGGCAGCAGGGCAACAGGAGGGGGCGGGGACCTCGCCGGCCGCAGAGACCAATGCCGTCGCCCCAAGCGAAGGCGAGGCGACGGATGTTGCGATCGACGCGACGCCGGTGATCACGCCCACCGAAACGATCACGCCGACGACCAACTAAACGAAATGGCTGCGCGTCGCGCCTTTTCAGAAAACCTCGACCCACCCAGGACAGACGCCCGCCGCGTGCTGACGTGTCAACCGGCTGCGCCGGTTGTCCATCGTTACCTCTTGCATGTGGCGCTGGGCGAGCTCAACCGCCCGGCTCGCACGCTCACGGTGATTCAGAAAAACCCTTCCCTCGCCGACGCCGAACGCCGCGATCCGACCGTTGGCAAGGTCGAGGCGTGGGCGCGCCGCAACGCCTTTGATCAGGTGATTTACGTCAACTTATTTGCGTTGCGCAGCCCTTACCCGGCGAGGATCAATCAGGTTGAACCTTGCGAAGCGGTCGGCGTTGGCAACGACGCTGCCATCCTGCACGCGTGCGGCCAGGCCGAAGTCATCGTGGCGGCGTGGGGCGATCCTAACGGCATTGAGCCTGCACGGTATCGCCAGCGCATCGAAGAGGTGCTGACGCTGATAAGGCTGGGAGGTTATTCACTCCATCGGGTGGGAGCGCTGACAAAAGCAGGATATCCTCGCCACGGCCTCCACTGGAACGGCGATGCAGCGCTGTCGCTGTGGAAGCAGAAAATCGCCGCAGCGCAGTAGGCCCTCACCCCCCACCCCCTCTCCCAAGGCTGGGAGAGGGGGCAGGATTCACCGTAGCTGCGGCTCGCAGCCGCAGGCCCTCGACAGACCCAGAAGCCGGGGGGAAGGCCCTCACCCCCTGCCCCCTCTCCCAAGGCTGGGAGAGGGGGCAGGATTCACCGTAGCTGCGGCTCGCAGCCGCAGACCCTCGACAGACCCAGAAGCCGGGGGAATGCCCTCACCCCCCACCCCCTCTCCCAAGGCTGGGAGAGGGTGGAGAAGGGAGCGCCGTCGCTGCGGCTCGTCACGTCCTAAAAATCGATCGGGCGCCCCTCGTACACATACTCAAACATCTGCGCCAGCTCTTCGGAATCGGGAATGCGCGGGGCGGTGAAGAACTGCGTGTCCTGCTCGGCGTATTCGACCAGTTTGGGAAGCATCTCCCGAAACGCGGCGCGATCGATCCCGAACTCCGCAATGCACATCGGCTGACCGACCGCCTGCTCCAGCTCGCGCACGCGCGCCGCCAGGACGCGCGCCGCTTCTTCCTCGTCGCGGCTGTCGGTGAGGCCGGCGAAGCGGGCGATGTCACCGTAGCGACCCAGGCCGCCGTTGGTGGTGTAGTCGATCGTATAGGGAAGGAAGAGCGCCACTGCGCGGCCGTGCGGCTGCTTGAAGAGTGCGCCGAAGCTGTGCCCCATGGCGTGCCCCAATCCCAGGTTGGCGTTGCCGAAGCCCAGCCCCGCGATCGTGGCGGCGTTCGCCATGTGTTCGCGCGCCTCCATGTCGTCGCCATCGCGCACCGCCCGCTCCAGATACGTGAGCACAAGCTGCGCCGCCTTGAGGCAGAGGCCGTCGGTGAAATCGTTGCGCCATACGGTCACGTAGCCTTCAATGGCGTGCGTCAGCGCGTCGAGACCGGTGTCGGCGGTGATGCGCGGAGGAAGCCCCTGCGTCAGCGACGGATCGACGATCGCCAGCGTCGGCACCAGCTCGCGGCTGCCGGTGCTGAACTTACGCCGCTCCTCGGTGTCGGTCAACACCAGCGCCCAGGTCGCCTCGCTGCCGGTGCCGGCGGTGGTGGGGATCGCAATCAACTTCGCCTTGTGCAATCCCAGGGTGATCATCGGGTTGATCTCGGTCGGCTCCAGGTCAGGTCGCTCATACATGGCCCAGATCGCCTTGGAGGCGTCCATCGGGCTGCCGCCGCCCAGACCGACGATCCAGTCCGGCTGAAAGTCGGCGGCCACCTGCGCCCCCCGTTGGGTCGTCTGCAGGCTAGGCTCCGGCTCCACCTCGTCGAAGACGCGCGTCTGCATGCCTGCCTTGTGCAGCGCCTCCTCGACGCGCGCCACAATGCCGAGGCGGGTGAGCGTGGCGTCGGTCACGATCAACGCCCGCTCACCGGTCAACTGCTCCAGATGGCTGAGCGCCTCCTCGCCGAAAACCACAAAGGGAGAGGAAAAATACCACATAGTCTTTTCCTGATTTCCGGGAATGTGATTGCCCCACGAAATACGCTACTCGAACGTGGTCGGGACGCGCGTGGCGCAACGCACCAGCTCCTGCGCAGCCTTGACGTTCTTCATGATCTTGACCAGGTTCCCATCCAGCTTGAGCTGCCGCGTCACCATGCCCTGCACCGGATCGAGTTTGCCGGCGAGCACCTTCTTCCACTTTTCGAGGTCTCCGGTGATCTTGAACTCCGGATTCTTGCTGTGTGGGTCGGTCAAATATTCGGCGGCGCGACACTTGCCATGCCACAGGTCAAGATAAATGCCCGGACCGCCGTCGATGATCAGCGTGATGTCGCCTTCCCAGGTTTTGGCGGCATTGGCGTAGGCGTCGCTGCTGTTGATCTGCTCCTCGAACGCTTTCACCCATTCTGGGCTGGGGAACTTGTAGCTCATCGATTGATCCTCCATGTCATGTGATCCTCCGTGTCATGATGAAAAGGCTGATGGAAATCATTGTGGGTGGACGAAGTGTTGATAATGTTGCCATTCTGTCACAGATGCGTCGGCTTTGCATCTTTTCGTTTACTTTGCATCTTTTCGTTTGCTTTGAATGCGCCGGAGCCGACGCTCCAGGTCGGCGCGCTGCCCCGGCAACCTTCGGTGCGCCGGCAGCGCCTCCACCGTGTGCAAGCCCCAGCCCGCCCACATCTCGGCCTGCTCCAGGTCGCGCGTTCGCCATTCGTGATATTTGGCCAGCTCAATAAACGGCGTAGCGTCCGCGCCGTTGACGGTGGCCAGCCAGCGCTGCCACAGCTCCGCCGCCTCTTCCCAGCGCGCCTGACGCTTCAGCAACGCAGACCAATGTGCAAAGACCTCGCTGCGCAGGGAATCTGTGGCCGCCATGTCCAGGGCGAGACGATAGGCGCGCTCGGCCAGCGACGTCGCCCCCTGACGTTCGTGGCAGAGCGCCAGCGAGAACAAATCCTCCGCCGCCAACGCTTCAGGGTGCATGAGCTCCGAGGTGTACGCCCGCGCAAGATAGCTCGCCAACGCCGCCATCGAAACGATGTCCTCCCGGTTGTGATAAAAGACGCGGCGCATCTCGCCCGCCTGCCCACTGCGCAGATACTCTAGGTAAAGCGCCGGAATCAACGCGCCCGGCACATCCTCCTCGCTGCGTTCGACGCCCAGAATGCGCTGCTCCAGATGGATAAGACGGCAGCTCTGCAACCGCCGCCGCCAGAGACGCCGCGCCGGAGGCAGAAGGTCGAGGTGCGGCTGCCCCTCCCCCAGCCGAGAGGCGCGATGAGCGTGCGCGGGCAAGAAGGCCAGGTGCTGACGATAGCGGCTGCGCAGCAAGGGCAGGTCAAAACTGCGGCCGTTGAAGGTCACCACCCATCGTTTCGGCTCGACCCGTTCGGCCACAGCAGCAAGCAATGCTGCTTCTTCTCCAGGATGACGCATAAAGAATTGCCGAACCACAAAGTGCGTGGGCGCAGACGACGCTGCGCCCTCACGGCGGTCGTCTTCCACGCTCGCTTTATGATTCCAGGATTCAAAGGTCCCGACCCCCACCATGAACGCATAGACGCCCGCGCCCAACCCCGTCGTTTCGGCGTCGAGAAAGGCGGCGTCGGCAAAGCGCAGGTCGCCGCTGAGTCGAAATTCCGGATGCAAGAGCGCCAACGCGGCGGGGGGCGCATCGAGTGCGTTCGCCAGCCGCTCGCGCCCTCGCTCCACGTCAAGCGGAAGGGCGGTCGTCACCACATAGCAGCGACCGGCGGCGGTTTCGACCTCCTGACCGGGCGCCAGCTCCTCCAGCCGCCCCTGTGCGGCCGAAGACAGGGTGGAGCGCAGCCCGCCGTCCGCATCGACCGAAACGTAGGCTAGCTCTGTCCGGCTCTTTTGAGGGCGCAATCCCGCCAGCCGACGCAAGCGCTCCAGTGCATCGCTCATGATCCGCCTGTCTTTCTTCGTCTCTCCTTCACAGGTTTTTCCTGCCGATAAAACAGCCGGCATCCTTGGGCACGCGCAGCCGACCCTGTGCATCCAAATGGCGACGCAGCCGCTCCGCCACCATCGGCAACAAGCGCGCAGCATGGCTGCCGTCCGCAGGGCGATCTTCCAGCGCGTCGATATGGGCGCTTGCATAGTAGCGCAGCGCCGCGCTCAACGAGGGAAAGAGAAAGGCGTCGCTGCGCACGTGCGCCTCTGCATCTGGAAAAAATTGGCGCACCAGCTCCCAATGCCCCAGATGAAAGCGCTCCGTCGCGTGGGGAGCAGGCGTGTAGCCGAGCGCAAGCGCAGCCTCGCAATGCGCCTTGTGAAACAGAGCGCCGGCGTCCGCAGCATTGGTCGCCAACATCACAAGGCCACCCGGCTTGAGCACGCGGCGCATTTCCGCCAACGCCGCCGCCTGCTCCGGAACGTGATAGAGCATATGGTTCGCCATCACGCGGTCTACGCTTGCATCGGCCAGCGGCAGCGCCTGCGCATCCGCCTGAAGCGCCAACACGTCGAGCCTCTCCTGCATCGCCTGGCGGCGCGCCGCCTCCACCATGCCGTAGGAGCTATCGAGCGCAATCACTCGGCAGCCCGCGGCGTGAAGTCGGCCATGATAGGCGCCCGGCCCACAGCCGATGTCGGCCACGGTCAGACCAGGGCGAAGCTCGAACCGCGCCAACGCCCAGTCGAAAAAGTCGTTCGGGCGTTCGCTGTAGAGCGCATGCGCCTCCTGGCGGATGCGCAACTTGTCCGGCCCGGCGTATTGATCGGCAAGATAGGAAGGATGGACGGCGAACGCTGACATGGGCGGCTCCTGAAAAGCCCTCTGCTTGGGGCAAACTCCTCGCAACAGTATAATCATACCATGCCGCGGCGAGAAGCTCATTGGAAGATTGCGCCTGCAGCGCCCGACGCCTTTTTGAACGCCACGCCGGAGCACCCGATCCTGGCGCAGGCGCTCTACAACCGCGGCTTGCGCACTCCCGCCGAGGTGAACGCCTTCCTCAACGGTGGGCAGGCTGCAGTGGAAAACCCCTACAAGTTGCGCGACATGCCCAAAGCCGTGCAACGCATTCTGAAGGCGCTGGAGAAACAAGAGACCATCTGCGTCTACGGCGACTTCGACGTGGACGGCGTCGCCTCCACTGCGCTGCTTGTCACTGCCTTGCAGGCGCTTGGCGGCCGCGTCGGCCCCTACATCCCCGACCGCGTCGACGAGGGCTATGGCCTCAACCGCGAGGCCGTCATGCGCATCGCCGGGCAGGCGCAGCTCTTGATCACGGTCGACTGCGGCGTTCGTTCCCTCGCCGAGGTGGCCTGCGCCGTCGAGCGCGGCCTGGACGTGATCGTGAGCGATCACCACTCGGTGGGCAAAGAGCTGCCGCCGGCGCTGGCGGTGATCAACCCGCGACGGCCCGACTGCCCCGCGTCCTTCAAACGGCTGGCGGGCGCCGGCGTCGCCTTTCGTCTGGCGCAGGCCGTGCTGCGCGCCGCTGCGCATGAACGGTGGTCGCCCCTTTCGCCCGACCAGATTCCCGAGGTGGAGGCCAGCCTGCTCGATCTCGTGGCGCTCGGCACGGTGGCGGACATGATGCCGCTGCTGGACGAAAATCGCAGCCTGGTGCGCCGCGGGCTGGAGAGCATCAACGCCGCCCCGCGCCCCGGCCTGGAGGCTCTGATGTTGCAGGCCGGCTTGCGCAAAGGGCTGGTGGATGCAACGGCGATTTCCTTTCGGTTGGCCCCGCGTCTCAACGCCGCCGGCCGGCTGGGCGACGCCCGCCTGGCCTATCGCCTGCTGCGCACCCGCGACCCCAACGAGGCCCATCAGCTGGCCGACGCGCTCAACGCCCTCAACGAACGCCGACGCGCGCTCACCGAGGCCGCCCAGGCGGAAGCGGAGCAGCAGCTCGCCGAACGCCTGGCGCAGGACCCGCCCATCCTGATCGTGGGCGGCGAGGCGTTCGAGCACGGCGTCGTCGGGCTGGTGGCCGGCCGACTGACCGAACGCTACTATCGTCCGGCGGTGGTGATGCGTCGCGACGCCGAGGAAGTGCGCGGCAGCGCGCGCAGCATCCCGGAGTTCGACGTCAGCCAGGCGCTCGACGAAGTGGCCCATCTCCTCGTGCGGCACGGCGGCCATCCGCTCGCCGCCGGCTTCACCGTCAAGCGCATGCACGAGCCGGCCCTGCGCGAGGCCTTGGAGGCGCTGGCGGCGGAACGCCTCTCCGATCGGAGCCTGCTGCGCCCCACGCTTTGGATCGACGCGGTGACGCCGCTTTCGCAGATCACCTGGGGGCTGGCCGAGCAGCTCACCCGCCTCGAGCCGACCGGGCAGGAGAACCCGCCGCCGACGTTGATGGTGCCTTCCGTGCGCGTGCGCAGCGTGCGCACGGTGGGCGGCGACAAACATCTACGCCTGGTGCTCGACGACGGGAGCAACGGGGTCGTCTACGACGCCGTCGCCTTCCATCAGGGCGAGTGGGCGCAACACCTCGGCGAAGGCAGCCGCGTCGACGTCGCCTTTCAGCTTGAGGTCAACGAATGGCAGGGCGTCCGACGCCTTCAGCTCAATGTCCAGGATTTGAGGGCGCCCGCCCCCATTCCGATCTTCCTCTGACAAGTGACGCACCCTACGACTGACCGCCAACTCCACCCCCCCATTTTTGCCAGCAATTGACCGACGCCCTTCCCCAACAACTTCGACCAATAGGCCGATGGCTTTTGCAGCCGAACCCAGTACTATCTTGGCTAGAACGTAGATGGACGTTCCGGCGCACGCAGACCGATCCCCCGCACTCCTGCTTCACCATCGCACTCCTGCATCGAGCCGCCGCCGGACGCCGTGTGGAATGTATGTGATGCGCCTCCGGTGCAAAGGCGCTTCGCAGAATAAACAGTCAGTGGGTCAATCTCAGTCAATCGCTCAACAGGAGGAGCACAAATGATTACGTACTACTATCTGATTCTTAAGTCATACCTCGAACGGGAAGAAGGGCAGGACCTCATCGAGTATGCGTTGATCGCCGGTCTGCTGGCGTTGGCGGCCGTCGCAGCCTTGATGGCGTTGGGTGGATCGATCCAGAACATGTGGAACGCCCTCGCCGGTGCTGTCGCAGCTGCAACAGGTGGCGGGAACTGACCTCAAACAGAAATCTGAGTGTAGACCACGAGCGCATGCAAGACCGCCGCCGTTAAAAGGGCGACCCGTAACAGGCCAAAAGAGGTGAATATGCAACCTCGCGCTGGCCAGGAAAGAGGACAGGATTTGGTCGAGTACGCCCTGATCCTGCCCCTCTTTCTATTTCTGGTCATCGGATTTATCGAAATAAGCCTGCTGTTTTTCAGCTACGTCACGATCTCGAACGCGGCGCGCGAGGGCGCGCGGGCGGCGGTGGCGGCGCCCTCGGCGGGCTGTCCGCTCTCGTGCATCGATGCGCAGGCGGCGGAGGCGGCGCGTCGGCTGACGGCGGGCCTGGTGAACGAAAACATCACGGTCTCCGTCACGCGGCCGAACGCCGACGCCGTGCGCGTCGAGGTGCGCTATCGCGCCGACCTGCTCACGCGCATGATGATCGAGACGTTAGGAGGGCGAGGTTTCGTCATGTTGTCCGCTGCGTCCACCATGCGCCGCGAGGGGTGACGGCTGGGGCGTGACAGGCCGCCCCACCGCTGCGTCCGGCCAGGGGTCGAACCTACGGCGCTCCTGTAGGCGTGACGGGGCGCTTCGGCGCACAAAATGGCGGGAAGACCGGCGAGGCGCAGCGGACAAAGGGTGCGCCGAACCAACCGAAAGGGTGGAAAAACTATGTCTCGACTCAGAGGGTTCATCTGGTTTCTCGCCGGCGTGATTCTGGCGGTGCTGGCCGGTTTCGTCGCCTATTCCACCTTGAACCGCGTGGCCGCTGCGCCGGTCGCCGCCGACGTCTCCGGCCCGACCATCTCCGTCGTGGCGGCGAGCCGCCCCCTTCAGCCACGCACGTTGCTTACGCAAGAAGACCTCACGCTGATCGAGTTGCCGGCGGGTTCGACGCCGGAAGGCGCGCTCGACAGCATCGAGGCCGCCGTCGGCAAGCTCACGCTGGTCCCCCTCTACAGCGGCGAGCCTGTGCTGATCCAGAAGCTGGTCGATCCCAACGTGCGCGCGGCGGACGGACGCAGCGCCCTTTTCCTCAGCCAGGATCAGGTGCTGATGGCGATCCCAGGCCAGGACCTGATGAGCCGCGTCGGCGTGCTGAAGCCAGGCGATCGCATCGACATCCTCTATTCGCTTCCCTTCCCAGAAAATCGCGGCATCGGCGCTGCAACGGAGGAGGACAAGGAGCAGCAGGCCACCTTTGCGGTGCTGCAGAACGTCACCATCGTAGAGATGGTGGGCGGCATCCGTCCGCTGGACGCCTCTGCGCCCGAGCAGGCGGCGCCGGCTGCGGTGCGCCCCGATTCCTTGCTGGTGACGCTGGCGCCGCAGGACGCGCTGACGTTGAAATATCTGATCGACGCCGGCGGCGTGATCGACGTCGTGCTGCGCGCGCCCGGCGTCGAACGGCCCTTCGAGGTCGCGCCGGTGGACATCGACTATCTGATCAACCGCTACAGCATTCCGACCGGGCCGGGGCGATAGAGATGGGAATCGTGTTTCGTGGTGCGTGCTCTGCGGCGCGTGTTTCGCAGTGCGGGTTGCACGGCCCAGGGTGCATGACCAATTGCCCACTTAGAACGCAACACGCCACACGCAACACGCAACACGCAACAGACAGAGGGGGCATAACGTGGCAAGGATCAGTCCAGGCGACACGCTGCGCGTGATGTTGGTCTCTGAGTCCGAGCTGTTACGCGAACAGGTGGACACCATCTTGACCCAGTATGCGGGCGAGCATCGCATCTTCTGGGTCACGCAGCCGGAGCTGGCCCCGCGGCGGGCCGAGGATTTGCTTCCCCATCTCGTTCTGATCGACGACGACCTGCACGGCTCCCCGGCGCCCCACGTGGTCCGCCAGATGGTGCTGGCCGTGCCCAATGCTGTGGTCGTCGTGATCGTGGACGAACACGGCATGGCGGTGGCGCGGCAGGCGGTGCTCAGCGGCGCGCGCGGCTTCGTAACCAAGCCGCTGATGGCCGAGGAGTTCTGGAGCACGGTGCACCAGCTTCTGACCGAAAACCGCATGCCGGACGAGCCGGTCGGTCAGGCGATTCGCGTCGGCAAGGTGGTGGTCTTCATCGGCCCCAAAGGCGGCACCGGCCGCACGATGATGGCCGTCAACACGGCGCTGGCGATTCTGGAACAGACGGGGCAAAGCGTCGTGATGGTCGACGCCGACTATTCGGCCCCCGCCCTCGACGTCGTGCTCAACCTGGAAGGGGAGCGGGACATCAGCACCCTGCTGGCGCGCGCCTCACGGCTGGACAAGGATCTGGTGGCGAGCGTGCTTGCCCGTCACACGTCGGGCTTGCAGGTGCTGCTGGCGCCGCCTCCTCTCTACGGCGCGCTGGAGATCAGCCTGCCGCAGGTCGAGCAGATCGTCTCGCAGCTTCGTCTCATGTTCGACTGGGTGGTCATCGACCTCGGCGCGCTGCTCGACGACAGCGGCTACGCCTTTCTGGACAGCGCCGACTACGTCGTCATGACCGTGTTGCCGGAGCTGGTCTGTCTGCGCAACGCGCGGCTGCTGCTGGATCAGCTGGTGGCGCGCGGCTATCCGGAGGAGCGGGTCTGGATCGTGCTCAATCGCGCCGGCATCAACGGCGGCGTCTCCAAGGACGATATCGAAGCGCGGCTGCACGTTCACATCCGCCACACGATCCCCGACGACCAGCCGCTGGTCAGCCTCAGCATCAACCGTGGGGTGCCGCTCTATCTCAGCCATCGGCGCAGCGCAGTGGCGCGCGCCATCGAAGAATTTGCCGCCATGTTCGTGGCGGGCACGACGAAACAGGCCGTAAAAACGGATCATCCGGTCGAGGCGCCCGCGCAGCCTTCGTCGAACCCGCTGAGCCGCATGTTCCGCCGTTTCAGTTCAGCAGGCGCTGCGAGGTGAACCATGTCTGGAGAAGCCATCGTCGCCATCCTGGTGGGGCTCGCCATCTTCAGCCTCTTCATGTCGATTCGGCAGTTGATGCCGGGCAAAGATCCCGTTGAAGAGCGCCTGCGCGAGTATGGCCTGACCGACTACATCCGCAGCGGCGGCCGCCAGCAGGAAGAGCGGCCGGAGCGTTTTCGTCTGTTGGAGCGGCTGGCGCGAGGCTTTGGCCTGGCCGAAAAATGGCGGGCGCTGTTGTTGCGCGCCAACGTGCCGCTGACGGTGGGCGAATTTACGGCGCTGTTGTTAGGATTGTGCGCCGTGGGCTTTGCAATCGGCGCGCTGCGCGGCGGGCCGCTGGTGGGGGCGATGGTCGCCGGCGTTTTCTGCTTTATTCCTTTCTTCTACATGAAACAGCGCCAGGTGAAACGCAAGCAGGCGTTCGCCGCCCAGCTGCCCGACGTGTTGACGCTGCTGGTCGGTTCGCTGCGCGCCGGCTACGGCATGTCGCAGGCGATCGAGCTGCTGGCCCGCGAGGTGCCTGAACCGGCGGCGACCGAGTTCCAGCGCGTCATTCGCTCGATGAGCCTGGGGCTGCCCCTGCAAAAGGCGTTGCAACTGATGGCCGAGCGCGTGGAGAGCGATGACTTTGACCTGGTGGTGACCGCCATCACCGTGCAGTATGAGATGGGCGGCAACCTCTCCACCATTCTGGAAAACATCAGCAGCACCATCCGCGAGCGCGTGCGCGTGCTGCGCGAGGTGCAGGTGTTGACCGCTCAACAGCGCATGACCGGCAACGTGCTGGCCGGCCTGCCCATTTTTCTGGCGGTGGCGCTTTCGTTTATCAGCCCCGGCTATTTCAACCCCTTCTTCGAACCGGGCTGGCCGCGCGTTCTGCCGCTCATCGCCGGCGGCATGATCGCCATCGGCTTTCTGATCATTCGCAAAATCGTGGATATCAAGGTGTAAACGCGAGGTTGACGATATGGCTCTCGATATAGCGCTCGGTCTGATCGGTGGAACGATGGCGCCCATGCTCTTTGGCCTGTTGGTGGCGGCGACGGTGATCGCCGTCTGGATGGCGCTTTCGCCGGCCGGCGCGCCGCGCGCCGTGGCCGAACGCATGGAAAGCATGGTCGACCCCAGGCGGCTGGTCGATGAGGAGCTGCACCAACCGTTCGTCAGACGGATGATCCTGCCGCTTTTCCGCCGCATCAGCCTGCGCGTGGCGGAGATGATGCCGCAGCACAACCTGGAAAAGATCAACACGGCGCTGATCCAGGCGGGCAACCCGGGCGGCCTGAGTGCGGTCGACTATGTCGGGCTGCGCGTGGTTCTGGGCGTCGGCGCCGGAGCAGGCTATTTTCTGCTGGTCGGCCACGCCGATCCCTTCTTCGTCGCCCTGCGCAACGCCTTCATTGCGCTCTTCATCGGCTTCATGGCGCCCAAGCTCTGGCTCAATCAGCGCATCAAGAAACGCAAAGTCGAAATCCGTCGCGCCCTGCCCGATGCGCTCGACATGCTCACGATCGGCGTCGAAGCCGGGCTGGCCTTCGAGTCGGCGATGCTGCGCGTGGGGGAGCAGTGGGACAACGCCCTGTCGCAGGAATTTCGCCGCGTCGTCAGCGAAATGCGCGTCGGCGTGCCGCGCAACGAGGCGCTGCGCCATATGGCCGACCGCACGCAGGTCGATGAGCTGCGCACCTTCGTGGCGGTGCTGATTCAGTCGAACATGCTGGGCATGAGCATTGCGCAGGTGCTGCATACGCAGGCGGATCAGATGCGTTTGAAGCGGCGTCAACTGGCGGAAGAGCAGGCGCACAGCGCCACCGTCAAAATTGTGCTGGTGCTCGTGCTCTTTATCTTCCCGGCGCTGTTCGTCGTGATCCTTGGCCCCGTCGTGCCCCAAATTATGGAATCGCTGCAGGCAATGGCGCGCTAGGAGGAAACCGAGATGGCGGCAACATTTGGCGCAAACTCCACCGAATACGACGATCCGCTCTTCCAGGAGGCGGCCACCCACTTTCACCTTGGGCAATGGGAAAAAGCCATCCGCGCCCTGGAGACTCTAAAAGCGCGCTACCCCGGCGACGCGCGCATCGCCCAAATGTTGCAGGATGCGCAGTTCAAGGCGCAGCTGGAGGCCAAGACCCAGGTCAAAGAAAAGCGCTGGATCATCCCCTGGCGGGCGATGCTCGTGCGCACGGCGATGGTCCTCGTCATCCTGGGGCTGCTTTTCGCAGGCGTCTGGATGGTGCGCGCCCAGCTGCTGCCGATGCTCGCCAACGCGCAGCTGCAACGCCAGCAGATGCAACTGCTCAATCAGGCGAAGGCGGCGCTGGCGGCGGGCAATTTTGACGAGGCGGAGCAGCGCTTCAAGGCGCTGCTGGCATTGGCGCCGGACCATCCCGAAGCCAGCAACGGGCTGATCGAGGTCGATCAGCAGCGCAAACTCGCCGCGCTCTACAACGAAGCGGTCATCGCCGACAACGCAGGGCTGCGCGAGCTGGCGCTTTCGATGTACAGCGCCCTGCAACTTCGGGCGCCGGGGTATCGCGACGTCAACAGTCGCATCCTCAAGATTCGCCATCAACAAGAGCTGGATTCCCTGATGGAGCAGGCGCTGCGGCTGCACAGTCTCGGCATGGAGCTCGACGCCATCAACGCCCTGCTGCAAATCCAGACCCTGGACATCAACTATCGTCGCGATGAAGTTGCTGCGTTGCTCTACGAGTTGAATCTGCGCCAGGGGAAACGCATTCTGGAGAAGGTCCCGCCTGCGCCGGATGAAGCGCCCCTTGCGCGCGACTTTTTCAACGCAGCGTTGAAGTACAGGCCTAATGCGCCGGAGGCGATCACCGAAGCCCGGCTCGTCACCAATTTCCTGCGCGGCAAAGAGGCGTTCGACCAGCAGCGCTGGCTGGAGGCCGTCAGCCTGTTGCGTTCCGTCTACACCGAGCGCCCAAACTATCTGGGCGACGTCACCGCCTCGATGCTCTACGTCGCCTATATCGGCGCAGGCGACGTCTACTTCAACAGCAACGACCTGATCAACGCCTACGACATGTACAGCCAGGCGTGTCAGCTGCCGCTGCCGGACACTGCGGCCGCCTGCATGAAAGCCAGCACCGTCATCCCGCTCTTGACGCCGACGCCGACGCCGACGATGACGCCGACGCCTGGTCCCACGCCGCCGACGGCTACGCCGACGCCCACGGCCACGCCGCTGCCCCTGCGCATGTTCCGCAACCGCATCATCTTCAAATCGGACAACCCCGATCAGCCGGGCTTTTACGTCATGGATCCTGACGGCTCCAACCGTCAGTATCTGGGCAGCTTCGAGCTGTACGGCAAAGCCTTCGAGGAGCTGCGCGAGTCTGAACGCTACTCGCCTGATGGGCAGTATCGCGTGTCCACCGGCGACGTCGACGGGCGTCCACAGATTCTTCTGCATCTGCCGGTGACCTCGCAGTTCGGCGAGCTGCCCCCGCGCCCGTTGACGCGCTTCTCCACCGCCATCGCCTACGATCCGGTCTGGTCGCCCGACGGCGCCTGGATCGCCTTCGTGACAACCGAACATGGCTCGGACGACATCTGGAAGACGCGGCCCGACGCCTCCGAGCAGGCGTCGCTGGTGCGCAACGACTGGGAATGGGACAAGCATCCGTCCTGGTCGCCCGACAGCAAACAGATCGTCTTTTTCTCCAACCGAGAAGGCCTTGTGCAAATCTTCGTGATGGACGAACATGGCCGCAATCCCACCAATATCAGTCGCGTGCCGTGGCCTGAATACGATCCAATTTGGGTGAAGTAGAGGAGGGAGAGATGTTCAATCTGAAGCCCCCCACCGACGTGGATGGTCGCGCCCGCCCAGGGCGGCTGCCCGGCGAACGGCCGGGCGCCAACGCCGCCTACGCCCAGCTGCGCGACCGCATCCAACAACGGCTGCTCACGGAGCTCAGCCCGACTGCAACGCGCACGGACAACGCCGAAGTGCGGCAGGCGCTGGAGCGCTATTTCAATGAAACGCTGGCGGAGCTGGGGCTGCCGATGAGCCGCCTCGAACGCGCCGATATTTTCGACCAACTGGTGGCCGATATTCTGGGCTTGGGGCCGCTGGAAGCGCTGCTGGCCGACGATGCAGTCACGGAAATTCTTGTGAACGGCCCCTCAAAGGTTTACGTCGAACGCGGGGGCAAACTTGAGCTGACCCACGTCAAATTTCGCGACAACGAGGACGTCATGCGCGTGGTCGAACGCATCGTGACGCCGTTGGGTCGTCGCGTGGATGAGAGCAGCCCCATGGTCGATGCGCGCCTGCCCGACGGCTCGCGCGTCAACGTCATTATCCCGCCTCTTTCCCTGATTGGGCCGGCGATCAGCATCCGCAAGTTTCCCAAACATGCGCTCACACCGGATGAATTGATCAAAAAGGGCGCCATGACGCCGGGCATCGCCGATTTCCTGCGCGCCTGCGTCAAAGCTGCGTTGAACATCGTCGTCTCCGGCGGCACGGGCACCGGCAAGACGACGATCCTCAATGCACTTTCCTCCTTCATTCCCGAAGATGAACGCATCATCACCATCGAAGACGCCGCCGAGCTGCGCCTGCAACAGCCGCACGTCGTGCGGTTGGAGTCTCGCCCGCCCAACGTAGAAGGCAAGGGCGCAGTCACCATCCGTCAGCTCGTGATCAACGCGCTGCGCATGCGTCCTGACCGCATCGTCGTCGGCGAGGTGCGCGGCGGCGAGGCGCTCGACATGCTTCAGGCGATGAACACCGGCCACGAAGGCTCCATGACCACTGTCCACTCCAACAGCGCGCGCGACACGCTGCGCCGCGTCGAGACCATGGTGTTGATGGCCGGCATGGACTTGCCTTTGCGAGCCATCCGCGAGCAGATCGCCTCGGCCTTTGACCTGATCGTGCACCTGGGCCGCCTTTCCGACGGCTCGCGCAAGATCGTCCAGATCGCCGAAGTGCAGGGCATGGAGGGCGACACCATCGTCATGCAGGACATCTTCCAGTTTGTGCAGACGACGGTCGAAAACGGCAAGGTGCAGGGCTATTTCACCCCCACCGGCGTGCGTCCCAAATTCTACGCACGGCTCGAGGCGGCGGGGCTTTTCATCCAGCCGTCGACCTTCATGCCGACCGAGCCGGGGCGCATGCGTCGTTAGATCGCAAAACGTCTCTGCGCCGCGCGCAAAACAGAGCGCGCATTGCTGGCGCATCTAACGCCAAAAGCAGTAGGCTCACGCGCCAGGATCGATCTTTTGGCAGTAGCGACCATGAAATGGATTTCCGTACAATGAAGAAGGCCGCTCACAGTGCAGCGTCGAAGGCGGCGCAACATTCGCAGATCGTAACAACATTCGCAGATCGTCGTCTGAAGGTTCTCGGCTTTGACGGCTCCAGGAGGTGATTATGGGCGCAAGAGAAGAAACAGAGAAAGGCGTCCGCCTGAATCGTTCGGCGACCGGGCCCAATTGGCTGATCAACCGGTGGCGTTCAGAACGCGGCGCCAATTTGATCGAGATGAGTTTTATCGTGGTGCTCATGCTGGCGCTGGTGGTGGGGGCCGTCGATCTCGGCTTCGCCTACCAACATTACGGCGTCGTCCTGAACGCCTCGCGCGAGGGAGCGCGGCTCTATTCGCGCACGCCCTGTCTGTCCAGCAACCGCGCAGCGCTGCGCTCCGCCATTATCAACGCAGTCGTGAACGAGACCAACGCAACCACCAACAGGGCAGGGGTTCGCATTTTGCCGCAAAATGTGACCATCTCTCCCGACCCTACTTCGGCGGGATGCCCTGCGCCAGGCGCGCCGGTGGAAGTGCGCGTGCGCGTGCTCTATCGGTCGCAATTTGGGGAGCTGATCGGTCTGGGCGAAATCCCGATTAGCGCATCGGCCACGATGATGCATTACGGTTCTGACACCTCCCAGAGTGGATCATGAGCAGGCGAAAACTTTTCGGCGACGAACGAGGACAGTCGCTCATTCAATTCGCTTTCATGTTCATGGTGTTGCTCGCGTTTGCGGGCATCACGATTGAAGCCGGCAACGTGTATGCGGTGCGGCGTCAACTTCAGAATGCAGCCGACGCCGGCGCGCTGGCGGCGGCGCGTGAACTCTGCATGGGGCGAGGCGTCCAAAGCGCGATCGACAAGGCGCGCGATTTCATGCGACGCAACGGCATGAACAACACCGACCTTGCGTTGAGCTCCGTCTCCGTTCAAGGCAATCGCGTCACCGTCACAGCGCGCACGCACGCCGCCGTTCTGATCGGCCGCGTGTTAGGATGGGGCGGAGAAAACGGCACGGTGGAAGTCGGCGCCACGGCTCGCTCGGCGTGCGGCGCAGCGGATTCGGCTTGCGGCCTGTGGCCGATTGCGCTGGATGCTGCACTGTTCAAAGATGCGCCATGTGGTCAGTCGGTCGTCATCTGGGACGCCGACTATGACAAGGTGGAGGCGACCTGCACCATCAACGGCCAGCCGCGACCGGTGTGCGACTGTTACATTTGCGACCTGGACGGCGACGGCGCCGATGACTTCACGGTCGCCACGACCGTATCGCGCGGCTGGATGGATTTTCCCGATCCGCCGCCCAACGAGCAGGTTTACGTCGACCCATGCAAGGCAAACGGATGCGGCGCGGCGGAGCTGGCCTGCCGCCTGCGCAACAGCTTTGGCGGCCGCGTCAAACTGCCCGCCTGCATCCCCGGTTTGCGCGGCATTAAGGCGGGCGTCAAGGACGACGTCAACGCCCGAGCCGGGCAGTCGGTGGCCGTGCCGCTCTTTACGTCCGTCAACTGCGCTTCCGGCAGCAACTGCACAGGACAGGAGGCGCAAACGTATTATGTGACCGATTTTGGCTGCGTCAAGGTGACCGGCTGGATTCACACCTTCCGGCTCAACCCGAAGCCCGGCATGCCGCGCACGGTGCGCGCCATCACCAGCAAAGCCGTGTTGGCCACCAAAGATTGCAGCAACAACTGCGTCACTTTCTGCGGCTCCACCACCGGCGAACCCGCCCAGGACGGGCAACTGCGAGCAGCGAGTTTGATCCCATGACAGGCGAACAGATCGGATTCGGTTTATTGGCAGCGTTTGTAGGATGGATCGGCGGCGGCCTGGTGAACTGGGCCGCCGACGTTCTGCCCAGGGCGACGCAAAGGGAGCAGCCGAGCGACTCAGAAGCTGGCGCAGCGAAACCCGCATCCGATGGCCTCCAAAGGGGGTGGAGGCGCCAACATCTGGGCCTCGCTTTTCGGGGAGGCCAGCCTCTTGCCAGCAGGCGCAATCTGATTGTAGTTCTGACCAGCGTCTTGCTCACCGTCGTGATCGTCGCCCGCTGGGGTTGGAGCGTGCAGACGGGCATCGGCTGGGTTTACATGCTCTTTTTGCTCGCCGTCGCCGTGATCGACTTCGAACATCACCGCGTGCTCAACATCATGCTGGCGCCGGCGGCGATCGTCGTCGCCGCCATCAGCTTGTTGCCCGGCGCGCCGGGTCTTCCCAGCGCGCTGCTTGGAGGAGTGGTCGGCTTTGGCGTCTTTTTCCTGCTGGCGATCGTCGGACGCGGCGCCTTGGGCATGGGCGACGTGAAACTGGCGGGCGTGATCGGCATGATGCTCGGCTATCCAAATGTGGTGACTGCGCTGTTGGTAGGCGCGCTGCTCGGCGGCGTCGCAGCGTTCGTCCTGCTGGCGACGCGACGGGCGACGCGTAAAACGGCGATCGCATATGCGCCTTATCTGGCTTGCGGCGCCCTGTTGACGATATGGCTGCAGTTCAGCCTGTTCTGAGAACGCAAAGCAACAAAGGCGAGGGCGTCAAGCGCAACAGAGGATGAGCCTGTATGATTTTCATCAGGATCGGCGCTATCAAGGCGGTCGGCGTCGCAATATCCGATGAAAAAACAAAGGGTGGTGTGCAAACATGGTGCAAGTTGAAAACCGAAGTCGAAATACGATCGTGCTCAGCCACGGGAAGATGGCGAACACGCGCTGGGCGCGACTGCGCGGATTGATCGGAGTGCGCGACCTGCCTGAAGGGCATGGAATCATCCTCGAGCCTTGCCATGGCGTTCACTGCATGTTCATGTCCATCCCGATCGACGTCATCTACGTGGACAAGAACCATCGCGTCGTAGGGCTAGAACGGGCGATGAAGCCGTGGGCCATCGGCAAGATCTATCGCAACAGTCGCTATGTCGTCGAAGCGCCGGTCGGCACCATTGAACGCACGCAGACGCAGATTGGCGACCAACTTAAGATAGTCGTGCTTGAAGAACAGAGAGCGGCTCTCCAGAAAACCTCGCCTTCATCCGCCAGCCTCTGACCAAGCTCTAAAAGGGGTGCACGGGAAACGAATCTTGCAGATGGTGTGGAAATCGGCAGAATGACGCCTCCGTAGATTTCAATTTGTCGTCGGCGGCTGTTGGCCTTACACTATCGCTATCATGCCGAAAAACACCGTTCAAGAAAGTGGTGCGCCGCCCACCATGCGCTCGATCCAGCCGATTCTCGCCATCATCGACGTAGACATCATGTGCGGGAAGGATGAGACCGCCCGTGAGCAGATGCTGCACAATTTGCGCCGCTATCGAGGCGAAGGCGTCAAACCGTTGTGGACAAACTGGCTGCGCCAGCGCGCCGATCTGCGTTTTACGTGTCTGATTCATGACGTCGCCGATTTTAACAGGTTCATGCTCGATGTCGTGCGCAGCGTCGACGGCGTGCGGGAGACGAGCACCCTGCTGAGCTTCGGCGGCCGCGCCGACATCGACACTCTCCTTGAACTGGAGATGGAGGTCAGCACCAACAACATGGTGGCGGTGAACGTCATGCTCGACGTACAACCCGGCATGGATCGGCAATGCTTCCAGGCGTTGCTCGACCTGCCCCCGCACCCGGAAGTGAAGCGCGTGTGGCTGCTCAACTGCTACCACAGCCACAACTTTGACCTGATGTTATTGTTGCTCGGCAAGCGGCTCAGCTCCATCACGGGGTACGTGATGAGTTGGGTGCGAACCACGCCGGGCGTCATTGACACGGAGCTGCAGACGGTGATGGACTGGCGCTGGCTCGCCAGCCCGGATGACCTGGTCGACCTGGTGGAGCTTTTCTTTACGCGCACCGCGCTCGACAGCCAACAGGAACACCTCTGACATCTCTCTTCTCGCCGCATCAGGACTTTAACGCTAGGCGCTCGGCCACAAATCGATGGCTGAGCGCGCGATAGCGCCCCCAATCCGCCCACTCTTTGGAAATCCGATAGGTCATCGCCAACAGATCGGCGACCCAAGGCAACTCCGTCGCCGGTCGCCACTGCCAGCCGCGGATGGACTCCTCCGGGTCTTGCGGCGCGATGGCTGCGTCCAGAGGCATGCGCACCAGAAAGTGATAGGTGGCGAACGAAACGGCGCCCAACCTTGCATGGTGCAGTTCGTAGGCCAACACGCCCAGACAACGTTCAACTTGCGCGTCGTCATCGCCTTCGCCGATGCGCAGGCCGGTTTCCTCGAAAATCTCGCGCGCCACCGTCTCCATGATGCGCTCCCCAGTGTGCACGCCGCCCGTGGGCAGCCGATAGATGCCCTCCGGATAGAAGGTCTTGGCGTGCAGCAGCACCCCTTGCATCGGGTCTCCGCGATGCAGGACATAACAGATCTCGGCGCGGCGGCCATTCGAGGCCAACTGCTGATGCTCGCCGCTCAGGAAAGGATCGGCGACGTTCAGCGTCGTCTGCGCCACGGGGAACGCCCCCCAACGTCTCTGCAGCGTTTCCAATTCTGCTATATCGATTGCCTCGGTCAGGCGCATGTCAAGTCCTTTCTGGATCAGGCGATTTTCATCTCTGGACGATCCCTCGAACTTCCTTCTTTGTGGCTTTGCGTCTTCGTGACGATTGGTCAGGCAATTTTCATCTCCGGGGATCACTCGAACTGCTTTAATCGTTGTTCAACCGCCTGCAAGTCGCTCTCCCACAACGCCGGCAAAATGCGCAGTCCAAGGCGACGACCGTTCGCCTGAATCGAACGAAAATCGCGCTGGCCGGCGCAGACCAGAACGACGACGTTTGACCCGCGTCGGTGCAGACGGTGCAGCATCCACAGGTCTTTCTCGTCCACGCCGGGTGCGATCAGGACCACGGTGGTTCCCCAGGGCAAACTGGCGGTCTGGAGAGGAAGCCACTCGTGCAGGGGCGGAGCTTCATCGTTGAGCTGGATGCGGGCGAGCAAGCGCCAGACGTTCATCAGATGACTGCGCCCGACGCGCAGGCCGATCGGTGCGGCCGGCCCCTCGATGAAGGGATCGACGCCGTTCGAGGCCAGCCCCACCGCCTGACGCTGCTCGCTCATGTGTCCGGCGATCGACGCTGCGATCGAAATCGCCCACTCGCTGGCGCCGATCAACGCGCGCGCCGGATATGCGGAGCGGTCTAGATTCAACGCAATAAAAACCGGCAGCTCTTGCGAGGGTTGCAGCTTTTTGACCAGGAGCGTGTCTTCATGGGCGGTCGCCTTCCAGTGAATGCGTCGCAGGCTGTCGCCGCTCACATATTGACGCACGCCGCCGAGACGGGCCGGGTCTTCGTCGAGCTGGCGGCGCGTCGGCAGTGCGCCAAAGGGCATGCGCCCCGGCAGGCCGAGTTTTTCCAGCGGCACGATCGCCGGATAGACGATCAGCTCGTCGCCGCCTGCCTCCTGCCAGCGCGCATCGACGAAGCCGAACAGATCGCTGGTGCGCAAGCTCAACGGCCCGACGGTGTAGTAGCCGCGGCGGCGACAATATAATCGGTAGGTGTGACGGAGCGCAGAGCGGCCGCCGATGCTCAGCACGACGCGATAGTCCGGCTGGTCTTTCAGGTCGAGCGGCACCGCCTCCTGCACCTGCAACCAGGGCAACGGCAGCCAGGAGCAGTTTTCAATCTCGATCGCGGCGGTGACCACTTCGTTGGTGAAGGCGTACTGCGGGATGCGCCGCTTCACGCGCAGTCGCTGGAGCGTGCGACGCACCCACCAGTGGCTGAAGGCCCACACGCCGCCGACGACATAGACCAGGTAGTAAGCCCAATCCATGCGCATCAAGGCGGCGATGGCGAAGAGGATCAGCAGCGCCCAGAAGATGTGGTTCATGACGCTCACTCGTCGACGGCGCCGAGATCCAGCGGCGTGCTCTCCACGATCTGGGCGATGATTTCGTCGGCGCTGCGGCCGCGCAGTGCGCTTTCAGGCCGGACAATGCAACGATGTGGCAAAGCCAGCGGAGCGATGGCCTGAACATCGTCAGGCAGCACGAAATTGCGGCCTGCGATGGCCGCACGCGCTTGCGAGGCGCGATAGAGGGCTAGCGATCCGCGCGGGCTGGCGCCCAACGCCAGGTCGGGATGATGGCGCGTGGCGTGAATCAAAGCGACGATGTAGCGCCGCACCGAACGATCGACGCGTATGCTCCAAATGAGCTCGGCGAGCTTGACCACCTCCGCCCCGGAGGCGACGGCGCCGAGCTGCTCGATGGGATGACGACCGGCGACCGCAACGAGCATTGCTTCCTCCTCGTCAGGAGAAAGATAGCCGAGTCGCACCCGAAAAAGAAAACGGTCGAGCTGCGCCTCCGGAAGCGGAAAAGTTCCCTCGAACTCGATCGGATTTTGTGTGGCGAGCACCAGGAAGGGGCGCAGCAACGGTCGAGTTTCCCCGTCGACGGTGATCTGTCGCTCTCCCATGCATTCCAGCAGGGCGGCCTGAGCGCGCGGGGTGGCCCGGTTGATCTCGTCGGCGAGCAAGATATTGGTGAACACGGGGCCGGGCGCGAACTGAAAGCGTCGCGTCTCCTGATTGAAGATACTGACGCCGGTGATGTCGCTCGGGAGCAGATCGGGCGTGCATTGAATGCGGCGAAAATCGCTGCCGATGCTGGCGGCCAGCGCTCGCGCCAGCATCGTCTTGCCGACGCCGGGCACATCCTCAATCAACACATGTCCTTCACAGAGCAGCGCAATGATCAACGTATCGATCACCTCGCGCTTGCCGACGATCACCTTCTGAATATTGGTGCGCAAACACTCGGCGAATTGCTGTATTTCTGTCGTCATAAAGATAGTATGCCGCAGAGCGGACGATTTGTCAGGAATCGTTTTGTCAGGAATCGTTTCTGGCGAGTGAGAAATTGCTCCCAATGTTAACGGCTACTTGACCGCCCGTTAACATGGTTGTGCAATCATTCGGCATGGAAAAATTCTGAAAAAGAATTGACGCATCCTGTTGCGTTTACTATACTAAATGAGGAAGCGATTCCCAATCATGCAGACTTCTCTCTTGTTTCGGAGGATTGGAAGTCGATGCATCCCTGCACGATCTCCCTCCATAGCGAGGCGACGGTCCAATTTCCCAAAGATTGACCTGCGATGTTAACAGCCCTGCGCCCGCCGAGACATCCAAGCATAGACCAGAGGCTTCATGAGTGACGCGCTTCTGACCGGCGAAACCAAATCCGCCTCTTCGACGCCTCGCGCTCTTCCCGTCGCCGCCAGGCGCAACATTCTGTCGGGGCGACAGGGCCGACGCGTGCGCGAGGCATTGTTGGCCTACCTCTTTCTGACGCCGGCCTTTCTGATCGTCGGCGTCTTTGGCCTCTTTCCGCTGGTCTTTGCAGCCTTCATGAGCACCCATCGCGGCATCAATCGCATTCCCGGCACATTCGATGGGCTGGGGAACTACATCACCGCAATCGGGGATCTCATCTACCTTCTGAGCTTTTGGAGCATTTTGGCGCTCATCTTTCTGGCGGTGCGTGCGCTGTGGCGAGGCGCCCATGAAGCAAGGGCGCACAACGATGCATTCTGGGGCTGGGCGGCGCCCGGCGTTGCCTTCGGCGTGATGGTCTCAGCAGGGCTGGGCTGGGTGGTCCGGCTGTTGCCGCTGTTGCTCGACATTCCCAACCAGCTGCGCGGCGCCCGCAACACGCCGGAAAATTTTCAACGCCTCCTTGGCGAAGCCCTGACCGCCCCGCAGGTGATGCAGATGATGGGGTTGATGTTGGGTGGGTTGATCCTCGGCGCCTTGAGCGCCTGGCTGATGGCGCGCCTGCGTCGCCGTCGTCATCGCTACGGCAACTACACCGGTTCATTCACATTGGCGACAATTTTGCTGGCGCTGGCGGGGGCGATCGGCTGGCTGACCTGGGCTGAACTGGAGAGACGGATCGAGAATTCTCTGAGCGCAGGCGGCGGTTTGGATCTCGCCTCCCAAATGATCCTGATCAGCGCCGGTTTTCTCCTGCTCTGGCTGTCCTGGAAACTCTGGAAAAGCGCCAGCCATCGCGAGACCATGGCCGGTGCAATCTTTCGGCTGATGGGGGCCGCCGCGTTGATCCTCGGCGCCTGGGTGTTGATCGCAGAGGCGCCGCGCGTGATTGCCCAGGGAGACCGCGTCTGGTGGAACGCCTTGCTGGCGACCTTTTACTACTCGTTGGGCACCATCCCTCCGCAGCTGATCGTCGCCCTCATCCTCGCCGTGCTGCTTTTCCAGGAGATTCGAGGGCGCAGCTTCTTTCGCGTGATCTATTTCCTGCCCTACATCGCTCCCTTCGTGGGCACCGCCGCTGTTTTTAAGATCATTTTCTCGAATCGTCCGACGGCTCCGATCAACAGCATTCTAAACTTTTTTGGGCTTCCTGCACTGGGATGGATCAACGAGCCGAACGGCGTTTTCAATCTGCTGACGCCGGGCGTGTCGTTGCCTGCCTGGGCCGGCGGCCCCAGCCTGGCGTTGGTCGTGATCATGATCTACGGCGTCTGGACCTTCTTCGGTTTCAACACCGTGATCTTTCTCGCCGGGCTGGGCAATATCCCCAAAGAAATGTATGAGGCGGCGGCGATCGACGGCGCCGGGCGTTGGGCGCAATTTCGCCATATCACGCTGCCGTTGCTGTCGCCGACGATCTATTTTCTGACGCTCTATTCGGTGATCGGCACCTTCAAAGCCTTCAACCATATTTACGTGCTGCGCACAGGCGCAGCGCTCGGCACGACCGACACCGCTAGCGTCGTGATCTTCCAGACATTCCAGCGCGACACGCGCTACGGCTATGCATCGGCGCTGGCCGTCTTGCTGTTGGTGGTCATCATTGTTTTAACGATTATTAACAATCGTGTGGCGGAGAGGCGGGTGCACTATGGCTGAGGCGCTGGCGCAGTCGCGAGCAGTCGCATCTGCGCAGCAGAGGAAGAAGCCACCTATATTCCGATTCGCGGGCGCCTATCTGGTGCTGACGCTCGGCGCAGCGGTGGCGATTGTGCCCTTTCTATACACCGTCAGCGTTTCGCTGATGAATCTCACCGAGGCGAACGGCGGCGCATGGCTGCCCAGCACGCCGCAATGGCGCAACTATATCGACGCGTGGAATCAGGCCAATTTCTCGCGCTACATCTGGAACAGCGTGCGCATCGCCGCCATCACGGTGGCCGGAGAGCTTGTCTTTTGCACGCTGGCCGCATACGCCTTTGCGCGCATGGAGTTCTGGGGCAAAAATCTGCTTTTCAGCCTGCTGCTCTCGACGCTCATGTTGCCCGAAGCGATCACGTGGGTGCCGAACTTCATCACCGTCTCCTGGCTAGGTCGCGTCGGCCCGATTCCGTGGATCAACAACTGGCCGGCGTTGACGATCCCGTTTATGGCCAGCGCCTTCAGCATCTTTTTGCTGCGCCAGTTTTTCATGCAGGTGCCGAGCGACCTGTGGGATTCGGCGCAGATCGACGGGGCCGGCCATCTGCGGTATCTGCTGCAGGTGATGATTCCGCTCTCGCGGGCCGCCCTCATGACGTTGGTGCTGTTCAGCTTCATCGGCGCCTGGAACGCGCTGGCCTGGCCGATTCTGGTGACGACGACGCCCGATTGGCGCCCCATCACCTATGGGTTCTTCGCCTTCATCGATGAAGCGGGAGCGCAATTTCATCTGCAGATGGCCGGTTCGGTGATCACCATGGCGCCGGTCATCGTGCTCTATTTTTTCACGCAGAAAACGTTTATCGAGGGCATCGCCACCTCCGGCCTGAAAGGATAGCGTCAAACAGCGGCTCGGCCGTTGTGAATATAAATTTCAGGAAGCAGATCGTTCCAGTTTTTCAAGAGGAGATCCTATGAAAGCATTTCGATGGCTCATTGCACTTCTGCTGGTGACGGCGTTTGCCGTTTCGGCTTGCGCGCCGATGCCGGCCGCCCCGGCGGCGCCCGCAGCGCCAGCGGCGGAAGCGCCGGCTACAGCCGAACCTGCGCAGGAAGGCGGCGTCTATACGAACGTCGATCCGAGCGGGCAGACCGTCGTCTGGTGGCATCAGCACTCTGGTCGACGCGAAGAGGGGTTGAAAGCGCTGATCGCCGAGTTCAACGAAACCAATGAGTTTGGCATCACGATCGACGCGCAGAACCAGGGCGGCTACGATGAAATTCGCAACAAGGTCAACTCAAGCATTGCCGCCGGCGAACTGCCCGCTGCGTTGCTCGTCGGTTATCAGAACGATCAGTCCTTTTATCAGCTCAACGACACGCTCGTCGACCTGAACCTGCTGCTGTACGATCCGAAATGGGGGATGAGCGAAGAGGAGATCGCCGATTTCTACCCGGCGTTCCTGGAGCAGAGCGTGAATCCGCTGTTTGACAACCAGCGCCTGGGCTGGCCGCCCAACCGCTCGATGGAGGTGATCTATTACAATCAAACGTGGCTCGAGGAGTTGGGCTTCTCCGGCCCGCCCACGACGCCGGCTGAATTCAAGGAGATGGCGTGCGCAGCGGCGGCGGCCAACGGCGATGGCACCGGCGGCTACATCCTGCGCGACGACGCTTCCGCCGTGGCGTCCTGGACGTTCGCCTTCGGCGGCCATGTGTTGACGGAAGACGGCACCGGCTATATCTACAACGGTCCGGCCACCGTCGAGGCGATGAAATTCCTCAAGGACCTCTACGACTCGGGCTGCGCCTATTTCTTCACCGAAGGCTTCCCGAATCCGCAATTCGCTGCGCGCAAGGCGATTTTCACGCAGGGCTCCACCTCGGGCATTCCCTTCTACGCAGCCGACATCGCCAAAGTTGCGGAAGAGCAGGGGCGCGCGCCGGACGAGTGGGGCGTGGCGGCGATTCCGCACACGACGCCGGAGCCGGTGCAGAACATCTACGGCGGCGACGTGATGATCGCCAAGACGACGCCGGAGCAAGAAGTGGCCGCCTGGATTTTCATCAAGTGGTTCACCTCGCCGGAAATTCAGGCGCGCTGGGTGGAGATCAGCGGTTACTTCCCGACCCGCGCCAGCACGGCGCAGTACTTCTCCGAGGCCGTCCTGGCGAACAAGCCGTTCCAACAAGGCGTGGCGCTGCTGCCCTACAGCGCCTACGAGCCTCAGTTGATCTCCTACCAGGCGGTGCGCGACGCCGCCACCCGGGCGTTCAATGAGATCATGCAGGGCGCCGACATTCAGGCCACGCTGGACAACCTGACCGCCTTCGCCAACGAGCAGGAGGCGACGATGATGGCCGAGATGGGGCGGTGATTCTGCGCTGAACCGCACACAACGGCGAATGGGGAGGATTCCAACAGTTGGAGTCCTCCCCATTTTTTCATTGCAGCGGTGTTGCTTGGGATGTGGGGATTGTCCGGCGCATCTTCCTGATGGAAGAGAGGACTTGCCGAATCAACCGAATTTCATCACTTTGAAGAACTCAAAGTAGCGAACAGAGCCATCTGGCTGCTTCTCGCCCCAAGTCTCCAGCCAGCGTTGTTTGGCGCCTTCTGGATCGCTGAACTGCGACCGATGACAGAGGATAGCCTCGATCTTGGTGGAAATTTCAGCCGTAATGTCGAGTTTCAGCGTCGGCGCCTCATGGCCGTGCACATACAGATATTTGATCTTATGGGGGTGATAGCCCTCGTCGGCCAGGTCGGGATAGAACATCGGGTTGTCGGCGGCCGGGAAAATGGCCTCAATGGCGATCAAGCCGGCGTTGCGGTGGTCTGGATGGTTGATATAGCCGTCGCCGACGAAATAGCGGTCGGGATTGGTGCAGATGATCAGTTCTGGGCGAATCCGACGGATCTCGCGCGTCACGCGCTTGCGAATGGCGCGATGCGGACGCAGGAAGCCATCCTCTTCCCCCATAAAGAGCACTTCCTTGACGCCGCACAGGCTCGCCGCTTTGCGCTGTTCAATCTGACGCATGGCGATCAGTTGGTTGCGCGTGATTTCTGGATTGTGATTGCCTTTGTCGCCGTTCGTCAACACCATGTAGGTGACTTCAATGCCCTGTCGCGCCATTTGAATGCTGGCGCCGCCGCAAATGAAATCGGCGTCATCCGGATGGGCGACGATCACCAGAGCGCGTTTCACATCAGACCAGTCGGGAACGGTTTCGATATACGGATGGTCCATACTAATACACACTTTCGTCAAAAAGAGATGGATGCGGCTCCTTACAACGGATGGAATCAACAACGGGTGCAATCAGACCGAAAAGTCTGAAACAGGGACACCCAATGGATTTCTGCGATCAAAAAAGGAACCCCTGTCGCCAGAGGTTCCTTGGGTCGGCTGATTCGGATTGAAGCGCCCGTTACGGGTCTAGGACTTTATCTTCTCCAGTGCAGAGTAGCCAGGCCCCTCAGAGAAATACAGAGCATTCAATTCGGCGGCGTATCGATACTCTTCGGGCAGGTCTTCTTCCGGCAGAATGGCGTCGACCGGGCATTCGGGAACACACGCGCCACAGTCAATGCATGTATCTGGATCGATATAGTACCAGGGCCACTCATCTTCCGGGAATCCCGGAACGATGCACTCTACAGGGCACACCTCTGCACAGGCGCCATCGCGAATGCAAGGGTCAAAAATCACATGCGTCATGAAAAGACCTCCTGAATTGTGGAATGATCTATACTTGTCTTCAAGAATGCATTGTCGCCCAAACTCATCGCCGCCCTGAAGATTCACGTTGACAGACGAGCTTGTGAGAGCAAGCAAATCTGATGTTTTCCATCAGTTTGTGCCTTGAGGCACAATCTCAGGAACGATTGTAGCGACGTTTCCGGCAAATGTCAACTGATCTATAACTTTTTCGTTTAATTTACTACACATCGTGTTGAAGCTGGGTTCAGCGCAAGTCAACTTTCGGCGACGGTGGCCAGGCCCTCGGGGTCCAGGATCGTGATGCGCTTGCGCCCGATGTCGATATAGCCCGCGGCTTTCAGATCGTTGAGCACCTGGGTCGCCGTCTCCCGATAGGTGCCTACACTTTCCGCCAGGTCCTGGTGGGTGAAGCCGGTGATCTCGTTGCTCCCCTGCTCCTCCGCAAGACGCAGAAGCATGCTGGCCAATCGCGCCGGAATTCCTTTGAACGCCATATTCTCCAGACGTTCCTCCGCCTCGCGCAAACGGCGACCGGTGATTTCCAAGATGCGCAGCGCCACCTGAGGCTTGTTCAAGATCAAGCGCTCCAGATCGCTGCGGCTCATCACGCAGATGAGACAGTCTTCGACGGCCTCGGCGAACGTATTGTGCATCTTCGCTCCCAATAACGCCATCTCGCCGAACAGAGTGTGCGGGCCGAGCGTCGTGATCACCAGTTTTTTTCCTTCCGGGCTGATGCGATATAGCTGAACTTTTCCTTCTTTGAGGATGAAGAGCACCTCGCCCGGCTCTTCCGGCCGGTAAAAGACGCGGCCCTTCGGAACGGTGCTTATCGTCGTGATGCGATTCAGCTCCTCCATCTCGCGCGGGGAAAGGTCTTGAAACACCATTAGCTCGGAAAGATAGCGCATTTTCTCTGCGGGTTGGGCAATCGTCGAGGATTTTTCTTCCACCGTTTTCCACTCCTGTCTATCGGTATTCAGGTGGTCCCAGTTTACACCTTGCTCCAATTATGAATCCCGCATGAGCAAAAAGCAAGTCATCATAACCTTTTTGACTTTACATCGTCTTCAGAAATAGAACATTTTCATCTTCTGATTTTCCTCTTCCAACAGGAGGGCCGCAATGCACGGCGAAAACGGTTTTTCGGAGATATTTTATATTATGTTAATCATCGGCATCATCGGCGTTATCGGATTCTTTGTCGTGGCTGCAAGCACGATCGGAGGCATGTAGGCGAGAGGGTTCATAGACGCGCCTCGCGCAGCGCGTGTTGGTGGATGACGCCCTCTGCAGAATAAATGAGCAGGGCCAGCCAGATCATGGCGAAGCCGATCAGGCGCGTCTGATCAAAGGGTTCATGGAAGATCAACAACCCAACCAGGAACTGAAGGGTCGGCGCAATATACTGCAAGATGCCTAGCAT